>Ga0308162_1000102_pt1 | contig 112791 bp, 120 predicted proteins | sample PhySR2_FD_201370 | JGI IMG/M metagenome (GOLD analysis project Ga0308162, IMG submission 201370) | Phyllosphere microbial communities from UC Gill Tract Community Farm, Albany, California, United States - DLSLS.R2 | ecosystem: Host-associated > Plants > Phyllosphere > Unclassified | place... | reverse complement strand
CCTGACCCCATGCCGAACTCAGAAGTGAAACGCCGTAGCGCCGATGGTAGTGTGGGGTCTCCCCATGCGAGAGTAGGGAACTGCCAGGCATCCAATAAGTCAAAAAGGCCATCCTAACGGATGGCCTTTTTGCATTGGATCTTTTTTATTTTAACGATGCTTCATCATTAAAATTAGTAAATAAGGGAAGTTCTTCACTAAACTCCATTGCCCGTCCGTGGCGAGTAAAAAAAACAGTCACCTTCCGCTTTTCCTCTTGATAAAGAAAATCGTGCAACATTCCCCTTAAATCTCGATGAATTAGGCAGAAAAGAGGATGATCTTGACCATTTTGTCGTACCCAAGTGAGGGGCAAGTTATGGCATTGAGTGAATTCGTAGAGTCGTTGCACATAATCATTCGGAAACAATGGACTGTCACAGGGCGCAACGGCAAGCCATTCTGTTACTATTGCCTCTAATCCGACCTCAATACCCGCTAAAGGACCAAGAAGGGTCTGCGCCTTATCTTGAATGACAGGATATCCTCTCTGTTGATAGAGCGTAATATGCCGATTGGCATTAATGGCCAAGTGGCTAACTTGTGGCGCCAAATGCTCGATTACATGGTCAATTAACGCTTTCTCGTGCCACTGCACGAGTCCCTTATCTTTCCCATTCATGCGTCGTCCCGCACCGCCTGCTAAGATAATGCCACTGATCACCGTTAACCCTTATCAATTAATCGCTCAAATAATCAGACTGCCAAGCAGGGTTGATGGTATCCTGCTGCTCAGTTTTTTATATTATTGCAGAGATTATGATCCAACCGAGCTTCGATTTCCAAACACTTGATCCCGAAACCGTATTAGACTCGTTATGGAATACGGGGATACGTGTTGACTCGGGGTTAACCCCGCTCAATAGCTATGAAAACCGTGTCTGGCAATTTAGCGATGAAGACCGAAAACGTTATGTGGCTAAATTCTACCGCCCACAGCGTTGGTCGCTTGAGCAGTTACATGAAGAACATCAGTTTACGCAAGAACTCGCCGAGGCTAATCTCGCGGTCGCTGCGCCACTCAGTTTTCACGGGACCACTGTACAGCAAACAGAGGGTATTGCGTTTGCCATCTTCCCCAGTTTGGGCGGGCGACAATATGAAATTGATAATTACGACCACCTTGAACAAGCTGCCCAAACGTTAGCGCGTATCCATCACGTTGGCCGGCAATATCAATTCCGTCATCGACCGTCGTTGGGTCTTGATGAGTATTTTCATCAACCCTTGGCCTTACTAAAAGAAACATCACTCATCCCTGCAGCCTTAAAAGCGGATTTCATCACAGCACTCAGCGAATTAGGGACGCAGTTAACTCGTCTGTGGCATACAGACTGGGATGTTTTACGCTTACATGGCGATTGCCATCCCGGTAATATCTTGTGGCGTGATGGACCGCTATTTGTCGATTTGGATGACGCGCGTAATGGTCCGGCCGTACAAGATCTCTGGATGTTAGTCAGCGGTGACTTGAATGAACAACGAGTGCAATGGGATATTCTGCTAGAATGTTATACAGAGCTAACCGAGTTCAATATTAATGAATTGTCACTGATTGAACCTTTACGTGCGATGCGCATGGTTTATTATCTAGCGTGGGTAGTCAGACGTTGGCAAGATCCTGCTTTTCCTAAAGCTTTTCCTTGGTTTGAAGAGGCTGACTTCTGGAGGCGGCAGATTGCAGAAATTCACGCGCAGACTGCGTTGTTACAATCGCCTCCCTCACTGATGATGCCTCAATTTTGAATGATAATTTGGAGATAAGTAAAAAATGAAAAAAGTATTATTTGCTCTCTTTGGGGCAATGCTTGCCTTTGGTGCTTCTGCGGCAACCTTCACGGAAGGTAAGCAGTACCAGGCAATTGAAAAGCCAGTAAATGGTGCGCCAAAAGTTGTCGAATTTTTCTCATTTTTCTGCCCACACTGCTACGACTTTGAACGGACTTATAAAATCAACCAAGCGGTTGAACAGGGGCTTCCTGCGAATGTGAAATTAACACGTTACCATGTTGATTTCTTAGGCGGCGACTACGGTCCAATCCTGACACATGCTTGGGCAGTTGCTATGGCACTAGGTGTTGAAGATAAAGTTATGGATCCTATCTTCGATGGCCTGCAGAAGTCTCAAACCATTAAAGATCAACAAAGCCTAAAAGACGTCTTTGTCAAAGCAGCAGGGATTACTCCTGAAGCTTATGACTCAGCATGGAATAGCTTTGCTGTGAAAGCACTAGTCAGCCAGCAAGAAAAAGCCGCGACTGATTTTAATATCAATGGTGTCCCTGCACTGTTCATCAATGGGAAATACCAGATCAATAATGCTGGGCTTAATACGAGTTCACTGCCTAACTTCTCAGCGGATTATGTCAACGTCACGAAGTTTTTGCTGAATAAATAAGCGTATTACCTCTGAATACTCAGGTGTTCAGAGGTTTTCCCTGTTCTGAACAAGAAACTCGATCCTTTTATTCACAGAAGTGTAACCCGGTAATTATGTAAGCAAACATCGAAGATATAATTTAACATCATGTTTTAAATGATTTTTATCTAGATAAATTGTATGTTTCGGTCAATTTGTAATTAACGTAATAAATAGATCCACAGAGTTATCCACAGGATCTTAGACCTGATTTTCTTTTATGTGATCATGCCAGTCACTGACATGTTCAACATTTATTCTATTCTGTGGCATGCTAACGCTTATCCACGGCCCAACTCAGAAATTAATACCTATGGCTCAAATCGCACCAAACCCGCTGATCCTAATAGATGGTTCTTCTTATCTCTACCGAGCATTCCATGCTTTCCCGCCGCTCACTAATGCAGCGGGAGAACCGACAGGGGCGATGTATGGCGTGCTAAATATGCTGCGTAGCTTATTACTGCAATATCAGCCTAGCCATGTTGCTGTCGTATTTGATGCCAAAGGGAAGACTTTTCGTGATGAGCTGTTCGCTGAATATAAATCTCACCGCCCTCCCATGCCGGACGATCTACGCTCGCAAATCGAACCTTTGCACCAAATGGTTAGAGCGATAGGCTTACCGTTACTCGCTGTATCTGGCGTTGAAGCTGATGACGTTATCGGTACACTGGCCCGTCAAGCGGAGCAAGAAGGGCGGGATGTATTGATCAGTACTGGCGATAAAGATATGGCACAACTGGTTAGTCCCCATATCACTCTTATCAACACTATGAATAATACCGTTCTTGGCCCAGAAGAAGTTAACGAGAAATACGGTATTCCTCCAGAGCTGATTATTGATTATTTGGCATTAATGGGTGACTCGTCCGATAACATTCCCGGTGTACCCGGTGTAGGTGAAAAGACCGCTCAGGCGTTATTACAAGGATTGGGAAGTTTAAATACTATCTATGCCGATCTCGATAAAGTGGCTAGCTTAAGTTTTCGTGGAGCGAAAACCATGGGTAAGAAATTGGCCGAAAATCAAGAAATGGCCATGCTCTCCTACCAACTTGCCACAATCAAAACCGATGTTGAATTAGCGCTCACCTGTGAGCAATTGAAGGTCGGCCCGTTGGATCAAACACTTTTGCTCGACCTATTTGCCCGCTATGAATTTAAACGTTGGCTAGGGGATGTGGAAAATAACCGCTGGTTAAGCGGTAAGTCGACCTCAAAGGCCACAAATACTGCACCGGTAGAAGCGGCCCCTGTACCTGAAATCAGTTTATCTTCCGATAACTACCAAACGATTTTTGATCAGATGTTACTGGATGAGTGGCTTGTTAAGCTGAAAAATAGTGAGCTGTTTTCTTTTGATTTAGAAACGACCTCGCTGGATTCTTACTCTGCTGAAATTGTCGGTCTCTCTTTCGCCACCGCTGCAGGCGAGGCGGCTTATCTCCCTGTGGCCCACGACTACTTGGATGCCCCTGAGCAACTCAACCGCGACGATGTCTTGGCTCAGTTTACGCCATTATTAGAAGACGAGAATGTGGCAAAAGTTGGCCAGAATCTAAAGTATGACCGTGGCGTACTGCTTAACTATGGCATTGAATTAAAAGGTATCCGTTTCGATACCATGCTGGAGTCTTACCTCTATAACAGTGTGGCCGGTAAACACGATATGGATAGCCTCTCACAACGTTGGTTAGGCCATAAGACGATCACCTTTGAAGAGATTGCTGGCAAAGGCAAAAAACAGCTAACTTTTAATCAAATAGCCCTTGAGCAAGCCGCTCAGTATGCAGCGGAAGATGCCGATGTCACGCTACAGCTGCATCAAAAAATTTGGCCTTTATTAGAAAATGAAGCGGGCCCTAAAAAAGTCTTCGACGAAATCGAGATGCCACTCGTGCCTGTTATCTCGAAAATCGAGCGCAATGGCGTATTAATTGAGCCGCTAATTCTTTCGGCACACTCTCAAGAGTTGGCGCAGCGCCTCGAAGAGTTAGAGAAGAAAGCGCACGAGCTGGCAGGGGAAAGCTTTAATCTCTCATCGCCTAAACAGTTGCAGACGATCCTTTTTGAAAAACAGGGTATTAAGCCGACGAAAAAAACCCCAGGCGGAGCGCCCTCAACCAGTGAAGAAGTCCTGGCCGAGCTAGCGCTTGATCACCCGTTACCTAAAGTGATTCTTGAGCACCGTGGTCTCTCGAAACTGAAATCGACCTATACCGATAAGCTGCCTCTTATGATTAGCCCGATTACAGGTCGCTTACATACTTCTTATCATCAGGCTGTTACCGCAACAGGACGCCTCTCGTCGACCGATCCAAATCTTCAGAATATACCGGTGCGTAACGATGAAGGTCGGCGTATTCGCCAAGCATTTATTGCCGCTCCTGGCCATAAAATTCTGGCAGCGGACTATTCGCAAATTGAACTACGGATTATGGCGCACCTTTCACAAGATAAAGGCTTGTTAGAAGCCTTTGCCCAAGGTGAAGATATCCACCGAGCCACGGCTTCAGAAGTCTTTGGTACTCCACTGGATAAGGTGACTGGCGAACAACGCCGTAGTGCTAAAGCGATTAACTTTGGACTGATTTATGGCATGAGCTCGTTCGGACTATCGCGCCAATTAGGGATAGCCCCGGGTGAAGCGAAGAAGTATATGGACCTCTACTTCGAGCGTTACCCAGGTGTCTTGACCTATATGGAAACTACACGTCAAAGTGCGGCGGAAAAAGGGTATGTTGAAACCCTCGAAGGACGCCGGCTCTATTTACCCGACATTAAGTCGAGCAATGCGATTCGCCGCAAAGCAGCGGAGCGGGCGGCGATCAATGCGCCGATGCAGGGTACCGCAGCTGATATTATCAAACGTGCGATGATCGGGGTTGATCACTGGTTGGCGACCCAAGATCCGGATCGTATCAAGATGATCATGCAAGTACATGATGAATTGGTATTTGAAGTGCATGAAGACTTGGTCGATAGTGCGACGCAAAAAGTACGCGAAATTATGGAAAACTGCGTCACGCTAGCGGTACCTCTACAAGTGGATACCGGCCTAGGTGATAACTGGGATCAAGCGCATTAAGCGAGAAAGTGAAATAATGTTAATCGATAATTACCCGAAAATAGAGCTGGTTGGCGCGCCGACCCCCATTGAGTACCTACCGCGCCTATCCGATTATGCAGAACGCGATATTTACATTAAACGCGATGATCTGACCCCCCTAGGATTAGGGGGGAACAAGCTCCGTAAACTCGAGTTCCTCGCCGCACAAGCCCTGCAAGAAGGAGCGGATGTTTTGCTCACCGCTGGCGCGATCCAGTCTAATCATGTTAGGCAGACGGCAGCAGTGGCAGCGAAGCTGGGCCTAAAATGTATGGCGATTTTAGAGAATCCTCTACAGGATGCGCCAGAAGGTTATCAGCACAATGGTAACCGCTTATTACTCGACTTATTAGGCGTCAATGTTTTACCTGCACAGGTCGGACCCTCTCTCGCCGAACAGCTGAGCACGCAAGCAGAATTACTGCAAGCACAAGGATTCCGTCCTTATGTTGTACCGGTAGGTGGCTCGAATACCTTGGGCAGTTTGGGATACGTTGGATGTGCGCAAGAAATTATGCATCAAGTGGCTGACATTCCTGACCTTGCTGCGGTCGTCGTCGCATCAGGTAGCGGTGGCACACATGCCGGCCTGTCAGTGGGTTTGGAACACTATCTTCCACAGGTTTCCTTGGTGGGGGTGACGGTTTCGCGCAGCCAAGCGCAGCAGCAGCCGATTGTTGACGCACTACGTCAATCTTTGGCGGAGACACTGAACGTGAGTGTAAAACAGCCACTGGAGTTGTGGGATGACTTCTACGCACCCGGCTACGGCTATACCAATGATAGCGGTAATGATGCGCTTAACTTACTGGCCCAGCTGGAGGGGATCTTCCTTGACCCCGTTTATACAGCGAAAGCAATGGCAGGAATGTTATCGGGGATTAACAGTCACCGTTTTGCTGGCAGTGGCCCGTTACTATTTATCCACACGGGGGGGTCACCAGCGCTCTTCGCCTACTCCTGATCGGTCCACAGTAATTGGTCGATAGCGAATCCCACCTGCTTGGCTTTCACTAACAGTGTTTGACGCGATGTAGCAGTTAAGTGAGGCCGGCGGGAGAGGATCCAGAGATAACTTCTGTCGGGTCCGCAGACTAAGGCCGTTTGGTAATCATCATCCAAGGCAATCACGTTATAGCTGGCATAGAAAGGCCCAAAAAATGACACTTTCAATGCTGCGCGATCATGACTTCCGGTGAAGCGGGCCTTGCCGATGCTCTCAGACCACTGTCCTTTTTTAGGGTTAAACCCACGGTTTATAACGGTGACAGTGCCATCCTTTTGTAAACGGTATGTCGCGGTAACGTGGGTGAGGCCTTTTTCAAATCGATTCTCAAGCCTTGCGACCTCAAACCACTTACCTTGGTACTTCTCGACATCAAATGGCGTGACGGGGTTAATCCCCGAAGGAGGCGTCATAGTTTGACAGGCCGATAAGAGTGCGAGAGAACCCAAGCCAATAAGGGGTAACAGCAGTTTATATTTCATCTCTATTGCCTTATTTTTCTGTCGTTAAATGATCTCTTTCTTTCCATTATAGAGGTGTAGGGCCAACTCGCTTTTCCAAAACTCGCCGAGAAAAACATCCTCTACGGCTATAGATTTCTCCTCGAGCTTCGCGGTGAGCCACTCCTCATCCTTTTCAATGATTTCTAAGCCGTGTTGGCGAACTTCGCCGGTTTTAATCACTAATACTGAAAACATCGTCGCTTCTTTAGTGATCACGCTGAGTTGGCCGCCAGGCTCAACCTGAGCATAACGAACCTCTTCGAACGAATTTATTCCCAAAGAGTGAAGTTGTGAGGTAAGGCTAACGATATCGAGCTTATTTCGACTTTTCAGCACGTTTTCAAGAATAAAATTACCGTTCTTCATGATAGGAATCGGATCACCTATCGTGATGGTACGTATCGACGAGATATGCTTGCTCGCGAAATTTAATGCGCTAATTAATAACACCCCGAGCAGGAGTAAAATGACATACTGCTGTAGAGGGATCGTGTCGCTATAAATTACCCCGCCAATAATGCCCCCCAATACAAAGTTGCCGATAAAATCGATCGGGGTCATCTGTGACAGTTGAGTCTTACCGGTAAGATTGAGGTGAGCGATGAGAACGCAGAAGCCAATCAGTAATTTGAGGAAAGTAAATTCGTAATATCCCACAAATTATCCTTACTAATTTAATCAATGGATGACACTAAGGATAATACAAATTGTCGGGTAGAGAGAAATAAGGAAGAAATTGTTCCCAATAAAAATCTTACTGGGAACGAGAAGGGGATTACTTAGCGTAGGCTTCCGTCGAAATGTTCAAGCTAATAGCATCGCTTACCGCAGGAACATACTTATCAATACCGAATGCTGAACGCTGTAACGTGCCGCTGGCATCAAACCCAACCGCTTGCTTTTTCACCATTGCGTGTTCACCGATCTTGTTGAGGGTGGCATGCAGGGTAACGGGCTTAGTGACCCCTTTCAGTGTGAGATTTCCCTCAACGTCGTACTTATGTTCGCCACGTGGGATCACCTTGGTACTCGTAAAGGTGGCTGTGGCATATTTAGTGGTATCGAAGTATTCGCTACCTTGAAACTCTTTAGTTAAGGCCGGTACATGGGTATCGATATTACTGACTGGAATCGTCACTTGTACCGATGAGGTGGCAGGGTGCTGTGGATCGAACTTAATGACCCCCGTTGCGCCTGGAATCTCCGCGGTAGGATGTGAAAAACCAAAATGGTCCCAACTGACAACGATAGAGGTGTGCGCAGCATCTAATTGGTAGTCCACTGCTGCCGCTTGTGAGGCCGCACTATACAGCGTAGTGGCGGCAACAATAGGTAAGAGAAGCGTACTGATTTTCATTATTTTTCTATCCTTTGTAGGGTGAATAATTTAAGCATGGCTTATTTATCAGATAACGGATAGTTAATAGTTTTGTTCTCTTTATTCAAATAAATTGTTCAAAATTAGGACAGTGGTAACAAAATAGAGCCAGAAGAGGGGTGCCTAGGCAGGCACCCGAAAGCGTTAGAAATCGTATTGCAAGGCCACGCGGTTCTGCCAAAAATCTTTCTTGTAAAGAGGGGAAGTTTGAACGCCGACAAAATCGGTCAAGCTCAGACCCTTGAGCGCTCCCCCGAAGCTATAAATACCATAAACAAGGTACTCAGACTGGCGTAAACTGCCATGACTATTGGCCGGTTTAAGATCCATCCATGAGTAGCGAGTCCCCACAGTCACTTGCTCAGTTGCGCTGTAATTCAAGCTAGTGGCCCAAGCGTTTCCATTCCCAAGATCTTGAGTACTGGTGAAGAAGGGTTGAGCGAAATAAGGGCCGGAAGAGGCATTATGTGAATAAGGGGTCACAAGAGGGTATTGATGACCGCTGGCATTATTCGCCAAGTAGTCGTAGCCAACTTTCCAGTTCAGGTTACTCAGCAGATTGACAGAAAGCTGCCAGCCAATGCTTTGGCTGTTTACCGGGCCTGCTAAATCTTTTCCGTTACCCGTGCCGCGAAGATACTGGATACCGAAATCGGGCTGTAAGGGCGCCTGGTTCCATTGGGCATGACCTTCGGTATAAAAGATATCACTGTAGTCGTTATAATTTTCGTACCATGCAACGCCGTTTAAGTGAACATCATTAATATCCCAATGATGTCCGGCCCCCAGTGACCACATACCATTGGTTTTTTCATCAGAACCATAAGCGGTGTAACGTTGTTGACGATCTGATCCCCAAGATTTGTAACGGAAAACTTTAGTCGCCCGAATAAAATCTTCACCCTGGCCATATTCGGCATCAATCGCTTGATAAATCATTGGCGTTATACGCCAGTCGTAATTCCCTAAGAACGGAATATCGAGCTGTTGATTACCTGCGGTGATTCGAAAATCATCATTACGCCACTGCAACCATGCTTCGCCAATATTGGTTTGGTTATCGCCGAGTTCACTGACGGTCTGGCTGGCTGATCCATGGTTAATACCCCGTACGAATATACCGCTAACCCCAAGGTTAAAACCATCGAGCGGCGCCGTCTCATATTTTAGGAAACCCCCGTAACTGATGGTGTCTTGGTTCAGACCTTGAGCAAAGTAGGCATTATGGGTCGAATAGTACATTGAACGTAAACTACCGCTAACCTTACCTTGGGTAATCGCCTCTTCCAGCGTCGAGGCCGAGTTGGTATCAGCGGTAGCGGCATAACCGAACAGTGGGACAAACGCAGTTAATACCAAATAGCGGCTAAACCCACGCGTACGATGAGATAATGATGAGTGTGTCTGCATGTTATTCCCTACCTGAATAAAATTATTGTTATAAATCGATCAATTGTTTAGCGGCTTTGCGGTGATGGTTAAGGAGTCTCGGTAGGTCTAACTCGACGATTTCCCCGTCGATGACTCGCCAGTTTCCAGCTACCATCACGCGATCGGCCCGCTCAGCGCCACACAGTAATAAAGCGGCGAGCGGATCGTGGCGACCGCTGAAACGTATATCTTCTAATGTGAATAATGCTAAATCGGCCTGTTTTCCGATGCTAATTTCCCCAATGTCGTCCCGGCCTAACGTTTTGGCACCTCCTCGTGTTGCCCAGCCTAATACCAATTCTGGCGTAATCGTTTGCGTCGCGTGTAGCAATCGTTGCAAGTAAAGCGCTTGCCGTGCTTCATACATCATATTCGAGGCATCGTTTGATGCCGATCCATCGACCCCTAAACTAATCGTGGCGCCCGCTTGCAGTAGCTCCTGCGTCCGGCAGATGCCCGAAGCGAGCCGCATATTAGAAACTGGACAATGACTAATGGCAACGCCTTCTTTCCCCAAACGGTAAATTTCTTCATCATTGAAGTGAATTCCATGCGCCAACCAAGTACGGGAGCTTAGCCATCCCACCGAATCTAAATAGTCGACGGTACGTAAGCCAAAAAGCTTTAGACAAAACGCCTCTTCATCCAATGTTTCGGCCAAATGGGTATGTAAGCGAACATTTTTCTCTTCAGCCAATTTGGCACTCTGCTTCATGATGTCAGGCGTCACGGAAAACGGTGAGCAGGGTGCTAAGGCGATATTAATCATCGCGCCGTCTTGCGTATCGTGATAACGCTCAATAAGCCGCTGGCTATCGTCTAAAATGATCTCGGCCGCTTGCACTGTGTGCTCAGGAGGTAAACCACCAGACTTCTCCCCAAGGCTCATCGAGCCACGGCTTAACGTCGCACGCATCCCAAGCTGATTAACCGCAGCGACTTCGATATCAATGGCCTCTTCCATCCCAGCAGGAAAAAGATAGTGATGATCGCTGGTGGTGGTGCACCCAGATAGCAACAGTTCAGCTAAGGCGACCTCACTCCCCAGACGTAATGCTTGCGGCGTTAATTTGGCCCAAACCGGATAAAGGGTTTTCAGCCAGGGAAATAGCGGCTGATTGATGACCGGCCCCCACGCTCGGGTTAATGTCTGGTAGAAATGGTGGTGGGTATTAATTAGTCCTGGTAAGACCACGTGTTGACGCGCATCGAAAATTGTCTCGCAGGGGTGGGAGGGTTGCTGTCCAACCGCCAGAAGCTCAACGATTTTACCGTCTTCAATCACCAGACCATTAGTCTCAATTTGCCGAGTCCCATCAAAGCAGGCTAGGGGGTGTTTAATCCATAAACGCTTAGACATCATTTTTTTCCTTCGAAACAGGTAACAGTAAATTGAGTAAGATGGCCAATGTTCCACCGCTGGTGACGGCATTTTGGAAGAGGGTTTGGAAGAACTGTGGCATCGCTTTCAGGATGTCCGGCTGCGATTCAATCCCTAACCCGACACCGAACGCTAAGGCGATAATCAGCATGCTGCGGTTATCTAAGCTTTCTCGGGTCATGATACGAATACCCGCTGCCACGACACTCCCAAACATCACTAAGGTCGCTCCGCCAAGCACGGGTTTAGGGAGTTGCTCAAGTAACTGACTAAATTGAGGGAAGAGCCCCAATAAAATGAATAACCCCCCGATCCAAATTCCTGCATAACGGCTGGCAACTTGCGTCATCTGAATAACGCCATTGTTTTGGGCAAATGTGGTGTTCGGGAATGATGAGAATATTGCGGCGACTAAGCAGCTGACGCCGTCCCCTAAGATCCCACCACGAATTCGGTTTTGAAAATCTGGCCCAACCAGGGATTGTTTTGACAGCATACAGTTGGCGGTAAGGTCACCCACTGTTTCGATGATTGAGATTAAGGAGACTAAAGCGATGGGAATAAAGACCGACCATGAAAAGCTGATGCCAAAGCGAAAGGGAATAGGCAAAGCGGGAAGGAGGCCTGAACTAAAGTGCGGGTGAAATTTACCTAAAAGTGTGGCGAGAAGGCTGCCTGCAACAATTCCAACGATAATACCAGAGAGCTTGCACCAAGGACGACGGCTACAGTTCATCAGCACAATGATCAGGAGGGTAAAAAGCCCTAGCTCAAGATTATGTGGCGCGGCAAAGTCCGTCGCACCAAATCCGCCACCCCAATCGGTAATACTGACTTTAATCAGACTGATACCAATCAAGACAATAACGATACCGGTGACCAGTGGCGTCAATACGCGAGCAAAGGTATGGATAAATTGGCTGACAATTAGCGGAATAATTGCCGACACTAAGGTACAGCCAAAAATCATCGCCAGAATTTGCTCCGGTGTCGCCCCCTGCTGTTTGAGCAGTAACCCCCCCGCAATAATCACGCCCAAGAAAGCAAAGCTAGTGCCTTGCAGGCAAATCATCCCCGCCCCGATATTACGAAAACGTACTGCTTGAATGACCGTCCCAATTCCTGAAGCAAATAATGACATGCTGATTAAATAAGGGAGAAACTGCGTGAGGCCAAGGGAACTGCCAATAATTAAGGGGGGTGTCACAATCCCAACAATACTCGCCAACATATGCTGGACGGCGGTACAGACTGCAGGTATGAAAGGTAAACGATCGTTTAGACCATAAAGTAGCGGTTCATCATTTGTTTTTTGCATTGGCTCGCATCCACTGTTTTTTACTTATTTCAGCAAAAACTATTCCAGTTATTTAATTGATGCGGATTAAGGGCAAAACAGGACGTTGCGGCTGATTGCGAGGATAAGAACACTTTTAGGTAAGTAATTTTTGATTCATTTTATTACTTTTTGAGGCTTATTAGGTCAATATGCACCATTTTGGTGCTTAAAATTTAAGACTATTCCAAGAAATTCATATTTTTGTCATAAAGCGTAAGGATAATCACCTTGCTCGATTATTGCAGTGTTTAATTACAGGATAATTATATTAATGAAAACGCGTTTATTTTCGCCCTCGATCTTGGCGTTGTGTTTACTGGGACTCCCCGTTGTCAGCCAAGCAGAAATTACTCTCTTAAAACAAGATCCTCAGGCGACTGATCCGCTCAGCCGCTTAAATGTCAAAGTGGGTGGAAGTATCCGTCCTCAGTTCAATCACCAGACCGGTGGCAAAGACAAATCATACAAACGCAACGGTTTTGATGGTGGCACACGTTTTCGTTTCAGTGTGGATTACGCACTGACCCAAGATATTAACTGGGTTAACTACTACGAAGTTGGTGTTAATATTCCTAAAGTCTTTAACTGGGATAATCATTACGCTTCTGGTGCGACCAATACCACCCGTCGCCAATGGTTTACCGGCTTAAAGAGCCAGCAATATGGCCAACTGACCTTCGGACAACAGAATAGCGTTTATTACGATGCGGTCGGGGCAAAAACCGATATTTGGGATGACGATATGTTAGCTCAAGCACCGGGCAACGGGGTAAACGGTGATTATGATGGATCATACCGTTCGCGTAAGATGCTGAAATACAAAGGCCGCGTAGGGGATTTTGATGTGTATGCCTCATACCTCTTTGGCGACGATCCGTTACTGACCAGCGACAAAATGCGCTACAAACGTAAAGGCGGCGGTTCTGTCGGTATCGATTATCATATTACCAAAGACCTCTCATGGGGAACGGCCTGGAACTACACCAAAGCCACCGTTTACGACCATGCGCATGGCCAGAGTAAAGATTATAACCAAAATATCGTCGGGACGTCCTTGGGCTGGACACCGGGTAACTGGACCATTGCCGCAGGCGGGGGATACTATCAAAACTTCCTGAAAACCAAGCTGAAAAATGCAAATAACTACTTTGCTGGTGATGCATGGGGCGTGGAATATTTTGCCGGTTATAAGTTCCCAGTTCAGCAAATGGGTGTGAAGGCGGTAATGCCTTATGTTATGGGTGACCGTCTTGAATACGTCAATGGTCGTAATTACAAGCGTATCGATAATGGCGTAGGGGTTGCGTTATTTGCCTATTACGGCTTCCGTGTCGATTATGAGCACGTCTTTGCGTCAACCACCGATAAAGAAGGGGATATGAACCTCGTACGCTTCCGCTACGACTTCTAATCGCTCACCCACGCCTTCATCCTTAGGATGAAGGCGTTTCGTATTATGGACCTTTCGGGTTATCGCCTAAAATGGTGGCTCGATGCATTACCCGTCGTTGGGGATGATAGTCATCACAGGCGTAATGTTGAGTAATACGATTATCCCAAAAGACCACGTCATTCGCCTGCCAATGCCAACGAACCGAAAACTCCGGTCGCGTGCTGTGAGCGAAGAGAAGCTCCAGCAAAGCACGACTTTCTAATGCACTTAGCCCAATAATCCGCCGCGTAAATCCAGGCGTCACAAAAAGTCCTTTTTTACCGGTATCGGGATGCACACGCACCACGGGATGAATAACCGGCGGATGATCTTGACGAGCCTTTGCGACCTGTTGTTGAGCTTCCGCGGTCGTACTAAAACGCTCATCGGGAAAAGACAGTTGAATATCATGTTCGGCATCGAGACCGTCTATCAACTGTTGAATGGGCGGTGAGAGCGCATCGTAGGCTGCACTGCTACTCGCCCATAATGTATCACCACCGTATTCAGGGACTTGGATGGCATTGAGAATGGAGCCTAGGGGAGGCGTTTCGATAAAGGTTACATCGGTATGCCAAAGTGCATTATCCCGTAAATCATTGAGCGCCGTATCGAGAATTAAAATTTCGGGTTGCTGCTCGACTTTCGGGTAAATAGGGTGGATATGTAAGCGACCAAATCGCTCAGCGAGGCTAGCCTGATCGGCGGGCGTCAGGTGTTGACCGCGAAAGAAAAGCACTTGGTATTTAAGGAGTAATGAATACACCGTGCGCTGATCATCAGCGGCCAGTTGGGTCAAATCAATACCGTCAATCTTTGCACCAAGTGCAGGGGTAAGTGGGGTCGCGTTAATGGTCATACAGGCTCCAACGGGCGAATCTTTTCTGTAATTGTCTAAGCAGGAGTTCGATAACGAGTGCTACCGCTGCAATGAGGAGGATCCCGGCTACCACTATATCGGTTGATAAAAACTGTGCGGCAGACTGCACCATAAAACCTAAGCCACGGTTAGCGGCGATAAGCTCTGCGGCCACTAAGGTCGACCAGCCGACGCCTAAGGCAATCCTTATTCCCGTCAGAAGCTCAGGAAGAATGCTGGGTAGAATGACCCACTTCATTACCTGCCATGACGATGCACCCAAGCAGCGCACGGCTTGAACTCGGTGTAGCTCAATACGTCTTACCGCTTCCGCTGTACTGATAGTCAAAGGAGCGAAAATCGCCAAGAAGATGAGGAGGATTTTGGAGACTTCACCGATCCCTAACCAAATAACGATAAGGGGCAAATAAGCCAGTGGCGGGATAGGGCGATAAAAATCCAAGATAGGGGTGAAAACAGCCCGTACTACCGGAGTGAGCCCCATAACAATGCCGAGAGGAATGGCGGTTACTAGGGCGATCGCTAAGGCAACTAATACCCGAAGCAGGCTGGCGGTAATATGCTGACCCAAGCTAATGTCGAGGTAACCTTGTTGCCATAATTGTTTAAATGCCAGAAACAATGCCTTGGGTGACGGAAAGAAAAGGGTATTTACCCAACCGTAGTGAGAAGCGGTAAACCATGCTGCCACGATCACCAGAACCGTAAAACTGGAGATCAGCGATAAATAACGGTTGGATGGAGATCGAGAATAGGAGGCACCACGTAGCGACTTCATGCGACCTCCAGTAGTTGATCCAGTAAGGATTGCCGGTCATGAGTGAAGCGGCTATCAGCCTTGAGCGATCTGACTGTTTCACCGTCTAGAAAACGACGGGCAAAGGGGGGCTGCTGATGTGTGATAATTTGCGTAGGAGGTCCTTGTAGCAGGTATAAATCTGTGGCCAATAATAGGGCTTCATCCACACTATGGGTGATTAACAGAAAGCCCACACCCGTCTCTTTCCAAATCGTCAGCAGGAGCGCTTGCATCTTTTCTCGTGTCAGCGCATCCAGTGCCCCAAATGGCTCATCCAATAAAAGAAAGTCAGGCTTAATCGCAAGTGCGCGAGCTAGCCCCAGACGTTGCCGTTGTCCCCCAGAGAGTTGTTGAATCGGCTGCTTAGCCTGGGCAGCTAATCCGACCAACTCGAGATAGTCATGAGCAATTTTTTGACGCTGTGCCTTGGGAAGGCCTTGGATCCTAAGACCGATTTCGACATTGTGTTCGGTGTTCAACCAAGGTAATAAGGCATCATCTTGAAAAACCACCGCCCGCTGTCCCGAAGGTCCACTAAGGGATTGATTATTGAGCGTAACCTGCCCCTTATCCAAGGGTTGAAAGCCGGCAAATACGTTTAGCAGGGTAGATTTACCGCATCCAGAGGGGCCAAGCAGCACAACACTTTCCCCTTTATTTATCGACATCGACATCTTATCGAAGATAGGTTGCTGCGCTTCGCCGTGAGTGAAAGTTAATTGCCCTTGAATAATCTGTAGCTGGCTCATGGTTGACGACTCAACTTGACGAATTTATCGCTGATAAACGGGCGATAGTCAGGTAATACGGCAGGGATACGATGCTGTTCAACCAAGAACTCGGCAGTCGCTTTGGTGGCTATTGCGCTGCCACCCTCAAGAAATGATGAGCTAAGTTGTTGTGTGTAGGTTGGATAAACACTACCAGAGAGCAGGCCAGGAATATCTTGGGCGGATACCCCGACTAATTTAGCGATTTTCTGCGCATTTTCGCTGGTGGCACGGTATTCCTCAGGATGTTGAGCATAATGATCGAAACTTTCTAATACGACATGTGCGTACTTTGCTAAGACTTCTGGGTGCTGCTCAGCGAAGTCTTTGCGCGTAACCCATACTTCAAACGTGGGGTTACCCCATTCACCCACCTGTTTTGCGTCAGTCAGTACTTTGCCATCTTTCTCTATTTGGCTGAGAGCGGGTGACCAAACAAAAGCGCCATCAATATCCCCTCTTTTCCAGGCCGCGGCGATTTCGGGAGGGTTAAGATTAACAATCTTCACGTCACCGGGTTTGTAGCCCCAGTGCTTCAATGCCGCCAGTAAGCTGTAGTGCGACGTCGAGACAAAAGGTGTGGCCAAGGTCTTACCTTTCAAATCCTGATAACTATTGATATGGCTGGCATTACGGACAACCAAGGCTTCGGCACCGTGAATTTGAGTCGATACTAGGAAAGCGACAATCGGCAGGTTCCGCGAGGTCGCGGCAGCAAATGGGCTGGAGCCTAAATTACCGATTTGAATAGAACCAGAGGCTAATGCGGCGACAACCTCTGGTCCACTATTGAAGCGACGCCAATCGAGTGGTTGGCCAATTGTTTTTTCAAAAACGCCATCTGCTTGAGCGACTTTTGACGGGTCAACGCCAGTTTGGTAGCCAATCACGATGGGAGCGGCAAGTGCGGTAAAGGGGAAAATTGCAGCGATCAGTAAACCAGTGAGTAGACCTTTCATAGATATTCCTTATTCGTTTTTTAGAAATCTAATCGAATAAGGAAGGGCACCAAACTACATATTAGGCATTTAGAAAGACTAAAATTAGCTAAAGCCGCTCAGGCAGAGTACCTGAGGGATGGGGAATTATGGATGCATACCGTTAAGGATAATTGAGGTAATGATCCCCGTGGTTGCTGCGACCAGTAGGTAATTACCGTCTACATAAGCCCAATGTTGGCCATGTGGAGGGGATGGTAGTCCACGGTCACGCCAATCATCCACGCGATAGTCAGGGCCGCGAAAATCATCGGGTACTGGGCGGCCACGATCAAAATCATGACCACGATATGAAAAATGACGTGGGCCATCATCGTGACGACGATACTCTCCATGAGAAGGGCCTCCGTCGTAGCGATCATCCGGTCCTCTGCCTGGGCCATCTGCTAAGACAGACTGGCTCACCATTAATGCTGAAAGTGATAGCAGAGAAAGTGTTTTCCAGTTAGCGAATAATTTCATAATGACTCCAAAGTAATCCTAAGCGGATTGATAACGTCAATGATGCCGAACTTCAATTGATGTTGCCTAGTGTAGGGGATGTCATGTCAGGCGATTTAGAAAAACTGATAGGATTGCTACAAAGAGTATGACAAAGCATGTCAATCTTAACGATTTCTAGGAAGATGAGAAGAAACGACACATTTTGTTGTAGAAACCTCAGGTAGAGCGTGAAAGAGCGATTACGCTTAAGAGTAAGGAAACTCACTACTCAGAGGCTAGCATGATATTAACGTCAATTCAGAAAGGTAACCCCCAGCACCCCCCTTTAGTCTTTATGCATTATCTTGGCGGCTCCGCACAGACTTGGCTGCCTGTTATCGATACCCTCTCACAGCACTTTTATTGTATTTCACTGGATATGCCGGGTTTCGGTGACTCTGCCCACCTTTCACCAGCATCCATCGCAACGCAAGCCGAAGCAGTTAGGGCGACCTTGAAAGGATTAGGGGTAAGTCAGCCATGGCTTATCGGCCATTCCATGACCGGAAAGCTGGTTGCGGCGATGGCGCTTGAAGCGCCGACGGAGGTGGCAGGTATTATATTGACGGCTCCCTCGCCCTTATGCCCGCAACCCATGACCGATCAGCAATTTGCAATGCAATATGAGTGGCAGGCAACTCGTGAGCATGCCAGTAAATTTGTGGCAGGTTCACACCATAAACCATTATCACCTGCACTCGAGCAGCGTACCCTTGACGATGTATTAAGGGCGAATCCCGCAGCGTTCCCCTACTGGGCGAAAACGGCTAGCCAAGAGGATTTTACTCAACGCTTTGACGATATAACGCTTCCAGCGCTATTACTGTTAGGCGAAGACGACGACAATGTTCCGCGGCTGGAGCAGCAGCTGTCCTCAACGCTTCACCAGTTTTCCCCCCACGAGTATCAGATTATGGAGGGCTGCGGCCATTTACTGCCGCTCGAGGCAACAGAACAACTGGTGGCGATAATGAGCGCGTTTATTAATAAATACGCTTAATAAATGGTGGCCTCCCGTAGGGGTGTTTGCTGCGGGGGGTGATCGATGTAAAGGATGATGGTTGATATTATTAAAAATAATACATAGGATTATTTTTATTTTTTATTTTTTATAGCGATTATTCTTGTTCTGGGATGTGTAGGAGAAGGTTATACTCTTTTTACTGATAAAATAGGATGGTATTTTTTTTGGATAAAAAATTGTTAAAATCAGAAAGAGTATCGTGAAGGTGAAAAAATAATTTATTTTTTAGTTTATTTCCTATTATTCCTTATCGGTTGTTATCTGCTCAAATTTTCTCATGTTTTTGAGATAGATAAATCAACATCAATCCTCGAATCAGCATCAAAATTTATAATAATGATCATCGCTCTTGTGGCATTAACTCGATGGGGAATAAATTTATATAAGATTTTGATGAGATGACATTACTGCCATGCCGAGTAATTATAAAAATAATTTACCTACAGTTTATATTTAGAATATATAAAATAAAAAAGCCATATTCATATATCAATAATATAGTCTAATAAATAACTAGCTTTAATTAATATTACAATGGATTATATTTTATTGGAGGACATAGGATGTCTCGTGATCTCGCTCCCGCATACGGTGTTATACAACAATCTGGAAATCTTGCGTTTCAGGCAAGGATGCTTTTTCGAGACAGTAACTCAGAAGCTGCAAAACTCTTCATACGAAACAATATTGACACTCCATGGTTGATTCCTGGACAATTAGTTATTATTGCAGACCCAACTTCTGCACAAACCATGAAAATGTTAGATTTTTTACGGCAGGCTAGACAAAGAACAAATAGAGCATTAATTGGTATATCTCCTGATGAAGCAATGTTTATGCAGCGACACTATGGTTTAATTTCTGCACTGACTACAGCTGGGAATAATATATTTGGAACAGTCGGGAGTGTAGGGGAGAAATACTTCTTAGAAATAGAAAATATCCTACAAAAGATTGAAGTGAGTTACCAGAACCAGTATCGTTCACAAGGGAGATTAACTGGTCAACAGTTCTTTATAGAACGTAAGCAACTTTTTAACCAGCTTAAAGAGCTTGTGAATAAGCCACTATTGAAATCACTTAAACTTTATACGCTAAAGTTTAAGCCTTATGAAGATATGCGTAGAGCACTTAATCTATCGAGTCGCTCTATTGTACACGAATGGTCAACAGTGGGTCTGGGAGGGATACCGGGCTATTCTAGTTATATAAGTAATGCAGCGAAAGCAGCGAAATATTTGAAAGCAGGTGGTTATATAGGTATAGGATTTTCCCTTATTGGAGCGACTAATGAAGTTATCAATGCTTGCACTTACGGACGAGAGAATGAGTGTAAAAGGATAGCATTCAAAGAATATAGTAAGTTTGGGGTAACGACGCTAAGTAGTTTAGGGACAGGTGTAGCAGGTTCTGCAATAGGCTTGAGTGTGTGCGCCGCAATAGGGATCGCCACCGCAGGAACGGGTGCTGTAGTATGTGCTGCGGTGGGTACCATAGCGGGAGGTTATCTAGGAGCTAAATCGAGTGATGCCGTAATGGATACCATTTACGATTACATGGAAATGTAAATGATGAAAACGATGATAATGGTGTTAACCATGCTACCTTCGATCTGCCTTATGGTGAGCGTAATTTTATATTGTAAATTCCAGTCTAATTATAAGAAGTTAGTTCGTGGATTTCAGGGGGAATATACTCTCCCAAGTCATTACTTATTATGCCATTATATGGGTTTTTTTGGTTTTCCGCTAATGGCATATTTTTTTATTAATTTATCAGAAAACAAAAAAATATTTTTTCTAGAAAAAAATAGTCCAGCTTATAATTTCCCACTTAAGTATGACAATATGAACTTGATAAGGACGATGAAACCTATTATCTTTATCATGTTATTTGGTTTTTTCTGCTGCTTTTTACTTGGGCTTATTGCTTTTTTAATTAAAATCCATCTTATCTGATTATTTTTATAACCAGGGGCGTATTCTACGCAGGGATTCTGATTACACGGGTTAAAATCACTTTTATCCAAGATATTGATATACTTAGCTAAGATTATGTATGAGAAGAAAGAGAATTTAAGCCCTTTAAAATAAAGGGCTTTGAATAATTTTACTCAATATTCTGAATCTGCTCACGCATCTGTTCGATCAACACTTTTAACTCAATCGCCGAAGTGGTAATGGTGGCATTGATCGATTTCGACGCAAGCGTATTCGACTCACGATTGAACTCTTGCATCATGAAATCCAAACGGCGGCCGACGGCTTCCTTTTTCTTCAGAATATTGTAGGTTTCCTTGATGTGTGCGTCGAGACGGTCCAGCTCCTCGGCAACATCGATACGCTGTGCCAACATGATCAACTCTTGCTCCAGCCGTTGTGTATCGACCTGAATCGCGGCATCGTCCAGTTTACTGACCAGTCGCTCACGCTGCCAAACGAGCACAGCAGGCATCTCTGTTCTGACGGTAGCGACTTCGTGACTGACTGCCGCTAGCCGCTGTTCGATCAGTTGCTTTAGTGCGGCACCTTCCGTTTCTCTTGCCTCAATAAATGCATTCAATGCTTGGTCAAGTCCTGCCATAAGCTGTTGATTGATGGCGTCTAAATCTTGCTCGCCTGCGCTCATCACACCTGGCCAACGGAGGATATCGACAGGATTAATCGAGCCTTCATCGGTTTGACATTTTACCCAGTTTGCGGCGTTGATCACTTGCTGCGCTAATGTCTGGTTTAAGGATAATTCGCCTTGCGCACCGGGGTTCGGTTCAAAACGAAGCTGGCATTCGACCTTACCTCGGGTTAAACGCTGGCGAATACGATCGCGGATAACCGGCTCCAAACTACGAAATTGCTCAGGAAGGCGAATATAGGTTTCAAGGTAACGTTGGTTAACTGAGCGTAGCTCCCAGCTGGCGTTGCCCCATTCTCCTTTCATATCGTGGCGTGCAAAAGCGGTCATACTGCGGATCATAGTGATTACTCATTTTGGTCAATTTAACGGTGAGTATAGCCGCCCAGGCGCTGTGAAAACAGCGCAGTCTGTAAGTCGTTGGCTATACGGCTCATTACCCCTTAGGATAGGCGCTCGCGTATCAGAGAAGGAACAAAGATGAAGATCTCAGTCTATTCATTATTATTGATCAGTGGATTACTCCTCGTAGGCTGCCAGTCGCGGCAGCCGGATAGAGTATCTTGTCAGGTGGGAAGCGCCATGCAACAAACTCAGCTCTGGTTTGGTCTTAGCAAACCAGATGGACAGTCCATTTCGACGCAACAGTGGCAACACTTTGTTGACCAAGTGATCACTCCCGCCTTTCCCCAAGGATTATCAGTAGTGGAGGCAAGAGGGCAGTGGCTAGGAAACGACGGTGTGCGTGTCAGCGAAAATAGTCGTGGATTATTACTGATTTATCCCGCAAGCAAAGAGAAGTCACACGCGATCGACCTTATTCGAACCCGCTATCAACAACTTTTTGCTCAAGAGTCGGTCATGCGTATCGACCAATCTGTATGTGTTGCCTTCTAGATGTTGGGCGCAACCCGTGCGCCCGCTTTAGCTTAAAGGAACAGGCTTGCGAAGGCGGCTGACAGAAGGCTCACTAATGTTGAGCCGTACACCAGCTTCCAGCCATAACGCGACACGATATTCCCCTGCTTTTCATTAAGCCCTTTCACGGCCCCAGCAACGATACCGATTGACGCAAAGTTCGCAAACGAGACTAAGAAGATCGACAGAACCCCGAGCCCCTTGGTCGTAAATTCTCCAGCCATCTTTTGTAGATCAATCATTGCCACAAATTCATTCGAGACCAATTTGGTCGCCATAATACTTCCGGCTCTCAATGCATCCTGCTTAGGGATACCGACTAACCAAGCAAGAGGAGAAAACAGGTAGCCAAGCAGCTGTTGGAAACTGTAACCGAATAGCACGGAGAATAAGGCGTTGATTGCACTAATCAAGGCGATAAAGCCAATAAGCATCGCGAGAATGATCATCGCGACTTTGAAACCAGCCAGAATATATTCCCCTAACATTTCGAAAAAGCTCTGTTTTTCATGAAGCTTTTCCAGCGAAATCGGTGCATCCTCTTGGTGGCGCGTCGGATTAATGATCGACAAGATGATGAAGGTACTAAACATATTCAGGAGTAATGCGGTAACGACATAGCGCGCATCAATCATCGACATATAGGCGCCAACAATCGAGAGTGATACCGTCGACATGGCGGTCGCCGCCATGGTGTAAAGGCGTTTCGGTGGGATATCAGCAAGGATACCTTTATAGGCGATAAAGTTCTCAGACTGCCCCAAAATTAACGTACTCACAGCATTAAAGGATTCAAGTTTTCCCATCCCATTCACTTTAGACAGTAAGGTACCGATAATCCGTATTAATAGCGGTAAAATCTTCCAATGCTGCAAAATACCAATCAATGCTGAAATAAAGATAATCGGGCACAACACGCCGAGGAAAACGAACGCCAGCCCTTGTTGATGAAGACCGCCAAAGACAAAATCCGTACCTTGGGCGGCAAAGCCGAGTAAGGCTTCAAAGAATCCACTCACGCCACCGACTAACGCTAATCCCGCCGATGAATGTAAGCAAAACCAGCCAATAGCGCCCTCAATGATCAGCAGTTGTAAGAGGAAGCGTATTCGAATCTGTTGACGATCATGGCTGACGAGAAACGCCAGTAGTCCAATCACGGCAAGGGCGAGGATAAAATGTAGTAAGGTCAACATAGCTCGGTTTCATTGGCGAAAGAGTAATATTTAGCCATAGCGAGTAAATTTTTTCATCTGTAATCTCGGCAATTCTTCCCACTAACAAGACACTGAATGGTGAAATCCGTATACTGTGCAGCGTTATCCACCGTAGTCGGAGAGAATTTATGCGTCCAGCAGGCCGTAGTGCACAGCAAGTCCGTCCAGTCACGCTCACGCGTCATTACACTAAACATGCCGAAGGGTCGGTATTCGTCGAGTTCGGAGAAACGAAAGTTCTCTGTAACGCCACTGTCGAAGAAGGCGTCCCTCGCTTCTTAAAAGGACAAGGCCAAGGGTGGGTGACTGCAGAGTACGGAATGTTACCGCGCTCGACACATAGCCGCATGCCGCGTGAAGCGGCCAAAGGTAAACAAGGTGGACGTACGCTAGAAATTCAACGTCTTATTGCGCGCTCTCTTCGTGCCGCTGTGGACTTAAAGGCGCTAGGCGAATATACCATCACTCTCGATTGTGACGTTATCCAAGCAGATGGCGGCACGCGTACTGCTTCTATCACCGGTGCTTGCGTGGCCCTAGCAGATGCCTTAAATGCGCTAGTTACTAAAGGTAAACTGGCCAAAAACCCAATGAAAGGGATGGTCGCGGCCATTTCTGTTGGCGTCGTTGAGGGTGAAGCCCGCTGCGATCTCGAGTATATCGAGGATTCTGCAGCCGATACCGATATGAATGTCGTTATGCTTGAAGACGGCCGAATGATCGAAGTGCAAGGAACGGCAGAAGGTGAGCCCTTTAGCCATGAAGAGTTGCTTGCATTATTGGCGTTAGCCAAAGAAGGCATTAACGAGTTAGTGGCTGCACAGAAAGCCGCACTGGCTCAATAATATCAATCAAGCGACCCAAGAGGTCGCTTTTTTATGGGGAAAAGATAATGAAAGCGTGGCAACGTGAATTCATCGAGTTTGCTATCAGTAAGCAAGTACTAAAGTTCGGTGAGTTCACTTTAAAATCCGGACGTAAAAGCCCATACTTTTTTAACGCCGGTCTTTTTAATACTGGGCGTGATTTAGCGCAGCTTGGACGTTTCTACGCCCAGGCGTTAGTCGATTCAGGTATTGATTTCGATTTACTGTTCGGACCGGCCTATAAAGGAATACCGATTGCCACCACCACTGCAGTGGCATTGGCTGACCATCACCAACGCGACTTGCCTTATTGCTTCAATCGTAAGGAAGTGAAAGACCATGGCGAAGGGGGAGTACTGGTAGGTAGCCCGCTCGAAGGCCGAGTGATGTTAGTCGATGATGTGATCACGGCAGGAACGGCGATTCGGGAGTCAATGGAGATCATCACGGCACACCATGCTACGTTGGCGGGTGTTTTGATCTCATTAGATCGTCAAGAACGCGGGCGTGAAGCGATTTCGGCGATTCAAGAAGTGGAGCGTGATTACCAGTGCCGAGTCATTTCGATCATTACGCTGAAAGATCTGATTAGCTATCTTGAAGAGCAACCTTCTATGGCGGAAGCCTTGGACGCGGTGAAAGCTTATCGCGAGCAGTACGGTATTTAATAGCGATAGCGGGGCGATCCCCCGCTATCCTTGTTGCGCTAATGGAGCTGCGTAGCCAATAAAGGCCAACGCTGATCGAAATTCGCAGTGGGTTTAAAGCGAAATTCTGAGCGTACATAACGAGAAAGTAGCCCTTCACAGAAAGCAATCACTTGGCTGGCGAGTAGCGTTTCATCACACTGAAAACCTTCGCCATCGCGCATTTTCTTCTCTTTCATGACTTGGCGTAATTGGACTTCAATGCGTTCGAAAAGCTGATTGATTCTACCTTGCAGACGATCCTGTTCGAACATCAATGCATGACCGGTCATGATACGTGTCAGGCCAGGATTTCTTTCCCCGAATCCCAGAATAAGCTGAACGATCAGTTTGAGGCGTAGCAAGGTGTCTTTTTCATCATTAAGAATCGAGTTGATTCGGGTAATAAGGCTATCTTCTATAAACTCGATGAGACTATCGAACATCTTAGTTTTACTAGGAAAGTGTCGATAAAGTGCAGCTTCTGATACCCCTACATTCGCGGCTAATTTCGCGGTGGTGATGCGTTGACTGCCATCACCTGACTCTAACATATGAGCCAATGCTTGTAAGATCTCTTCACGCCGGTTGCTCCGCGCGTTTTTTTTCTCTGCCATGCCTTTAACCATCCTAAAAATCCTAATGAATAACCCCAAAGCTGGGGTCACCTCAGAAATAAGTTATCTAAAGGGGCTATATTACTGACGACCAGAGTGCCCGAATCCGCCTTCACCACGTTCAGTCTGAGTGAATTCTTCAACAAGAGAAAATTCAGCTTGAACCACGGGCACAAAAACTAATTGTGCAATGCGGTCACCAGCCTCGATCACGAAAGGCTGCTCACTACGGTTCCACACAGACACCATCAGTTGGCCTTGGTAATCAGAATCGATTAAGCCGACAAGGTTCCCTAAAACGATACCGTGTTTATGTCCTAAACCAGAGCGAGGCAGAATAACGGCCGCTAACTGCGGGTCCGCAACATGTATCGCCAGACCGGTGGGGATGAGTGTGGTACTGCCAGCATCAAGGGTTATCGATCCATCAGTACAGGCTCGTAAATCGAGGCCAGCTGAGCCAGGGGTCGCGTAGGCAGGTAAAGGAAATTCTTTACCTACACGTGGGTCAAGAATCTTAATGTCGATCTTTTTCATAGAGGTTGACTATCTCGTCTAATAATTGCTGGCCAAGGAGTTGCTTGTTACACAGTGGTAACTGTTTATCTCCCTCCTGCCAGAAAAGGTGAAGGGCATTATTATCACTATCGAAACCTTGAGTTGTCCCCGAGACATTATTGGCACAAATCAAGTCGAGGTTTTTACGTTCTCTTTTTTGTCGGGCGTATTCTTCCACATTCTGGGTTTCTGCCGCAAATCCAACCACGTAAGGTTTGGGGGTAGGGAGTGCAGCAACCCCTGCAACAATGTCAGGGTTTTTAACGAGTTGCAGAGTAATTTCGTCCGTATCAGCGGTCTTTTTTATTTTTTCTGCTGCAATATTGACCGCACGGTAGTCGGCGACTGCCGCACAGCCAATAAAAATATGTTGTTCGGTTATCTCTGACATTACAGCACTGTGCATCTCTTCAGCAGAGACAACGTCTCGACGCACGGCACCCGGCGGGGTCGCTAGTTCAACAGGCCCACTGATAAGCGTCACTTTTGCGCCACGTGCCGCGGCAGCTCGGGCGATAGCAAAGCCCATTTTCCCTGAGCTTTTGTTACTGATATAGCGGACTGGGTCCAAAGCCTCTCGGGTCGGGCCAGCAGTAATCATAATATTAAGATGGGCGAGGTCTTGTTGCGATTGCTGCCAAGCGACTGCATGCTCAACGATGACCAAGGGATCTAACATGCGACCTGGGCCAACATCGCCACAGGCTTGGTGACCATGATCAGGCCCCCATACCATAAAATGATGCTCGTGGAGTTTAGCCAAATTATGGGAGGTCAGTGTTGAGCGATACATTTGCTGGTTCATGGCAGGAACAATTGCGATGGGTGCTGCAGTGGCCAGACAGGCGGTGGTCACAATATCGTTCGCCATCCCTTGGGCAATCCGCGCAATAAGGTCCGCGGAAGCCGGAGCGATAATGACTAAATCGGCCCATTTAGCCAGCTCGATATGCCCCATTGCGGCTTCAGCATGGGGGTCGAGTAAATCAGTCGAGACCGGATAACCACTGACTGCTTGTAGGCTTAATGCGGTAATAAAGGCTTCGGCCGCTTGGGTCATCATCACCCGTACCTCAGCACCTTGTTCACGTAACCGACGTACTAAGTCCGGTATTTTGTAGGCGGCTATCCCTCCACTTACACCTAGAAGGATACGTTTATTCGTCAGGTTACTCATAGGGTGTTGTCCCATCGTATAAGATCAAACGGTCAGAAAAGAAAGGGTTTGTATCATACCATAAAGCATGACCATCCCAATGTTACAGACTATCTAATTGATTATAATCAATTTATTTTTAATAAACCGAGCGGTGATCAAACACTGAGAGACTGCTCTAAAATCATGATTCTACCACTGTGATTATGAACAGTAATTACCTAAATTAGCAATGATTAGGTGAGCGGAGGACGAGTCATGATTGAAAAACCGAGGGAAAAACTTTTATCAAGCGGCGCAGCAACGTTAACCAATAGCGAGTTATTGGCAATATTCTTGCGTACGGGGGGCTCAGGAATGCCTGTGCTAGAGTTTGCACATTACCTCTTATCACATTTTGGTAGCTTACAAGCGGTGATGAGTGCTAGCCAAGACCAATATGCCGCGATAAAAGGAATAGGACAGTCGAAATTAAGTCAGATATACGCTATCGCAGAACTCGGTAAACGGTTTTACCAAGAAAAACTTCTCTGCCAAGAGAGTATTTCAGACCCGAGTGAGGCTTATTATTACTTGGTGAGTCAGATTGCCCATCTAGAGCGTGAAGTGTTTCAAGTGATTTTTTTGGATAATCGCCACCGTGTCCTTGAGGCGCAGACAATGTTTCAAGGAACGATTAATAGCGTTGAGGTGCATCCGAGAGAAGTGGTCAAGGAAGCACTACGTTATAATGCCGCGGCAATTATCTTGGCGCATAATCACCCTTCTGGTGTAGCGAAACCGAGTGAGGCCGATAAAAAAATTACTCAGCAAATTCAAAAAGCCTGTCAACTATTCAATATCTCGGTGCTCGATCACTTTATTATTGGACGAGGTGAATTTTTTTCATTTGCGCAGCATGGATGGCTATAACCTTGAAAAAGTGGTTAAAAAAAAAACAATTAACCGAAAAAGTGTACTTTTTCATCGATCCTAAGAGATCTTTATCTGTTCGGGTCTTGAGCACTAGGCCGACAGGGCGTATACTACGCCACCTTTGAGAATCTCGGGTTTGGCGTTTAGGCCTGCTCAGCGGGTTCACATTGAACTCGCCTGGATAGGTTAAAAGCCTGACGAGGCGGCCAAAACCTAAGTGAAAAGCTCGAGCTGATTTTGATTTTTGGAGATATGACATGTCACGAGTCTGCCAAGTAACTGGCAAGCGTCCGGTAACGGGTAACAACCGTTCCCACGCAATGAACGCGACGAAACGCCGTTTTCTTCCGAACTTACACTCACACCGTTTCTGGGTTGAGAGTGAGAAGCGTTTTGTTACTTTGCGTGTATCTGCTAAAGGTATGCGTGTAATCGATAAGAAGGGTATTGATGCTGTGTTAGCAGACATGCGTACCCGCGGTGAGAAGTACTAAGGAACTGAATCATGGCTAAAGGTATTCGTGAGAAGATCAAGCTAGTTTCCTCTGCTGGTACAGGTCACTTCTATACCACTACGAAGAACAAGCGCACTAAGCCAGAAAAACTGGAACTTAAGAAGTTTGATCCAGTTGTTCGTGAGCACGTGCTATATAAAGAAGCTAAAATCAAATAATTTTAGTATTCTTATAAAAACCCGGCCCTATGGTCGGGTTTTTTGTTTTTAACGGGGAGTACTTATGCCTGAATTACCTGAAGTCGAAACCACTAAACGGGGTATAGCACCGCATATCGTGGGTGAGACCTTGTTACATGCTGTCGTAAGGCATCCGCAGCTTCGTTGGCCAGTGTCTGAAGAAATCTATCAGCTCAGTGATGAGACGGTCTTAAGCATAGCGCGACGGGCCAAGTACCTACTGCTTGAACTGAAGCATGGTTGGATCATCATCCATCTCGGCATGTCAGGCCGTTTGCGTATTCTAAGTGAAGAGACTCCCCCTGAAAAACATGACCATATTGATTTAGTTTTCAGTCATGGCAAAACCTTACGTTATACCGACCCTCGCCGCTTTGGCGCATGGCTATGGGAAACTGACCTTAGCCAGAGCAGGGTTCTACACCATCTTGGACCGGAGCCGCTTAGCGAAGCCTTTAATGCCGAGTGGTTAATACAAAAATCGGCCACCAAAAAAACCGCGATTAAACCTTGGTTAATGGATAACAAATTGGTCGTTGGGGTCGGTAACATCTATGCCAGTGAATCGCTTTTCCAAGCCGGTATTCATCCTGATCGCCCAGCAAATGGATTAACTCATCTCGAAAGTGAAAGGTTAGTCGCGTCGATTAAGGCGGTACTACAGCGTTCGATCGAACAAGGTGGAACCACCTTGCGTGATTTTTTACAGAGTGATGGTAAACCGGGTTATTTTGCCCAACAGCTCAATGTTTATGGGCGTGCGGGCGAACCGTGTCTGCACTGTGGTACCCCGATTATGTCTGGTCGGCATGCTCAACGTAGCACCTATTGGTGCCCGAGCTGTCAGCACTAACTCGCGTTAAATTTAGCCAGTACCGCGTGTTGGATCTCTGCGCTAACAAAGTTTTCGATATTCCCTTGATGGCGCGCCACTTCTTTAACAATAGTGGAAGAGAGGAAGGCGTACTGCTCCTTCGGCGTCATGAAAATCGTTTCGAGCTGTGGGTTGAGCTGTTGGTTAGCCTGAGCTAATTGACGCTCGTAATCGAAATCGGACACTGACCTTACACCGCGAATTAAGACGGTGGCACGGTGTTGTGCGGCGAGCTGGGCTAACAGGCTATTAAATCCAATTACTTCGACATTGGGTAAGTTAGCCGTCGCCTGTCTCGCAAGTGCTACGCGTTCCTCAAGGCTGAATAACGGTTTTTTACTTGGATTTAAGGCAATGGCAACTATCAGCCGCTCAAACAGCCCTGCACTGCGCTGAATGATATCTAAATGGCCAAGAGTGAGTGGGTCAAACGTTCCTGGATAAATGGCCACAACCGACATATTCACTCCTAATGAGATTGCGCGTTAAGATAGGGTTCGACGATATGCAGTAATTGTTGAAGAGCGCCTTGATTTTGATGCAAGACATCCACTGCATGCAAGCCATAATATTTACGTAAATCACTGTCTGCGAGAAGTTGTGTCATCTCTTGGATTAATGCCGCGTGATCGGCGACAGTGATTAACCCTTGAGCTTGTTCAAGTCGCCCGCAAATATCCTTAAAGTTCCAGATATGCGGACCCATGATCACCGGAATGGCATGGGCTGAAGGTTCTAAAGGATTATGTCCGCCACGCTCCACTAAGCTGCCTCCGACAAAGGCCACATCAGCAATCCCATAAAGTAACATCAGTTCGCCCATGGTATCGCCAATCAATACCTGCGTTGTCGCACTAGGTGTTTGATTGTCACTGCGCATTAGCGGTTCAAAAGCCAATTTTTCCGCAAGTTCTTTCACCGATTGAAAACGCTCTGGATGACGTGGTACTAGAATCAGCAATAGAGTCGGGAATTGAGAGAGTAGCTGGCGATGTGTCTCCAAAATAATACGTTCTTCGCCTTCATGGGTACTCGCAGCGATCCATACTGGGCGATGCGCGGCCCATTGTCGGCGAAGAGCGACTGCCTTGGCGGCCAGTTCAGGCGTAACGGAAATATCGAACTTCAAACTCCCCGTCACGGTGACTTGCTCGGATTTAGCCCCTAAAGTAATAAATCGCTTACCATCCTCACTATTTTGTGCCGCAATACAGCTAATTTTTTGCAAAAGCTCGGCGAGTTCTCTCCCTAGCTTTTGATAGCGTTTAGCCGAGCGTTCGGATAAACGCGCATTTGCAATGATTAAGGGTATTTGGCGACGATGTAAGGTATGGATAATATTTGGCCAAAGCTCGGTTTCCATGATGATAACTAAACGCGGCGCGGCTGTGTCTAAAAAGCGATTGATCGCTGTGGGCAGGTCATAAGGAAGATAAACATGCGAAACATTTTTACCAAAAGCCGACTGTGCTCGTTCTGAGCCAGTTGGCGTCATCGTCGTTACAGTAATAGGGATAGTGGGATACTGATATTGCAGGGCCCTGACTAAAGGGATTGCGGCGAGTGTCTCACCGACCGACACGGAATGCAGGACAATACCTCCAGGCACCACTTTACCTTTGCAATAACCATAACGTTCTTTCCAGCGTAGGCGGTATCCTGGCAGTTTTTTACCACGGTGCCAAAGTCTAATCCAAATCAACGGTTGGACGAGATAAAGTAAAAGGGTATAAACGGCAGTCAGCATTGTGTTATCGGTTGGCCTGAAAGATGAAATTAAGGCGTCGATATTACCAGAAAAAAAGGGTTCTCACATTATCCCTACACCTTCAGACTTATCTGTTTACGTGACTCACTCACCGCCGTACTTGACCCGTACCATCGCTCGAATAGCGCCCACTCATCGTCTTAATTAGTGTAAACTCGGCAATATTGACTGAGCTGCTTATCCATTTTCGTTCGTTTCGCGGCCAATGGGATAATCCAACATTGCGGTGACCTTCACCTTATCGGTCCTAGCCTCTCAATTAATGATATGAGGCAGCGCTTCAACGAATGAAATCGCCTATTATCAAGGCCCCTTAGTGAGGACGTTTACGTGAAAATAGCCTTTTGCTTACATAAATACTTCCCTTACGGTGGGCAGCAACGAGATTTTAAGCGTATTGCGTTAGCTTGCCAGCAACGTGGCCATCAAGTCGTTGTCTACACCTTTGAATGGCAAGGAGAAAAGTGTCCAGGATTTGAGGTGGTTTTGGTACCGAAACAAGGATCCTCTAACCATGCTCGAAATCACTTTTTTAGTCGTTGGATTGCGGATTATCGGCGGTCGAACCCTGATGATCTCTTAGTCGGTTTCAATAAAATGGCGGGCTTAGATATTTATTTCGCCGCAGACGTTTGTTATGCAGCGAAAACGGCAAAAGAAAAAGGGTTCTTGTATAAACTTACTCCACGCTATCGTAGTTACTGTCAGGCGGAAAATGCCGTTTTTTCTACGGATTCGAACACTGAAATATTAGTGCTAACGCCTCAGCAGAAAGTTGATTTTATAGAGTTTTATCATACACCTAGTGAACGTTTTCACTTGTTGTCACCTGGTATTGATCCGCAGTTATACTCCTCGCAGCAACGGGATAATTATCGACAGGAAACTCGCCAACGACTTGGTCTGACCGGCGACGATTTTTTCCTACTGCAAGTCGGGTCTGATTTTCGGCGTAAGGGTGTGAAACGGAGTATCGCCGCGATTGCCGCGTTACCGTCATCGCTCAAGGATAAGGTAACGTTTTGGGTGGTCGGTGCGGATAATGCGGCCAGTTGTCGGCATTATGCAGAAAAACTAGGTATAGCGGCTCACGTCCATTTCCATCAAGGCAGAGACGATATTCCCCAATTGATGGCGGCTGCTGATCTCCTCCTTCACCCTGCTCATCAGGAAGCCGCGGGTATCGTCCTGATTGAAGCCTTAGCTTCAGGTCTGCCTGTTATCTATACGGAAGTTTGTGGTAATGCACCCTACCTCTCTGCAGCCGGAAATGGCAAGGTGATCAGCGAGCCTTTTGAGCAAGAGACATTCAATCAAGTTCTCTCTGACGCCTTACAAGACCCACATCAGTTAGCATTATGGTCACAGGCAGGGCTGGCGTATTGTGAACACCATGATGTTTATCGTTTGCCAGAACAGGCGGCAGATATTATTGAAAAGAGAGTAAAAGATGCTGCAACTCGAACAGCCTTTTAAGCAGGCGTGGGCGCACAGTGACCCTTACGCAGAGATTTTAGCGCTGCAAGGTGAAATATTTCGGCAAGTAGAAGCGAGGAAAACCCTACGTTTTGACTTTGCTGGAGAAAGCTACTTCGTAAAATATCACCGGGGAACGGCGCTTAAAGAGGTACTCAAAAATCTGATTACGCTACGTTTACCTGTGCTAGGCGCGAAAAATGAGTGGTTGGCTATTCAGCATCTTCACAGCGTCAACGTCCCGACGATGACGTGCTATGGGTACGGTCAGCGTCATTGGAACCCATTAGAACGCGAATCGTTTATTATCACAAAAGATTTAAATCCGGCGATCAGCCTTGAAGACTATTGTGCGAATTGGGCAACTCAACCGCCTCCCTATTCTGTAAAAAGGGTGCTAATTAAACAATTAGCGCGCACCGTTGCCGCGATGCATCGCTCGGGTCTTAATCATCGAGATTGTTATATCTGCCATTTTCTTTTGGCGTTACCTTACGACACCGAACAAAACCATCCGACGCTGTCGGTGATTGATCTGCATCGCGCGCAAATATGGAAAAAAATGCCCGTACGGTGGCGTGATAAAGACCTTATTGCGCTTTACTACTCAAGCTTTCCTTTGGGGCTTTCTTTACGAGATTACTGCTACTTTTTGACCGAGTATTTTTCTTGTTCTGCACGAGAGGTTTTCCGTCAAGAAGCCCGCTTGATACGGCATGCACAGAAGAAAGCGGAAAAAATCAAACAGCGTACGCTAAGAAAGAATCTTTAAAGGAATGAGAGGCGCTATGACCGCTGAAAAAACGTTGTCGATTATGTCGTTACTGGCATGTGAAAAGGCAATCCAACAACAGATTACCCTTGATCCTTGTGCAGTTAAGGATGATGACGTCCAGCTTCATGTGGGATGGGGGGCAGACGGTGATTTTTTATTAGGCAGTGAGATCTCAATGGCTTCCGTTGCCGGTAATAATCCATCAATTCGTTTCCACTTTCATCTATTCAGTAACGATATTGCGCGTATTGACCAGCAAAAAATGGTCGAACTCGCTGAACAGTATGCTTTGAAGGTGACACTTTATACTCTGGATAACGACTACTTTGCCCAACTCCCCACCAATAGACTGTGGTCATCGGCAATTTATTACCGTTTTATCATGGCTGAGATAGTGGCTCAGACTGCTGCGACCATGCTCTATCTTGATGCGGATGTAGTTTGCCAAGGCGATATTAGCGCGTTGCTCGACGTGGACCTCGATAATCATGTCGTCGCAGCGGTCCCCGAACGTGATGCTACCTGGTGGGCACACCAAGCAGAGGTGTTAGGGTGTAAAGCGCTCGCCCAAGGCTATTTTAATTCTGGAGTGATGTTGCTCAATCTCGAGGCTTGGCGATCTGAAGCCATTTACGAGCATATCTTACGGTTAGCGGCCGACCCACAACAGCAGGCCAAACTTTCGTTTTATGATCAAGATCTCCTGAATTTAGCGCTCGTAGACAAAAAAATATTTTTGAATAGCGTATATAATACTCAATACAGCCTTAATTATGAGCTTAATGAAGCGAAGCGTAAAAATTTCACATTTTCCAGTATTTTTATGCATTTTATTGGGCCGACCAAACCTTGGCATCTTTGGGCGCAGTACCCAAGTGCCCAAGCGTTCCAACTGGCGAAAGCGCATTCTCCATGGAAAGGGGAGCCGTTACAGTTACCTCGGTCAACGTACCAATATCGGTATTGTTACAAACATCTGATTCATCAGAAACAAACACTTAAAGGATATGGATATTTTTTAAGGTATTTACTTCGTAAACTACTTTCTCGGCGATAAATAGATAGCTATGGTTACTCAATCCAAACTTGCAGGCTACACCGTGTACACGAACGGTGATGATCAATTTTTCATCAACATGTTGGATGATTTTCTTCATTCTCGCTTAACGACGTTGAAAGTATTTCGTAGTATCCCAGATACCAAAGTTAGCTTAGTCGAAAAAGACGGCAGGCTTTATGTCTTGAAAGTGTTTACGCCTAAAGAAAAGCGTAATGAGCGTTTTTTAAAGTCTTTCTTCCGTGGCGATTACTACCTAACGCTATTCAAGCAGACCGCGATGCTTCGCGAAAGGGAGGTGACTTTCCCCAACGATTTTCATCTTCTTGCTGAGACCAAAATCTTCAACTTTGCGAGTCGATTCATTATGATCATCGAATATATCCCGGGTGTCGAAATGGATATTTTGGCGGCGAAAGGCGAATTGACCGAAGAGATTAAGTCTGAAGTGTTGGAAAGCGTTAAAGTTTTACATCAACATCAGGTTATTTTTGATGATGCGCACAAGCAGAACTTTATGCTATCGAACGGACGGGTAAGAGTCATTGATTTATCAGGTAAAAACTACTCCCGTTTTCGTGCCGCTAAGGATTTTATCGACTTAGAAAGGCACTTCGGGATCAGTAATTTTCATCGTGGTTTCTCTTACCAATGGGTAAAACGGAAGTCGCAATTCCGTAAAAAATTTAAGGCCTTTAAGGGACGCTTGATTGGGCGTTCAGTATAAGTGGCCATCATCTCATTTTTTTCCCAGGCGCAACTTGCCCAGTTACGTGAACAAAGAAGGCACTCAACGTGCCTTTTGTTTCTCTCCGGACCTTCGGCCTCCGAGGTCTCGCTTTCGCAGTTACGCGCCACGGATATCATCGCAGTCAATGGGTCGGCGGGCTACTTACTGGACCAGGGGATTAACCCCTTTATTTATTTGGTTACCGATGGTCGATTTGCAACGCAGCGTTTTGAAGCGTTTAAGCGGCATGTCACCGCAGCGACCTTTACGTTTATCAACCAAGAAGTCTTTGACGCCGCTCCCACCGACTTACAGCGTTGGCTAGCTGAACGCTGCTTTATTTTGAAAGAACTCTACAAAAGAGAGAAGTCGGGTCCTATAAAAAAACTCAAGTATGCGTTTTTTTGCGCGCGGCATCCGAGTGTGATGATGGATGTTCCTCTCTCAAGAAAGAAAAGAATGAAGGGGTTTTCTAAGGATATTACGCTTGGTTATTGTAACTGTAAAACGGTCGCCTATGCCGCTATCCAACTAGCCTACTCTTTAGGTTATCCTAAAATTATTTGTGCGGGTTTCGATTTAACGTCGGGTGGACAACGTTTTTATGACCGTCCAGGTGAGGCGGTAATGCCTTCAGAGATAAGCCAAGATGCGCAGAAAATTATTACGGTGTTACGTTTTATGAGAGAGAAGATCAACCCGCCGCTCTTTACGCTTTCCACTACGACAGCGATTCCTTACGACATTATTCCTTTGGTCGAACAAGTGGGTGAAGAGGTCGAATCACGCGATCAATAGGCGACTACACCACCTTTTGAATCGCCATAAATTTTGCTCTATAGTAAGCGGCCATAACAGTATGGCAAGCTCACGCAGGGCAGTTCATTAGCGTGATCTCTTATAGTCATAATAATAAATAATTATTAGGCTAAGATTGAGTTAGGTAACGATATGATTAATCAGTTAAAGGTTTTTTTTAGCCGATACGTGGGAATGAAAAAATGGTGTTCCATTCTTTTTATTATGTTCGTCGGACTTTTTTTTGTTGATGGTATCACTCGATATAAGCATTTAGTTCTATATTGCGCAATCATAACGTCTGTCTTTATCATTTATTATGAAAGGCAGATAGCCAAAGAACTCATAAAGAGTCATGTATTTAAGTTTTTAGTTTTACTCTTAATCGCTGGGATATACTCTTCATCGATATCAATCGACAACTCAATGAGTTTTAAGTATTTTTTTAATACCATTGCAGAAAAGACGGTCCTCACTCCTATCGCCTTTGCTCTTGTTCTCAGTCAACTCACGCATCGTCAAATCTGCCAATCGTTACTGATCGGTTTAGGGCTGATGTTTCTAATTTCAGGTGGAAAAGAGTTTTGCGCTTATTATGTTGAGTATCGCCAAGGAATCTATCCTTTCTCGAATTATAATCATCGATTTATTGCTGAAGCGCTTATTTTCTCTCTACCTTGTCTTTTATTATTCTGGAAAACGAAAGGTATAAAAGCCAAAATTATTTTCGTTGTGGCAGCCTGCTTGTATGGTTTCCTTATGCTCGGCCTGTTACAGCGTGGGGCATGGCTAGCTATTTTAGTCTTCTCACTGCTTTGGTGTCTCTTCAATCGGGAATGGAAACTCCCTCTACTGGTGACGCTTATCGTTGCAGTCTGTGGGATGGGGATATTCGTGAAGTTCCATGATCGGTTGTCAGTGCTCACTTATAAATTAGAGCAGACCTCAAGTAGCCATCGTTTTGGCAATGGGACGCAAGGTGCGGCTTGGGATATGATTATGCAGCATCCTGTGAAAGGCTCGGGTATTGGTGATAAGGTCTACCTTAAAGCCTATGCCAATAACTTACCGCAATACCCGCAGTGGTTTTTCCGTGAGCCTATTGGACCACATAATTTCTTCCTCTCTAACTGGTTTGCTGGTGGGGTCTTGGGGCTCTTTGTAGCCGTCAGTGTGGTATTGGTCCTATTAATCACAGCATTTAAAGGCTATCGACGCTCCGAAAATCTTATCCGTTACTGTTATAGTTCGGTGTTTTTGATGGTGTTTGCCGATTTCTTTGTAAGAGGGTGGGTTGAAGAGACCTTCATTTTCCAAACGGCAATCGCCTCAGCATTTCTAATGGGGATGTTTTTAAGTCCTAGGCGAGTCATGCAAACCAAGTACTAAATAATGATAAGGCCTCCCGATAAGTTTATTGGAGGCCTTAAGTATTAGATACACCCAATATTGTTGAGTTTCTCGAGCACTTCGCTGGGTTGGATTTCACTCATTTTACCAGTGGGTTGGCCCTTGATAACATATTGATTCTTACCATACCCGCCGATCAGCAATGGGTCTGTGGGACCATACAAGGTAATGTTCGGACGATCTAATGCCGCGGTAAGATGACTGAGACCCGTATCGACTGAAACAACTCCTTTCGCGCCAGCAAGCTGTGTCGCGACCTCACTAAGTGAGAGCTTCGGTAACACCTCAACCTGAGGGCGGCCTTCCGCGAGTCGTATCGCACGCTGCTGCTCTAGTGGAGAACCCCAAGGTAATTTCACTTTAAGACCCTGCGCCACCACTAAGTCTATTAACGTTTGCCAAGCGCTTTCTGGCCAATGTTTATCGTCACGCGTTGTTGCGTGTAAGAACACGAGATAGTGATTAGCATCCGCGGGAAGGGCGTTGATAAAATGTTGAGCAATTGCATAATCCCCTTGGCTCTCGGGCAGGGGGTAATCGAGGCTTGCTGAGAATAACGCCCGAATTTTCTCCACCGCATGTTGCTGTTTACTCAGCCGATGACTCCGGTCGTACCAACAACTGGCAAGAGGCTCGCGGGCACTCTGCCAATCCAATCCATGCTTGATACCTAGGGCTTTACGCGTAATTAAGGCTGAGCTTTTGATCAGGCCCTGAGCATCAATGACCGCATCATAATGAACACTCTGCAGTTGCTGGATGAAGCGCTGACGCTCTTCTCGAATATCGCGACGAAACCAATTTTTCCGCCAGCGACGGATGGCTACCGGTATGACACGATCGACAGCCTGATGCCAAGTGGGGATTTGGCTAAAGCCCTCTTCCACGACCCAGTCGAAACGGATGGTCGGAATCTGCTTTAGTGCATCCGTTAGTGCGGGCAGCGTATGAATGACATCGCCCATGGAGGAAGTCTTGACGATTAAGACTCGCATTCATGCTCCTGAAACGTGGCTAACAGCGTTTCTAACTCCGCGAAGACCTGAGTTGGGGTTATATCGATAAGGCTTTGATGATAGCCTTGCTCCCCTTCACCCTTACGAATTTTATGATAGCCGGTGATTAAGCGGATAATACGGGCACTATCAGTAAGAGGCGGTGTAAAATCTGGACTACTCGGGCCATATAGCGCGACCAACGGTCGACCGAGGGCCGCCGCAACATGCATCAATCCTGAGTCATTAGTGACGACCGCATGGCATTGTGCGAGTAAGACGACAGCTTGATCAAGTTCAGTTTTACCCGCTAGATTTGTGCAGTGTGCCGCTTCATCCGCCGTTAATCGTGCGATAATTTCAGCGCCGGCTTCATTATCCTTGGCTGAGCCAAAGAGTGCGATTTGGTAGCCTTTTGCAATCAACTGTTTAGCGAGTTCAGCATAATGATAGTCAGGCCAACGCTTCGCTGGCCCGAATTCTGCCCCTGGACAAAAGCCGATGAGTGGACGATCAGTACGCAGGCTAAAGAGGGCCGCTGTTTCAAGTTTTTCACGTTCTGACACAACCAGCGCTGGTCGCGCGAGCGGCTTTGGTAAGTCTGCTGCGCGAGTGACTTTAGTCTGTTCGTAAGCTAAAGAGATATAGCGTTCAACCATCAGAGGAAATGCTGTTTTATCTAAACGACGGTGATCGTTTAATAAGCCATAACGCATCTCACCTAGCCAGCCGGTGCGGTGTTTTATCCCCGCAAACCAAGGAATAAGTGCTGATTTAAAAGAGTTGGGAAGAACGTAAGCGTGGTCGTAGTGACTATCACGTAACGCCTTACCGAGTCGGTATCGGTCGCCCAATGCCAAACTTCCATGGCCAATCGGCATGGCTATCGCTTGATTAACCTCCGGCATTCTCGCCAGTAGTGGTCTGCACCATGCAGGGGCCATGACATCAATTACCGCCTGCGGCCATTGTGCTTTTAGCGTTTGATACAGGCTTTGCGACATCATCATGTCACCGACCCATGACGGCGCAATCACTAATATTTTCATCGATAAGGCTTCCACTTTCTTAAGGCTTGTTCAACCAACGCATATAGTCGCTTACGCCTTCAGTCACGGTTTTAAAGGTTTTGGTATACCCTGCTTTTCTCAGGCGAGTCAGGTCGGCTTGAGTATAAGCTTGATAACGGCCTTTAAGCTTCTCTGGGAAAGGGATATATTCCACTTCACCTTGTTGATGATGTGCTAATACGGCATCAGCCACGACTTGGAATGACTCGGCATGGCCTGTACCACAGTTGAAAATGCCTGAAACGCCATTTTCCCAACACCAGAGATTCACGTCAGCGACATCTTCAACATAGATAAAATCACGTTTAAATTGTTCGCTACCGGCAAAAAGCTTCGGATTTTCACCTTGATTAATTTGATTATTAAGGTGAAAGGCGACGCTGGCCATGCTGCCTTTATGGCCTTCACGAGGACCATAAACGTTAAAATAGCGAAATCCACATACCGGTGAGTCAGCTTCAGGAAGAATACTTCTTACATAGTGGTCGAACAGCATTTTTGAGTAGCCATAGACGTTGAGTGGCGATTCGTATTGGCGTTCTTCAATAAAATCACTGTCTCGTCCGCCATAAGTGGCTGCTGAGGATGCATACAAGAAGGGGATTTGACGCTCTAAGCAAAAATGCAGTAATTCTTTAGAGTATTGGTAGTTATTGTCCATCATGTATTTGCCGTCCCACTCGGTGGTTGCAGAGCATGCGCCCTCGTGGAAAACAGCTTCAATCGGCCCTAAATCATCACCGGCCACGATACTCATCAAAAATTCTTCTTTATCCATGTAATCACTGATATCAAGATCAGCGAGATTAATGAACTTAGTGCCATCTTTGAGGTTATCCACCACCAAAATATCGTTATGACCGCGATCGTTTAACGCTTTAACGATATTACTGCCGATCATGCCGGCACCACCAGTTACAATAATCATAAATCACCTTTCGATTAAGACGAAACTCGATCACTATTCGAGTTAACTACCTTAAATCATACCATCTTCACCGGAGGATGGCAGTAAGCCGCCGAATTGGCGGCCTAATTTAGAATAATGCTTTAATGTTGTTTATGAATTGGCTATCGCGTACGGACGTATAAATGATTATTACGCCTTCTGCAGGGTGAAGCTGGCGTAGAGGCCGGGTACGAGGGCAATGCGCGGTGAGTCTTGGCGGTGGCGATGCGTGGGTAACGGTGGTTGCCGCTGAACGATTGAGTAACTGACTCAATTTCACCAATTTAATATCAGCGGGCAGGGTAGGTAGAAGTTGTTGTAGAACTTTTACCGTAGTGGGATGGGGATGCCCAATGGCGACTGCCGAACCATTACGTTGGGCGAGCTTAACCGCACGTTGAAATTGGTAGCGAATATCCGCTTCATTTTGTGTGTCATCTAAGAAGACATTTCTCTTCAATACTCTCACGGAAGTGCCACGTGCGGCATTTACGGCTTGGGTATTACCAATGGTCACGCTGTCGAGAAAATAGAGCTGATGATGGTTAAGCACGCTCATGACTTTTTGCATCGCAGGTAAGCTGGAGGTCATCCGGCTCCCCATATGATTATTCAACCCCACCGCATAGGGTACTTGGCGAATAGCATGCTCGATAATACTTTGCACCTGAGTAAGGCTCATTTCAGGGGTCAATGTATTCACTTCAAGGGGTTGCTTGCTCATCGGTGCCATCGGCAGATGAATCAGCACCTCATGACCTGCTTGGTGGGCGAGGGTGGCCATCGAACGGGAATGTGGGGCATCAGGTAATACAGCGATAGAGATAGTATTAGGAAGAGCAATCACTTTATGCTCCTCCGTGGGACGGTATCCAAAGTCGTCGATAACCAGGGCTAACTGTCCGGCATAGGTTGAATAGGCGAACGTTAGGAAACCAAAAGAAATAAGGGAGTGAAATAATTTTCGCACATTATCTTCCTAGCCAGCTTAATGGGTTAACTGCTTGTCCTTGGCGTCGAATTTCAAAGTAAAGTGCCGGAGCACCTTGGCCGCCGCTGCTCCCGACTAGCGCGATAGGTTGCCCGGCTCTTACCTGTTGACCAACGTTCACTAAGGCACTCTGATTATAGCCATAGAGGCTCATATCACCTTTACCGTGTTCAACCACGACGACAAGGCCGTAACCTTGTAACCAGTCTGCCATTAAGACGCGGCCATCGGCAATCGCCCGAACATCAGTGCCTTCCGCTGCACCAATAACCAATCCTTTCCAGCGTAGTTCGCCTTGTAAATTATCACCAAAACGATGAATAAGACGCCCATGGATCGGCCAAGGGTATTGGCCATTAGCCCTGCCCAAACCGCCTGTGCGGGCGATCAGTTCTTTCTCACCTTCGGTAGGACGATAGGTTGAGCCTTTAGCTTGGGCTTGCGCTTGGCGCTGTTTGACTTGTTCTGCGGCTCTCGCCTCGCGAGCTGCTCGAGCTTTAGCTTCTTGCGCGGCTCGGGCAATCTGGTTTTGTAGTCGGTTTTCGTTCTGTCGCATTTCAGCGAGATCGGCTTGATCTCTCTGTAATGAGGCGTTCAATTGTTGTAAGGTTTTTTGCCGAGCACTTTGAGCGGCCTGCAATTGATCTTGCTGCGTTTTTTGTTGGCTGAACAGCGCTTGTTGCTGCTGTTGACGCACTTCGAGCTGCGCTTTTTTATCGGCTAAATCGGCACGGGTCTGTTTCAATGACTCGATGTTTTCTTGACGTGCAGTATTTAAATAACGGAAATAAGTCAGCATTCGGTCACTGCGTTGACCGTCTTCACCACTGAGTAAAAGCTCTATACCGCTATGTTGTCCCTGACGGAAAGCCGCATCAAGCTGGGCCGCGAGTACCTTTTCTTCATGAGCTTGAGAACGGATAAGCTCTTCAATAGAGTCCGTCAGCTCTTGGATATCGCTATTAATGCTATCTAGATTGAGTTGCGTCTCACGTAACTGCCGGCTGGCTTGGGCAATAAGTTTCTCTTGGCTCTTTAACTTAGCCAATAATTCGTCGCGTTGCTGTTTTTGTTCTTGAACACTGCGCTCTTTGGCCGCAATATCTTGTTGAATCGATCGGAGCGCCGATTGATTATCGTCAGCATAGCCAGAAATGGGTAAGGTCAATAGTCCCGCACAGAGGAGCAGGCTGGACGTCAGCGGTAAACGGCGAAATTGCGGTGACAAAATCGTATTATGCCGAGCTGAAAAAGATAGAGTGAAACGCTTTTTTTCCGTCATAAGGCTGAGATTATTCCATGATGTTTCACAGGTTACCAGAGTAACGCTCGGGTTTTATAGTGTACAGCCTATAATAATGGCATAATCAGATAATAGGTAAGAATTCGGCAGTGTGAAAGGGCCAGTCTACGGTTATTACAGTAGATAATTCCCATTTTGCAATGTTGTCCCGACTACGCAGTGTCACAACACTGCGCGGATACATTTATATTAGATCGTTCTCGGAGTTGTTTTTCTTATGCAAGATATTATGGAATTCGTTCACAATCACCTTATCTTAAGCCTTGCTTGGGTGGTATTACTGGTATTAGTGATTTTTACTACTTTCAAGGGCCTGTTTTCTAAAGTTAAGTTAATCGGGCGCGGCCAAGCTACCCATTTAATTAATAAAGAAAATGCTGTTGTAGTGGATGTGCGTGGGCGTGATGATTTTCGTCGTGGCCATATCTCTGGTGCGCTCCAAGTGAGCAGTGACGAAATCAAGAAAGGCAATTTTTCCGAACTCGAAAAGTACAAATCTCAGCCGGTGATCGTCGTCTGTGCAACGGGACAGAGTGCCGGAGAGGCTGCAGCACAACTTAACGCAGCAGGTTTCGAAAAAGTATCTGTGTTAAAGGATGGTATTAGTGGTTGGAGTAGTGAAAACCTTCCATTGGTCCGTGGCAAATAGATTCTAAAGAGGCTTTTATGGCATCCATCGATATCTACACCAAACAAACCTGTCCTTTTTGCCATCGTGCAAAAGCATTGTTGGATCAAAAAGGTGTGAAATACCACGAAATTGCGATCGATAATGACAGCGAAAAGCGGGCAGAAATGATAGATCGTAGTCAGCGTACGACAGTGCCGCAAATCTTTATCGATCAGCGCCATGTCGGCGGATGCGATGATTTGTTTGCATTGGAACAGCGTGCACAATTAGACCCACTACTGAATGCCTAACGATAGGCTCTATTTTGTATTAAAGGATTGAGTACCATGTCTGAACAGAACCCAAATGAAATGACTTTCCAGATCCAGCGTGTTTACACCAAAGATATCTCTTTTGAAGCACCTAATGCCCCACAAATTTTCCAAAAAGAGTGGGAACCTGATGTAAAGTTGGATCTCGATACCGCATCGACTCAACTTTCTGAGGGGATCTATGAAGTCGTTCTTCGCGTAACCGTAACCGCTACTGTTGGTGAAGATACTGCTTTCTTATGCGAAGTTCAGCAAGCAGGTATTTTTACCATTTCGGGAATCGAAGGTTCGCAAATGGCTCACTGCCTAGGCGCATATTGCCCTAACATTCTGTTCCCTTACGCTCGCGAGTGCATCTCTGCGCTAGTCTCTCGTGGTACCTTCCCGCAACTGAACTTAGCACCTGTCAACTTTGACGCGCTTTTCATGAACTACCTTCAGCAGCAAGAAGGTGGTGAAGTCGCGCAGGATGCTTAATCACGATGCGTGAAGCAAGCGTAAGCGTTATCGGTGCCGGTTCATACGGCACCGCTCTAGCGATAACTCTGGCCCGTAACGGTTACCCTGTGACGTTATGGGGGCATAACCCACAACATATCGCGCGGTTAAGCGAACAACGTTGCAATGCTGAATTCCTGTCCGATGTCCCTTTCCCTGATAATCTCGTCTTAACCTCCCAGCTTCATGAAGCCGTTACGCAGAGTCGTGATCTCTTAATTGTTGTCCCCAGCCATGTCTTTGGTGACGTATTAAAACAGATCGCCCCAATGTTACTGTCGGATACGCGTATTGTTTGGGCGACTAAAGGGTTAGAAGTTGAGACGGGGCGTTTACTCGAAGATGTTGCCCGCGAAATTTTAGGTCCCGATATTCCTCTGGCTGTCATTTCCGGGCCGACCTTTGCCAAGGAGCTTGCTGCCGGTATGCCCACCGCGATTGCTTTAGCATCGAAGAATGCGCAATTTGCGACGGACTTACAGACTAAGCTGCACTGCGGTAAAAGTTTTCGGGTTTACAGTAATAACGATATGACCGGTGTGCAATTGGGCGGTGCGGTAAAAAACGTCATCGCCATCGGAGCGGGCATGTCAGATGGTATGGGCTTTGGTGCCAATGCTCGCACAGCGTTGATCACCCGTGGATTAGCGGAGATGTCTCGTTTAGGCTTGGCATTAGGTGCGCAAGCGGAGACCTTCACTGGTATGGCCGGTTTAGGCGATCTAGTATTAACCTGCACAGATAACCAATCACGTAACCGCCGTTTTGGAATGCTGTTAGGGCAAGGAACATCGGTTGAAGAAGCGCAAGAAACGATTAGTCAGGTTGTAGAAGGCTATCGTAACACTAAAGAAGTTTACCTCCTTGCGGCAAGTGTGGGGGTCGAAATGCCAATCGTTGAGCAAATCTACCAAGTGCTTTATTGTGGTAAACCCACTCAAGATGCAGCCATCGCCCTGTTGGGACGAGAACGTAAAGACGAAACACGTTAGTAAGTCAGCTTACTTTATTTAATTATTACGCCCGTTTGGGCGTTTTTTATCAGGAGCATGTCATGTCTTCGGAAGAGCTTGAGCAAATTTGGGAAGCGATTCTCGCTGAAGCACGTGAGCTGGCATCCGGCGAACCCATGCTTGCCAGCTTTTTCCACGCCACGCTACTAAAGCACGACAACTTAGGCAGTGCTTTAAGCTACATGTTGGCGAATAAGTTGGCGAATGCCAATATGCCCGCCATTGCGATTCGCGACATAGTCGAAGAAGCTTACCACCAAGATCCCGGTATGATCATGTCTGCTGTTCGCGACATTATGGCGGTGAGTCAGCGTGACCCCGCAGTGGATAAATATTCAACCCCTTTGCTCTATCTTAAAGGTTTCCATGCGCTGCAAGCTTACCGTATTGGCCATTGGTTGTGGCGCGAAGGCCGGCGTTCGCTTGCCGTCTATCTACAGAACGAGATTTCTGTTTCTTTTGGCGTTGATATCCACCCGGCGGCAAAAATTGGCTGTGGCATAATGCTCGATCATGCAACCGGTATCGTGATTGGCGAAACAGCAGTCGTCAGTGACGATGTCTCTATATTGCAGTCTGTTACGCTGGGCGGGACCGGCAAAACTTCCGGTGATCGTCATCCCAAAATCCGCGAGGGAGTAATGATTGGCGCTGGCGCGAAAGTGTTAGGTAATATTGAGATTGGTGAAGGGGCAAAAATTGGGGCTGGATCGGTCGTATTGATGGCTGTCCCACCACATACCACCGTTGCCGGAATTCCTGCAAGAATTGTAGGCCGTCCGACCAGCCAAAGGCCCTCAATGGAAATGGATCAACATTTTACTGGGGCAATGGGGTTTGAATACGGTGATGGGATATAACGCTGCGTTTATTCTCGTAACAGTGCGCCAGCATAGCCTAATTGACGCCAGGCTTCGAACACCACCACCGCGACTGAGTTTGAAAGATTCATACTGCGGCTATTCTCTACCATAGGTATACGGATCTTTTGCTGGGGCGGCAAGCTGTCGAGTATTGTTGCCGGTAGACCACGGCTTTCCGGGCCAAACATAAGGTAGTCACCGGCCTGCCAGCTCACTGCACTGTGGGCAGGGGTGCCTTTAGTCGTCAGTGCAAAGAGTCTTTCGGGCTGTTCAGTCGCGAGAAAAGCCTCGTAATTAGCATGTTTTTTTACGGCAGTAAATTCGTGGTAATCCAGTCCCGCACGGCGCAGACGTTTATCGTCCCAAGTAAAACCTAAAGGTTCGATAATATGCAGGGAAAACCCTGTATTTGCACAGAGGCGAATAATATTCCCGGTATTGGGTGGAATTTCTGGTTCGAATAAAACGATATTAATCATGGCGGCTCCCTTTTCGAGAGCCGCAGCATAGCAAATTATTGTTTCGCTGAGTATAACGGAAGCCAGATAGTTAACCGTAAGCCGCCGAGTGGGCTATCTTCAGCTTTGACATGCCCGTGATGCTGTTGAATAACCGTGTCGACAATCGCTAAGCCGAGTCCCGTTCCGCCGGAGGCACGGTCACGCGCTTCATCCGTTCGATAGAAAGGACGGAAGATTTGTTCACGATCGTGTGGGTCGACCCCAGGGCCATCATCATCAACATGTAAGGTTAAGCCCGTTCTATCCACTGAGAAGCTAATACTGATGGCTGAGTGAGAATACCGCAGGGCATTACGGATAATATTTTCGACAGCACTTTCTAGGGCGTGTGGATTACCATACAGAGGCCAAGCGCCTGGCGGATAAGGTATATCCATTTTCTTACCCATTTGCTCCGCTTCGAAGCGTGCATCGTCAATAACATCTTTCCATAATTGGTTGGCTCTTAACACTTCGCTAATTAAAGCATTTTTATGCTGAGTGCGTGAAAGGTCGAGCAGATCGTTAATCATTCCGTCTAAGCGCTGCGCCTCAGTTTCAATACGCTCCAATTCTTTACTTTCGCCAGCACGGCGACGTAGCAATGCCGTCGAGAGTTGTAAGCGGGTTAACGGCGTACGTAATTCATGGCTAATATCCGAAAGTAAGCGATGCTGTCCTTTGATAAGACGTTCAAGCGCACTGACCATCTGATTGAAGCTGGCCCCCGCCGCTAAGAACTCTTGGGGGCCGGATTCAAGCTCAGGATGCTGGCGCAGGTTGCCGCTGGCCACTTCATCGGCAGCATATTTGAGCTTACGTGCAGGTTTGGCGAGGCTCCATGCCAGCCACAGTAGTAAGGGCGTACTGATTAACATGGTGACGAGAAGGAGTAACCAAGGGCGGTCAAACAGTAGGTTCACGAAGTCGAGCTGTGAACTACTGGCTGGACGGATCATGTACAATTGATAATTATCTTCCCCATCCTCAATTGAGAATGGGCCAGCCATCTCTTGTCGACCATATTTTTTCTTTTGAGGGTGATCAGCGTTGTCTGACTGCCCGATAAAATTCCGAATAATTTGCATTTCATTATGGCGTGCACCAATAACCCGTCCCTCAGAGGTAACAAGTAAGAGGTGCTGACCCGGTGGGGCCCATTTATCGATTGCTCGATAGAGACGTCGCCACCACATCAGGTCATTGGGAGGATCTTGTCGTAGCTCGGCTTCAATATGTTGTTCAACCATTGCTCCCTCGCGATATTCGCTTGGGAGTAGAGAGGTAATTTGCCGTGAGTCGAGCTTAGGAACCATGAGGACAAGCATCAGCACTAGCGCCAAGGTTAACCAGAAAATCGCAAAGATACGGGTAGTCAGACTGGCAATCATGTTGCAGAGACCATTAGGTAGCCACGCCCACGAAGGGTTTTAAACCAAGGATGCCCATCACGACGTTCAGGAAGCTTTCTGCGTAGATTAGAGATATGCATATCGATCGCGCGGTCAAAAGGTGTCAAGCGTTTACCCAGTACCTCTTGGCTAAGGTGCTCGCGAGAGACAACTTGACCGAGATGTTGTGCTAATAAGTAGAGTAAAGTGAATTCGGTCCCCGTCAGTTCCAGAGATTCATTATCAAAACTCGCTTCTTGGCGTCCAGGATTCAGACGTAACTCATCAACCTTGAGGGTAGGGGAATTACTTTCTTGTACTTGTTGCTGCTCACTCCAATTTGAACGACGTAATATGGCGCGGATCCGCGCGACTAATTCACGATCGTTAAAAGGTTTCGGCAGGTAATCATCGGCACCAAGTTCTAATCCAAGCACGCGGTCCAGCTCGCTCCCTCTCGCTGTCAGCATAATGACTGGCGTTTGATGTTGTTGGCGGAGTTCTTTTAATGTATCAAGACCATTTTTCTTAGGCATCATGACATCTAAAAGTAATAGGTCGATGCTGCTGTCCATTAAGGATAACGCTTGCTCGCCATCACCCGCGACGGTTACATCAAAACCTTCCATTTCTAGTAATTCTTTTAACAGTGAAGTTAGTTCACGGTCATCATCAACGAGTAAAATTTTATTCATGATCTCTCCTCTTCGGCAGCAAAAATACCTTGTTCCATGGTCACGTGTTTATCACTTTACTTAGTTTTACACCCCCTGACGGATGTTTGCAGCAACTCGCTTAGACTACCCCCCAATGCTTCAAACAACAACTGCTACGAGGAACAGTGAAATGCGTCATCTTTGTGCTCTCGCGATATCCTCTTTATTTATTGTTTCTACGGGGTACGCCCAAAGCGTCGAAACGGAACATAAAGATCAGATTAATCAGCCTTGCACAACAAATGATAGCCTGACACAACGTATCCAATCACATATGTTCGATGGTATCGAACTGAGTGAGTCGCAGCGTCAAAGAATGCGGGACCTGACCGATCAATTTCGTTTTCGCCACTCCACTACGGATATCGGCGATTTGAAAGCGATGCAGAAATTAACATTGTCCCCTGATTTTGATGAGACTGCTGTTCGCAATCAAGCGCAAAAAATTGCAGACGAGCAAGTTAAGTTCCAAGTTGAAATGGCCCATGTACGTAATCAAATCTACGGATTATTAACGTCGAGTCAGAAAAATCAAGTTCAGCAGAATTATGAATATCGTATAGATAACTTATGCGATATCAAAGAATTACAGTGAGCACTCTGTGTTGACTGTAAGGTAGTACCAGTAGTATGTCATACCTTTTTCCTTGCCATAGACACCATCCCTGTCTTCCCCCTCAGTGATGAGGGGTTTTTTTTGTCCTCACTATCTTCGCTAGCGGCTGTATCTTGCCTAAGCCTACAATCTTATCAATAACTTTCGTTGTCATATTTCTGTCATAAAAGTGACATCTGCGCGTCATTGAATTGACCTAATTTAACGGCAACACACCTTTGGTTGTAATTGAATCGGTCTTTTGGAGAGAGTATGAAATTCAAGCGTAAGATGGCGACTCACCTCACAGCAGTTACCTTAGCAATGACTACCGTTTCGGCCTTTGCCGCAACCGATCTTACTGGCGCTGGTGGTACTTTCCCTGCACCGGTGTATTCTCGTTGGGCAGCAGATTACTATAAAGCCAATGGGAGTAAAGTGAACTATCAAGGGATCGGCTCATCAGGCGGGGTAAAACAAATCATCGCTAAGACTGTCGACTTTGGTGCGTCTGATGCGCCAATGAGCGCAGCTGACTTAGAAAAAAATGGTCTGTTCCAATTTCCTACAGTAATTGGTGGCGTCGTCCTTGCCGTAAACTTACCGGGTATTAAATCTGGCCAACTGATTTTGGACGGCAAAACAACAGGTGATATCTATTTAGGGAAAATCACTCGCTGGAATGACCCTGCCATTGCAGCCTTAAACCCTGGCTTAACCCTACCGGCAACGAATATTAATGTTGTTCGCCGTGCCGATGGCTCAGGAACCTCTTTCGTATTCACCAGCTACTTGGCGAAAGTTAACCAAGAATGGAATAGCAAAATTGGTAAAGGAAACACTGTTAATTGGCCGATCGGTCTAGGCGGTAAAGGTAACGATGGCGTAGCAGCCTTTGTTCAGCGTCTGCCAGGTTCGATTGGTTATGTTGAATATGCCTACGCTAAACAAAATAATCTTACCTATACCAAATTGGTTGATGCCTCAGGAAAAGCCATTACGCCGAATGAGCAATCGTTCAGCGATGCCGCAAAAGGGGCAAATTGGCAGCAGAGCTTTGCACAAGACCTGACCTACCAAGCGGGTGATAATGCTTGGCCGATCTCGTCAACTACCTATGTTCTCGTCTACAAAAAACCGGCTAATGTGGATAAAGCTAAAGCTGTTTTACAGTTTTTCGATTATGGTTATCAACAGGGTGCGAAAACCGCTAATAGCCTAGATTACGCAGCACTCCCTGCATCGGTCGTGACACTCGTCCGTGATGCATGGAAAAAGACTATTACGACAGAGGAAGGTAAAGCAATTTATCCTTAATTCTCGCCGCGCGTCACTTATTTATTTTCAGGGCAGCTTGCTGCCCTGTCATCTATCTACTCGAGAATGTTATGGTACAACACCGGTCGTCCTTTAAGGCACCCAGCAAATACGGCGATGTGATCTTCAGCCTTTTGGTAAAAGTCGCCGCCTTAATTGTCCTCCTTATGCTAGGTGGCATAATTGTTTCCCTGATGATTTCATCATGGCCGAGTCTCCATCAGTTTGGTTTCTCGTTCTTATGGACCAAAACGTGGGATGCACCGAACGAACAATTTGGTGCACTCGTGCCTATCTACGGCACATTGGTCACTTCAGCGATAGCATTACTGATAGCGGTTCCGGTCAGTTTTGGGATTGCATTATTTCTGACTGAACTCTCACCAGCTTGGTTAAGACGTCCACTTGGTACAGCCATTGAGCTCTTAGCGGCAATACCCAGTATTGTCTATGGGATGTGGGGATTATTTGTATTTGCGCCGCTATTTGCCGAATATTTTCAAACACCGGTTGGCGACTTATTATCCAGTGTACCGATTCTGGGGAGTCTATTTTCCGGTCCGGCATTTGGTATTGGGATATTGGCCGCAGGAATTATTTTAGCCGTAATGATCATTCCTTACATTGCTTCCGTGATGCGTGACGTCTTTGAACAGACGCCGGTCATGATGAAAGAGTCCGCTTATGGCATCGGCTGTACAACTTGGGAAGTCATTTGGCGCATCGTGTTACCTTTCACGAAAAATGGGGTTATCGGTGGCGTGATGTTAGGCCTTGGCCGTGCATTGGGTGAGACAATGGCCGTTACTTTTATCATTGGTAACACTTATCAGCTCGATAGTGCCTCGCTCTACATGCCAGGCAATAGTATTACCTCAGCTTTAGCGAACGAATTTGCCGAAGCAGGATCAGGCTTACATATTTCAGCTTTGATGGAGCTTGGCTTAATTCTTTTCGTTATTACCTTTATTGTATTAGCGATCTCGCGTCTTATGGTTATGCGTCTTGCTAAAAAAGAAGGGGCACGCGGATGAGTGATTACTTACCAAGTTATACCGCTCAAGAAATTACCGAGCGTACGAAGCGTCAGACAAGACGCCGGGTAAAAAACTATATTGCCTTAACCTTATCACTCTTAACCATGGCATTTGGCTTGTTCTGGTTGCTATGGATTTTATGGACGACCGTCAGTAAAGGTATTGATGGCTTATCCTGGGGTCTTTTTACTCAGGATACACCGCCGCCAAACACCGATGGAGGAGGCTTAGCGAACGCCTTGGCGGGGAGCGGTCTACTCATTCTGTGGTCAACGGTGTTAGGGACACCTTTAGGGATCCTCGCGGGTATTTATCTTGCGGAATACGGCCGTAAGAGTTGGTTGGCGGAAGTCATTCGCTTTATTAACGATATTTTACTCTCGGCTCCATCGATAGTGATCGGATTATTCGTTTACACCCTTGTGGTGAGTCGTATGCAGCACTTCTCCGGTTGGGCAGGTGTCTTTGCATTAGCGCTATTACAAATCCCGATCGTGATTCGTACGACAGAAAATATGATCAAACTGGTGCCCGATAGTTTACGTGAAGCCGCCTATGCACTGGGGACACCTAAGTGGCGGATGATTCTTTCCATCACCTTAAAAGCTTCACTTTCCGGGATTATGACCGGTGTATTACTGGCGATAGCTCGTATTGCTGGGGAAACAGCTCCGCTGCTTTTCACCGCGCTATCGAATCAGTTCTGGAGTACCGATATGAGCCAGCCATTGGCGAACTTACCGGTGACTATTTTTAAATTTGCCATGAGTCCTTTTGCACAGTGGCAAAGCTTGGCTTGGGCGGGGGTATTGGTGATTACCTTATGTGTACTCGTCCTCAATATTTTGGCGCGCATGATTTTCGTCAAGCGTAAGTGATAAGAGAAAGAGAGATAATGATGACGATGGCGAAAGTGAACCCAGCCCCAAGTAAAATCGAAGTGCGTGATTTAAACTTCTACTACGGAAAATTTCATGCACTGAAAAATATTAATTTAGATATTGCTCGTAATAAGGTGACCTCCTTTATCGGACCATCAGGATGCGGGAAATCGACGCTTTTAAGGACCTTCAATAAGATGTTTCAGCTTTACCCGGAACAGCGAGCAGAGGGTGAAATTCTACTCGATGGCGAAAACATCTTACAATCCTCGCAAGATATTGCGTTATTGCGCGCAAAAATCGGCATGGTTTTCCAGAAACCGACACCATTTCCTATGTCAATTTACGATAATATTGCGTTCGGCGTGCGCTTGTTCGAAAAGCTCTCTCGTACTGAGATGGACGAGCGTGTGCAGTGGGCATTAACTAAAGCCGCGTTGTGGACTGAGACTAAAGATAAACTCCACCAGAGTGGTTACAGTCTCTCGGGCGGCCAGCAACAACGTCTGTGTATCGCCAGAGGCATTGCCATTCGGCCTGAAATCCTGCTACTTGATGAGCCTTGTTCTGCATTGGATCCTATCTCAACCGGTAGGATTGAAGAGCTGATCACTGAGTTAAAACAAGATTACACCTTGGTGATTGTTACGCATAACATGCAGCAAGCAGCACGTTGCTCTGACCATACTGCTTTTATGTATTTAGGTGAGTTGGTTGAGTTTAGTGATACGGACACGCTATTTACGACACCGGCTAAAAAACAAACTGAAGATTACATTACTGGGCGCTATGGCTGATACAGAGAGCATAAACCTCAATTAATCTATTTCAGTGCGTGGAGAGTGATATGGATACTTTAAATCTTAATAAGCATATATCTGCCCAATTCAATGCCGAGCTTGAGCATATCCGTACTCAAGTGATGATCATGGGTGGGTTGGTCGAACAGCAGCTAACGGATGCGATTACCGCGTTACACAATATGGATAGCGAGTTAGCGCGCAGAGTCATTGCCGATGACCAGAAAGTGAATCGTATGGAAGTGGAGATCGACGAACACTGCGTCAAGATCATTGCGAAAAGGCAACCTACCGCCAGCGATTTACGATTGGTGATGGCCATTACCAAAACAATATCAGAATTGGAACGTATAGGTGATGTGGCAGAAAAAATTAGCCGTACAGCGTTGGAAAAATTTAGCCAACAACATCAACCGCTATTGATTAGTTTAGAATCCTTTGGTCAGCACTCTGTCGAAATGCTACATGAAGTATTGGATGCATTCGCTCGGATGGATCTTGAGGCGGCAATAGAGATTTACCGTGCAGATAAGAAATTAGACCAAGAGTATGAAGGGATCATCCGCCAGTTAATGACGTATATGATGGAAGACCCTCGGACCATACCCAACGTCTTGACTGCGCTATTTTGCGCTCGTTCGATTGAACGCATAGGTGATCGCTGCCAAAATATTTGTGAAATTATCTTCTATTTCGTTAAAGGCCAAGACGTCCGCCATCTCGACGGTGATAAGTTAGATCAATTCCTCACAAACAATACGAATTAAAAAAATCCTAAATATTGAAACCAGTATCGGTTAATAACTGATACTGGTTTTTTTTAGACTCGATAAACGTAATTTTTTCTTAACCTTAATGAAAATAAAATGAGGCTAGCGATATATTTCCTAGTATTTATTTTCCCAATAAAAGGATTTTTACCTTTCTTGTGAAAATATATCATTGTAAGACATAGTAACACTCGTTAATCTTACCGCTGTCAACATAATCAATAATCTATTGTTGATAAATAATTAGAAAATAATCTTATTAAGGAAGATCTTGTGAAAGAATTAAATAGCGTACAAATGGAAAATGTTTCTGGTGCTGGTGTTTTCTCTACTGTGTTTGGAAGCGTCGGTTCAACATTCGGTGGAGTAGCTGAATTTATGGGATGGAAAAATGCAAAAACGAATGGTGGTGACGTTGCGAAAAATGCTGGTTTAGTTATCGATGCAGCAATTGATACGGTGACTTCTTTTTTCAACCTTATCTTCAGTAAATAATCTAATATAATTAGAAAGCAAAGGGATTTTGACAAATCTCTTTGCTTTTTTATTCTATCCCCTATCGTCATTCGGCATTACATCAAAAAATCATATGAAAGATAATGAGCTATTCAGGAAGGAAGCACTTTATCACCAGCGCCATCATTGGCTTGGTAAAGCATTACTATTAAAAGGAATACCGCTCTGGATGGTGGTCACCTGTACAATCACCTTCATTGCACTTACTTTCGTAGCATTAATGAAAGGCGAATATACTAGACGTGTTAATGTGAGAGGCGAAATTTTCTCACAGCAACAAACCGTCACTATTCTGGCACCGCAGCAAGGAACGATTGCTAAGCATTATGTTGAGATCGGCCAAACCGTAAAAAAAGGCGTACCGATTTATGCACTGGATATTAGCCGAGATACCCAATCTGGGAATTTAAGTGATAATTCTAAGACAAGCATTAATCAACAGATATTTCTTACAAATAATATAATAAAAAAACTAAAAGAAAATAAGAAAATTAATATCGATAAATTAACGCAACAACTCGTTGAGTATAAGAAGTCCTACGGCAATACTAAACAATTAGTTGCAGCATCCTTACATGGTCTTAAAGACATGAAGGAGAGCATGAAGAGTTACGATGAATATTTAAAGAGAGGGTTAATCAGTAAAGAGCAATCATACAATCAACGTTATCTCTTCTATCAGCAACAATCTTCTTGGCAAAATATGAATAGTCAACTCATCCAAGAAAATTTGCAGATTATTAATTTAGACAGTGAAATAACCAGCACATCGGTCGACTTTGATAATCGTATCTCGGAATATGAGCTCAAACTGAGTGAGTTTAATCGGATGCTCGCAGAGGTGGATGCGAATGATCAGTTAATCATTACCTCACCCGTAACGGGAAAAATCGAAAACTTATCTTTTACAGAGGGGCAAATGTTTAGCCCAGGCGATAGCTTGGTGCAAATTTTACCGGGTGAGCGGCAGCACTATCAATTGATGTTGTGGTTACCGAATCATAGTGTGCCGTTTGTGCGCCCGGGCGATAAAGTCAATATTCGCTACGATGCTTATCCTTATGAAAAATTTGGTCAGTTCTCGGGTGAAATTCTCTCTATATCCCGCGTCCCAGCGACCGAGAGTGAAATGATGAGTTATAAGGGGAGTTCTCCGGTTACTACACAACAATCGAAGGAAGCTTATTACAAGACGGTTGTCGCCTTGAGCGATCAAGCCCTCATTTTCGAAGATCGACGTTTACCGATAGGTAATGGTATGTCTGCAGAAGTGACGTTATTTCTGGAAAAGCGGCCGCTTTATCAATGGATTCTTTCACCTTATTACGATATCAAACGCAGTCTAGGAGGGCCGGTCAATGGATGAAGTCCGTCACCTTTTTAATCGGGTATGTCAGCAGCTCCAGTTCGGTTTTTTTAGAAAAGTCCCGCAAGTTCTACAAACAGAAGCTGCCGAATGCGGGCTTGCTTGTATTGTAATGGTCTGTCGTTACTTTGGGATGAATATTGATTTACTCAATTTACGTCAAAAGTTTGGCCTTTCTACACAGGGGGCGACCTTAGCGACACTAGTGCATATAGGTAGTCAGTTGAATCTGCAAACACGGGCACTATCTCTGGATTTAGACGAAATTAGACAGCTTAGGCGGCCTTGCCTACTGCATTGGGATATGAGCCACTTTGTGGTATTAGTGAAAGCAGGTAGGAATAAATTTACGCTTCATGACCCAGCATTTGGGCGGCGAGTGGTGAGCTTACAGGAGATGTCTCAGCATTTTACCGGAATTGCGTTAGAACTCTGGCCCGATAGCGAATTCAAACCTATCAAAGCACGTTCACGTATCAGTTTTTTGAGCCTATTGAAGAATATTTCTGGTCTGCCCAGTGTACTAGCCAAAATTTTTGGGCTTACGGTCCTAGTGGAAGCCGTTAATATCGCGATCCCTATGGGAACACAGTTGGTCATGGATCACGTGATCATTGCGAGAGACCGAGACCTTTTAACGTTGATCTGCCTTGGATTAGTCAGCTTCACCCTATTCCGTACCTTTATCAGTATGTTACGTAGTTGGACTTCATTAGTTATGCAGTCGCTGATAGATGTGCAATGGAAAACCGGTCTAATGGATCATTTATTACGCTTACCGCTGAGTTACTTCGAGAAGCGTAAACTTGGTGATATTCAATCTCGGTTTGGATCGTTAGCCAAGATCCGTGAAACGCTGACGTCGAGTATCATCTCGGGCATTATAAATCTCCTAATGGTTATTAGTGTTTCGATAATGATGTTTATGTACGGTGGGTGGTTATACTTCGTCGTGCTAGCCTTCACTCTGCTCTATGTCATCTTGCGTTTAGCGACCTATCACCGCTATCGACAGGCCCAAGAAGAGCAGATCGTCAAAGATGCGCGTGCCAGTTCGCATTTTATGGAAACTTTGTATGGTATCGCCACACTGAAGGTCTTAGGGTTAAATAAAACGCGGTCACGCTATTGGCTTAATCTCAATATCGAAACGACCAATGCCGTGATTCGTATGACGCGTTTAGATATGCTTTTTGGGGGGGTTAACTCGCTTATCAGTACGTTGGATCAAGTACTGATACTTTGGCTAGGTGCATCGATGGTAATTGACGGTCATATGACCTTAGGGATGTTTGTTGCGTTTAATGCTTACCGCGGACAATTCTCTGAACGTTCATCGGCCATTGTCGACATGGTACTCGAGCTGAGGATGCTCACCCTGCATAACGAAAGGGTGGCAGATATTGTTTACCAAGAGCCGGAATCTCAACTGAGTGCAAAAAGATTATGTCAGCACAACGAAGCGGCGAGATTTGATGTGGAAAATATCAGTTATCAATACGATAAATTAACGCTGCCGGTCCTTTCGCATTGTTCCTTCAATATTGAACGCGGAGAAAGCGTTGCCATTGTTGGGCCATCTGGAGTAGGGAAGACCACATTGATGAAGTTGATGTGCGGCTTACTGACACCGGACAGTGGCACTATTCGTTTTAATGGACTCGATATTACTCAAGTGGGGCTAAATAACTTTCGAGACGTAATTGCTTGCGTACTTCAAGAGGATAAATTATTTGCGGGATCTATCGCTGAAAATATTATGGGATTCGGCGAAGACAATGATCGTGAACGTATCATTGAATGTGCGAACCTAGCCAATTTGCATGAGGAAATTATTAGCATGCCAATGGGCTATGAAACCTTGGTCAGTGAGCTCGGTGGCAGCCTGTCGGGGGGGCAAAAACAACGTTTACTGATTGCTCGTGCACTCTATCGCAGACCTGCCATCCTCTTTTTAGATGAAGCGACCAGTCATTTGGATCTAGAGAACGAATCTGCGGTAAATGCTGCAATTCGATCATTAAATATAACAAGAATCTTTATTGCGCATCGCCCGTCGACGATCGCCACTGCCGATCGCATCATTGATCTAACCCCACAAACTCAACGCGATTGAATGTAAAGTTTGTATGGATGTTGGCCTGTCTATCTGAATAAAAGGTATGATTCGAAGAATCATCTTTTATAAGGAATTGTCGATGGGCTTCTATTGGATATGGCTCGGTGTTGCCGGAATTTTTGCGATAATCGAATTTTGTACCGTGACCTTCTTTGGGCTGTGGATGGCAATTGCTGCATTGGTTCCAGCAATTTCCTCCTACCTTTGTCCTCATCTTTCCGTGGTCATGCAACTCTTGATTTGGGCACTCTCTTCACTGGTTTGTGCCTTTATCTGGGTGAAATGGATTAGAAGCAAACCTATCGTACATATTGAAAGCGCAATAGTGGGTAGTGAAGGTATCCTTGCTGAGGCCCTCGAACCGGGAAAAATCGGTACCTTACTCCTTAGCCGTCCAATTCAAGGAAAGCAGGAGTGGATGTGTTGTAGTGATTATTCGCTAGCAAGGCAAACCCGTGTGACTGCCATTGCAATAACTGAAAACGATATCGTCAAAGTACGAGCTAGTTCATCATTAAAAGAGGGAATCAAATGATCATCACCCCGGGAATTATTGTCGCTATTCTACTTGTTGTACTGGTCATAGTGACCTTTTTAAAATGTGTGCGAATAGTGCCTCAAGCTGACCAATGGATTGTCGAACGTTTAGGGAAATATCATACGACGTTGAATCCTGGCCTGAATATCCTTATCCCCTTTATTGATGCGGTAGCCTACCGTATGTCAGCAAAAGACCAGATGTTCGAAGTAAAGGGTATTGAAGGGATTACTCGCGACAATGCCACCGTAGGAGTAAACGCTATTTGTTTTATCCGTATCGCCGATCCGGCAAAGGCGGCTTATGGTGTCGATAGCTACAGTGCAGCCGTGCAGAACTTAGTGATGACGACTATACGTAATGCGGTAGGGGGGATGAATCTTGATGATACCTTATCTAATCGTGACCAATTAGCGGTTACGTTGCGCGCGAATATGGAAGAGCAGATGAGCGACTGGGGGCTAATCCTTAAGGCTGTCGATATTCAAGATATTACCCCTTCTGAGTCAATGCGTAAGTCGATGGAGCAGCAAGCGGCGGCAGAACGTGAACGCAAAGCAACTGAAACGCGCGCTGAAGGTAATAAAAATGCGGCTATCCGTGAAGCTGAAGGTAAGAAGCAAGCAATGATCCTAGAAGCGGAAGCGAAATTAGAGTCGTCGAGAAGAGAAGCCGAGGCGCTGGAAACCTTAGCGGAAGGGCAACGTAAAGCAACTTCACAGCTTTCACAAGCTTTAGCGGAAACAGGTGGCGAGAAAGCGATGACCTTCCAATTAGCCAATAACTATGTCACATCATTATCGACCTTGGCCGCAAGCGATAATAGTAAAGTCGTTGCTATCCCAGCAGATCTTGCGCAATCAGTCGGTGGATTACTGAACGCGGGCGTATTAATGGGTGTTAGTCAAGAAACGAAGGCGCATTGATAGGGTGGGCACAGCGTCACTGTGCCCATTTATGACTATTTACCGATACAGAAACTGGAAAAAATTCTGCCAAGTAGATCATCGGATGTAAATTCACCGGTAATCTCGCTTAACGCACTTTGCGCCACTCGCAGTTCTTCTGCTAAGAGCTCCCCTGCACGCGCATCCACTAGTTGTGCTTTTCCTTGCTGTAGGTGAGTACCTGCTAACTCCAAAGCCTCAAGGTGTCGGCGTCTTGCAATAAAGCCCCCTTCAGTATTTCCAGCAAAGCCCATGCTTTTTTTCAGATGATCGCGTAAGGCATCAATCCCTGACCCTTCGCGAGCGGAAAGGCGAATAAGAAGGTTACCGTTCTCTTCAGAAAGTCCAGCGGTTTCTCCGGTAATATCCGCTTTATTTCTGACGACAATCACGGGGATAGACGTAGGCAGGCGAGCGATAAAATCAGGCCAGATCGCAGCCGCATCGGTGGCTTCAGTAGTCGTGCTATCCACCATAAATAAGACGCAGTCAGCTTGGTCTATCTCCTGCCAGGCCCGCTCGATCCCAATACGCTCTACTTCATCACTCGCCTCGCGTAACCCCGCGGTATCAATAATGTTTAATGGCATACCATCAATATGGATATGCTCACGTAAGACGTCACGGGTGGTTCCCGCGATATCAGTAACGATAGCGGCCTCTCTACCGGCAAGGGCATTAAGTAAACTTGATTTACCCGCATTCGGACGACCGGCAATAACTACCTTCATACCTTCGCGTAATAAACTGCCTTGGCGAGCCTCTTGGCGAACCGCATTTAAGTCACTCATCACGGTGTTGAGCTGTGCCTCTATTTTACCGTCAGAGAGAAAATCGATCTCTTCATCAGGAAAATCAATCGCTGCTTCAACATAAATACGAAGATGAGTGAGTGCTTCCACAAGGTGGTTAACGCGCGCGGAAAACGCGCCTTGTAAAGAATTCACGGCGGAGCGGGCGGCTTGCTCTGAACTGGCATCGATCAAGTCAGCAATAGCCTCGGCTTGCGCTAGGTCGAGCTTATCGTTAAGGAATGCACGCTCTGAGAACTCTCCCGGTTTAGCAATACGTACGGTATTGGTTGCCAAGATACGTTTAAGTAATAGGTCGAGAATAACCGGTCCGCCATGGCCTTGAAGCTCCAGTACATCCTCGCCCGTAAAGGAGTGTGGATTTGGAAACCATAGAGCGATGCCTTGATCGAGCACGGCCCCGTCGGCATCGTTGAATGCAAGGTACTCTGCGGTGCGAGGTTTAGGCAATTTCCCTAATAAAGCCTGAGCAACGTCGGCAGCTGCTGGGCCTGATATTCTCAATATCCCAACACCGCCACGGCCGGGAGGAGTTGCTTGGGCGACGATCGTATCGTTGTGGCTCATGTTATTCTCTCTAGCATAAAAAAGGCGGTCATAATGACCGCCTAAGTATAACGCGATTTAGCGTATTACGGGATTAGCCTTTTTTCTTACGGCTATGTAATCCACGCTTTTCTAATCCACGATAAATCAGCTGTTGTTGCAGGATCGTCACGAGGTTGCTGACGATGTAGTACAGCACCAGACCTGATGGGAACCATAAGAAGAAGACAGTAAAGATGACAGGCATAAATGTCATAATCTTCTGCTGCATAGGATCCGTAACGGTTGTTGGAGACATCTTCTGAATGAAGAACATCGTCACACCCATTAAGATTGGCAGAATATAGTACGGGTCCTGTGCACTTAAGTCGTGAATCCATAATGCAAAAGGCGCATGACGTAATTCAATCGATCCCATCAGCATGTAGTAAAGTGCTAAGAAGATTGGCATCTGGATTAACAGAGGAAGACATCCACCCAGCGGGTTAACTTTCTCTGCTTTATACAGCGCCATCATTTCTTGGCTAACACGTTGCTTATCTTCACCGTGACGCTCACGCATCGCTTGGATTTTAGGCTGCAGCATACGCATCTTAGCCATTGACGTGTACTGTGCTTTCGTCAGTGGATACATGATACCGCGAACGATGAACGTAATAACGATAATGGAGAAGCCCCAGTTGCCAATAAAGCTATGCAGGAATTTCAGCAGCTTAAATAGCGGTTGAGAGATAAACCATAACCAGCCGTAATCAACGGTCAAGTCTAAGTGTGGTGCGGCAGCAGCCATTTGGTCTTGAATTTCAGGACCTACCCACAGCGTTGCTTTTAAGTCTTGTTGCTGACCCGCCGCGACGGTAACAGGAGTTGATTTGTACCCCACAGCGGCTAAGTTATCGCTTAACTTCGTAGTGTAGAAAGTATTATTCCCGGCAGTATGAGGGATCCATGCTGTTGCGAAGTATTGCTGTAACATTGCCACCCAACCATTGCTGGTGGTGGTGTTCAGGTTCTTATCTTCAGCAATTGTATCGAACTTATATTTTTCATACTTCTCATCATTTGTGGAATATGCTGCACCACGGAAAGTATGTAAAGCGAAGTTACTGCTACCGGTATCACGTGCTTTAGGCAGGGTGATGGTTTGCTTTAATTGCCCAAACATTGCTAACGATAGAGGCTGTTGAGTCACGTTATTCACGTTATAATCAACATTCACCGCATATCCGCCACGCTTGAAGACAAATGTCTTAGTATAGACAACGCCATCGGCTGCCGTCCAAGTCATCGGTACACGCAGTTCAGACTGACCGTCCGCTAACGTATAGCTATCTTGCGTCGCATTGAACAGAGGACGGGTCGCATTACTATCCGGTGCGTTTTGTCCAATCAATCCACTTTGGGCTTGATAAACAAAGTCAGGAGCAGTTTCAAGTAATTGGAACGGAGTTGTGGAGCCTAACTTATCAGGGTACGCCAGCAGTTTGGCTTGTTCAATGTCCCCACCACGAGTATTGATCTGTAGAGATAATACATCGGTGGTAACGGTAATCGTTTTACCTTGTCCACTAGTGTTAGCCTGATTTGCGGCATCACCCGCAGGCGTGTTCGTATTCTGTGTAGTCTGCTGTGCTTGCGGCTGCGGATTATGATCCGTATGCCATGTTTGCCAGACCATAAAGGAGACGAACAGAAAAGCGATGAAAAAAAGATTGCGTTGCGAATCCATCGTTAGTTTTCTCTGGTTTCAGTGTTTTTCGGCGGCACAGGGTCTTCACCACCCGGATGTAAAGGATGGCATTTTAATACGCGTTTGATCGTTAACCAACTCCCTTTTGCTACGCCAAAACGCCGTAATGCTTCAATGCCGTAATGAGAACAACTGGGAGTAAAACGGCAATGTGGCCCAAGCAGCGGACTTATTAACCGTTGATAAACACGTATTAAAGCAATCAGGAGCCGCGTGCTAGGCGACAATGACGACGCCATAATTTCTCCAACACTTCCGTAAATGACTGATTATCCAGCTCCGCGATCCCTTTTTTTGCTACGATCACAAAATCCATCGCGGGCAATTCATGTTGACGCAGACGAAAACTTTCCCGAGTTAAGCGTTTAATTCGGTTACGTTCATGTGCACGCTTGACATGTTTTTTGGCGACAGTGAGACCGATGCGGGGATGCCCCAGCGAATTTTGGCGGCCGAGAATGGTGATTTGCGGCATGCCAGCCCGTTGTGGTTGCTGGAAGACGAAAGTGAAATGAGCGGGAGTTAACAAACGTAACTCCCTAGGAAATGCGAGCTTAACCACTAGGGCTAGCTTTATTACTTAGAAACGGTCAGACGAGCACGGCCTTTAGCACGACGACGTGCTAGAACCTGACGACCATTTTTAGTAGCCATACGAGCACGGAAGCCGTGAGAACGGTTACGCTTCAGTACAGATGGTTGAAAAGTGCGTTTCATGGCGATTTCTACCTAAACTTGAAAATGTTCACTTGGTGATGCGTTATAAGGCCAGTAAAGCGACCAACGCCTCGGTATATTTTATCAAAGAGGCGGGATTGTAATAATTGTACAGCCCGGAGTCAATTTACTTCGCTGATTATCATACGCCTATTCTCTATAAGAGAAGCTTTTTACGTCAGGAAAAACGTAACACCCCTAAAATAGAATCGGCAAGATTATACTTGCTTCACGTTAAAGCGCAAGGATCGTTCTGGATCCTCGGTAGAAAGCTGATCGATAGATCAAGCTTATTTTTGCCATAGACAACACAACTATTGGAAAAGCCTGTGGATAAAATGGGTAAAATCGGTGTAGAAAAGCAAGATCTCTGGCTCACTTTGCGTTATGATCCACGGTTCCGCAAGCGATCCCTTGCCGCATACACGGCGTTATTCGGGGAAAACATCGCTGCTGACGTATCTACGCTTATATATATAAAACATATTTATCAATATCTTAGCGCCATTTCTTGTCTTACTTTTTGTATGAGTGGAGTCCGCCGTGTCACTTACGCTTTGGCAACAGTGCCTTACCCGTCTGCAGGATGAGCTTCCTGCCACTGAATTCAGTATGTGGATCAGACCTCTTCAAGCTGAGTTAAGCGACAACATTTTGGCTCTGTATGCACCCAACCGTTTTGTTTTAGATTGGGTTCGCGATAAGTACATCAATAATATTAATGCTCTGCTCAATGAATTTTGTGGGGCGAATGTCCCACAGTTACGTTTTGAAGTCGGCGCTAAACCGGCCAGTGCTCAAACGGTGACTACCGTGCCGGCGGTTGAAAAAATACCGGCGGCAACAGTGGCGGCACAGCCAGTAGTGACTAATGATAACCGCCGCCCGAGCTGGGACAGTGTGCCCGCACCCGTCGACGTGGCGTACCGCTCGAACGTGAATAATCGTCATAACTTTGACAACTTCGTTGAAGGTAAATCAAACCAACTCGCTCGCGCTGCAGCACGTCAAGTCGCGGATAATCCCGGCGGCGCTTATAACCCTTTGTTTCTTTACGGAGGAACAGGTTTAGGTAAAACGCACTTATTACATGCGGTGGGTAACGGTATTATGGCCCATAAACCGAATGCTAAAGTGGTCTACATGCATTCCGAGCGGTTTGTACAAGATATGGTGAAAGCGCTTCAGAATAATGCGATTGAAGAGTTCAAACGTTACTATCGTTCGGTTGATGCATTATTAATTGATGATATTCAATTCTTTGCCAATAAAGAGCGTTCTCAAGAAGAGTTTTTTCATACCTTTAATGCGTTGTTAGAGGGTAATCAGCAAATTATTTTAACTTCAGATCGTTATCCTAAAGAGATTAACGGTGTTGAAGATCGCTTAAAATCACGGTTTGGTTGGGGATTGACGGTTGCGATTGAGCCGCCAGAACTTGAAACCCGTGTGGCTATCTTAATGAAAAAAGCGGATGAGAATAATATTCGTCTACCGGGTGAAGTCGCTTTCTTTATCGCAAAACGCCTGCGTTCAAATGTGCGTGAGTTGGAAGGGGCATTAAACCGTGTGATTGCTAATGCAAACTTTACCGGTCGAGCGATTACCATCGACTTTGTCCGAGAAGCATTACGCGATTTATTAGCGCTACAAGAAAAGTTAGTCACGATCGATAATATTCAGAAAACAGTGGCTGAATACTATAAAATTAAAGTTGCCGATTTGCTGTCTAAGCGTCGATCGCGCTCAGTCGCAAGACCACGTCAAATGGCGATGGCGATGGCAAAAGAATTAACTAACCACAGCTTACCTGAAATTGGGGACGCTTTTGGTGGGCGCGATCATACGACGGTATTACATGCTTGTCGTAAGATCGAACAGTTACGTGAAGAAAGTCATGATATCAAAGAAGACTTTTCTAATTTAATCAGAACATTATCCTCTTGATGCTATGAAATTTATTGTAGAACGTGAGCATCTGCTCAAACCATTACAGCAAGTCAGCAGCCCTCTAGGAGGCAGACCTACTCTGCCTATTTTAGGGAATATTTTACTGCAAGTGACAGAGAACTGCTTATCTCTAACCGGCACCGATCTCGAAATGGAGATGATTGCTCGCGTTGGATTAACCCAAGCGCATGAAGTGGGTGCGACAACTGTGCCTGCCCGTAAGTTTCTCGATATTTGTCGTGGACTGCCGGAAGGGGCTGAGATACATGTCACCCTGGATGGTGATCGTATTTTGGTGCGTTCTGGACGAAGCCGCTTCTCGCTTTCTACTTTACCAGCGGGAGATTTCCCTAATCTCGATGATTGGCAGAGTGATGTGGAGTTCACCTTACCGCATGCCACGCTAAAACGCTTGATTGATGCTACACAGTTCTCAATGGCTCATCAGGATGTGCGCTACTACTTAAACGGTATGCTGTTTGAAACGGAAGGTGATGAACTCCGTACCGTATCAACCGACGGTCATCGACTTGCCGTTTGTGCCATGTCAGTCGGACAATCCTTACCCCACCATTCAGTCATCGTTCCTCGTAAAGGCGTGACTGAACTGGTGCGGTTACTCGATGGTAGCGAAACGCCATTACAGGTCCAGATTGGCAGCAATAATATTCGGGCGCATGTTGGCGACTATATTTTCACCTCCAAGTTAGTTGACGGTCGTTTCCCTGATTATCGTCGGGTGCTTCCGAAAAATCCTGATAAGACATTACAATCAGGTTGCGATGTGCTTAAACAAGCCTTTGCGCGCGCGGCTATCCTTTCCAACGAGAAATTTCGTGGAGTAAGGTTGTTTATTACGCAGAACCAACTGCGTATTACCGCGAACAATCCTGAGCAGGAAGAAGCCGAAGAGATTTTAGATGTCGACTATCAGGGCAGTGATCTGGAAATTGGCTTCAACGTCAGTTACGTATTAGACGTGTTAAACGCGCTCAAATGCGAAAACGTCCGTCTGCTGTTGACCGATTCTGTGTCCAGTGTCCAGATCGAAGATGTTGCGAGTCCCCATGCAGCCTATGTTGTTATGCCAATGCGGCTCTAGAGGGTGCTGAGCAGGATAGACTTGCTAATCACCGGTTACCCTTATGTCTATTAATCGATTAATGATAAAAGACTTCCGTAATATCGACCAAGCGGAACTCGCCCCGGCCGCGGGGTTTAATTATTTGATAGGCGAAAACGGTAGCGGTAAAACCAGTGTTTTAGAGGCTATCTATACCCTCGGTCATGGTCGTGCATTTCGTAGCGTGCAGACCGCGAGAGTTATTCGTCATGATATGCCCGAATTCGTCTTACACTGTCGACTAGCGGGCGATCAGTACCAGCAAACCTTGGGATTAAGTAAAGATCGCGCAGGCACGACCAAGGTAAGAATTGATGGGACGGACGGTCATCGCGTTGCTGATCTTGCACAATTACTTCCGATGCAGCTCATCACCCCAGAAGGCTTCACCTTACTGACTGGGGGACCTAAATTTCGACGGGCTTACATTGATTGGGGCTGCTTTCATCGCTATCCAGGATTTTTTACCGCCTGGAATGATTATCGGCGATTGATCAAACAGCGTAATGCCGCGTTAAGGCAAGTGAGTCGTTACCAACAATTACGCCCTTGGGATCAACTGATGGTTCCCTTAGCCGAGCAGATTAGCGCTTGGCGTGCCGAATATAGCCAGCAAATTGCCCTTGAAATTCAGAAAACTTGTCAGCAGTTTTTACCCGAATTTGCTCTGCAATTTTCCTACCTGCGTGGATGGGATAAAGAGAGCGATTATGCAGAACTACTCGAACGCCAGTTCGAACGTGACCGAGGGTTGACCTATACCTCATCAGGGCCGCATAAAGCGGATTTTCGGATCCGTGCGCATGCAACACCTGTCGAAGATTTGTTGTCTCGAGGTCAGTTAAAATTACTTATGTGTGCACTGCGGTTGGCCCAAGGCGAATTCCTTACCCAACAAAGTGGTCGCCGTTGTATTTACCTAATCGATGATTTTGCCTCTGAGCTTGATGACTCACGTCGGCATCTCTTAGCCGAACGTTTAAAAGCCACACAAGCACAAGTTTTCGTTAGCGCAATTAATTTTGATCATGTAATCGACATGAATGACGAAAAGGGCAAGATGTTCAGCGTAGAAAAGGGTAAAATAACCGTTCAATCTTCAGAAAAATGAGTGAGAAACGTTGATGTCGAATTCTTATGACTCCTCAAGTATTAAAGTCCTAAAAGGACTTGATGCGGTACGTAAACGCCCAGGCATGTATATTGGTGATACCGATGATGGTACTGGGTTGCATCACATGGTATTCGAGGTTGTGGATAACGCCATCGACGAAGCCCTAGCGGGTCACTGTAGTGAAATTACAGTCACCATTCATGCTGACAACTCTGTCTCCGTACAAGATGATGGACGGGGAATTCCAACGGGGATCCACCCAGAGGAAGGTGTCTCCGCTGCAGAAGTCATCATGACAGTCCTGCATGCGGGCGGAAAATTTGATGATAACTCCTATAAAGTCTCAGGGGGGTTACATGGCGTAGGTGTTTCAGTGGTAAATGCCTTATCCGCAAAATTAGAGCTAACGATCCGCCGCGATAATAAAGTTCACCAACAAACCTATGTACATGGTGTACCACAAGGGCCGTTGACTATTATCGGTGAAACGGATTCGACGGGGACGCAGGTAAGATTTTGGCCAAGCTACGAAACCTTTACCAATGTCACGACTTTCGAATACGACATTTTGGCTAAGCGCTTACGTGAGCTTTCATTCCTAAACTCCGGTGTTTCAATTCGTCTTGAAGATAAGCGTGATGATAAAGCTGATCATTACCACTATGAAGGCGGTATTAAGGCATTCGTTGAGTACTTGAATAAAAATAAGACACCTATCCATCCTAATGTTTTCTATTTCTCAACAGAAAAAGACGGTATCGGTGTTGAAGTTTCTCTGCAATGGAATGATGGATTCCAGGAGAATATTTACTGCTTTACCAACAACATTCCACAACGCGATGGCGGGACTCACTTAGCGGGCTTCCGTGCGGCGATGACGCGTACACTTAACGCGTATATGGATAAAGAAGGGTACAGCAAAAAAGCGAAAGTCAGTGCGACAGGTGACGATGCGCGTGAAGGATTGATTGCGGTCGTGTCAGTAAAGGTTCCGGATCCGAAGTTCTCTTCACAAACTAAAGACAAATTGGTCTCTTCAGAAGTGAAGTCTGCCGTTGAACAGCAAATGAACGAGTTGCTGGCGGAATATTTACTCGAAAATCCAAGTGATGCAAAGATCGTCGTGGGTAAAATTATCGATGCAGCCCGGGCGCGTGAAGCCGCTCGTCGTGCACGCGAAATGACCCGTCGGAAAGGTGCATTAGATCTCGCCGGACTTCCTGGCAAACTGGCTGATTGCCAAGAAAGAGATCCTGCACATTCTGAAATCTACTTGGTGGAGGGTGACTCTGCAGGGGGATCGGCGAAGCAAGGGCGTAACCGTAAAAACCAAGCGATTCTTCCGTTGAAAGGTAAAATCCTTAACGTTGAGAAAGCGCGTTTCGATAAAATGCTCTCTTCGCAAGAAGTCGCAACACTTATCACTGCATTAGGCTGTGGTATTGGTCGCGACGAATATAATCCAGATAAGTTACGTTACCACAGCATCATCATCATGACCGATGCGGACGTCGATGGATCACATATTCGTACGCTGCTGCTGACCTTCTTCTATCGTCAAATGCCTGAGCTGATTGAACGCGGTCACGTCTATATTGCCCAACCGCCTTTATTTAAAGTGAAAAAAGGTAAGCAAGAGCAATATATCAAAGACGGTGATGCAATGGACCAATACAACATTGCTATCGCCTTGGATGGCGCTGCCTTATACACGACCACCGGCGCACCTGCCCTACAAGGTGAAGCTCTGGAACAACTTGTGGCGTCATTTATTAGTACAGGCAAAATGATCAAGCGAATGGAGCGCCATTATCCGAGCGCACTATTAAACAGTTTGGTCTATAACCCTGCGCTCGTTGAGCTTTCCGATAGCACGCACACTCAGAATTGGGTAGATAGTTTAGTCACTTACTTAACCGACAACGAAGTGAGCGGTAGCACCTATTCAGCGATTCTTCGTGAGAATCGTGAGCTGAATATCCACGAGCCAATCATTCGTGTTCGCACGCATGGTGTTGACACAGATTACACTCTGGACCGTGACTTTATTGAGGGACCCGAGTACCGTAAACTTTCACAACTCGGCCAAGCGCTTAATGGCTTACTTGAAGAAGATGCTTACGTGGAGCGCGGTGAACGTCGTCAACCCGTCGCGACCTTTACTCAAGCGGTTGACTGGTTGATCAAAGAATCCCGTCGTGGGCTTTCCATTCAGCGCTATAAAGGGCTGGGTGAGATGAACCCAGAGCAGTTATGGGAAACTACCATGGATCCTGAAAGCCGTCGTATGTTACGCGTGACTATCAAAGATGCTATCGCGGCGGACCAATTGTTCACTACATTAATGGGTGATGCCGTGGAACCTCGCCGTGCCTTTATTGAAGATAACGCCTTAAAAGCGGCCAATATCGATATTTAAGGTTAACGTGCGTGAGCATGCTTTAACGGTAGTCGGAACGGAATAACTGAGCTACTCTGAAAACACCGCCAGCACATTGCAGCGGTGTTTTTTTATTTAAGCAGAGGGGTAAACATGGCAGTAAAAATGATTGCACTAGATATGGATGGCACGTTACTCAATCCGCAGCACGAAATCACGGCAGCGGTAAAGTCAGCTATCGAGCAGGCTAAAGCAAAAAGAATACTTGTCGTGCTTGCCTCAGGACGACCTTATATTGGGATGCAAAAGTATGTTGCTGAGCTAGGGCTTAACGTTCCTGGGCAATATTGTATCAGTTACAATGGCGGCTTAGTCCAGCGCGCGGAAGATGGTCACCCTATCCTAGAGACAACGCTAGGGATAGACGATTATTACTACTTTGAGCAATTATCTCAGCAGCTACAAGTCCACTTTCAAGCGTTGGATAAACAACATCTCTATACGTCTAACCAAGATATTAGCCGTTATACGGTGCATGAATCCGAGATTACAGGGATCCCATTACGTTATCGTAGTGTCGACTCGATGGACGCTACGCTCCGTTTCCCAAAACTGATGATGGTGGACGAGCCAGAACAATTAGATAAAGCGATCAGCCAGCTGCCAGCTGATCTGCATGATCGTTATACGTTAGTGAAGAGTGCTAACCACTATCTTGAGATCCTGGATAAGCGAGTCAGCAAAGGCAATAGCGTGCGCCACCTTGCCGAACAGCTTGGGATCAATGCTGAAGAAGTCTTAGCGGTGGGTGATCATGAAAACGACCTAACCATGTTAGCGTGGGCCGGCTATGGGGTGGCAATGGGCAATGCTATTGATGCAGTCAAAAAGCAGGCCGCTTACCATACTGCCTCTAATCGTGAGGATGGCGTTGCCAAAGCGATCCAACAGTGGGCGCTATAGGGCGATTATAGAGCGGACAAAATAGTGACAAAAACCGCATTTTTGGGTAATCGTAAAATAGTAACTAGGGTTATTATTAATTTACTCAGTCATTACAGATAATACTGAAGTGACCAAAAATTAGCACTGTGAGCAAGTTGTCTAATAAGTCATTATAATAAGAGCGTTTTTATTCCCTGAATGGCTGCCGAAAGGCAGCTTTTTTTTTGCCTAGACGCTGTGCGATGATTACGGCATAGTGCGATGTTGCGTCGATGCCCTAGGAAACCAATATGGATGAAGTACAAGTCACGACTCGCCTACAACATCATCAACTTACCAATGCACAAGTTTGGAGTGCTGACGGTCAAAGCCTCGTTTACGATCTGCGACCTGCCCAGCATCTTTTTACCAGCAAAAGTGTTGAAAAAATTCAGGTTGAAACGGGGGAGGTCACTGAAATCTATCGGGCATCGCAGGGAGCGCATGTAGGAGTGATTACCGCACATCCGCAAATAAGTGACCGCTTTGTTTGTATCCATGGTCCGGAATCCCCTGATGATGAATGGCAATATGATGTTCATCACCGGCGTGGGGTCATTCTCTCTACAGGGGGCGTTGAAACGTTAGACGCTTGTGATATCACCCCGCCTTTTACCCTTGGGGCGTTACGTGGGGGCAGCCACGTGCATATGTTCAGCCGGGAAGGTGATAGGATTAGTTTCACCTATAATGACCACGTGATGCGTCAGCGTGCGGTTCAAGAAGATCAGCGCAATGTGGCTATCGCTCTGCCGCACCATCCTGTAACCGTATTAAACAAGGCACTTCGAGAACACGATGGTGCCTATTTCTGCGTAGTCGTCAGTCAAACAACGGGTATACCACAGCCAGGTAGTGATCAAATATCACGGGCCTTCGAGGAAGGTTGGATTGGCGATAGAGGTTATATCAAACACTCAGGGCAGAGGCAGCGCTGGGCATTGGCTTTTATTGGTGAAACAGTTTCTGCTGCAGGACACAGCGTCCCAGAAATTTTTATTGTCGACCTTCCAGAAGATTTTAGCGCCTATCAACGTGCTGGCGATTATCCTATTGAGGGCACCGAATACCGTTTACCCGCACCACCGGCTGGAATTCAACAGCGTAGACTTACCTTCAGTGAAGGGAGAGGTGTTGCCTTACAACCGCGACATTGGTTAAGAAGCTCGCCGGATGGCAGTATGATCGCCTTTTTAATGGCAGATATAAACGATGTGATTCAGCTTTGGGTGATTTCGCCTAATGGCGGTGAACCGCAGCAATTAACCACCGGTCGCCATGATGTGCAATCCGCCTTTACTTGGCATCCTTTAGGTAAAGCACTGACCTTTGTCCTAGATAATCAGGTTGTTATTTATGATATTCATTTGGGCACGACCATACCGCTTACCGACAGGACGTCGACCGCACCTTGTGCCGAGGCGGTAGTATGGTCACCGAAAGGCGATAAAATAGCCTTTATGCGCGATGTTGGGGGCTTTAGACAGATCTTTGTGGTGAAAACTACTGAATTATATTGGTGTTAGCTTGGGCAAGCGCTTCGTCGGTATGGTTTAGCTTTTCACTGGCCGCGACACGGTCTCTCAGCGAAGAAGGTTCACTGCGACGGTTGCGGTAATAATCCCAAGGTAAGATCAGCGTATCGGTGATGGCTGAGAAAGGGTAATCCAGCACGGCTAAAGATTTTATGCCCCATGTCGTTTCGTTACTGCCAATAATTTCGTTATTAGCTTGTGTGCCAAGGTAGTAGCCACGATTATCTCCTGTGTGCGACATAATGCTAGAGCAGGCTGTCAGGCTGACTAGGCAGCTTGAAATCATAACAAATTTAGGTAGAGCTTTACGACTGAGCATGTGTAACTCCTCGATCCATCCATGGTGAAGCAGGTTAAGCAACATCTAATAACGATCTCTATTGTTGCTGCTTAGGCAGTATGTCTTCAGTGTATGACAAATTCTAAAATATTCCTTTCTAATTCCTTTCATTTGAGAAAAAAAGTGTGACCTACAACGGCTAATAATCGATCAATTAGGAATACTGAATTCCTGAGTGAAAAAAGACTATCCACTCTATGGCTAGCGATGACTCAGGCTTAGATAACTGACTATCTTTGGCGCAAAGCTATTCACGATAAGGCCTGCAATAATCAACATTACCGATAAGACTTGCCAGCCAGTCAAGGTCTCACCCAACACTAGGGTGGCGGCAACCATCCCAACAACAGGCACGAGCAGGGTCAAGGGGGCCACAGTAGTAGTGGGGTATTTGCTGAGTAATCCCCCCCAAATCGCATAGGCAACGATCGTACATAGAATCGCCAGATAGAAGATAGTAATTACATTAAATAAGTTAATATTCACGAGGCTATGCCAGAGTGTTTCTTTACCATCAATAAACAGGGCACACAGAAAGAAAGGAAGAATAGGTACAAAAGCACTCCATACGACCAATTTTAACGGTTCGACAGGATAACGCCTTAAAATGACCTTATTCACGATGTTACCAATACCCCAACTTAAGGCTGCCCCTAAAGTCAGTAATAAAGTGAATAATGACATCCCTGAAGTTTGATCGGGATGAATACTGCTGTGTGCTAAACAGACCATACCCACTATCGCTATCAGTAACCCAACGATATGGTGAGAGTGAATTTTCTCGCTTAAGCAGAGCGCGCCGAAGAAAAGGGTAAAGAAGGCTTGAGACTGTAACAGTAGTGAGGCTAAGCCGGCTGGCATACCAAGATTTAAGGCTAAGAACAGTAGGGCAAACTGTAGGAAACTGATCGTTAGCCCGTAAGCGATAATCAGATGTAGCGGGACTTTCGGTCTTGAAACCAGTAAACAGGCGGGAAATGCAACAAAAGTAAAGCGGAGTCCAGCAAGTAAAAAGGGGGAAAAATTATGCAGGCCTATCTTGATCACAACAAAGTTTATGCCCCAAATAAGAATGACGAGCAAGGCTAACCCAACATCTTTTATCGACATAGTCATCCCCTGAGTAGATAGCTGAAGAGGGGCATCATTACGATGCCCAGTAAACAGGAAATTATGCCTTCAAGGCTTCAGGGTTGATAATATTTTCTGTCAATTTCCCTTGTAACCCTAAAATCAGGTTTTCAACGCCATCACGCTTCATCGCATAGCGCGTCTCGTGAGTTGCCGAGCCGATATGAGGTAAGGTGACAACATTGGGCAGTTTAGTTAACTCGGAACTACCTACTAGAGGTTCTTTTTCGAACACATCTAAGCCAGCACCATAAATTTTTTTCGCTTTCAGCGCGGCAATAAGGGCTTCCTCATCGACGACGGGTCCTCTTCCTGCGTTCACTAGAATCGCGCTTTCTTTCATTTGGTCAAATTGCTCATGACTAATCAAATGATGAGTCTCATCAGTTAGTGGCAATACGACACAGACGAAATCAGCTTCAGCGAGAAGTTGCTCAACGCTGGCATACTGAGCGTTAACTTCTTGCTCAGCGTTCTTATGTGGCTTGCGGGCATTGTAAATAATATCCATACCAAAGCCGTGATGTGCGCGCTTCGCCAACGCTAACCCGATACGGCCCATACCGATGATCCCCATCTTTTTATGGTGAACATCAATAGCGAGAGGTAACTTTTCCGGTTCGGCATCCCACCCCCCAGTTTTTACCCACTGATCCATCGCGGGAATATTTCTCGCTGCGCAAAGCACAAGTGCCATCATGGCATCGGCGACAGTTTCCGTCAGTGCTCCAGGAGTATTGGTCAGGATAGCTTTATGATGGGTTAAGGCCCCGACATCATAGGAGTCATAACCTGCAGAGACGGTAGAACACACTTTTAATGCTGGCATCTGAGCAAGTAATGCCTCATTGACTTTACCCCCAGATCCGATCAACCCTTCAGCCTTACTGAATGCATCAGCATGCTGAGCGACCGTCTCTTGATCAAGGTTATCCACCTCTACCACCTCAAAGTGGTCCGTGAGTTTATTGACCAAATCATCGGGGAGTGGCATAAATTGGATAATAGTGGGTTTCATTCGAACCTCTCTTAACGATATTTAGAAATAAAGCACTTCATGCAGCACGAAGTAGCCCTACGTAATAGTGGACACGTTCGGCGATATCACGACCTTCCAATGGAAACTCGATCCCTAAAGGTACCCCTTCGGGCATCATGCTGAGGAGTGAACGCCATTCGCCTTGTGAGTGATCTAAACTGACAGCCTGCCAACAGGCATCGGTTTTCACCGCTGCTTTGACATGGCAGTAGGCGACGTACGGTGCAAGCTGCTTAGCCGCATTATTCGGTGACTCGTCGACCCACAACCAATTAGCCATATCGAACGTCATACCTTGTACGGTTGGCAGCGGGTGATGGTGATTGAAATAATCCAACATTGGTTGAATCTTACCGGTCGCAGTTTGATCATTTTCAATTAGTAGTGGAATACGACAGCCAGCAAGCTGCTCTGCCAAGTGTTCAGTCGCACAACTCCCTGTCCCCGCGCCCAAGGCGAACTTAATCGCTCGTGCATTAAGTAAGGCTGCTTCGTGCTGAAAGTGTTCGAGCCGTGGGTTAATCGTACCCGGTGCGGTAAAAAGCGATTCAGGGACAGAGTAGTAAGAAAAGAGTCCTTGTTCTTCAATCAGTGACTTGAGGTCAATCAGTTCATCGTCGATGGCTGACGACAGAAGCTCTCGGCGTATTTCTACGCCATCAGCACCCGACTGAGCGATGATCGGAATAAAGTAGCGCTGTCCACCCGCTTGATAGACAGCGTCGGCACCGAAGGCCGCGGTTACAACAATAATTTCTCGTTCCATCACCACCTCTCAAGACTTTCAACGCTACAGAATAAATGGTATCGGTTCCATAGGGAAGAGCGAAAAACATTACAGCGCGCACATTCTTAATATTTATTCTTTGCTGGGTAACGCGTGACTTGATGGGCGAACGATCAGTCTGCCTTCAAAGCGAGTTTCCTGCGCAGGATTTTCTGAATGCTTAAGTCTAGTCAAAATATTCTGGAATGCACTGTAGCCAATCTGATGGGTCGGTTGTTGAAGGGTGGTGATCCCGCAACCTGCAATCGACGACCAGTTCATTTCGTCGAAGCTCGCGAGGCCAATATCTTTACCCCAGGCCAATTTCATGGCATGCAAGACTTTAGTTACAAGTAACATCAGAGCGCCATTTGCAGTAATAATCGCAGAGGACTGTCCCGCGTGACGGGTAACAAATTCAGAAATCGTTTTCTGCAATAACTCAGGGTTATCTAAGGCAACTTCAGCGTGTTCCGCGGTGAGGTTTTGATGTTGAGAGACAGTATTAAGATATCCCTCTAAACGCTCTTTACGGGTATTAACCTGTGCGATGGGTTCGCTAATAAACAACAATGAACGATAGTGGTTATCGATCAAATGTTCAGTAATATCCACTGAACCTTGGAAATTGTCTAAACCGACGACATCGTAATCATAGTTACTGACTTTTCGGTCAATCAATGTAAGCGGGATTGAGGCATGTTGAATACAGTCGAATGCAGTTTCTTGCATATTGGCGGCATTGACAATAATACCTTCAACTTGATAACTGCTTAGAAGCTGTAAGTAATGTTGCTCAAGATGAGGCTTATTATTGGTATTACACATCAGCAGAGTAAAACCGTTATCGCGACAAGCGGTTTCAACACCACCCATTACCTCGATGGAATAGGGATTGGTGATATCAGCGATCAATAGCCCAATTAATTTGGTACGACCATGTTTCAGGCTTCTCGCCATTTGACTCGGGCTGTAATTCAGGTCGCTAATGGCTTGCTTAATGCGATTTTTTAAATCATCTGAAAGCAATTGATGCTCACCATTAAGGTAGCGCGATACGCTCGTTTTACCAGTTTTAGCCGCTTTAGCAACATCACTGATTGTTGCTCTTGTTGACTTGGTGCTCATCAAATCTCCCAATGCATTATAATTATTGATTAAATATACCAAGGCTTAAGCAATATTGCGCCCTAAATTACGTCTTGTTAGAGGCTATTATTTGTCTCTGAATATTTAAAACAGTTCACTTGATGATCAATAATAAGTCCACAAGCTTGCATATAAGCATGACAAATAACGGGCCCTATAAATTTAAATCCTCTTTTTTTCAATGCCTTATATAAATACATTGACTGCGGGCTACTGACAGGAGCCAAGCGATAATCCTTATAGGACTGCACGATTGGCTGGTGCTTAACGCTCTGCCAAATAAGGTCAACAAAATCTTCGCCTGCCGCCTCCATCGCCAATAATGCCTGTGCATTATTAATGATTGAGCGAATTTTTAATTTATTGCGAATCAACTCCGGTGATTGCAGCAGTGTATTCATTGTCTCTGAACTTATCTGGGCGACCTTCTCCGGTTCGAACTGGAAGAACGCCCGCCGATAGGCTTCACGTTTTTTTAAAACGGTAATCCATGATAGCCCCGCTTGCTGTCCCTCTAAACAGAGCATTTCAAAAAGACGTTGCCGATCAAAACACGGGACTCCCCATTCGTGATCATGGTAAGCGAGGTAATCAGGGTCATTGGTGACCCAACCACAACGAGTTTTACCCATAGATTACTCCTGTTTATTTATTCATCAGCATGAAAAGCACAGCTTTGCGCGATCACTCGTAGCAAAGTTGATACACTATAGCGGTTAAGCAGCGCTTGTGTTCTGCACGAAGTTAGCATACAAAAATACTGAGGTTCGAGTTATCACATGTCGGTAAAGATTTTATCTTCTTCAATCATAGGATTAGAACAGTTTTGCCAAGCTCCGGCTACGGCTATTGAGCATGCCGATCAGCAAACGGTAGCCGTGTTCGATAATAACCAACCTATTTTCTATGGCTTATCGCCAGCTCGTCTCCATCAGTTATTAATGGCTGAAGCACAACTACAAAATCAAAATGCTATTGCGCTCGACGCTGACTTTTTTGATGAACCTGTAACAGTGGTTAAGGCACCTACAGGTAAATTCGCGTTATATTCGGGGTGGCAACCTGATAGCGACTTTTTGCGCCAGGCTGCGCTATGGGGTATCGCCCTGCACGAGCCGGTTACGGTAGAAGAACTTACCGCGTTTATTGCCTACTGGCAGGCAGAAGGGCGTATTTTCCATCAAGTACAATGGCAACAGAAATTAGCGCGTCATTTACAAGTTAGCCGCGGCGCTCCGCACGTGACATCTAAACGCGATATCACGCAAGTCGCCGAGCCTGATTACCAGATTCCCAGTGGTTTTAGAGGTGAATAATGAAGACACCCGAAAATTTATTTACCAGGCTCAAGAAGTTCATGCCCGATGGCATTACCCCTAAGTTTACTGAGGGTAAAGAGCTTCTTGCTTGGAACCAAGAGCAGGGCCGCCTACGTTCTGAAGCAATCGTACGTGAGAACCGGGCGATGAAAATGCAACGTATTATGGGCCGATCTGGGATTAGAGAGCTGCATCTGAACTGTTCATTCGATAATTATCGAGTAGAAAGTGAAGGGCAGCGAAAAGCGTTGCTAGCGGCGCGAGAATATGCCGACCAATTTGGGCAAAGTATCGCAAGCTTTGTCTTTTCGGGTCGCCCAGGAACCGGTAAGAACCACCTCGCGGCAGCGATTGGTAATAGCCTAATCTTACAGGGTAAGAGCGTATTAATTATGACCGTGGCTGACGTGATGTCGACCATGAAGGGGACATTCAGTGGTGGTAGCTCGATGACCGAGGAGCGCTTACTTCACGACTTGAGCACCGTCGATCTCCTTGTCATCGATGAAATTGGTATGCAAACGGAATCCCGTTACGAGAAGGTTATTATCAACCAAATCGTTGACCGTCGCTCTTCGTCCAAACGCCCCACTGGTATGCTTTCCAACCTAAACCATGAAGGTATGAACGCGTTATTAGGCGAGCGGGTTATGGACCGCATGCGACTGGGTAATAGCTTATGGGTAAGATTTGATTGGGAAAGCTATCGCGATCGCGTGATGGGTAATGAATACTAATAAAAAACAGACCGATTAGGAGAAGATATGCCGCATGTAGACATTAAAAGCTTTCCTCGTGAATTTACTGATGAGGAAAAACAAGCGCTGGCAGACGAGATTACAGATGTGATCGTTAGACGTTTCGCCTCAAAAACAGAATCAGTGAGCGTTTCTCTGCAGCATGTCACACCGGACGCCTGGCGTGAAACGGTCTATGAGCCCGAAATTATGGCCCAAGAAGAATACCTGATTAAGAAACCGGGTTATTCTATGTAAAGATTTAAACGATAGGTTGTTGTTCAGAAAATAGCCTATCGCATCACCCAAAGAGGTGATACCTGTCTACGCTTAGCTGACGCGGCGTGTTTTGTTATGAGATTTATTTGGAATATGAGTATGTCTGACTCTTTAGAGCGTAAACCGATACCCTTGCCTGGGGGACATAATAAGGTTCTGCTTCACTCTTGTTGTGCACCTTGTTCAGGTGAAGTGATGGAGGCAATGTTAGCCTCGGGAATTGAATACACCATTTTTTTCTATAACCCGAATATCCATCCTCTTAAAGAGTACGAGTTACGTAAAGAAGAGAATATTCGTTTCGCAGAGAAATTTGGCATCCCTTTTATTGATGCCGACTATGATAGAGATAACTGGTTCGAACGAGCAAAAGGCATGGAGTGGGAACCTGAGCGCGGTGAACGTTGTACGATGTGTTTCGATATGCGTTTTGAGCGTACGGCTCTCTATGCACACGAAAATGGTTTTCCGGTGATTACCTCGTGTTTAGGTATCTCTCGCTGGAAAAATATGGAACAAATCAATGACTGCGGCGTAAGAGCGGCTTCGAAGTACCCCGATATGATGTATTGGGAGTTTAACTGGCGCAAAGGCGGCGGCTCTAAGCGGATGATCGATATCAGTAAACGCGAGCGCTTTTACCAGCAAGAGTATTGCGGATGTATCTATTCACTGCGCGATACTAACCGTCACCGTGTGGCGACCGGTCGCGAGCGTATCCAGATTGGTGTGCAGTATTACGAAGCAGACAGTAAAGAGTAATAAGGCCCCGAAAACCGCCCTCAACGGGCGGTTTAGAGATAATTAGGCGGTCAGGATCTTCTGCTCAGCAAGGTCTAAAGCAAAGTAAGAGAGGATGGTATCCGCACCGGCTCGCTTAATTGCCCCTAGGCTCTCCAACACTACATTTGTTTCATCAATCGCACCCGCTTGAGCGGCGAATTTAATCATCGCGTATTCACCACTCACTTGATAGGCAGCCAGTGGCAGGTCGCTACGCTCGCGGACATCGCGAATAATATCCAGATAGGCACCTGCAGGCTTAACCATCAGCACATCAGCTCCCTCGGCTTCATCAAGCAATGACTCACGGATGGCCTCACGGCGGTTCATCGGGTTCATTTGATAAGTTTTGCGGTCGCCTTTCAAAGCCGTTCCTGCTGCTTCGCGGAAAGGACCATAAAACGCTGAGGCAAATTTCGTGGAATAAGCCATGATTGGTGTGTTATGGAATCCAGCGTGATCCAAAGCCTGACGAATGGCTTTAACCTGACCATCCATTGCGGCGGAAGGCGCAATAAAATCAGCACCAGCCCGTGCGGCGGCAACCGCCTGCTTACCGAGATTCACTAAGGTTTGGTCGTTATGGACTTCGCCATTAGCGCATAAAATCCCGCAGTGTCCGTGTGAGGTATATTCGCAGAAGCATGTGTCAGACATCACAATCATCTCAGGTACTGTCTCTTTACAGATACGAGACATTCTTGAGACGAGTCCATTCTCCGCCCACGCATCACTCCCCGTCTCATCAAGATGATGAGAAATTCCGAATGTCATCACCGACCGAATCCCTGCTTTGGCAATACGTTCAATTTCGAACGCAAGACGTTTTTCAGGAATACGCATCACGCCAGGCATAGCATTTATGGGTTGATAGTCCTCTGCGCCTTCCTCGACAAAAATAGGAAGAATTAGGTCATTCAGGCTCAGTGATTGTTCTTTGAACAGTTCGCGCATCGATGCAGTTTTGCGTAGCCTTCTTGGGCGATTGGGGAGAATAAATTCAGACATGGACACTCTCGTACAGATTGTGGAAAGTAAAAGCTTACGCCTTTAAGGAGGGGAGGACATGGCTTTGTGTGCCAAAAAGCCCCCTTACGGGGGCTTATCACTTACTCTTTAATATCTGGATGTTGATCAACCAAACGACTACGCTTTTGCTCCAGCCTTTGGATCTCTTCATCAATATCGTCAATTTTTTGACCGATATTATCGTGGTGCTCTTGTAAAATTTCACGTGCTTCATCTAAATCAGATGCCGCAGGGGTTGCGCCAATCAGCGGTTTATTAGCGGTCTCTTTCATGAAGATACCCGTGATCAGACCGATAATTGCAACGACCATCAGATAATAAGCAGGCATGAAAAGATTGTTCGAGGCTTCAACCAGCCATGCGATGATGGTCGGTGTTAGACCAGCGATCAGAATGGAAATGTTAAATGCGCTGGCTAATGCGCTATAACGGATATTCGTCGGGAACATCGCCGGTAAGGATGATGCCATGACCCCAGTAAAACAGTTTAACACTACGGCCAAAATCAGTAGGCCAGCAAAAATCAAACCGAGTACATTACTGGTGATTAACATAAAGGCTGGAATTGCTGTGAAGAACAGAGCAATACTGCCGACGATAACAAATGGACGGCGTCCGAACCGGTCACTGAGCATTCCCATGACGGGTTGGATAAACAGCATACCAATCATAATCGCGATAATAATCAACACACCATGATCTTCTGAGTAATGAAGATTGTGTGAAAGATAGCTCGGCATGTATGTCAGTAACATGTAGTAGGTGACGTTAGTCGCGATGACTAGACCGATACACGCTAGCAGGCTTTTCCAGTGTTTTGTCGCAATGTCTTTGAAAGAGACTTTTGGGCCGTTCTGAAGTCCTTCGCGGTCGCCTTGCTCTAACTTATCGACGTGTTGTTGGAAGGCAGGAGTTTCTTCTAAAGCGTGACGAAGGTAAAGTCCGACAATCCCTAACGGTAATGCTAAGAAGAACGGTAGACGCCAGCCCCATTCCATAAAGCGTGCTTCACCGATAATAGTAGAAATAAGAACAACTACCCCAGCACCAAGCACGAAGCCAACAATTGAGCCGAAATCTAACCAGCTACCCATAAATCCGCGTTTACGGTCAGGGGAGTATTCCGCAACGAAGATTGAGGCTCCAGTATATTCGCCCCCAACGGAGAATCCTTGCGCCATTTTGGCAATCAGCAGCAGGATTGGCGCCCAGATACCGATAGAAGCATAGGAAGGGATGAGTCCGATACAGAAGGTACTGATCGACATAATCACAATGGTGACAGAGAGTATTTTTTGGCGACCGTATTTATCGCCGAGCATACCAAAAAAGAGTCCGCCCAGAGGACGGATCAAGAAGGGAACGGAGAAGGTTGCCAACGCAGCAATCATCTGAATGCCAGGCGTAGCGGAAGGGAAAAAGATTTTACCCAACGCATAGGCGACAAAACCGTAAACCCCGAAGTCGAACCACTCCATTGCATTTCCTAATGAAGCAGCAGTGATTGCTTTACGTAAACGAGCATCGTCTATGATAGTAACGTCATCAATTCCGATGGGTTTAATACGCTTCCTACGTAATTTCATAAATTTACCTATAATGTGACGGAAATTTGCTAAGCAGTCGTTCAAAAGCACGTGTAGCTTGGTAACAAAATTATATGAGATTTTTTAAATTTTGAACCAAAGTCTCTTCAATAATTATCAGCGTAATTATACCAATAAGCGGCTAAGTATACTGTATATCTGTGCGTCAAGTCACATTCAGAACGTTTTTTGACCAAATTCTAGCGGTTGACGGATACGAATTTCGTCAAGAGAGAAGTAAGAAAAGTATGAATAGATGGGCCGTTACAAGAAATAACGGCCTGAATAGGCTTAATGAATAACGATGGACTGAACGATCTCTGAGGCGATACTTTGCGATTGAGATTGGTTATCGGCAGGCAGAGAAATCTGTAGGGTAACAAGCTGATTATTCAGTTTAGCAAGAACGACCGTAGACCAATTGCTGTGGTTATTAGTAGAAACAACGCTGTCTAACTGTTGACCAGGTGTATGGCCTAAAGTGATAGATTTATCCGCAACGACTTGCAGTTGAGGATCGCGATTTCGCTGTTGGTCTTGAAGTTTCTGAGAAAGTTGCGGTAGGGTTAGCGCGGTTTCATCGCCGATGATCACGATTACCGCTTGCTGACCATTATTGTTCGCATAGACATGCATATTGTTCGACTCGGTTCCAAGTTTACCGGTCTGATCACTCATTCCTTGTGGCAGGCTAAAGGTCAGTTTGCCGTCGAGTAACGAAATATTCTGATGCTGACTTTGCGAGGCACTTTGGTCGTGGTGTTGTGCTTGGGGATCATCTTTCTTTTGATCGCAGGCAGCAAGACCAAGTACGACTAAAAAGATACCCATGTAGTGTGTAATGTGTCGCATAGTAATCCCTTCCTTACAATTTATGTCGTTATCAAAGCTGAAATAGTACGGTATTGCAAACAGTATTGTGTTGCACATTTCGTCTTAACGTTTTATCCCTTATTCGTGTCTAAAGAGTAAAAGCGTGTATCGCCAAGCAGGCGCTTAATAATGGTATTTAACAGTAGACCATAAATTGGAATAAAAAAGATAAGACAGATCAAAACCTTATAACTATAGTCAACCAACGCGATTTCTTGCCAGTGAACCGCCATAAAGGGGTCGCTGCTGTGTAGGAATGCAATCGAGAAAAAGGCGAATGTATCACTAAGGTTCCCAAAAAACATCGCGGCAACTGGGGCTAGCCACCATTGTTTTGCCATCCTTAAGCGATTAAAAACAGTAATGTCTAATAGCTGGCCCAGTACGTAGGCAACGAAACTTGCTAACGCGATTCGAATTACAACAGTGTTTAGGCCAATTAGCGCCTGCCAACCTTGCCAAGAGGCCTGGTAGAAGAGGCTAGAAATAATAAATGAAAGCAGTAATGCAGGAAGCATTGCCGCGAGAATAATTTTCCGCGCTAAAGGTGCACCGAATATGCGTACTGTGAGATCAGTAGCAAGGAAGATGAAAGGAAAGCTAAAAGCCCCCCATGTCGTGGTAAAGCCAAACACACTCACAGGAAGCTGGACCAAGTAATTACTGGACGTGATGATAATAAGGTGAAAAATAGCCAAAGGTAATAACAGCTTTTTACGCTGTTTGTCGGTAAAACTATTCATTTGTAGCCTTTTTAGTAGAATGGGGTGAGGGAACCCAATTGGTTAAAAATAGTACGGACTCAGACGAGATGGGCTGCATCTTACTAATCTACGGCGATTATGCAAGCAACTATTGCTAATGACTGTGCTAGGCTACTCGTGCGGCAGAAATTGTCTGTAACGCCGAGTCGAAGTACACTGCGATGTTTTTATCCCCAAGAGACGTGTTATGAATAACCAAGCCGAAAATTATGATCAATTATTAGACACCTGTGGTTTACGATGCCCAGAGCCGGTGATGCTGGTGAGAAAAATGGTCCGTAGTATGCAAAATGGCCAAGTCGTTAAAATAATTGCCGATGATCCCGCAACAAAGCGTGATATTCCAGGTTTTTGCGAATTTATGGAACATACGTTATTAACTGCGCAATCGACGGAAATGCCTTACGTTTTTTTCGTTAAAAAGGGGGTTTAACTTGGTCCCCACGGCCAGCAATGTTGTCGTTGAGTTGGCCTATCTTACCCCCTTCACAGCCCATGTTTTACTCGTAGTAAATTAATGTGGTACCCCGTAAAAAATCACGTATTTTGTTAACTAGACTCTCTTTCAACATCCCTCTTTAAATACGTTGTACATCTGATCGCTAATCTAGGATATATTCTAAATTATATTATTCACAATGTAATATATCCATTTAACGTAATAATAATGAAACATCAATTTATTATCGAATAAATAAGATTCTAACATATTGAATTATCATTTTTTCAGTATAAAGTGACACCACAACGCGAGATTCCGTTGTTTTTAAATAATTTCTAAAATTCATTTACTATTAAGGATTCGATATATGAAAGAAATTTCACTAATAGAGATGACTAAAGTCTCTGGAGCAGGCGGTTTGATTGATGGTGATTTTAATGGTGCCTTTTGGGGAGCATTACTGGGCGCTATCGATGGTTTTGGGACGGGTGCAGCTGTTGGGGGTAAATATGGTGGTGCGGGCGGCTGGATAGTCGGCGGGATTTCCCAACTAGTGGGGCTGACGGCCTCTGCAGTGGGAGCAGGTATTGGCGGGTATCTTTATGGCGGTATTGTAGGTTACGATAAAGCTAAACCTTATATTGCGTCTTACCGTGAAATGTAATTAAGTAAAAAAACTAAAAGAGAGTTGGCACTCTCTTTTAGTTTTTTATTTTTTATGAAAATGTTTTTTTTGCCACGACAGTAATTCGAAAACCCCGAAAATAAATAATTTAATCTCTTCTTTTCTCGTCATCTTCGGTCCAGCACCCGTTTGTGTCGCCTTGAGTAAAACGACTTGCAGTCCGTGCATCACCACCATAAATAGTAATGCGACATCAATAAAATATTTTAAAGGTTTAGTGGCAGGGTGCACGAGGTTGAGCAATAGTACTACCCAGATGAAAATCATTAATACTCGGCCACAATTTATCAACATTATCTATTTCCTGATCATTGACGATGGTAAAGACGATAGCATACTTGGCCTGCAAATTTCTCTCTATACAGTGCCCAGTTTACAGGGACGGACGGCGTACCCTGTTCCACTTCATTTTCAGTATAAATAACGGCATCTTCCGCTAACCACTGATGCGATTCTAGCAGTTGGATCGTGTGTTCCAATAACCCTCGGCGAAACGGTGGGTCGATAAAGACGATATTAAATGGCTTATCTGGCCGAGATTGAGCGAGATAGCGTAAGGTATCCGCGTGGTGTAGGGTCAGTTGAGGGGCATTCAACACGTCGATATTTTTTTGGAGCTGACGAGCGACATGTGCTTCTTTCTCAATCAACGTTACTTGCGCTGCGTAGCGAGAGGCTGCCTCAATACCTAACGCACCGCTGCCTGCATAGCAATCGAGACAGTTTGCTTGGGGTAACCAAGGGGCTAGCCAATTGAAGAGGGTTTCCCGCACACGGTCGGTCGTTGGTCTAAGTCCTTCGCTATTGAGGACTGATAATTTACGACCACGCCACTGACCCCCGATGATCCGTATCTGACCGATTTTTCCTGTCGATTTGCTCATAATTTATACTTGCGATAATTTTAGTACTGAATTTTACTGCGCACCGCCCAATAAACGCCGAAACGAAACTGTGATGCAGTATGGGTTAAATGGTAGAATAAATGATTATCTCATTAGTGTCGCAGTATGACAGTAGTTAATTACTGACAGATACAAATAATTTTGGTGGCTATTGTTCCAGCGGATTGTTCTGGACGGCCTTAGCAAGGAGTATTGTCTAACAATGGCAAAAGAAAAAAAACGTGGCTTTTTTTCCTGGTTAGGTTTCGGCAAAGACGAAGAAAAACAGCCTGCTAAGGACGAGGCCCAGTCGCTAGAGTCAGAAAATAGTAGCAAGACTAATGAAAGTCTTCAGGGCGAAGCTCAACAAGAAAATACTGCGCCGACAGAGCTGGAGCAGGAATATTCCGCTCAGCAAGCTGAAATTTCGACGACTGAAGCAGGCACTGATCATAGCGATAAACAACCGGTTGTTGACAACTTAGTGGTGGAGGAGTCGCCTCTTCCTAAAGAGCCAGAGCCAGAGCCAGAGCCAGAGCCAGAGCCAGAGCCAGAGCCAGAGCCAGAGCCAGAGCCAGAGCCAGAGCCAGAGCCAGAGCCAGAGCCAGAGCCAGAGCCAGAGCCAGAGCCAGAGCCAGAGATCACTGCTGATGTCACAGAACCTCTCCAAGATATTGAAGAAATTGATAATAATGACGTATTGGGTACCGCCGACGCGCAGCCTCAGAATAGTCTGGAAGATGTGACCGAATTAGTGCCAATCGTGCCGGCCAAAGAACAGGAACGGCCGTCAAAAGAGGGTTTTTTCGCCCGTCTTAAGCGCAGTTTAGTCAAGACTCGGCAGAACTTAGGGAGCGGCTTCGTTGGGCTATTCCGTGGTAAAAAAATTGACGACGAGCTATTCGAAGAGCTTGAAGAACAATTACTTATCGCTGATGTGGGGATGGATACCACCCAAAAAATTATTCGCTCTTTAACGACCCAAGCGAACCGTAAGCAGCTTAAAGATGCTGAAGCGCTGTATGGCATTCTCAAAGAAGAAATGGCTGCAATCTTGCATAAAGTTGAACAACCATTGTCTGTTGAAGGGAAAAATCCATTTGTTATTCTAATGGTTGGTGTCAATGGCGTCGGTAAGACCACTACCATTGGGAAGCTGGCTAAACAATATCAATCCGAGGGTAAGTCGGTCATGTTAGCGGCGGGAGATACCTTCCGAGCTGCAGCCGTCGAGCAGCTACAAGTATGGGGCGAGCGTAATAATATTCCTGTTATTGCTCAACATACTGGCGCTGACTCTGCTTCGGTAATATTTGATGCCATTCAAGCGGCAAAATCTCGTGGCGTAGATATACTGATTGCTGACACCGCTGGACGTTTGCAAAATAAATCGCACTTAATGGAAGAGCTTAAGAAGATCACCCGTGTGATGGGCCGTTTAGATGAAGATGCGCCGCATGAGGTGATGCTGACGCTCGATGCCAGTACTGGGCAGAATGCCATTAGCCAAGCTAAATTATTTAATGAAGCAGTGGGACTCACCGGGATAAGTTTAACGAAACTCGATGGTACGGCAAAAGGCGGCGTGATTTTCAGTATTGCTGACCAATTTGGTATCCCCATTCGCTACATTGGTGTAGGCGAAGGAATTGATGACTTACGGCCATTCCAGGCTGAAGATTTTATAGAGGCGCTATTCGCCCGAGAGGAATAATGGAATGATTCGCTTTGAAGAGGTCAGTAAAGCTTATTTAGGAGGGCGTCAGGCCCTTCAGGGTGTGGATTTTCATTTGCGCCAAGGAGAAATGGCATTCCTAACCGGGCATTCTGGTGCGGGTAAGAGTACGTTACTCAAGCTGATTTGTGGCATTGAACGTCCAAGCGCGGGCCAGATATGGTTTAGTGGGCACAACATTACCCGCCTCAAAAACAGTGAAATTCCGTTCTTGCGTCGTCAAATCGGAATGATCTTTCAGGATCACCACCTGCTGATGGATCGGACGGTGTATGACAACATCGCGATTCCACTGATCATTTCTGGAGCCAGCGAAGAAGACATTCGACGCAGAGTCTCCGCAGCGCTTGATAAAGTGGGCCTATTGGATAAGGCAAGAAACTATCCGATCCAGCTCTCCGGGGGGGAGCAACAAAGGGTTGGTATCGCTCGTGCGGTAGTCAATAAACCGGCATTGCTGCTTGCGGACGAACCAACGGGTAACCTAGACCATGCGCTATCGGAAGATATTTTACGTCTGTTCGAAGAGTTTAACCGAGTAGGCGTGACAGTATTAATGGCGACGCACGATATTTCCCTTATCGCAAGACGTAACTATAACGTGATGAATCTTAACCAAGGTCGGTTATACAGGGGCGAGGAATGAAAGCGGTTAATAAATTAAATAAGCGCCTGAAAAAACCGGGAGCACCCAAGCAAAAGAAAGTGTCTAAGCAGCGAGCTTTGCGTGGCGGGTGGCAAGAGCAGTTGCATTACGCTTGGCGAGGAATGTTGGCCGATATGCTACGCCAGCCCTTGGCAACGCTGCTAACGGTCACCGTAATTGCTATCTCATTAACGTTACCTAGCGTATGCTACATCGTGTGGAAGAACGTCGACCAAGCCGCTAAGCAATGGTATCCAGCGCCTCAGCTAACCGTTTATCTTTCTAAAACCCTTGATGATAGCGCTGCGGAGAACGTCACTCAGCAACTAAAACAGTTGGAAGGCGTGCAGCACGTTGATTATCTCTCTCGTGAAGAAAGTTTAAGCGAGTTTCGTAATTGGTCAGGTTTCGGTGGCGCAATGGATATGCTGGAGCAGAATCCACTACCTGCCGTTGCCGTCGTGACCCCTAAGCTTGATTTCCAGAATGCGGATACCATGAACACGCTGCGTGATCGCATTACCAAGATTAACGGTATCGACGAAGTACGTATGGATGATAGCTGGTTTGCCCGACTCTCTGCATTGACCGGATTAGCAGGGCATGTCGCGTTAATGATTGGTATGTTGATGGTCGTCGCCGTCTTCTTAGTGATCGGTAACAGTGTGAGGTTAAGTATTTTCTCTCGCCGCGATACGATAAATGTTCAGAAGCTCATTGGTGCTACCGACGGTTTTATCTTAAGACCCTTTGTATATGGTGGGGCAATGCTCGGACTGAGTGGCGCATTCCTTTCGCTCATTTTCTCTGAAATTTTGGTTTTCCGGTTAGAGTCGGTGGTATCACATGTCGCATCGGTGTTTAGTGCCTCATTTGATCTTTCCGGTTTTTCATGGGATGAAGCGCTGCTATTGCTATTAGTTTCAGCGATGATAGGCTGGTTAGCCGCTTGGCTAGCGACAGTACAGCATTTACGCCGTTTTACACCGGATTAACGCACAGAAATATTTTTTGTTATACTATTACTTGTTATCAGGCCGACGCTGTCGGTATTGCAGGGATAAACGCTAGAATAAATTATTCACAATAAATAATGAACCTGTGGATAAGTTTGTGTTCTAATCCTATAGCACCAGCTGTTTAGGGTGATCAATCAACGCTAGCGTTAGGGTTTAGTCTGTTTAAGGATGAACAGCATAATTAATTGAGAGGGTTTGAATGACCAACGAAATGCAAGCTTTAGCTATTGCTCCTTTAGGTAATCTGGATGCTTACGTCCGAGCTGCCAACGGCTGTCCGATGCTGTCGGCCGAAGAGGAAAAAGCATTAGCAGAACGGCTGCATTACCAGTCTGATCTGGATGCAGCGAAAAAGCTGATCCTGTCACATCTGCGGTTTGTGGTTCACATTGCTCGGAACTATTCTGGTTACGGTCTGCCTCAGGCTGACCTTATCCAAGAAGGTAATATCGGTCTAATGAAGGCAGTACGTCGCTTCAATCCAGAAGTTGGCGTAAGGTTGGTATCCTTCGCTGTGCACTGGATCAAAGCGGAAATTCACGAGTACGTGTTACGTAACTGGCGTATTGTTAAAGTTGCGACCACCAAAGCACAACGTAAGTTATTCTTTAATTTACGTAAAACCAAACAACGTCTCGGTTGGTTTAACCAAGATGAAGTTGAAATGGTTGCACGTGAGTTAGGGGTAAGCAGTAAAGATGTGCGTGAGATGGAATCTCGGATGGCGGCCCAAGATATGACCTTCGACCTCACTTCTGACGATGATAATGCAGAAGGTAAGTCGCAGGCGCCAGTACTCTATCTTCAAGATAAAACCTCTGACTTTGCGGACGGTATCGAGGAAGATAACTGGGATTCGCACGCAGCAGACAAGCTCAGTGATGCGATGATGACGCTTGATGAGCGGAGTCAAAATATCATCCGTGCTCGCTGGTTGGACGACGACAATAAGATTACCCTACAAGAGTTAGCTGATCAGTATGGGGTGTCGGCAGAACGTGTTCGCCAACTTGAAAAAAATGCGATGAAAAAGCTACGTGTTGCTATCGAAGCGTAGTGATATAACCTTGTGATTAAAGGAGATGCTCAGTCATCTCCTTTTTTATGCGCTTAAAACCTTACTGTCATAAAACTGCCTTTAATCTGTCCTTTTTCTGTCACGCTCCACTGTCATGGTTATGACCAATATTTGTCATCGTTTATTGCATCTATTGGGATATCACTATGTTACCAACGACTTTACGCCATTCTCTTTTTGCGCTGTGTTTCGCCACCTTTATCCCTTGCGCGAATGCCTCGGTAGACATTCCTTTCTGGCACTCGATGGAAGGAGAGCTCGGGGCTGAGGTCGATAGCCTTGCGCAGCGATTTAACCAAACACACAGTCAGTATCATATTTCGCCAGTCTATAAAGGTAACTATTCACAAAGCTTGGCATCGGGTATCGCTGCCATCCGTGCGGGCCATGCGCCTGCCTTATTACAAGTCTATGAAGTAGGCACCGCCACCATGATGGCCTCCCATGCTATCGTTCCTGTTTGGCAATTATTCCAACAAACAAAAGTCCCGTTAGATGAACAGCAATTTGTCCCCTCAATAGTCAGTTATTACTCTGATGCCAAAACGGGCCACATGGTTGCCGAGCCCTTTAATAGCTCAACCCCTGTTTTGTATTTTAATAAAGAGGCTTTTAAACGTGCTGGGCTTGATCCCAATAAAGCCCCCGCAACATGGCAAGAACTTGAGGCTGATGCCATGGCATTAAAGAAAGCTGGACAAGCATGCAGCTACAGCAGTGGGTGGCAAGGCTGGATCCAGTTGGAAGAATTCAGTGCATGGAATGGGTTACCGGTTGCCACCGCGAATAATGGCTTCGATAGTACGGATGTGCGACTGCTCTTTAATGGACCTTTACAAGTTCAACATATCGAACAATTGGCCCGTATGAAGAATACTGGAACCTTTAGTTATCTCGGAAGAACGGATGAGCCGACGAAAGCATTTTATTCAGGAGACTGTGCCATGATCACGGCCTCTTCAGGCTCATTGGCTGATATTAAACATGCCGCGAAATTTGACTATGGTGTCGCGCCGATGCCTTACCAACAAGGAACGCCTCATGCCCCCCAAAACGCCATCATCGGCGGAGCAAGCTTATGGGCGACGAAAGGCCAAATGCCTGAGGTATATCAAGGCGTCGCAGAATTTCTTAAGTTTTTGACCCAGCCCGATATCGCCGCAGAGTGGCACCAAAAAACCGGCTATTTACCGGTTACAACAGCGGCCTATCAACTCTCGCAACAGCAAGGTTTTTATCGCCGTAATCCGGAAGCAGAAACCGCCATTAAACAGATGTTGAATAAAACCCCCTTGGCCTATACCAAGGGATTACGCTTAGGCAATATGCCGCAAATACGCGCTATCGTCGATGAAGAGTTAGAGTCTGTGTGGACGGATAAGAAAACCGCTAAAGCGGCGTTAGACAGTGCGGTCGAACGCGGCAATCAGCAATTACAGCGTTTTCATCAGCAAGTAAATTAAAGCGTGGAGAGGGCAACCTCTCCAACTATTTAAGAGACTCCGTTATGGCGACTTCTTTACCTCCTACCTTTAAGTCATCAGTGCTTCCCTATCTATTGGTGATGCCCCAGCTGGTCATTACCCTTATATTTTTTCTATGGCCAGCAGCACAAGCATTGTGGTCATCGTTACAGACCAGCGATCCTTTCGGCTTTAGCAGTCGCTTCAGTGGTTGGCTGAATTTCCAAAATCTTTTTGACGATCCTTATTACCTTGAGTCCTTTAAAACGACGTTTATTTTCAGTGGACTCGTGACGGGGTCGGGCTTAGTCATTGCGCTGGTATTGGCGGCACTGGTGAACCACATATGGCGGGGGAAAAAATGTTATCAAACGCTATTTTTATTACCCTATGCCATCGCCCCCGCCATTGCTGCGGTGATGTGGCTGTTCTTGTTCAGCCCAGGTCCAGGTATTGTCAGCCACTGGTTAGGTCAATTGGGCTACCATTGTAACAGCGCGCAAAATAGCCAGCAGGCATTATTTCTAGTGGTTCTCGCGTCGGTATGGCAACAGATCAGTTATAACTTTCTATTCTTTTTTGCCGCGCTACAGTCGATTCCACGATCGTTGATAGAAGCTGCAGCACTTGATGGTGCAGGGCCAATCCGACGCTTTATCCATATTGCCTTACCTTTGATAGCACCGGTCTCGTTCTTCTTGTTGGTCGTGAATATTATTTATGCTTTCTTCGATACTTTCCCAGTGATTGATGCGATCACTCAGGGAGGGCCTGTCCAAGCGACAACGACCTTAATTTATAAAATCTATCGTGAGGGATTTACGGGATTAGACCTTGGCTCCTCAGCCGCTCAATCCGTCATTCTAATGGCTATAGTCATTTTATTGACTGTCGCCCAGTTTAGGTTTATCGACCGTAAGGTACGTTATCAATGATTGAACAGCATCGAAAACTAACGATTTTCAGCCATCTTGTTCTCTGGCTGTCGGGATTGGTTATCCTTTTTCCTCTTTACATTGTGGTGGTTACCGCGACACTCAGTGATCAGCAAGCGGCACAAATGCCGCTCCCTCTACTTCCTGGCGGACACTTTATCGAGAATATCCATCACTTGCTGGTACAAGGTGTCGGTGGCCAAAATCTGCCGCTTTACCACCTCCTGTTCAATAGCTTACTGATGGCTTTAGGGATTACCGCCGGCAAGATAGTAATTTCCACGCTTTCGGCTTTTGCGCTGGTTTGGTTTAGGTTTCCTTTCCGCAACCTCTGCTTTTGGCTCATTTTCATTACGCTAATGTTACCTGTGGAAGTACGTATTTTTCCGACGGTGAGTATTGTGACGCAGTTGGGGATGGATAATAGCTTTGCTGGGCTGATTTTACCGATGTTAGCTTCGGCCACTGCGACATTTTTATTGCGGCAGTACTTCCTTTCCTTACCACATGAACTGATGGAGGCGGCACGTATTGATGGTGCGAGCCCATGGCAATTTTTTATCCATATTGTATTGCCTCTTTCGAAGACGCCTTTAGCCGCTTTGTTCGTGATTATTTTTATTTTTGGTTGGAATCAATACTTATGGCCACTGGTGATCACCAGTGATAGCCATGTGGCGACTGCTGTCGCGGCTATTCGCGGCATGATTAGTAGCGGGGACGGGGTATCCCACTGGAATCAAGTTATGACCGCGGTTTTGTTGACTTTACTGCCTCCTTTAATGGTCGTGCTGGTCATGCAAAAAGCCTTTGTTCAAGGATTAGTTGAGAGCGAGAAATAAGTGATGGCAAGTGTACAACTGCAAGCGTTAACCAAAAGCTATGATGGTAAGCACCAGATCATTAAGCCACTGAATGCGGTAATTAACCCTGGCGAATTTGTGGTGATTATCGGTCCTTCAGGTTGTGGAAAGTCTACATTATTACGGATGGTTGCTGGACTCGAAGCCACAACGAGCGGTGATATCTGGATTAATGATCAGCGTATGACGGACAAAGCACCCAAAGAGCGCCAAGTCGCGATGGTTTTTCAAAACTATGCACTTTACCCCCATATGACGGTTGAGCAGAATATCGGCTATGGGCTAAAGATACGGGGCATAGGTAAGGCCGAGATCCGTCAACGTGTTCTGATGGTAGCGAAAAGCTTAGAGCTTGATTTATTGCTCTCGCGACGCCCTCGAGAGCTATCGGGAGGGCAACGCCAACGTGTCGCCATGGGAAGAGCCATCATACGCGAACCCTCAGTCTTTTTATTCGATGAGCCGCTGTCCAATTTGGATGCTCGATTACGTGGGCAGATGCGTCTCGAACTCCAGCGACTGCATCAACGCTTGAATATAACCAGTTTGTACGTCACGCATGACCAAGTTGAGGCCATGACCTTGGCAGATCGTGTACTGGTTATGAACAAAGGCGTTGTGGAACAATTTGGTTCGCCCAGTGACGTTTACCAGCGACCACAGTCTACCTTTGTCGCCGGCTTTTTAGGTGCGCCCGCGATGAACTTACTCTCTGCTGAACTCTGCGGGGACGGTAAAACTTGGAGAGTAGAGAACCGTTTTTCTCTTCCCTTAGGTTCCTTGGCAATCAAACCGAACAAGTCGGCAGTAACGCTCGGTATACGTCCAGAACATATTAAGGTTGAGTCGGTTACCGAAGACGGGGAGGGCATGATTATTGAAGTCGATGCGGTAGAAATGCTCGGTGCTGATAATATCATTCATGGTAAAATTGGAACGCAACCTTTAGTGATTCGTGCTGCGCAATCGATCTGCCCAAAAGTCGGCGAACTGATAAGAGTGACGTTACCCGCCGATGCCTTACATTATTTTGATACGACCTCAGGACAGCGTTTAGATGATTAATGAAGATTGGCCCTACCCAAGAATTGTCGCTCATCGGGGCGGAGGAAACTTAGCACCAGAGAATACCCTAACGGCCATAGACTGTGGATATCGTTATGGTCATACCATGATTGAATTTGACGCTAAACTCTCAGCTGATCATCAAGTCTTTTTACTTCACGATGATACCCTTACTCGTACTAGTCATTCCCAAGGGGTAGCAGGGGAGATGACCTGGGAGACCTTGCAACAGGTGGATGCCGGCTCATGGTTTTCTGAGCAGTTTGTAGGAGAGGGACTGGCACATCTTGCTGATGTCGCGAAACGTTGTCAGCAATATGGACTCTTCGCCAATATCGAAATTAAACCTACAACGGGTTTAGAAGCCGCTACCGGTACCTTGGTTGCCCGCGCCGCGGCCGACTATTGGCGAGAGATGACGACGCCGCTACTGTCTTCATTCTCTTTTACTGCGCTATTTGCCGCTATGCAGGAACAGCCAGATCTTCCCCGCGGTTATCTAATGCATGAATGGCAGGACGATTGGCTGAATACTACTCAGCAATTAGCCTGCGTCTCACTGCATCTCAATTATCGTCTGTTAACTCCAGAACGAATTGCGCAAATTAAGCAGGCGGGGTTGCGTATTCTTGCCTATACCGTCAACGACCCGCAGAAGGCTCGCGCATTGTTAGACCTTGGGGTGGATGCGATTTGTACAGATTGTATCGATCAGATCGGTCCACATTTCCTCAATTAGGGTTGGTCTCTTTGGACTTTACGTAACATTTTCTGTTGATGGAGCTCATTGCCTTGCTGGAGTCGTTGAGCACTATTTTGTTGTTCTAGATGAAGTTGTTGGGAGTGAAGCTGCTGCTGCGTGGACATCTGGTTTTGCAAACGCTGCTGGGTTGCTGAAGGCGACAGCGGCGATGGCGTTGAGAGATTGTTAGCAAAAGCCGCTGCAGAATTGAGTAGCACCATCAGGACACATAATCTTTTCATAAAAAAAACCTCAATTATTTTTGCAATGCTATTGCAAATGATAATGATTTCGATTAACATTCAATTGTTCCGGTGAGACTGACATTCAACGGAACACGACATTGCTCACATTGCTTCCAGTATTTAGCCAGCCGCGTGCTGGCTTTTTTTTTCACTGTTATTCATAAATTTTGAATAGAGCGGTGAAGTTTTTCAGCTATTCTTTTTTTCAATATCTCTTCAAACTATAGAAAAAATTGAGGAGGTTTCCATGATTTATATCCGTAAAGCGCAAGAACGTGGTCATGCTCACCATGGCTGGTTGGATAGCTGGCATACATTTTCGTTTGCTGACTACTACGATCCGAATTTCATGGGATTTTCTGCACTGCGCGTGATTAACGAAGATACTATTGCGCCGAGCAAAGGATTTGGCACCCACCCTCATCAAAATATGGAAATTCTGACGTATGTTCTCTCCGGTGTTGTCGAACACCAAGATAGCATGGGCAATAAAGAACAAATTCCGGCAGGGGAGTTCCAGATTATGAGTGCGGGAACTGGCGTTCGTCACTCAGAATATAATCCCGATCCTCAACAGGCTCTGCACCTCTATCAAATTTGGATCATGCCTGATCAGCAAAATATTACTCCTCGTTATGAACAGCGGAAATTTGCTGAGCAATCCGGACGACAATTTATTCTGACACCGGATGCGAGAGAAAACTCGTTAAAAGTACATCAGGATATGACCCTATCACGCTGGGTACTTTCTGCTGGAGAGGTAGGGAATATTGATATCGATCCCTCTCGTAAAATTTGGGTCCAAGTGGTCAAAGGTGAGGTATCAGTTAACGATCAATCCCTCGAGACCAGCGATGCGGCAGCCGTTTGGGATGAAAAGCGTCTTGCTTTCTCTGCCAATCAACCCACGGAACTCTTAATTTTCGACCTACCGCCAGTGTAAAAAGTGATGGGTAATGTGAGACGGCTTCCAGTTAGCCGTCTCTTTTTTTTAGGTAGTGTAAAATAGTGTTACTATTAAATTACCCTCACTCCCTACTTAATTAAGCGCAATGAAGAAAAAAAGGCCAATATTACAAGACGTTGCCGATCGCGTTGGTGTGACTAAAATGACGGTCAGCCGTTACCTACGCAATCCACAACAAGTGTCTGCCCCGCTTGGCGAAAGGATTGCCATTGCGCTCGATGAGCTCGGTTATATTCCTAACCGTGTACCTGATATGCTGTCAAATGCGACAAGCCGAGCCATTGGGATATTACTGCCTTCCTTAACAAACCACGTTTTTGCCGATGTACTTCAAGGCATCGAGTCCATCACTGACCAAGCCGGTTATCAAACGTTAGTTGCTCACTTTGGCTATCATGCTGAGAAAGAGGAACGTCAACTCCGCTCGTTACTGGGCTGGAATGTTGACGGGGTAATCTTAACGGAGCGCCAACATACCCCTGGTACATTACGTATGCTAGAGGTAGCCGGGATCCCTGTTGTCGAAATTATGGACTCGTCCTCGCCTTATTTAGACATGGCGGTGGGGTTTGATAATATCGCGGCAGCTCGTCAAATGACCGCAAGCATGATCGCTCAAGGCCATCGGCATCTTGTCTATCTTGGCGCTCGGCTAGACGAACGAACGTTGCAGAAAAAAGCTGGATATATTGAGGCGATGGAGCAGTCAGGGTTAGTTCCACGCACGGTAATGAGCGAACAGTCTTCTTCATTTAGTACGGGAGGCGAACTATTAAAATTGTCTCAGCAGCGTTATCCAGACGTTGACGGGATATTTTGTACTAATGATGACCTTGCAATCGGTGCAATGTTCGAGTGTCAACGACAAGGTATCGCTGTGCCTACTCAAATGGCGATTGCGGGTTTTCATGGCCATGATATTACAGAGAACGTCTCACCCACCTTAGCTACGGTTGTGACGCCTAGGAAAAAAATGGGCAAAATTGCCGCAGAAATGTTGCTCACCCGTTTGGCGGGCAAGACATGTGAGTCTCCCTGCATTGATTTAGGATTTTCACTTAGAATGGGCGGTAGTATTTAATCATTTTTATGATTGAGTTCACATTTTAAGCCTTTTATTAACGAATAGATTGCGCTTCAACCGACAAGCTATAACAATAGTTATTAAATTGTTATCGGTAACATTGTGAATGACTAAGGTTGGAGCAGTTATGACAGAAGCCTCTTCTCAACATTACGTATTTGTCCTGATGGGTGTCTCAGGTAGCGGAAAATCAGTTGTTGCTAATCAAGTCTCACAAAAGCTGCAGACGGCTTTTCTTGATGGTGACTTCTTACATCCTCGCGCTAATATTTTAAAAATGGCTGAAGGCGAGCCACTGAACGATCAAGACCGAGCCCCTTGGCTTCAAGCCATTAACGACGCTGCGTTTGCTATGCAGCGTACGCAAAAAGTCTCTATCATCGTATGTTCATCCTTAAAGAAAAGTTATCGAGATATTCTGCGTAACGGTAACAAGAATCTTAAGTTTATCTATTTGAAAGGTGATTTCGAGACCATCGAACAGCGCCTCAAAGCTCGTAAAGGCCACTTCTTTAAAACAAACATGTTAGTGACTCAATTCGATACCTTGGAAGAACCTAACGGTTCAGAATCTGATGTGTTAGTCGTTGATATTAGCCACTCACTCGATGATGTCATTGCTGAGACAGTTGCAACGATTAAAAATAATATCCAATAAGGTTAAGTCATGAGCACGGCAACACTCGTTTTAACGGCAGCAGGCTCTGTCATACTGCTTCTATTTTTAGTCATGAAAGCGCGGATGCATGCTTTTGTCGCACTAATGCTCGTTTCTGTCGGTGCCGGTATTTTTTCAGGGATGCCACTGGATAAAATTACTGACACCATGCAAAAAGGGATGGGGGGCACTTTAGGCTTCCTAGCCGTAGTGGTCGCACTCGGTGCGATGTTCGGTAAAATTTTGCATGAAACTGGCGCTGTTGACCAAATAGCGATACGGATGTTGAAAACCTTTGGTGAAAAGCGTTCCCACTTTGCGATGGGGGCCGCAGGCTTCATCTGTGCACTGCCACTGTTTTTTGAAGTTGCGATTGTATTATTGATCAGCATTGCCTTTGCGGTCGCGCGTCGCACTAACGATAATATGGTGAAACTGGTCATCCCGTTATTCGCAGGCGTTGCGGCAGCGGCGGCATTTGTGTTACCAGGGCCTGCTCCGATGCTACTGGCCTCGCAAATGCATGCGGATTTTGGCTGGATGATTTTACTCGGTCTCTGCGCGGCAATACCTGGAATGCTTATCGCGGGTCCACTCTTCGGTAACTTCATTGCAAAGCGTGTACAATTTGCCTCCCCAGCAGCAGATAGTTTTCCTGAAGTGGCGAAAGATAAGCTACCCTCTTTTGGTTTCAGTTTATCGCTGATCCTTTTCCCGTTAATTTTGGTCGGTTTAAAAACGATAGCGGCTAACTTTATCGATAAGGGAAGCCGTCTTTATGAATGTTTCGAATTTATTGGCCACCCTTTTATTGCGATCCTCATTGCCGTATTAATCACAATTTACGGTTTAGCTTATCGCCAAGGTATGGACAAGTCTCGAGTGATGGCGATTTGTGGTGAAGCGTTACAACCCGCAGGGATTATCTTACTGGTTATTGGGGCGGGAGGCGTTTTCAAACAAGTCCTCGTCGATTCAGGTGTCGGTCCAGCGCTTGGTCACTCCTTAACAGGCTTAGGCTTACCTGTCGCCCTCTCGTGTTTTATCTTGGCTGGGGTGGTTCGTATTATTCAAGGCTCGGCAACGGTAGCGTGCTTGACCGCAGTAGGACTGATCATGCCAGTGATTGAACCGTTACATTATAGCGGCGCTCAGCTGGCGGCTCTTTCGATCTGCATCGGTGGTGGTTCAATTATTGTGAGTCACGTCAATGATGCAGGATTTTGGTTATTTGGACGTTTTACGGGGGCGACTGAAGTGGAAACCCTCAAGACGTGGACAATGATGGAAACCATCCTCGGGGTGACGGGGGGGATTATTGGTATGATCGCCTTCGAATTACTGTCCTAATAAAAAAAGGGTCGAGATATCGACCCTTTTTTTACTAGAGTTTTAAATAGGCTCGAATCCCATCTAAAAACATCTGTGTGGCAATCATTATTAAAATAAGTCCCATAAGTCGCTCAAGCGCATTCACGCCCTTCGATCCCAATAGCCTTAGAAATAGCCCCGACATCATCAGGATGGCTGCAGTGATCCCCCATGCGATGGAGAGTGCGATAATCAGCATACCCATATCCCCAGGGTACTGATGTGACATCAGCATTAAGGTCGCAAGCAGCGAAGGACCTGCTAACAAGGGAATGGCTAAGGGAACTAAGAAAGGTTCTTCGCCCGCGGGCAAACCGGAAGTCGTGGATTCTGGTGAAGGAAAAATCATTTTTATCGCGATCAAAAATAAAATAATGCCACCAGAGATGGAGACCGTTTCCGCCCGTAAATTTAGGAAGGCCAACATTTTTTCGCCAGTAAATAAAAACAGCAGCATAATCACGAGGGCAATTAGCAACTCACGAATAATGATGACTCGTCGACGCTTGGGATCAATATGCTTTAACACCGACATAAAGATCGGTAGGTTACCCAGCGGGTCCATAATCAAAACCAGCAATACTGCGGCAGAAAAAAGTTCAGTCATGACTTATTGTCGTCCTTCTAGGCGGCTAATATTAGCCAGATGATAAATTAATCGAGCAATATCGATTTTTTTCACTTGCTAGTACGTCCAGTTTTTGTAGAGTTTGATAGTATCATTCCCATTGGCGGGAGTGCAGACATATCCGTTTACCGGTATGCAGCATATTTATTATTACAGCAGGCACAACATGAAAAATGTAGGGTTTATCGGGTGGCGTGGCATGGTGGGTTCCGTGCTGATGTCGCGTATGAATGAGGAAAATGACTTTTCTGTCATTAATCCAGTCTTTTTTTCGACTTCACAGCATGGCCAGCTAGCGCCTATTTTTGGCGGACACAGCCAAGGGACCTTACAGGACGCGTATGATATTGATGCCTTAGCGAACCTCGATATTATTGTTACCTGCCAAGGTGGCGATTATACCAGTGATGTTTATCCACGTTTGCGTCAAGCTGGGTGGCAAGGCTATTGGATTGATGCGGCTTCAACGCTTCGGATGGCCGACGAAGCGATCATTATCCTCGATCCGGTAAACCAAAAAGTCATTACCGATGGGATTAATCGTGGCGTCAAAACCTTCGTTGGGGGTAACTGTACCGTCAGCTTAATGTTGATGTCGCTAGGTGGGCTGTTCTCACAAGGTCTTGTTGAATGGGCTTCTGTGGCGACTTATCAGGCGGCATCGGGTGGTGGTGCACGTCATATGCGCGAGTTGCTGACGCAGATGGGTATGCTCCATGATCACGTGGCAACCTCATTACAGGATCCTGCTTCGGCTATCCTCGATATTGAACGCAGTGTCACCGACTTTACCCGCTCGGGAACCTTACCTACGGATAATTTTGGCGTACCCTTGGCGGGAAGCCTTATTCCGTGGATCGATAAGCAACTACCGAGTGGTCAAAGTAAAGAAGAGTGGAAAGGACAAGCCGAAACTAACAAAATTTTGGCAACCCAGCAGATTATCCCGGTTGATGGACTGTGTGTGCGAGTGGGGGCCTTACGCTGCCATAGCCAAGCCTTTACTCTAAAATTGAAGCAAGATATTCCATTGGCGGATATCGAGCAGATGCTTGGGGCACATAACCCTTGGGTTAAAGTTATCCCTAATGACCGTGAGCTGACGATGCGCGAACTGACACCAGCAGCAGTGACTGGTACTCTCACGACGCCGGTTGGACGCCTTCGTAAATTAAATATGGGGCCTGAATATCTCTCCGCCTTTACCGTAGGAGATCAGCTGCTGTGGGGCGCGGCAGAGCCGCTAAGAAGAATGTTACGCCAATTGGTCGGCTAATAAAAAACCCCCGATAGTAGGTTATCCAACTATCGGGGGGCATTTCACTCGTCCGGTTTTTTTATACTAACGAGTCGGTTATACGGCAGATGAAGAAAGATGCTGTTCTAGCCAACGGGACACCTCTTCTTGTTGCTCCGGTGAGAGCCACATACCTTGTTTTGTTCTACGCCATAGTGCATCTTCAGCCGTGCGCACCCACTCGTTATCGACTAGATAACGAAGCTCTTTTTCGTAAAAATCGTGACCGAAGTGGTGGCCCAATTGTTCGATACTCGTCACGCCCTCAAGTAGCTTATCCGTATCGCTGCCGTAGGTGCGAGCATAATGACGAGACATCTCTGCACTGATAAAAGGATAGCGCTTGCGAAGGTTTTGCGTAAACGCCTCACGAGTCCCCGTAAAGTGACCGCCCGGTAATACGCACTCTTTGGTCCAGGCTGGCCCAATATTAGGATAGTATTTTGCTAACTTATCTAAAGCATGCTCCGCCAATTTACGATAAGTGGTTAGCTTTCCACCAAATACAGAAAGTAACGGTGCATGACCTTGCTCGTCGTGTACATCCAGAGTGTAGTCACGCGTAATCGCTTGAGGAGAATCTGATTCATCATCGCATAATGGACGTACGCCGGAATAGCTCCAGACAATATCTTCGGTACCTAATTGGCGTTTAAAGTATTGGTTATAGACTTTGAGTAGATATGCGGTCTCTTTCTCGTCGATCTTAACGGCCAGCGGGTCGCCTTGATATTCCACATCGGTCGTACCGATGATTGAGAATTCATCCATCCACGGGATAACAAAAACGATACGATTATCTTCGTTTTGAAGAATATAAGCTTGTTTCTCATCGTGGGCTTTCGGGACAACGATATGGCTTCCTTTGATCAGGCGGATACCGTAAGGCGATTTGATGGCTAATTGGTTATCGAAAATATCCTTAACCCATGGGCCTGCCGCATTGACTACGCCTTTTGCTTGCCAACGCAGTACTTCGCCAGTATCGACATTTTCAGCTTCAACCTGCCATAAACCGTTTTCACGCCATGCACGGGTGACTTTTGTACGGGTGCGGACTTCACCCCCTTTTTCAACCACCTCTTGGGCGTTAACGACGACCATCCGCGCATCATCAACCCAGCAATCAGAGTATTCAAAGCCTTTTGTAATATCGGGCTTCAGCGCGGACTGTGTACCAAACTTGAGACTTTTACTGGCGGGTAAGCTTGTGCGTTTACCCAAGTGGTCATACATAAATAGTCCGACACGGATCATCCATGCGGGACGAAGATGAGGCTGGTGGGGTAAGCGAAAGCGCATAGGGAAGGCGAGTTGTGGAGCCATTTTTAATAACACTTCGCGTTCCGCTAACGCTTCGCTTACTAAACGGAACTCGTAATGCTCCAAATAACGTAAGCCACCATGAATGAGTTTCGAACTGGCAGAGGAGGTCGCGCAGGCAAAGTCTTTTGCTTCGAGCAGCAATACAGATAGTCCGCGGCCCGCCGCATCGACCGCGATGCCAGCCCCATTAATACCGCCTCCGATCACAATCAGGTCTTTGGTTTCCACGTGCACTCCTCGCTTATTGGCTGTCAATAATGTTCGTTTTCGAAAATATAGTAATCGAAACCAAACATATTTGCCAATATTTAACCGTAAAAAAACATATTAGCGTGATAGAAATAACATTTAACTTGAACGCAAACTGAATTGCGCAGTGGAAAGGGTTAATCGAGACGAAATTACAGGTACAATATGAAAGACCTGCAACAATTTTTGAGAACAGTTATGGACACTTACGAATGTATTGATGTACTGGCCGCAGAAAAGGTCTTACAAGAAGGGGCGCGTCTGGTTGATATTCGTGATCCTCAAAGTTTTGAAAAAGCGCATATTCGCGGATCGTTTCATTTAACAAACGCCTCATTGAATCAATTTGTAGAAGACAGTGATTATGACCAACCGGTGCTAGTCCTTTGTTATCACGGTAATAGCAGCAAAGGTGCGGCACAATATTTGATTAACCAAGGATTTGACCAAGTTTATAGTGTGGATGGCGGGTTTGATGCATGGTATGCACGTTTTCCCGATCAAGTGATCAAAGAGATCGAGTCCCCTTAAACCTGGTATTGAGGATGATATGATTCGAATCACCGAATTTACAAACCCGCGAATGGCCTATGCATTTGTTGATTATATGGCGACACAAGGGATTAAACTAACGATTGAACAGCAGCAGAACTACGTCTTATTCCTCGAAGATGAGCAAAAAGTGGACGATGTTAACGCCGCCTTGCAGCAATTTATTCGCGATCCCTCCAACCCGCGCTATCTTGCCGCTAGTTGGCAGAGTGGCCGTGCAGGAACTCGGCTAGGCTATCCTAAAGCAGAGTTGTGGCGAAATATTAAAGATCGTGCAGGGCCGCTGACGCTAACTGTTATGGCATTAGTTGTTATTGCCTACTTGTTACTCATGTTTGTTGGTGAACAGCCGATTTTCTATTGGCTGAGCTGGCCTGCTAACAGTGAGCAAGGGCTTCAGGTTTGGCGCTGGGTAAGCCATATCTTTATCCACTTTAGTCTGCTGCAAATTGTCTTCAATTTGATGTGGTGGTGGTACCTCGGTGGCGTGATTGAGAAGCGCCTGGGTAGCGGTAAGTTATTTGTGATTACGGTCATCTCAGCGTTGTTATCCGGCTGGATGCAAGCTAAGTTTAGCGGTATTTGGTTCGGTGGCCTTTCTGGCGTCGTCTACGCGTTAATGGGATATAGCTGGTTACGGGGTGAACGTGACCCTGACAGTGGTATCTATCTAGAACGTGGTCTAATCGTGTTTGCTCTGCTGTGGTTAGCGGCGGGTTATTATGGTGTCTTTGGTAACCCAATGAGTAATATGGCCTATATTGTTGGACTCGTCATTGGGCTGGCGATGGCTTTCGTTGATAGCCAAGCGGCGCTGAAAAAGCGTAAGTGAAGGACGTTTAATGAAACAGACGCAGAGACATGATGCTATTGTTGAGCTTGTGAAACGCCAAGGTTACGTCAGCACTGAAGAGCTGGTGGAATTTTTTTCAGTCACTCCCCAGACGATTCGTCGCGATCTCAACGATTTAGCGGAGCAAAACCTTATTCAGCGCCATCACGGTGGTGCTGCGCTACCATCAAGCGCAGAGAATACGGATTGGCATGATCGTAAGATGATGCACTCCAGCGCGAAAACGCGTATTGCAGCGAAAGTCGCCCAGCAAATACCGGACGGTTCAACCCTTTTTATCGATATCGGTACCACGCCAGAAGCTGTGGCTCATGCCTTAATGGGCCACCATAATCTACAGGTCGTGACGAATAACCTTAATGTCGCCCAACTGATGATGGCGAAAACAGATTTTCGCGTCATCATTGCCGGGGGAACCTTGCGTGCCAGTGATGGGGGAATTATTGGTGAAGCGACGATGGATTTTATTTCGCAATTTCGACTCGATTTTGGCGTAATTGGTATTAGTGGAATTGATGAAGCCGGTACAATGTTAGAATTCGATTATCACGAAGTGCGGACTAAACGTGCGATTATTGAAAACTCGCGATGCGTGATGTTGGTCACCGACGGATCAAAATTTGGGCGTAAAGCAATGGTAAGTCTAGGGGGAATGGAGATGTTGGATTCATTCTTTACAGATAAGTTACCACCAGAGTCTATTTTACATCTGCTGTCTCAACATGCGGTCAAGCTTGAAATATGTTAATCATTCTGCCCGAATATCGGGCAGAATTTTCACTCAATAATAAGAGTGCTCGCCACGCTGGTGCTCGGTCAAGTCTCGAACACCTTTAAGCTCAGGGAAGGTAGCAAGAAGCTCCTTCTCAATTCCTTCTTTCAACGTGACATCGACCATTGAACAGCCGTTACATCCGCCGCCAAATTGTAAAATGGCGTAACCTTCCGGCGTGATCTCCATAAGAGAAACCTTGCCGCCATGACTGGCGAGTTGCGGATTAATTTGAGCTTGTAACTGGTACTCTACACGTTCAATCAATGGTGCATCGTCAGACACTTTACGCATTTTAGCGTTAGGCGCTTTTAAGGTCAGTTGCGAACCGAGATTGTCGGTGACGAAATCAATCTCTGCTTCATCCAAATAGGGCGCGCTTAACTCGTCGACGTAAGCGGTGAGAAACTCATATTTTAATTCCGTGTCGGTGCTTTCAACTGCATCTGGCGGGCAGTACGACACGCCACATTCCGCGGTAGGCGTACCGGGATTAATGACGAAGACACGGATCTGTGTTCCGGGCTCTTGTTTAGTGAGCAATTTCGCAAAATGTTGTTGGGCTGTATCGGTTATATGAATCATAAGACATCGCTCAATGTTATCTATGTTAAAAGTCATCTTACGCGCATCACTGCCACTCTACAAGGTACGGCACAGGCACCACACCTGCACGCTAGCAACCTGTTGCTGCTGCAAAAGCCTTACGATTTCTCGAGCTGTGGCACCTGTCGTTACGACATCATCAACGAGCGCAACATGTTTACCACTCAGTGAGGCAGTCACGTCATACACTTGGCCAAGATTGCGTTGACGGCTCACTCTATCGAGAGTGTGTTGCGTTGTCGTTAATTTTGTACAACGTATGACATTGGACTCATATTGACAAGCGAGCCAACGAGCTAGAGGTCTAGCGAGCAGATCGCTTTGGTTAAAGCCCCGTTGTTGATAACGCTTAGGATGTAAGGGAACGGCGACAACAATATCGGGTTTCTGCCACAAGTAATGCCGTCGATACCGCAAATAGTTTAGCAAAATGAGCCTCGAAAGCATGGCGGCAAGTGCGGTCTGTGATGAAAATTTGAACTGGTGAAGCAGCTTACTAAGAGGAGGAAGGTAATTGGCCGCCGCAATCGTACCTTGCCATGAAAAAGGGATTTGTTGGCACGCGTGACAGGTACTACAAACGGTCTCAGCCGGTAAAGCACAACGTAAACAACGCGGTTGGTCGAGCAATAGTTTTCGTTCGCACCAAGAACAAATTCCCACTGATGCATGCCAAACGGGTAGCATACATATCCAACACCTACTTTTGATTGTTAACATAGGCTATACCTCCAAGAGAACAGAGATTATGACCTTATTTACACAACACTTCGGACAAGGTAATCAGCCACTTGTGCTACTCCACGGGTGGGGATTGAATTCTCGAGTGTGGGATTTCATTTTATCGCCACTCAGTCCTCATTTTTCGATTACCCTGATCGATCTCCCGGGCTACGGCCGCAGCCAACCCTTTGATACCTTGAGTCTCAACGAGATGACGAGCCATATTGCGCCGCACATCCCTCCACAAAGCGTCGTACTCGGTTGGTCCCTCGGAGGACTCGTGGCAGCACAATTAGCCATCGACTTCAAAGAGAAAGTTAAGCAGCTTATCTTTGTGGCCTCTTCACCTTGTTTTAGTCAAAGGGAACAATGGCCAGGAATTAGCCCAGAGGTTCTAGGTAACTTTCAAACGCAATTAGCGACGGATTTTCGCCGAACGATTGAGCGGTTTATTGCCTTACAAAGTTTGGGGACTGAAAATGCTTCGTTAAACACTAGAACGTTAAAGCAGGCGATCGTCGACCAACCTCAAGCCTCATTAGCAGTATTAAATCAGGGGCTGACTATTTTACAGAACGACGATTTACGTCAAAAACTCCCATCGATAACTGCGCCGACCCTACGCATTTACGGTGCTTTAGATAGCTTAGTCCCGCGTAAAAGTATTCCGCTAACGGATAAGTTATGGCCAACCAGTCAATCGATAGTGATTGAACACGCTGCACATGCCCCCTTTATTTCACATCCGGAACAGTTTTGTGAAGCGATTATAAAATTTACGCATTAGCATTATCGCCCATGAGTATGGGCGATGATTATTCTATAGTGGTGAGATGATTAAGTCCTAATGAGGAGAAAATGATGCACCCCCTGATTAACGTAATTGCTTACATTACCGCAAAGCCTGGGCATGAAACTGTTGTAGAGCGTGCGCTTAAGGTAGCAGAGCAAGCAGTGCAAGCCGAAGCAGGTTGTCAATCTTACGTCTTGACTCAGGATATTCAGCAACCCCGTCGTTATGTCATGCTGGAGTGCTGGAGCAGTCAGGATGCGCTGGATACACACATGCAGCAACCCCCATTCAAAACGCTTCTTGCTGAGATCGATGGATTAGCAGAACTGGAAGTTGTGGTAACGAAAACGCTTGCAGAGTGATAACCGTTTCAATCCTGCCCGAGGGCAGGATTGATAGCGGACTACTTTTTCTTGAATGCCGCCGCGAGCGCATCGCCCATCGCGCTATTGCCTTGCGTCGAGGCTTGGCGTGACGGCTGGCGAGCTTGTTTGGGGCTAGCCTTTTCAGGGGCTGAGTTACGGCGCGATTGCGTCTCGCCGGGCTGTTCATCTAGACGCATGGTTAACGCGATACGTTTTCTCCCAAGGTCGACTTCGAGCACCTTCACTTTGACAATTTCACCCGTCTTGATCACTTCATGAGGATCGCTGACGAAACGGTTGGCTAATGAAGAAATATGGACTAAGCCATCTTGATGAACACCAATATCAACAAAGGCGCCGAAATTGGTCACATTAGTGACGGTACCTTCCAGAATTAAGCCCGGAGTCAGATCATCCATCGTTTCGATGCCTTCGGCGAAGGTAGCCGTCTTAAACTCTGGGCGGGGATCGCGGCCTGGCTTCTCAAGCTCTTTCAGAATATCAGTAACAGTTGGTAGCCCAAATCGCTCATCAGTGAACTGAGAAGCAGACAGTGCACGAATGGCCGTGCTGTTACCCATTAACGAAGTGAGCTGCTCATGAGTCTGGGCGATGATCCGTTCAACCACCGGATAAGCTTCAGGGTGCACCGTTGATGCATCGAGCGGGTTATCTCCTTGGTTGATACGTAAAAACCCAGCACACTGCTCAAAAGCTTTGGGACCAAGCCGAGCCACTTTGAGTAGTTGTTGACGGTTCATAAAGCGGCCATTATCGTCGCGCCATTGCACAATATTCTGTGCAATCATTCGGCTTAATCCCGCAACACGGGTCAATAGCGGTACGGAGGCGGTATTCAAATCAACCCCTACGGCGTTCACACAGTCTTCCACCACCGTATCGAGTTTCTTGGCGAGTTGCGTCTGGCTCACATCATGTTGATATTGGCCCACCCCAATCGATTTAGGATCGATTTTCACTAATTCCGCCAGAGGATCCTGCAGTCTTCGGGCGATCGAGACAGCGCCTCGTAAGGAGACATCAAGATTTGGAAACTCTAAGGCTGCAAGTTCAGAAGCGGAATAGACGGACGCGCCAGCTTCGCTAACTATCACCTTTTCAGCCATCACGCCAGGGTAGTGTTTTTTGAGCTCAACAAAAAAGCGCTCAGTTTCCCGAGAAGCCGTACCGTTACCAATCGCCACCAACTCAACGTTATGTCGCTGGCAAAGCGTCGCGACGGCCGTAGCGGCTTTAGCCGCTTGACCGGTATGAGGATAAACTGTATCGGTGGCGACTAACTTACCGGTGGCGTCTACGACCGCCACTTTTACGCCGGTACGTAATCCTGGGTCAAGCCCCATCGTGGCCCGCATACCGGCGGGGGCGGCCATCAATAGTGCATTAAGATTACGCGCGAACACATCGATGGCTTCAAGTTCCGCTTGTTCACGTAGCGAGCCCATCAGTTCCGTTTCTAAGTGCAGCAGGACTTTAATTTTCCACGTCCAACTAATTACCGACTTACGCCAACTATCGCTCGGTGCATTGGCGATACGCACGTTAAGGTGTTCGCTAATTAACGTTTCACCGAAGCTCTCTTTGGGCGTCTCTTCACTGTGAGGGTCTGGGTTGAGAGACAGTTGTAAGATACCTTCGTTGCGACCGCGTAGCATGGCGAGTGCTCGGTGGGAAGGCGTTGTCGCCAAGAGTTCATGATGATCGAAATAATCGCGGAACTTCGCGCCTTCAGCCTCTTTTCCTGAGGCCACTTTCGAAACAAGGTGCGCGTTTTTCCACAGATACTGCCGGACTTTTGCTAGCAGTGAGGCATCTTCTGCAAACCTTTCCATCAGAATATAGCGAGCGCCATCTAAAGCGCCGCGTGTATCAGCGATGCCCTTATCAGCATTAATGAACTCTGCAGCGGTCGCTTCCGGATCGAGCTGAGCAGAGGTCCATAATTTATCAGCTAACGGCTCAAGACCTGCCTCAATCGCGATCTGTCCACGCGTACGGCGCTTAGGCTTATAAGGTAGATAAAGATCTTCGAGTTCAGTCTTACTTAAAACGGTGTCAATGGACTGAGCCAGCTCGTCAGTTAATTTACCTTGCTCGGAAATGGAGTTAAGGATGGTTTGCCGACGCTCATCAAGTTCTCGCAGGTAGGTTAAACGTGTTTCTAATTGACGTAGTTGGGTATCGTCCAAGCCACCAGTGACTTCCTTGCGGTAGCGGGCGATAAAAGGGACAGTGTTACCTTCGTCATAGAGTTGTATCGTGGCATCAACTTGTTCGATGCGGACCTGCAATTCGTTGGCAATGATCTGACTTAGCGGCTTTTTCATTGTGACTCGTAGCTTATAGGAGGTAAATTTTCTGACAGTTATACGGCGATGCTCTGTGAATTTCCAGTCTGGACGTTCAGATTAAGGATTTTCCTGAGGCGTACGGCTATAAGTGATATGATTGACGTACCATACGGCGGGGCCTGACGGTGTCTGAACGGTAGCACTGTCGCCGATCTCTTTTTTCAGTAAGGCTCTAGCCATTGGCGAGTCGATCGAGATATAGTCATTACGACCAAAAATTTCGTCATACCCTACAATGCGAAAGGCGAGAATTTCCCCGGCATCATTTTCAATTTCCACTTGTGCACCGAAGAAAACTTTCCCCTCTTGTTGTGGGGAGTAGTCAACAATACGGAGTGATTCGAGGCTCTTACGGAGATAGCGGACTCGACGATCAATCTCTCTTAAACGCTTTTTATTATATTGGTAGTCAGCATTCTCACTGCGATCGCCCAAGCTTGCGGCCCAAGTGACTTTTTTTGTGACTTCCGGACGTTCTTCTCGCCACAGTTGGTCGAGTTCTTGTTTTAACTTATTGTAGCCTTCACGAGTGATAAGTTGGGTTTTCACACTATTGTCCTCTATCACCTATAGTTAGATCTTTACTTAACATACTGTTAAATATGCTTTGTAACAATTTCAGTAAGAATATAAACCAATAAAATTTGTCACTGTAAGCATTATTTTTAAAAATAGCATAGCTGGCGATAATGCCTTTGGGAGTCATTAGAATGCAGGAAAATTACAAAGTTTTAGTTGTCGATGACGACATGCGTTTACGGGCATTGCTTGAAAGGTACCTCACAGAGCAAGGATTCCAAGTGCGCAGCGTAGCGAATGCTGAACAAATGGACCGTTTGTTAACCCGTGAATCTTTCCACCTGATGGTACTCGATTTAATGTTACCGGGTGAGGATGGGCTATCCATCTGCCGCCGCTTACGTAGCCAGAGTAATCCAATGCCGATTATTATGGTTACGGCGAAGGGTGAAGAGGTCGATAGGATTGTTGGGTTAGAAATCGGTGCCGACGATTATATTCCTAAGCCGTTTAATCCACGCGAATTATTGGCTCGTATCCGTGCTGTTTTACGCCGTCAAGCGAATGAACTACCTGGTGCGCCTTCTCAGGAAGAGGCGGTTATTACTTTCGGTAAGTTTAAACTTAACTTAGGCACGCGCGAGATGTTCCGTGAAGACGAGCCTATGCCATTGACCAGTGGGGAGTTTGCGGTGCTTAAGGCACTGGTGAGCCACCCCCGTGAACCGCTTTCTCGAGATAAGCTCATGAATTTAGCGCGTGGGCGTGAGTACAGCGCAATGGAACGTTCTATCGATGTCCAGATTTCACGACTGAGAAGAATGGTTGAAGAAGATCCCGCTCATCCCCGTTATATTCAAACGGTTTGGGGTCTGGGCTACGTCTTTGTTC
>Ga0308162_1000101_pt1 | contig 113087 bp, 97 predicted proteins | sample PhySR2_FD_201370 | JGI IMG/M metagenome (GOLD analysis project Ga0308162, IMG submission 201370) | Phyllosphere microbial communities from UC Gill Tract Community Farm, Albany, California, United States - DLSLS.R2 | ecosystem: Host-associated > Plants > Phyllosphere > Unclassified | place: USA... | reverse complement strand
ATCACAATGCTCGGCTTCGTGAAGTGCGCGGACGGCAGCGGCGCAACCGCCGCCAGCTGGCCGTGCTTTTTACGCAGCTCCTCAATCGGGCCAAAGTCCAGCGCGCGCAGCGGGCAGGACTCAACGCAGATCGGCTTTTTGCCGTCCGCCACGCGGGTGTGGCAGCCGTCGCACTTGGTCATGTGGCCTTTGGCGGCGTTATACTGCGGTGCGCCGTACGGGCAGGCCATGTGGCAGTAGCGGCAGCCGATGCAGACATCTTCGTCCACCACCACAAAACCGTCCTCACGCTTGTGCATCGCGCCGCTCGGGCAGACCTTGGTGCACGCCGGATCTTCGCAGTGGTTACAGGCAATCGACAGATAGTAGGCAAACACATTCTGGTGCCAGACGCCGTTATCCTCCTGCCAGTCGCCGCCCGCGTATTCGTAGATACGGCGGAAGCTGACGTCCGGGGTGAGGTTTTTGTAGTCTTTACAGGCCAGCTCGCAGGTTTTGCACCCGGTGCAGCGGCTGGAGTCAATATAAAATCCATACTGAGTTGTCATCGCTTACTCCTTACGCCTTCTCGATCTGCACCAGATTGGTGTGCTGCGGGTTGCCTTTTGCCAGCGGCGACGGGCGGTGCGTGGTCAAGGTGTTGATGCACGAACCATGGTCAACGCGATCGCCGTTCATGTTGGCATCATGCCAGGCTCCCTGGCCCATAGCGCTCACGCCCGGCATGATCCTTGGCGTAACCTTGGCCGGAATGCGCAACTCGCCGCGCGCGTTGAACACGCGAACCATGTCGCCGTTCTTAATGCCGCGCTGGCGGGCATCGACAGGGTTCAGCCACACCTCCTGACGGCAGGCGGCCTGCAGGACATCCACGTTGCCGTAGCTGGAGTGGGTGCGCGCCTTGAAGTGGAAGCCGAACAGCTGAAGCGGGTAGGTGCTGCGCTCAGGGGCGTCCCATCCCTCAAACGTCGAGGCATACACCGGAAGCGGGCTGATGGTTTCATCCTTGCTCAGCTCCCATGTACTGGCGATAGTTGCCAGCGCGCTGGAGTAAATTTCGATCTTTCCTGACGGCGTTTTGAGCGGGTTTGCCTGCGGATCTTCGCGGAATTTTTTATAGGCCACAAAGTGTCCCGCCGGATCTTTGCGTTTGTAGATCCCCATTTTTTTCAGCGCGTCGTAGGACGGCAGCAGCGGATCTTTTTCGAGCATTTTCGCATACAGATACTGCAGCCACTGCTCCTGGGTGCGGCCTTCGGTAAAGCGTTGATGAATATCCGGCCCGAGGCGTTTCGCCACTTCACTCATGATCCAGTAGATAGGCTTGCGCTCAAACTTCGGTGCGGTGACGGGCTGAAGGAAAATCAGATACCCCATGTTGCCCGCATAGTCGTTAGGAATAATATCTTCCTGCTCTACGGTCATCAGGTCGGGGAGGAGAATATCCGCGTACTTCGCGGACGAGGTCATAAAGTTGTCGATGACCACGATCGTTTCGCATTTACTTTCATCCTGCAAAATGTCGTGGGTTTTGTTGATGTCCGAGTGCTGGTTGATGATGGTATTGCCGGCATAGTTCCAGATGAATTTGATCGGGACATCCAGCTTATCTTTGCCGCGCACGCCGTCGCGCAGGGCGGTCATCTCCGGGCCTCGGGCAATCGCATCCGTCCAGCTAAAGCAGGAGATCTGCGTCTTTACCGGGTTATCCGGCAACGGCATACGTTCGATGGTGATGGTGTAAGTTGATTCACGGGCACCGCTGTTGCCGCCGTTAATGCCGACGTTACCGGTCAAAATCGGCAGCATCGCGATCGCGCGTGACGTCAGCTCGCCGTTAGCCTGACGCTGCGGCCCCCAGCCCTGGCAAATATAGGCCGGTTTCGCCGCGCCAATTTCCCGGGCAAGCTTAATGATACGGTCCGCAGGAATGCCGGTAATGCGCGATGCCCACTCAGGGGTTTTCGCCGTTTTATCGTCGCCCTGACCGAGAATATAGGCTTTGTAATGGCCGTTGGCAGGCGCGCCTTCCGGCAGGGTTTTTTCATCGTAGCCGACGCAATAGTTATCGAGGAAGGGCTGGTCGACGAGGTTTTCATTGATTAATACCCACGCTAGACCGGCCACCAGCGCGGCGTCGGTACCTGGACGAATGGGGATCCACTCATCTTCGCGTCCGGCGGCAGTGTCGGTGTAACGCGGGTCAATCACGATCATGCGGGCGTTTGAACGCTCGCGGGCCTGCTCAAGATAGTACGTGATCCCGCCGCCGCTCATGCGCGTTTCGGCCGGATTGTTGCCGAACATGACCACCAGTTTGGTGTTCTCAATGTCCGAGGTGCTGTTGCCGTCGTTACTGCCGTAGGTGTACGGCATCGCGCAGGCGATTTGCGCCGTGCTGTACGTGCCATAGTGGCTGAGAAAACCGCCGTAGCAGTTCATCAAGCGCGCCACCAGCGAGGCGTAAGGGGAGGAGCGGGTAATATTGCCGCCGACAATCCCGGAGGAGTAGTTAATGTAGACCGCTTCGTTGCCGTACTTTTCCACGACGTGTTTGAGGCTGTCGGTGATGGTATTCAGCGCTTCGTCCCAACTGATGCGCTCAAACTTGCCTTCACCTCGCTTACCGACGCGCTTCATCGGGTAATTCAGACGATCGGGGTGATTGATTCGACGACGGATCGAACGCCCGCGCAGACAGGCGCGAACCTGGTGATTGCCATACACGTCGTCGCCGGTGTTATCCGTTTCGACCCAGTACACTTCGTCGTCGCGAACGTGCAGGCGCAGAGCGCAGCGGCTTCCGCAGTTAACCGAGCAGGCCCCCCAGACGACCTTATCGTCAGCAGGCGTGACGGCGTTTTGTACCGAGGCGGCGGCACGCTTCAGACCAAATGGCAGCGATAGCCCACCGGCGGCAAGCGCCAGCGATCCTATTGCCGTAGATTTCACCAGAGTTCGGCGGCTAATTCCGCCGTGATGTTCAACATCAGACATGACTCACCCCATCATTGTAATTAACTATTATTTTCACCCGTGATTACAACCGGGCTAATGATGGGGTGAATGTTACTTATTTGGGGGTATTAAATATTAATCCTCGTCAAGGGAAAGGGTATTGATAAGCAGAAAATTACTGAGGCTCGCTCGGTGCATTTTCCTGCGTACCCGCGCCACTTACGGGATAGTTACCGCTGCTTGTGCGGGTGTACAAAATTTTAAAGGTATCGTTGGCACAATGCCCAACAACCTGTGCATCGGGCTGGTCGGCCTGATCGTTCGGAACAATGTTGAGCGTAAAGCCTGATTCAGGCACGCCGTTGTTAATGATTTTCTGCTGAATATCGCTTTTCACGCGCTCGCAAGAATCCGGTGCAGCCAGTACGGCCGGTGAAGCACTTAACAGCAGCAGGGCGGTAGTCCAGGTTAACCGTTTCATCTGTAGCTCCTTTTCTCTGTGTGTAGATTAATTTTAGCAGGGATCGTGTAAACAACTGTATTTGCTAATATGATTGGGAATAATCTCTCTGTATCGGTAAATGATGTGAAGAAATATGTAGCGATAACCCTTCTGGCGACAGCGCTGGCAGGGTGTGACGACCACTCCGCACCGCTCAGTTTTACGCCGGAGATGGCGAGTTTTTCAAATGAATTTGATTTTGATCCCCTGCGCGGCCCGGTGAAAGACTTTACCCAGACCTTGTTCAACGACAAGGGGGAGGTGACGAAAAGGGTCACCGGAACGATGTCGGAAGAAGGCTGCTTCGATACCCTGGAGCTGCACGATCTGGAGGCCAATACCGGCGTGGCGTTGGTGCTCGATGCAAACTATTACGTCGATGCCGAGACCCAGCAGCAGAAAGTCAAGCTGCAGGGGAAATGCCAGCTGGCGGAGCTGCCTTCCGCAGGCGTGACCTGGGACACCGACGATAACGGATTTGTTGTCGCGGCCCACGGCAAAGAGATGGAAGTGAAGTATCGTTACGATGCGGATGGCTACCCGCTGGGCAAAACGACCGTATCGGGCGATCAACATCTGTCGGTGCAGTCGACGCCGTCGAAGGATCTGCGCAAAAGAATGGATTATACGGCGGTAAGCCTGCTCAATGACAAGCCGCTGGGTAAAGTGACGCAGAGCTGCGACTACGACAGCCGCAATAATCCGGTGAGTTGCGAGCTGGTGATTGCCAATGACAGCGGAAAAAACGCCGTTGAGCGCAAATACACCATCAAAAACACGATTGAGTATTACTGAGTGAACAACCGCGCAGGTTACTGCGCGGTCGGTTTCAGAAGGGTCGAGCCTGAGGCTTTATGTTCCGCCAGATGCTGATGCTGGAAGATACACATGCGGATGGTGTTGCGGTATTCACCGTTAATAAAGAACTCATGAATCAGCTCGCCTTCCACCATAAAGCCAAGCTTGCGGTAGATGTGGATCGCCTTTTCGTTCTCTTTATCAACAATGAGATACAGCTTGTAGAGGTTAAGGACGTTAAATCCGTAATCCATGGCCAGCTTTGCCGCCCGGGAGGCGAGACCTTTTCCCTGATGTTCAGGGGAAATGATGATCTGAAATTCCGCCCGGCGGTGAACGTGGTTAATCTCAACCAGCTCGACCAGCCCGGCTTTCTCGCCTTCGCACTCAACGACAAAACGGCGCTCGCTCTGATCGTGGATGTGCTTGTCGTACAGATCCGACAGCTCGACAAACGCCTCGTAAGGCTCTTCAAACCAGTAGCGCATCACGCTCGCGTTGTTATCGAGCTGATGGACAAAGCGCAGATCTTCACGCTCCAGCGGGCGGAGCGTGATGTCATATCTTGCCGCCATTAGGGTGCAACCACACGGCCTGTGCGGCGATCCAGACAGCGCAGGGTGTTTGGCTCCCAGTAGGCATTGGTGTTGGCGCTTTGCTGGCATTTATCACGCGCATCAAACGCAACATCTTCTTTATCCCATTCTTTCTCGGCGCGTTTATTCACCTTCTGACGAAGACTGCGGGTGTCATTCCATTGTTCCTTGTCCATGGCGGCGTTCTGACGGCTTTGTGCGCTATCACCAGACTCAATGATGAGTTTGCTGGTTTCAGCGGAGGCCGTATTGATCATTGCGCACGTTGACAGCGCCAGCAGGGCGGTCAGACAAAGGCGTTTGCTTAAAGTAGTCATAGCGTGTTCCTTGAATAGCGGTGCAGACAGGCAGTATAACCCGTTCGAATTCTACACCAAACCAAAATGGCGACATACCCGCACAGCAGGTATGGAAAACGTCATTTAATTATCGCGTATGATGGTTAAATCAAACATCACAGAACGATATAAATGCTCAAAACGACACTGCTTTTTTTTGCCACCGCGCTGTGTGAAATCATCGGCTGCTTCTTGCCCTGGCTTTGGCTGAAGAAGGGGGGATCGATAGCGCTGTTGATCCCGGCGGGCATTGCGCTGGCGCTGTTTGTCTGGCTGCTCACCCTGCATCCCGCCGCCAGCGGGCGCGTGTATGCCGCTTACGGTGGGGTCTACGTGTGTACCGCGCTGTTGTGGCTGCGCGTGGTGGATGGCGTTAAATTAAGCCTGTATGACTGGTCAGGCGCGCTGATTGCCCTGTGCGGCATGCTGATCATCGTCGCCGGTTGGGGGCGCAGCTAGTGCCCTGTTTTTGTGATCGCTCGCTGATTTTATGATCATTATACTTGTATGGTAGTAGTGTAGTTGCGTAAATTTCCTGCATCACAACGAACGATGTAAGGAACCGGATTATGAAGATTGTCGGGGCTGAAGTTTTTGTTACCTGCCCGGGGCGTAATTTCGTCACCCTAAAAATTACCACCGATGAGGGGATCGTTGGCCTGGGCGATGCCACGCTGAATGGACGCGAGCTGTCCGTTGCCTCTTACCTGAAAGATCACCTTTGCCCGCAGCTGATTGGCCGCGATGCGCACCGCATCGAAGATATCTGGCAGTTCTTCTATAAAGGCGCTTACTGGCGTCGGGGGCCGGTGACCATGTCTGCCATCTCGGCCGTGGATATGGCGCTGTGGGATATCAAAGCCAAAGCGGCCAACATGCCGTTGTACCAGCTTCTTGGCGGCGCATCGCGCGAGGGGGTAATGGTTTACTGCCACACCACGGGCCACACCATCGACGACGTGCTGGAAGATTACGCCCGCCACAAAGAGATGGGCTTCAAGGCGATCCGCGTGCAGTGCGGCGTGCCGGGAATGAAAACCACCTACGGTATGTCTAAAGGAAAGGGGCTGGCGTACGAACCCGCCACCAAAGGCGACTGGCCGGAAGAGCAGCTGTGGTCCACGGAGAAATACCTCGACTTCACGCCGAAGCTGTTTGACGCCGTGCGCAACCGGTTTGGCTTCAATGAGCATCTGTTGCACGACATGCATCACCGCCTCACACCGATTGAAGCGGCGCGTTTTGGCAAAAGCATTGAAGCGTATCGCATGTTCTGGATGGAAGACCCGACGCCTGCCGAGAACCAGGAGTGCTTCCGCCTGATCCGCCAGCACACGGTCACGCCGATTGCGGTGGGCGAAGTGTTTAACAGCATCTGGGACTGCAAGCAGCTTATCGAAGAGCAGCTGATCGACTACATCCGGACCACCATTACCCATGCGGGCGGGATCACCGGGATGCGTCGCATTGCGGACTTTGCTTCGCTCTACCAGGTGCGTACCGGCTCGCACGGCCCGTCGGATCTCTCGCCGATTTGTCACGCCGCAGCGCTGCATTTCGACCTGTGGGTGCCAAACTTCGGCGTCCAGGAATATATGGGCTACTCCGAGCAGATGCTGGAAGTCTTCCCGCACAGCTGGCGCTTCGATAACGGCTACATGCATCCGGGCGACAAGCCGGGGCTGGGCATTGAGTTCGACGAGAAGCTGGCAGCGAAATATCCGTACGATCCGGCGTACCTGCCGGTTGCGCGTCTTGAAGACGGCACGCTGTGGAACTGGTAAACGAGGAGCGAACGATGAAAAGCATAGTGATCCAACAGCCCGACGCGCTGGTGATTGAAGAGCGCCCAATCCCGGTACCTGCCGCAGGCGAAGTGCGCGTCAAAATCTCCCTGGCGGGCATTTGCGGCTCAGACAGCCACATCTACCGCGGGCATAACCCGTTCGCCAAATATCCGCGCGTGATTGGTCACGAGTTTTTTGGCGTGATCGATGCCATCGGCGAGCACGTAGAAGCGTCCCGTCTTGGCCAGCGCGTGTCGGTTGACCCGGTTATCAGCTGCGGCCACTGCTACCCGTGCTCGGTGGGCAAACCTAACGTCTGCACCTCGCTGGTGGTGCTGGGTGTTCACCGTGACGGCGGCTTCAGCGAATATGCCGTGGTGCCCGCCAAAAACGCATGGCCAATCCCGGATGCCATCCCTGATAAACATGCGGTGATGGTCGAACCGTTTACCATTGCGGCCAACGTCACCGGGCAGGCAAACCCTGGCGAGCAGGACGTGGCGCTGATCTACGGCGCAGGTCCGATGGGGCTGGTCACCGTTCAGGCGCTGAAGGGCGTGTATAAGGTGAAACAGGTCATCGTGGTCGATCGTATTGACGAGCGGCTGGCGATGGCGCAACGCAGCGGCGCGGACTGGGTCATCAATAATGGCGAACAGTCTCTGCAGGCTGTGCTGGAAGAGAAGGGGATTAAACCTACGTTAATTATTGATGCCGCCTGCCATCCGTCGATTTTAAAGGAGGCCATTACGCTGGCCTCTCCGGCGGCGCGTATTGTCCTGATGGGCTTTTCCAGCGACCCGAGCCAGATTGTTCAGCAGGGCATCACCGGCAAAGAGCTGTCGATATTTTCCTCGCGCCTGAATGCCAATAAATTCCCGGTCGTGATCGACTGGCTGGAAAGAGGGCTTATCGACCCTGAAAAACTGGTTACCCATACCTTTGACTATCACCACGTTACAGACGCAATCGAACTGTTTGAAAAAGACCAGCGGCAGTGCTGCAAAGTCTTGCTCACGTTCGGCCAATAATAATTCACGCGGTTAAGAGCCTGCGCAGACAGGCTCTGAGTGGTACGCATCTTACCTTTTAGAGATAGCCATTATGACTCAAGCACAACCTCAACGATCCACGTCCGACCTGGTAAAAGCCGCCGTCTCCGGCTGGCTGGGCACCGCGCTGGAGTTTATGGATTTCCAGCTCTACTCGCTGGGCGCCGCACTGGTGTTCCATGAAATTTTCTTCCCGGAACAGTCCGCCGCGATGGCGCTGATCCTCGCAATGGGCACCTACGGCGCGGGCTATATCGCGCGTATCGTCGGCGCCTTTATCTTCGGCAGAATGGGCGACAGCATCGGACGTAAAAAGGTGCTGTTTATCACCATCACCATGATGGGGATCTGTACCACCTTAATTGGCGTGTTACCAACCTACGCGCAGATTGGCATTTTCGCGCCGGTGCTGCTGGTCACGCTGCGTATCATTCAGGGCCTGGGCGCCGGGGCGGAAATCTCCGGGGCAGGGACTATGCTTGCGGAGTACGCGCCGAAAGGAAAGCGCGGCATTATCTCCTCGCTGGTGGCCATGGGCACAAACTGCGGCACGCTGAGCGCGACGGCGATTTGGGCGGTGATGTTCTTTGCGCTTGACCGCGAAGAGCTGGTTGCCTGGGGCTGGCGCGTGCCGTTCCTTGCCAGCGTCGTGGTGATGATCTTTGCCATCTGGCTGCGAATGAACCTCAAGGAAAGCCCGGTATTCGAGAAAGTGAACGATGCAGAAGCTGCCGCACCGCAGGCCGTACAGGACACCTCTCTGGGCGCGATGTTCAGAAGTAAATCGTTCTGGCTGGCCACCGGGTTGCGTTTCGGTCAGGCGGGCAACTCAGGCCTGATCCAGACGTTCCTTGCGGGCTATCTGGTGCAGACGCTGCTGTTTGATAAAGCCATTCCAACCGATGCGCTGATGATCAGTTCAATCCTCGGGTTTATCTCCATTCCGCTGCTGGGCTGGCTATCGGACAAGGTGGGACGCCGGTTGCCTTACATCATTCTCAACATCTCGGCGATCGTTCTGGCGTACCCGATGCTGTCGATCATCGTTGACAAGAGTTATGCCCCGGGCGTGCTGATGCTCTCCATCATCGTGATTCACAACGTGGCGGTGCTGGGGCTGTTTGCCCTGGAGAACATCACCATGGCGGAAATGTTTGGCTCGCGAAACCGCTTTACTCGCATGGCGATTTCGAAGGAAGCCGGCGGCCTGGTCGCGGTGGGCTTTGGTCCGGTGCTGGCAGGGATCTTCTGCAACATGACCGGCTCATGGTGGCCTATTGTGGCGATGCTGGTGGTTTACTCGCTGATTGGGCTGGTCTCTGCACTCCTGATGCCTGAAGTGCGCGACCGTGATTTGAGCGACGCTGAAGATGCTGCCGAAGTGCCTCAGAAAGAGCGTGCGGCATACGGGGCACTCTCCACCCGGCGTTAATGGTTTATATGTTATGGGATATGTCACACAACTTATTATTCATGTCACACCACATGGCAAAAAGTTAATATAAATCAATATCTGAAATCGACGTATCAGTATGGTTGATGGCAGTCCGTTTTTTCTCGCTACTGCCATTCTAGTTGGTGTAGTCAGCAGGCGCTGTCGCTCTTGCCGGAGCGGCAGCGGTTCTTAGCTTTCTAATTGAACGAGTCACAATCATGGAAAATCGGTTATTACAGGCGAAGGCCACGCTGCCTCAGTACGATCGTGAACGCCTCAACGCGCGTATTGTTCACTTGGGCTTTGGCGCATTTCATCGCGCACATCAGGCGGTCTACGCCGACATTCTTGCCGCAGAACACGACAGCGACTGGGGATACTGTGAAGTGAACCTGATCGGCGGTGAACAGCAGATCGCCGATCTGAACGCGCAGGACCATCTCTACACCGTGGCGGAAATGTCTGCCGACGCCTGGACCTCCCGCGTCGTGGGGGTGGTGAAAAAGGCGCTGCATGCCCAGGTTGATGGGCTGGAAGCTGTCCTGTCGACGATGTGCGAACCGCAGGTGGCGATTGTTTCGCTCACCATTACCGAGAAAGGGTACTGCCATTCGCCTGCCACCGGGCAACTGATGCTCGATCATCCGTTTATCGTAGCGGACCTGCAAAATCCTCATCAGCCAAAATCTGCACCGGGCGTTGTGGTTGAAGCGCTGGCGCGGCGTAAGGCAGCCGGCCTGCCGGCCTTTAGCGTCATGTCCTGCGATAACATGCCGGAAAATGGTCATGTGATGCGCAACGTTACCTGCGCCTACGCGCGTGCCGTGGACGCTGAACTGGCAGACTGGATCGATGCCAATGTGACCTTCCCGTCAACCATGGTCGACCGTATCGTCCCGGCGGTCACGGCCGAGACGCTGGATAAAATTGAACAATTGACCGGCGTTCGCGATCCGGCTGGGGTGGCCTGCGAGCCGTTCCGTCAGTGGGTGGTGGAAGATAACTTTGTCGCCGGGCGTCCACAGTGGGAAAAGGCCGGCGCTGAGCTGGTATCAGACGTTATTCCTTTTGAAGAGATGAAGCTGCGTATGCTTAACGGCAGCCACTCGTTCCTGGCCTATCTAGGCTATCTGGCGGGTTACCAGCACATTAACGACTGCATGGCAGATGCGAACTACCGCAAAGCCGCTCACGCGCTGATGCTGAAAGAGCAGGCCCCAACGCTGAAAGTGCAGGGTGTGGATTTAAGCCATTACGCCGATCTGCTGATCGCGCGTTACAGCAACCCGGCGCTGCGTCACCGCACGTGGCAAATTGCGATGGACGGCAGTCAGAAACTCCCGCAGCGTATGCTTGATTCCGTGCGCTGGCACCTGGTCCATCAGCAGCCTTTCCCGCTGCTTGCATTGGGCGTGGCGGGCTGGATGCGCTATGTCGGCGGCGTGGACGAGCAGGGTAATGCCATCGAGGTAAGCGATCCGCAGCTGGCGGCGATCCAGTCAGCGGTAAACAGCAGCGCAGAAGGCGAGAGCCGCGTGAAAGCGCTGTTGGGTATCGAGGCGATCTTTGGCAAAGAACTGCCGCAGGAAGCTGTTTTTGTCGATGCGGTAATGAACGCGTACCAGATGCTGCTACAGAAGGGGGCGAAGGCCACGGTGGCGCAATACGCGGCGCAGGGTTAATGCTTTACATGCCGCCGTTCGCGGCGGCATGGCTTTGTGCCTGTTAGTGCATTCCCAGGCGAATCAGTTCAATCGGTTCAAATTTACCGTCACAACCTTCGACTTCCACCGTTTTGCTGCGACGCACCTGTGCGGCATCCAGCCCGGTGCTGTGGATCGCTTTAATAATCCCCGTGCGGCCCGTGCCGTTAATCATTACGCGGCTGCCGGTGGTGATTGCGTTGCGGTTACGGTCATATGTCATCATGGTAATTTCTCCTCTCTAACCTATCCGTTACGGCGCTATTCTGACCGCGCCATTCACGGGCACTATAAATACGCCTCTCTTTAACGATTGTTTTTGTTTTTGATCAAACTCACACTTTTTTCTTTATTACGGCCCGCGTTGACGCTTCTGAACCGCTATTTACAAAACGGACAAATGTTTTCATGAACTGATAGTTTACCCGCGTTAACGTTGAGGGTTTGTTTATAGTGCGAATGGCACTCTGGTTACAGGAAATACCCCTTTCATCTGAATTAAGGAGTCAGGCTTATGTACAAAAAGATTTTGATGCCTGTTGATGTGTTTGAAATGGATTTGAGTGACAAAGCGGTGCGTCATGCGGCTAATCTCGCCAAAGCGGAAGGCGCCTCAATCACCCTGGTTAATATTCTGCCCGTCAGCGGCCGCTCGTTACTGCGCGGGTTCAATGCGGATATTAAAAAGTTTGAAGAGTACATGACCACCGAGTCTGATAAAAAGATGACGGCGTTAAAGCGCTTGTTTGATATCGACCCGGACAAAATTGAGTGCAAAGTGCGCTTTGGCAGCGTGCGCGATGAAATTATTAAAATGAGTAAAGAAGGGGATTATGACGTGATCGTTATCGGTTCGAAAAACCCGAGCATCACAACCCATTTACTCGGCTCCAACGCAGAGTCTATTCTGCGCTACGCCAGCATCCCGGTATTAGTTGTCCGCTAACGACCTCGCCGCAACCGCAAGGGGGCGGCGAATATTACTCTTCGCTGAACCAGTCGCTATTTTCCTGACGAATAAGCTGCACGGATTCACTTATTTCCTGCAGGTGCAGAGTCATCGCATTTTCCACGCCGTCCAAATCCCGTTTTTCCAGCGCATTAAAAATATCATGGTGCTGTCGGAGCAGCATTTCCGGCGGCGAAACATGGTCAAGGCTCATGTAACGCACGCGGTCAATGGTGGCTTTGATGTTTTCGATGGTATCCCACGCCAGCTGACAGTCGGCGATTTGCGCCAGCTTCTGATGAAACTCGTCATCCAGCTGGAAAAAGTCATTGAGCTGTTTACGATCAATCGCAATGCGCTGCTGATGCAGGTTTTGCTCCAGCAGGTAGCACTGGTTTTCGTTGATCAGCGTTGCCGCCCGTCGCACAACCGCGCACTCAATCGCCTGACGGACGAAACAACCGTTACGGACCTGCGAAAGCGAAATTTTGTTCACATAGCTGCCGCGCTGGGGGCGGATCTGAATCAGGCCGTTTTCAGCCAGCTTGATAAACGCCTCACGCACCGGCTGACGGGAAACGTCAAAACGCACCGACACCTCTTTTTCAGACAGCGGAGTGCCAGGCGGGATCAGGCAATGGACGATATCACGTCGTAAAATGCGATAAATTTGCTGGTTAACAGGCTGGGTAGGGTTGAGTTGCGATTCAGCGGCCATGTGTTGTGATTTCTCAGAGAGTTAGCCTGACTAGACTACCATTCTTTTGCCCGCCATCACAGACCCGGCCCGCAGGCCGGGCAGGGCAAATTAGCCGCGATGGACGCTCAGTCCGGCAAAGCTCTGGCTGACCGGCATCATTTCAACGGTATTGATATTGACGTGTTTAGGCAGCGTCGCCACCCACCAGACCGTCTCGGTGACGTCTTCCGGGGTCAGCGCATTCGCGTTTTCGTAGGTTTTACCCGCTTTCGCGTCATCGCCTTTGAAGCGGACGTTAGAGAATTCCGTCCCGCCCACCAGGCCTGGTTCAACGTCCGTCACGCGGATAGCCGTGCCGTGCAGGTCGGTGCGCAGGTTCAGGCTGAACTGGCGCACGAAAGCTTTGGTTGCGCCGTAGACGTTGCCGCCTGCGTAAGGCCAGCTACCGGCGGTAGAGCCGATGTTGATAATGTGGCCGCTGTTGCGTTCCACCATGCCGGGCAGCACGGCGCGGGTCATGTACACCAGACCCTTGTTGTTGGTGTCGATCATGTTTTCCCAGTCTTCCACGCTGGCTTTATGGGCGGGCTCCATGCCCAGCGCCAGACCGGCATTGTTGACCAGAACATCAATGACACGCCACTCGGCCGGCAGGTTCGCGATCATCTCTTCAATGGCCGCGCGGTTACGTACGTCCAGCTGCGCGGTCAGGATGCTGTCGCCCAGCTCATCCTTCAGCTCCTGCAGGCGCTCCTGACGGCGGCCTGTTGCAATCACTTTATGGCCGTTGGCGACGAAGCGACGCGTGATGCATTCACCAAAACCCGCGGTCGCCCCGGTAACTAAAATTATCATCTCACTGTTCCTCAACGCTTTTTGTGTTGTACTACCATAGCACGCTCGCGGGCGGCCCGTTAAGGCTACATTTGTATGATGGCATTGCAGGTGCTGACGGCCTGGCCTACTCTGGGGAAATACACCGTTCTGAGGAGTGAAAAATGTCGGTCAACAATCCTTTTTTTGACATCAGCCTGCTGCCGTATCAGGCACCGCGATTCGATCTTATTGAAGACAGCCACTATCGCCCGGCATTCGACGAAGCCCTGCGCCAGAAGCGTGCTGACATCGACGCTATCATCGCCCAAACGTCCCCTCCGGATTTTGACAACACCGTGCTGGCGCTGGAGAAAAGCGGCGCGATGCTATCACGCGTCAGCAGCGTCTTTTTTGCCATGACCTCCGCGCACACCAACGATGATCTGCAGGCGCTGGATGAGCAGTTCTCAACCGAGCTGGCGGAGCTGGCAAACGATATCTGGCTTAACGACACGCTTTTCTCCCGCGTCGAGCGCGTCTGGCAGGATCGCGCCGTGCTGGATGCGGAATCCCGTCGTCTGGTGGAAGAGATCTGGCAGCACTTTGTCCTTGCGGGCGCACGCCTTAACGCTGCCGAAAAAGCGGAGCTCAAAACGCTGAATACGGAATCCGCCTCGCTGACCAGCCGCTTTAACCAGCGTTTACTCGCCGCAGACAACGCGGGCGGGCTGGTGGTGGACGATGTTCAACAACTCGATGGCCTGAGCGCGGACCAGATTGGCACCGCCGCGCAGGCCGCAACGGAAAAAGGTCTTCGCGATCGCTGGCTGATCCCGCTGCTTAATACCACGCAACAGCCCGCCCTCGCCGCGCTGCGCAATCGCCAGACGCGTGAACGTTTGTTCAAGGCCGGATGGGATCGCACCCAAAAAGGCGATGAAAACGACACCCGCGAGCTGATCCGCCGTCTTGCGTCGCTGCGCGCGCGGCAGGCTCAGCTGCTCGGATTTGAGGATTACGCAAGCTGGAGCACCGCTGACCAGATGGCGAAAACGCCTGCCGCCGCGCTGGCCTTTATGCGGGGGATCGTGCCTGCGGCGCGTGGGCGGGCGGCGCGTGAACAGGCTGATATCCAGAAGGTGATTGACGACGAGCAGGACGGTTTTACCGTGGAAGCATGGGACTGGGCCTATTACGCCGAGCGCGTGCGCTCGGCAAAATACGCGCTCGATGAGTCGCAAATCAAACCTTACTTTGCGCTCAATAACGTCCTGCACGACGGCTTGTTCTGGGCTGCCAGCGAGCTGTTTGGCATTCGTTTTGTTGAGCGTTTTGACATCCCGGTGTATCACCCGGACGTGCGCGTATGGGAAATTTTTGACCACACCGGCGAGGGGATGGCGCTGTTCTACGGTGACTTCTTCGCCCGCGACTCAAAAAGCGGCGGGGCGTGGATGGGCAATTTTGTCGAACAATCCTTTGAGTCTTCCGCCCGCCCGGTGATCTACAACGTGTGCAACTACCAAAAACCCGCTACCGGCCAGACGGCACTTCTCTCCTGGGATGATGTCATCACGCTGTTCCACGAGTTTGGTCATACGCTACACGGCCTGTTTGCCAGCCAGCGCTACGCTACGCTTTCTGGCACCAATACTCCGCGAGACTTTGTTGAGTTTCCGTCGCAAATCAATGAACACTGGGCCAGCCACCCGCGCGTGTTTGCGCACTATGCCCGTCATTATCAAACCCAGGAACCCATGCCGGATGCCCTGCGGGATAAAATGCTGAACGCCACCCAGTTCAACAAGGGCTACGACATGACGGAGCTGCTCAGCGCTGCCTTGCTGGACATGAACTGGCACAGCATTCGCGACACCGTTGATAACGTAGAATCGTTTGAGGCCGAGGCGCTGAAAAAGGAAGGGCTGGATCTTCCCGCCATCCCGCCACGCTATCGCAGCAGTTATTTCGCCCATATCTTCGGCGGCGGCTATGCGGCGGGGTATTACGCCTACCTGTGGACCCAGATGCTGGCAGACGATGGCTATCAGTGGTTTGTCGAGCAGGGTGGTTTGACCCGCGAAAACGGACAGAAATTCCGCGAGGCGATTTTGTCGCGCGGGAACAGCACTGATTTAGCTGAACTTTATCGCCAGTGGCGCGGGCACGATCCGAGGATTGAACCGATGCTGGAGAATCGCGGGTTGAGTTCGTAAGGACTATTTCAGGCTGGAAGCAGAACCGGGCGCGGTGCCCGGTTTTTGCCCGATTTTTTCTTCCCCAAAACGCCTCCAAAATTCCTCCCCAACATGAATTCTTAAATTCTGCGAAATTTGCAGGGGGATACGGTCCAATTATTCATGTAGCTACACCTTCACTTTCACCCATTCGAGACCGCGATCGTTATGATATTGCGCTGTCATCCTGTCCGATGAGTGACCGGGTAGCAGCTGGGTATTGATGCCTTGCCCCTCATACAGACGCTCCGATAGAGAACGCTGCTCGTGAAAAGTCGGCATTGTTTTCCCATCCTCCACGGAAATCCAGACGCTGCGGAGCGTTTGCGCCATACTCGTTGATTTTGGGCTTTAGATACTTTGCACATCAACATAACCCGCTTTCAGGCCGCAGATAAAACTGCGTCAGGAGCTTAATTTATCCTGCTTTTTTGTCCGCAACTCGTTAATAATACCTAAAAAAGCAAGCCCGACGGGAACAAGGGATCCCCACAGGACGGCGTTCCAGCCGTAGAGATTGAGCAGAGCACCTGAAGAAAATGACCCAACAATCATCACTCCAAACACCACAAAATCGTTCTGGGACTGGACCTGGGTCTTCTCTTCGGGACGGTGATATTCAATGATTTTTGCCGATGCGCCGGTGAAGCCAAAATTCCAGCCCAGACCCAGCAAAATCAGCGACAGCCAGTAGTGAAAAATATCGGTTCCACTGAGTCCGGCCAGCACAGAACATGCCGTGATAAGCAGACCCGCAGCGGCGATACGCATGGCCCCAAAGCGGTTAATTAATTTGCCGGTGAAAAAGCCCGGACCGTACATGGCAATAACATGCCACTGGATACCGAGATTGGACGCCTGCTGAGAAATGCCGTGCATGTGCATTGAGAGTGGGGCTGCCGTCATCAGGAAGTTCATCACCATATAAGTGACCGCACCGCTGAATACGGTTCTGGCAAACCCTGGCTGACGGACAATTTCGCGTAAAGGCCGCCCACCCGTTTTTACCGCGCCGGCAGGTTCTGTGGTTTTCACGCCTTTGAGTATGAATGCCGAAATGACGGCCACGAGCGCCTGGGCGAGGAACGTGACGGCGAATGTATGAGGCGGCCAGAGGTGCATCGTTCCGGAAACCAGCATAGGACCAACCACGCCAGCTATCACTCCGCCTCCCATAACCAGCGACAAAGCCCTGGCCCGGCGTTCGGGCGTGACGCCGTCCGTTGCGGCAAAACGAAAGCTGAGCGCAACGGCCGCATATGCTCCCCCCATAAATGCGGCAATGCAGAAAAGTATAAAAGAGCCAATGACGACGGCAAGTGCAGCGGTCAGTCCGGTAATGACGCCAGCCCCGGTGCCGACCATAAAAGCAGTTTTACGACCATTTTTCCGCGCCAGTGAACCTAACGGTAAGATGCAGGCCGCCATCCCAAGTACAAACATGGTGATGGGCAGCGTGGCCAGCGAGTTTGCAGGCGCAATCGAGTTACCCACAATTGCGCCTGTGGCATAAAAAACCACAGAGTTAGCACCGGCGAGAGCCTGTGCGGCCGACAGGCGGATGATATTGTTTTTCTGATCTGCAACGGGCAGGAAATGTTCTGCGGACATATGATTAATTATCCTGATTCATGGTGAGCACTATCCGGTATCGCGCCAGACCCTGCTTCAGTCTGCTGAGCGCCTCATTTGCCCTTTCAAATGGCAGCAGCTCTGTAACAGGCAAAGCCTGAAAGAGGTGGCTGAACTGCAGTGCGCGCTCGGTTTGCGCCGGTGTGCTGACGAAAGATCCTGTCAGGGTACGTTCAGCGCCGATCATCATACCGGGCATCACCTTTAACGGCGTTTGTCCGGTACCCAGCAGGATCGCTTTTCCCTGGGGTGCCAGAGAGGACAGGAGGGCTGAAACCGTTTCTGAGGCCGGTGCCGTTGCCACAATAAAATCCACACCGCCGTCATTTTTCAGGCGTTCTGATGCGTTTTCCTCAAGTGTATCGATGTAATGATGCGCACCCAGCTCAAAGACCGCTCGCTCTTTTTCATTACCCCGCGCAATTACGGTCACCTCAAAACCCATTTTACGGGCGTACTGAACGGCCATGTGGCCAAGGCCACCTACTCCGAGAACCGCGACTCTGTCGCCCGCCCTTGCGCCTGAATTACGCAGCGCGTTGAAGGTTGCGGTACCGGCGCAAAGGATCGGCGCGGCATGTACGGAAGAAAGCGCGGAGGGGATGGCTATCAGCGCGGTGTGCCGCATGACGACGTACTCTGCGTAGCCGCCATCACAGCTGAGTCCAGGCGTAAGCTGGTTTTCACAAAGATGAAAAAGCCCGCTGCGGCAAGGTTTGCAGTGCTGACAGTACCCCCCCAGACGTCCGACGCCTACCCGCTGACCGGTTTGCCAGATATCGGGTACCCTGTTTCCCTTCCGGGCAATAAACCCGACAATTTCATGTCCCGGTATACGGCCGGGCTGGCCCGCCTGCGGTGCTTTTTCCGCGTCCCGGAGATCGGCACCGCATACGCCGCATGCTTCAATTTTGATGAGCACGTCGTCCGGGCCGGGAGCGGGTACCGGCCGCTCGGTCATTTCCAGCACACCGGGGGCAACGATCTGCATAGCGCGATATTTTTTATTCATAAATTGCACCGGAAAATTTGGGGTTGTCAGATGGCAAGGGCGACAAGAAAACGGGACACCATGTTATAGGCGGCGACAGTAGCAACCGCTTCCACGGTCTCTTTTTCACTTAACAGGCTTTTCAGCGCACCGATTACATTCTCCTCAACCACGACGTTCCGGGTGGACTGGTCCGTAAGCTGTATAAGCAACGTTTCGGTGTCATTAAAGACGTGTGGCGCGGAGGATAACCGCAGCGCTTCTGCTTTTTTAGCCGTTCCGCCTGCATCCAGATAGGCAGGGTAGTGCACATTCCATTCAAATTCTGCTTTATTCAGCCAGGCAACACGCAGCATGATCAGTTCCCGGTATTCAAGGCTGAGTGAAAATTCCTGACGTACCCGTACCATCAGTTCGTTCCAGCCCGTGGCCAGGGGGGCACTCTTCAGTAATACCCGGTCAATATCTATCAGTTTTCCGCCGGGCCGACGGGCCTTTATCGCGTTGAGAAGATCGGCGTCGACTGGCTCTTCATCCTGCCAGGGAGTTACTCTTGATGTGTTCATATTATTTTTTCCTGTAGAACAGAACAATCCAGCCGCGTCAGCTCAGTATTAAGTCACCTTCGATCAGCATATTCTGGGCCAGTAACCACCGGTTCAGAGAGGAGGCAATCACCCGCTGATGAACCCCTTCAAACTGATGCACCGTGCCGCCACCGCGTACATGGATGACATACACAAGCCTGCCGGAAGCATCCTCTGCAGGTCTGTCACCGGAGGCCGGTATACCCTTCGGAAGGTGCCCGTCAGTATGTATTTCAAGATGCGTAAGGGCGAGACCTTCAGCCCTGGCTTCGAGAATAAAGGCGACCATCATGCAGGCATTGAACGCAGCGAGCATCAGCTCCTGGGGGTCAGGAGCCAGCCCTTCGCCACCCAGCGAAACCGGTTCATCGGAATCGATAACATGACTTTGCAGGGCAGGCGGAGCGTTGTCTGCGGAAAAGGACTGGCAGAGCGTCCGGCTGGCCATGCCCCCCTGCCACGAGGTGACAAGGTCATAATGCGCGGTCTGGATTTGCATAATTACTCCAGTGCCGCACGCGGGTAAGCGCGTGCGGCATGGTCATCAGGCGTTACGGCCAGCCATTACGCCGCCATCGATATCCCAGATAGCGCCGGTGACCCAGCCAGTCTTGTCAGAAAGCAGGAAAGCAACGGTTTCCGCGATATCGACCGGGGTACCCACGCGACCAATCGGGTGGAAGCTGTCAAAGCTGCTCATCACGTCCTTCACGTCGTCTTTCGGAATGAAGCCTTCGTAAATCGGCGTGTGAACAACGGCCGGAGACACCGCATTCACTCGGATCCCTTTTTCACCCAGCTCAATGGCCAGGTTTTTGGTCAGCGCGTGCAGACCCGCTTTTGCCATTGAGTACGCTGAAGACGGAGTGGCACCGATGGCCTGCTGTGCCCACATGGAACCGATATTAACGATGGAGCCTTTAATGCCAGCTTCAACCATATTGCGCACCACGTCACGGGTAATAAAGAACGTCGCGCGGTTCATGTTCATGTACATGTCATAGTCTGACACTTCATGTTCGGTGAACGGTTTCGGGAAAAATACGCCAGCCGCATTGACCAGCAGGCTGATATCTTTGTGTTCGGCATTAATGGTATTCACCACGTGCTGCATACCTTCTTCTTTCATCAGGTCGGCAACGATGATGGAAACCTGACCATCAGCAGCCAGTGCCTGGCGGGCCTGCTCGGCTTTGTCCTGGCGATTGCCAACCAGCACAACGCTGCCACCGTTTTTCAGAATCAGCTTCGCCGTTTCGAAGCCCATACCGCTCGTACCACCGACCACTAACAGTTTTTTACCGGCAAAAGATGCGTTCATCGCTAACCTCTTTAAATTCATATGGTTGTCATTGATGAAAAGCCGTGCTTCTCATCGTGTGAAACCAGAATGCCACCCGGGCCCCTGATTGACGACTGAGAAGAAATTGCGACTCAGGAAAGAAAATCTATCTCGCTGGCGTATACTGAGGAAAATAATGCATCAGGATGAACACAATGCGATCGCTAAACCGACTTAAATGGCTGCACGCGTTTGAAGCCACCGCCAGGCATGGCAGCTTTACCGGCGCGGCTCAGGAACTGGGCGTTACGCCCGCCGCAGTAGGCCAGCTGGTGCGCTCGCTGGAAGACTGGGTCGGGCACCCGCTTCTTCACCGCACCCGTTCAGGAAAAGAGCGTCTGACGCTGGTTGACGAAGCGCAGGAGGCACTCCAGGACATCACGCAGGGGCTCGACAAACTTGAAACCGGATTAAACAAGCTTCGTGGTCGCCGCTCGCGCTCGGTGGTGGTGGTGACGGCGTCGCAGGTACTGATGATGAACTGGCTGATGGATCGCCTGAACCGGTTTTCGGAAACGCACGAAAATATCGATCTGCGGCTTAATGTTACGGAAAAGTTGATGGACGTGTCGCACGGCGAGGCGGATATCGGTATTCGCTGCGGACAGGGCGACTGGCCTGGCGTGAATAAAACCTGGCTGATGGATGAGGAAGCGGTGCTGGTCTGCAGTCCCCACCTGGTGCCGTCCGGGAAAATGGCCTGCAGTGAATGGCTCGCCACGCAAAAACTCATTCACGATGACACGCCGCATCCCGGGGCAGATTTTCCGTCATGGAATGATGTCCTGATGGCGGTCGGTGCACCCGACGCGCTGGAAAGCGGGCTGCATATTAACTCTACCTCGGCGGTGATCCTGTCGGCCCTGAGCGGCAGGGGGGTGGCTATTGTCCGCTACGCTCTGGTGAAAAAACTTATCGAAACCGGACAGCTGGCCCAGCTGCATCCGGACCACCGTTGGCCACTCAAGTGGTCCTATTATCTGGTTACCCCGCAGCAAAAAGTCATGCGTGATGAAGTAAACGTTTTCCATGACTGGCTTCTTCAGGATGTCGTTTCAGACCGCTCATAAACTGCCTCCTGAGGCATCACGCTGTCCCGGTAATCAGTCCAGCCGCGTGATGCTTCATTCCCTGCCAAACCACGACATAGAATTTCTTCTCTGCTCTGCAAGATTATCTGATTTGTTGAAGCTGTCTGGCTTTCTGATAATCGCCCTCAACGAAAGGTAATACAGACCGGGTTTGTAACCGGGCGTGTTGCCTCAACCCTGAGCGAAGGAGAGAACGATGGCTTATCTGCAAATCACCCTGGATATCAGTAATGAAAACCGTGCGGCAGCGGCGGGGGTATACCAGAAATACAAAACCCCGTTTCTGACCACCATCGAGGGTGCCACCTCTAAAGAGCTGCTTGTCCGTGACGAGGATGTCCAGGTGCTGCACGGCTTTAAGACTGTGGCGCAGGCGCAGGCATACCTTAGCAGTCCGCTGTTCACGCAGGATGTCGTTGCAGGATTGAAACCCTATTTAAACAGCGCGCCTGACGTACGTATTTTCGACGTCATGTAATGATATTTCTGAGACAAAAAATAACCGGAGTTTTCAATGTTCTTGAACTGGAATGAATATCGCAGTGGCCTGCTCGCCACCATCGGCAAATTTGCCAAACTGCAGCCAGAGTTTATGAAAGGCTTTCAGCAGATGGATAAAGGGGCGTCAGAAAACAAGCACCTCGATCCTAAAACCCATGAACTGATTGCACTGGCCGTGGCCGTCACCACCCGCTGTGACGGTTGCCTGGCCGTACACGTGGACGCTGCGGTTAAGCACGGTGCCACGCGTGAAGAGATCGCCGAAGCGCTGGCCGTTGCCATTAACCTGAACACCGGCGCAGCGCTGACGTATACCGCGCGAGCTCTGGATGTGTACGATAATCTGCCGAACAAATAGGCCTGCAGACGGCCCCCTACAGGGCCGTCTAATCACTGACTATGATGTTACTGAATTCTGATTTTTCGCAGCGTGCGATCGTTACTCCGGACGATTATCAGTGGATACCTTCTCCCCAGCCCGGCGTTGAGCGCGTGATGCTTGACCGGATTGGTCGCGAGCAGGCCCGCGCAACCAGCCTTGTCAGGTATGCGCCCCGATCCACATTTCCTGCACACAGCCATCCCGGCGGAGAGGAGATTCTGGTGCTCGACGGTATCTTTACCGAAAACGGGGTCGACTATCCTGCCGGCTGGTATCTGCGCAGCCCGGACGGTTCTTCTCACCAACCCTCAAGTCGCGACGGCACAACCATTTTCGTCAAGCTGCGCCAGATGTCTGCCGGTGAGCGCCAGCCGGTCAGGATAAATACGCAGGAGCCAGCTAACTGGCACGGTCAGCCGCAAAGACAAATCTGCCCGTTATTCTCCGGCACTTCAGAAACCGTGCTGCTTCAGAAGCTTGACCCGGGTGAGCGGATCTTCTGTGCACCGCTTGTTGGCGGAGCAGAGATCCTTCTTCTGCAAGGGGAACTCCATGCGCCGGAAGGTTGCTATGGGGCAGGAAGCTGGCTGCGGTTTCCGTCGGGTGATATGCCTGCTCTTATAGCCACCGCCTCTGGCGCACTTTTTTATCTGAAAACGGGACATCTCAGCCCGACAACCCTGACCGGAGCGACATTATGAAGCAGAGCGCTGTTATCATTGGTGCGGGCATAAGCGGCCTTTATGCCGCCACGCTGCTTGAAAAAGCGGGTGTTGATTATGTGATCCTTGAGGCTCGTGACAGACCGGGCGGGCGCGTGCTGTCAGGCCTGGAACTGGCGGGTGCCTCCGCTGGCATTCATGTCGATATGGGGGCAGCGTGGTTCTGGCCTGCTATTCAACCGGACTTCGCACAACTGATCGAGCGACTTAATCTTCCGGTAATCGCGCACGGCCGCCCGGGAGACATGCTCTACGAGCGCCAGCTGGATTCGCCCCCCGAACGCTACCCGTCATGGGAGAGCTCCCCGGCGTCTTTCAGGCTGAAGGGAGGAATGCAGACGCTGACGGCGGCACTTAAAAGTCAGATCCCGGCTGAGAAGATTAAAACCGGCCATCAGGCGATGGCGGTTTCCCGGGCCGGCAAGGAAGTGCAAGTCCATACCCGTTCCGAAGGCAGTAAAAAGGCCGTGTTTTCCGGTGAGCATGTCTTCCTCGCTTTGCCTCCCGCCCTGGCAGCGAAAATAGATTTCAGACCAGCGATGCCGGAACAGGTGCTGTCGAACTGGCGGAAAACTCCGACGTGGATGGCTCCCCATGCGAAATATGTCGCTGTATATAAAACAGACTTATTTCATGCACGACAGCTTTCCGGCAATGCAGGAAGCCGAGTGGGGCCAATGGTTGAGATCCACGACGTATCCGAGCCAGATTCGGGCAAAACGGCGATTTTTGGTTTTATTGGCGTACCGGCAAAATCAAGATGGACAGTCAGCGAAGCTGTTCTCAAAAGCCTTTGCCGGGGGCAGCTCGTACGCTTATTTGGACAGGATGCGGCAGAACCTGAAGCTGAGTATATAAAAGACTGGGCAGCCGATCCGTTTACTGCAACGGAATTTGATCTCCTGCAGGAGGTCGGGCACGCAACGCCTGAGCAACTTCCCACCAGGGGGGTGTGGTCCGGTGAGATAACAGGTATCGCCAGTGAATGGTCGCCACAATTCTCGGGCTATCTGGCAGGCGCTATTGACTCTGCATTAACGGGTGTTCAACGCTGGCTACAACTGAAATAACCCCCGTGAAAATGGTTTGTAGCCTTTCGAACCGGAGAGGGGTTGTAGAAAAACATGCGTATCCGGTTTGATAATACGTCTGCTATGGCTTCTGAAAGGTCCGTTTCTGGCACAAAGCTGACACTCTACCCGGGGTCAAGTTAGTTAAGAAACTGACTTTAGGTGATTTTGTAATACTCTGGTATTAACGTGTCGCTTGTGTGTCATGCTTGAAAAAGGTCAGAGGACATTCAAATCAGAGTCGGCATTCGCAAACGCCATTCGGGACTGATCAAGGCTCCCAGCGTTTTCCTGTTGAACCTGCTGTTCTGCATTTTCTTATGCCTGCAGCTGTGCCTGTCTCTCAGTTTGCTGCTCTGCCTCATACTGGGCGTGTTGTTGCGCCCTGAGTTGAACCTGTTGTTGCGCTTCAATTTGGCCTGCTGGGCATCCTTCGCCTGCTGGATCTTCTGCTGTTTAACGATCGCCTTGTCTCGATCTTGAGGAGTTTGCCCCCATAAAGCAGGAAATCGTATGCAGTCGCTCTTTTGGCGAACGAGTCACAGAATACGAGCAGATGAGGCAAGCGATATGCTTTTACGCGGCCCGTGGTGGTGAAAAACTACGTGGTGAGTACCAGTATTGTCGATTCATTTCTGCATTCGTGAAAACCTCTCCTTTTGCGCTTAATGAGCCGTATTACGGTAATAGTAGTGCGTCAATGAAACTTCTCACTCCCACTCAGGATTCCCGCGACATCATCAACGCCGCGGTGAAGTGTCTGGACAAAATTTGGAGGGATGGTCACCGATACCAGAAAGCCGGCATCATGCTGGGTGACTTCTTTAGTAAGGGTGTGGCTCAGCTAAACCTGCTTGATGAAATAGTATGCTTCGCCCATATCTTCGGCGGCGGCTATGCGGCGGGGTATTACGCCTATCTCTGGACCCAGATGCTGGCAGACGATGGCTATCAGTGGTTTGTCGAGCAGGGTGGTTTGACTCGCGAAAACGGGCAAAAATTACGCGAGGCCATTTTGTCGCGCGGGAACAGCACTGATTTAGCTGAACTTTATCGCCAGTGGCGCGGGCACGATCCGAGGATTGAACCGATGCTGGAGAATCGCGGATTAAGCGATTAGGTTCAATACTCAGACTCCCCGCGCAGTGAGATGGCGCGGTTTCAGCACCAGCCGCTTCTGATAGCATCAGTCCCTTACAGCGTAGCGGGCCATACGAGCCCGCTACGCCTGCAACAATCTCTGTGCCACGCTCTGCCTTACAGTAAGGGCCACAGCAGTGCGGACAGAGTTGCCAGCCCACCCAGCACCACCAGAAACACCGTCACGCCGCGCAGCTGTGACAGCGCAGTGCGGGTGTAAATCAGGTAGGCGGGGATCAGGAACAGGATCACCGCAATCAGCGGCCCGCATAACGTTTCAATCAGGTTAAGCACGTCCGGGTTCGCATAAACGATACCAAAGGTCAGCAGGAACAGTACCAGCGAGGCCACGCGCTTACTGGTGGTGGCCTTCTTACCTGATACGCTGGCCGCCAGCTGGCCGAACGTCTCTGCCACCGACAGACCTACACCCAGGAAGGATTTGGTCATCCCGATGATAGCGATGAACGGGGCCACGTAATAAATCAGGCTGAAGTCACCGCTTCCTTTCATCACGGACAGCACGTTCAGGTTCTGCGCCTTCGCCTGCGCAAAGCTGTCATGCGGGATGCTCAGCATACAACTCAGCACAAAGAAGATGATGCTGGAGAAGATTGCCACATAGGCCACGCGGAGCACGAACAGAGCCTTGCCCTCGCCCTCGTTTTTCTTCTCACGATAGTATGAGGTGAGCGGGGAGACCATCGGCGCACAGCAGAATGAGAAGGTGATCAGCGGCAGCGTCAGCCAGATGCCCTTCATGGTTACCGACAGCGGGGTGCTCTTCACCTCAGCGACCGCGCCGGTGAGATTGGACAGATGCCAGCCCGGAATGAGTGACACGGCGATCAGCATCACAGACACAGCGAACGGCAACGCCAGCGCACTCATGGTGGCCACCACCTTATCGCGCCCCTTGCTCAGTACCACATACAGCGCGGCCACCACGATAAACGTCAGCGGGCCACGGCTGATACCGCTCATGTGAAGGTGCTCGGTGAGGAAATTATCCAGCGCGTTGACCAGCGCGACCCCATACACCAGGGTAACCGGGAAGAAGGTGATACAATAGAACAGGGTCATCAGCTTTTCGCCGCGCCCGCTGAAGAAGGAACCGAAAATCGGCAGCGTGCCGGTTTCAGTTTGTTCCTCACGCATATACACCCGGCACAAGAGCAGATGGGGCAGCAGGGATAAGGGCAGGCCCAGCAGCAGCATCACCAGGAAGATGACCGGGCCGCGTGTCCCGATCTCCACGGGGAGGAACAGGGTTCCCGCGCCGACCGCCGTGCCATAGAGACCCAGCGTCCACAGGTTGTCCTGCCAGCGCCAGCTGCCGCGCGTTGTAATGTTGCCAATGGTGGTTGGTGCTGTATTCATAATGCTTACCGCTTAGTTAGTGGGAGATGACGACTTGCAGCCCAGCGGTGCGGGGACTGACGAAGAACATGCCAGGAATGAAATAAAAATGAGATGCCAGTAGCGGCAAAAGGACGCACGAAATAATGAACTCGAGTGAAGATATTAAATAATATTCGCCGGTCATCTTGCCAGTAATCGGCGGACAGATAATGTTACCCGCGCCGGGGAACAGCGCCAGAGTCATGAATTCCGGCACTTTTACATCATCGGTGGGGAAGAGTTGCTTTCGCATACCGTGAACCTTGTGAGTAAACCTGTATGCATTTATCATTATTTATTGATGTTGCGTTAACAGGCGGTTAATAAGGAAAGGCATTTGCTAAATTAATGAACAAATAACGCCCGACTTTCCCTGCCTGCACGCCTGTTAATTAAAAATGAATACCTTACTTATTAATTACCACAAGCAATCCGGATGCTGAAGAAATTGCTTATTCGATGATTTTATAGCGCGCGTCAACATTCATGCCTAACCCGTATTAAAACAGCAGATTTAAAACATTACCGTAACTCTTGTGTATCACACGCCAGGAAATCATTGTAAGTGGATGTTTTTACACCTCAGCGAACCGCTTCGATTAATTCTGGTCCCTGATTCTTCACATTTCCCACTGCACGCGTAACGGCATGCCAGATGAAGGTGTCGGCGGGCACTGCGCCGTCCGCGGCAATGTCTTCTGCTTCCTTCCCGCCTATATCCTGCCTCATCCATTCGCGTGCCGCGTCGGGTGATAACACCAGCGGGCGGCGGTCGTGGATATCGACCAGCCCCATATCGGCGGCAGAGGTGACAATGAGAAATCCTTCAGCGTCATCACCACGTTCAAACGGCGTACTGCCGATCGCCGCCATAAAAACAGGCTTTCCGTCGGCCCGGTGAATGAAATACGGCTGTTTTTTGCCATCTTCCTTCTTCCACTCGAACCATCCATCCGCAAAGCAGATGGCTCTGCCATGCTGCCAGAGTGGTTTAAACATCCTGCTGGTGGCTGCGGTTTCAACCCGCGCATTAATCAGGGGGGGTTTATCCCACCATCCGGGCGCATAACCCCAAAAAACGGGATCGAGATGCAGTTTTTCATCGCGTTCGCTCAACAGCAGGACTTTTGTCCCTGGCGCCACGTTGTAACGGCCAATGGGTTCCGGGTCATAGGCAATGTCGCGATCGCCTTCCCCGGCAAGGTAAGTAAGATACTCTTCACGGCTCTGCGCTTGTGCAAAACGTCCACACATAGACACCTCTCTCGAAACGACATACTGAAAGTATAGGGCAGGGGAAAGAGGAGTTGATCGGCTTGTCATGAATGCTATTTGTACTCACTCTCTACTTTTTTGGGTATTGCAGAAAAGACAGACATAATTTCGACAGGAGGAAGCGCCCTTCAGAGGATAATTTGACTATCTGACGAGACGAGCTAACCTTAATAACTGTGTGCAAACGGGATAACGTTAAATATTCTGTCAAGGTGAAGAGTAAAAATAAGAGTATTTACCGTGAGTGATGATGGAGAATATATCTTACTTTCCTCGTGCGTTATTTATGTTGCGACGGAAGGTGGAGGTGAGAATAGTCTTAAATTAGAGTTGGAGCGCGTTAATTCGACGACAGACTTTTATATGATGATTCTGGAAGCGCCCGTTACGCGCCGTTATTACGCTATTTCAAACTGCGGATAATACCGCCGCAGTCATCATGTTTTACTCAATGTTTATTTCACAACGATCCTGTTGCGGGTATGACACGTCCATTTTTTCTGTGCTCGGTTGAGCCAGGCATTTTAGCTAAAAATACTATAAGTGAGGCAGAGCATGTTTAAACACGTCAAACAACTTCAGTATACCGTACGCGTTGCAGAGCCCAACCCGGGCCTTGCCAATCTCCTGCTTGAACAGTTCGGCGGCCCTCAGGGCGAGCTGGCGGCGGCATGTCGTTATTTTACACAGGGGCTGGGCGATGACGATCCAGGTCGCAAGGATATGCTGCTGGATATTGCGACCGAGGAGTTAAGCCACCTGGAAATTATCGGCACCATGGTTGGCATGCTTTATAAAGGTGCCAAAGGCGAGCTGGCGGAAGGCACTGAAAATGAAGCGGAACTTTATCGTTCCATGACGGCGAATGGTAACGACAGCCATATCACCGCACTGCTGTACGGCGGCGGCCCGGCTCTTACGAACTCTGCCGGTGTACCGTGGACGGCAGCCTACATCGATACCATCGGCGAACCGACCGCGGATTTACGTTCAAATATTGCCGCAGAAGCCCGTGCAAAAATTATCTATGAGCGACTCATCAACGTGACCGACGATCCTGGCGTTAAGGATGCGCTGGCCTTCCTGATGACCCGTGAGGCGGCGCACCAACTCTCTTTCGAAAAGGCGCTTCAGTCTATCCGTAATAACTTCCCGCCGGGCAAACTGCCGCCGGTAGAACAGTACACCAACAAGTACTACAACATGTCTTCGGGTGGCGAAGTTCGCGGCAGCTGGAACAGCGATAAATACTTCGACTACGTGGAAGATCCACAACCAGCCGTTGATGGCGGAACGGGCGATGCGGAAGTGAAATTGACCGCTAAGCAGAAAACCATGATGAAGGCGATGGTCAAACGCACGCAGTCCGACCCGCAGGCTGACCCGCTTACCGGCGCTGAGCTGGGGGCAGGGAAGAAAGAGGTTTAAGCATTGCCCAGGGTTCCGTTCGCCTTATGAGGTGAACGGAACCTTCCACTGAACTCCACAGTACTTACCGATTTGAAAAACTACCCGCCAATCACCTACGCGATCTCATTCGGACAGGCTTCGCCTTTCTCCAGCTGCTGCAAATTCCCCAGCGTCGTTTCCGAAATGCTGATCAGCGCCTCGGCGGTAAGAAAGGCCTGATGCCCGGTGAACAGCACGTTATGGCAGGCCGACAGACGGCGGAACACGTCATCCTGAATCACGTCATTGGATTTGTCTTCAAAGAACAGGTCACGTTCGTTCTCATAGACGTCCATACCCAAGGCACCAATCTTCTGGGTTTTCAGCGCTTCAATCGCCGCCTGTGAATCAATCAAACCGCCGCGGCTGGTGTTGATGATCATCACCCCGTCCTTCATCTGGTCAAAAGCCGTCTGGTTTAGCAGGTGATAGTTTTCTGGTGTCAGCGGGCAGTGCAGGGAGATCACATCAGACTGGGAGAACAGCGTCTGAATATCAACATACTCCACGCCCATCTCCAGCGCGGCAGCGCTTGGGTACGGGTCAAAGGCCAGCAGGCGCATACCAAAGCCTTTCAGAATGCGCAGGGCGGCTACGCCAATCTTACCGGTGCCGATGATCCCGGCGGTTTTGCCGTACATGGTAAAACCGGTCAGCCCTTCGAGAGAAAAGTTCGCATCACGGGTACGTTGATAAGCACGGTGAATACGACGGTTCAGCGACATCATCATGCCGATGGCATGTTCCGCCACCGCTTCCGGTGAATAGGCCGGTACGCGAACGACCTTCAGACCCAACTCTTTCGCCGCATCCAGATCCACGTTATTGAACCCGGCGCAGCGCAGGGCGATATATTTCACCCCCTGTTTTTTCAGCTCTTCCAGCACCGGGCGGCTGCCATCATCGTTGACGAAGATACAGACGCCTTCACAGCCGTGGGCGGTTTTGGCAGTTTTCTCAGTCAGCAGAAAGTCGAAAAATTCAAGATCGAATCCGTAAGCCTCGTTAACATGTTGCAGATACTTTTTGTCGTACTGCTTTGTGCTATATACCGCGAGTTTCATAAGACTTTCTCCAGTGATTTTACATTCACGTTAGCATGATTAAAATAATCTTACAATTTATAAAATTTTATTGAATTCAATAAGTTCTATGAATAATGATAGAGCATCTATCCTTAAAAATGACAGTCTCTTCAACTGACTGGCTAATCATGCGACAATGATCGGCAATGTCGGCTTAATTCTTTCGCTAAATCAGGATATTAACTGCCCATGAGGGGTAAATACAAAGCCGCGATCGCGCTCCTACTGCTGTTGATCGTTTTGCCGCTGACGCTGCTGATGACGCTCGCCCAATGGGTACCGACCCTTGCCGGGATCTGGCTGCCGGTAGGGACGCGCATCGCCTTTGAAAAAAGTCCTCGTCTGACCCGCAACGCCCTCGTTATTCCGGATCTCCGCTATCTGGTAGAAGACTGCGAAATTGCCCGTATTCAAAACGTCACGCTGTCGCACCCCAGCCGCTGGGCGCTGGACGTCGGCGCGCTTGAGCTGAACTCCGCGTGTCTGAGTAAACTGCCCGAGTCCGCCCCGTCCACCGTCGCGCCAAAAACCCTGGCCCAGTGGCAGGCGATCCTGCCGAACACCTGGCTGACGATCCACCGCCTGACGCTCTCCCCCTGGCAGCAGTGGCAGGGGGAGCTTCGCGCGTCCTTAACCCCGGCCAGCCAGACTCTCACCTATAAAGGCGAGCAGGTGAGTATTCAGGGGCAGCTTCGCGGCCAGAATCTGACCATCAAGCAATTCGACATTCACCTGCCGGACCAGCCGCAGCCCGTGACGCTGGTGGGGGAATTTACCCTGCCGCTGGTGCCGGACGGCGCGCCGGTTAAAGGGCACGCGCAGGCCACCTTCAACGTGCCACACTTATCGTCTCTGGTCGATGCCGAACTGGAGTGGGCGGACAATCAGGGGCAGCTGGTGGTCATGGCGAGGAATAACCCCGACCCGCTGCTCGACCTGCCCTGGCAGGTCACCGCCCGGGAGCTGACCATCAGCGACGGTCGTTGGAACTGGCAACAGCCAGGTCTGCCGCTGAGCGGACGCGTTGGGCTGAAGATTGATAACTGGCAGCAGGGGCTGGAAAAAGCGACCTTCACCGGACGCCTGAACGTGCTGACGCAGGGCGATGCCGGGAAGGGCAACGCCGTACTGACTCTTGGCCCCGGCACGCTGAGCATGGATAACAGCCACATGCCGCTGCATCTGAGCGGCGAGGCGAAACAAAACGATCTGATCCTCTACGCCAAACTTCCGGCGACGCTGACCGGAAGCCTGGCAGATCCCATCCTGGAATTCGCCCCCGGCGCGCTGCTTCGCTCGCGCGGACGCCTGATTGATTCGCTGGATATCGACGAAATACGCTGGCCGCTCGCGGGCGTTAAGCTGACGCAAAAGGGCGTGGATGGCCGTCTGCAGGCGATATTACGCGCTCATGAAAACGAGATGGGCGATTTTACCCTGCACCTGGACGGCCAGGCGCAAGACTTTTTACCCGACAGCGGGCTGTGGCAGTGGCGCTACTGGGGCAACGGTAACTTCACGCCGATGAACGCACGATGGGACGTCGCAGGGAAAGGAGAATGGCGCGATCGGGTGATTGCGCTGACCGATCTCTCCACCGGTTTCGATAAGCTCCAGTACGGCACGATGCTGGTCAGCAAGCCGCGTCTGGTGCTGGAAAAACCGGTGCGCTGGCAGCGCAATCCTGCCCATCCGGCCTTCAGTGGGGCGCTGTCGCTGAAAGCGGGACAAACCACCTTTTCAGGCGGAAGCCTGCTGCCGCCCTCGGTACTGAATTTTAGCGTCGACGGGACTGACCCGACCCTGTTCCAGTTCAAAGGGGATCTTCACGCCGATGCCATTGGGCCGGTGCAGGTCAATGGCCGCTGGGACGGTGAGCGTCTGCGCGGTCAGGCCTGGTGGCCGAAGCAGTCCCTCACGGTATTTCAGCCGCTGCTTCCGCCAGACTGGAAGATGACGCTGCGCGACGGCGAACTTTACGCGCAGGTGGCCTTCTCGGCGGCGGCGGACCAGGGATTCGAGGCGGGCGGCCACGGGGTGGTAAAAGCCGGTAGCCTGTGGATGCCCGACAACCAGATCAACGGCGTCGATTTTGTTCTGCCGTTCCGCTTTAGCGAAGGTACCTGGTCGCTGGGCACGAGGGGGCCGGTGACGTTGCGCATTGGCGAAGTGCAAAATCTGGTGTCCGCACATAATATCACCGCCGATTTACAGGGTGACTACCCCTGGACCGACGACAACCCGCTGCTGCTCACCAACGTGAAGATAGAAACGCTCGGCGGCAAAATCACCCTTCAGCAGCTGCGTATGCCGCAACATGATGCGGCCCTGCTGCGCGTGGACAATATCTCCTCCAGCGAGCTGATTAGCGCGGTGAATCCCAAACAGTTTACGATGTCTGGCCCGGTCAGCGGAGCGCTGCCATTCTGGCTCGACAACGAACGCTGGATTATCAAAGACGGCTGGCTGACCAATCCGGGGCCTATGACGCTGCGTATTGACAAAGATACGGCCGACGCCATTGTGAAAGACAATATGGCCGCAGGGGCCGCCATCAACTGGCTGCGCTACATGGAAATCACCCGGTCGTGGACAAAGATCAATGTCGATAATCTGGGGGTCTTAACCCTGCAGGCGGCGATCAAGGGCACCAGCCGGGTGGATGGCAAAAGCGGTTCGGTCAATCTGAACTACACCCACGAAGAGAACGTTTTTACCCTCTGGCGCAGCCTGCGCTTCGGGGATAATCTGCAAACATGGTTTGAGCAACATGCGGCCATACCGGGTATCCGCAGTTCGACCGGCAAGGAAAGTGAGGAACAACAATGAAAAAGATGGCAGGTGTACTCACCGTGGCCGTTGCCGTGCTGCTCTCGGGCTGTACGCCGCGTATTGAAGTGGCGGCACCGAAAGAGCCGATCACCATCAATATGAACGTCAAAATCGAGCATGAGATCCACATCAAGGTCGATAAAGACGTAGAAACCCTGCTGAAAACGCGCAGCGATCTGTTCTGAGGATGCCATGAAACGATTACTACTGATTTTACTGGCGCTGGGAATGAACGTGCAGGCCGCGACGCTGACCTTAAACGAAGCACGCACCCAGGGCCGGGTGGGGGAAACCCTGAGCGGCTACCTGGCGCCGGTTAAGCAGGATCCAGACACGCTGGCGCTGGTGAAAAGCATTAATGCCGCACGCACCGAGAGCTACCAAAAGCTGGCCGACAGCAACAACCTGCCGGTGGATGAAGTGGCGAAAATGGCCGGGCAAAAGCTGGTGGCCCGTGCGCAGCCGGGCGAGTACGTGAAGGGGATTAACGGTAAGTGGCTGAAAAAAGAGTGAACTGAAAAAATCTAGCGGCAGCGTTTACGGTACTCGCCGGGCGAGACGCCGAAACGCTGCTTAAAGGCGGTGGAAAAATGGCTGTGATCGGCAAAACCCCAGCTGTAGCCAATGCCCGCCAGCTTCTCGTCGTCGCCGGCTGAACGCAGCATCTGCGCGCAGAGATCGAGTCGACGGTTTTTAATGTACTGCGCCACCACCAGCCCTTTCTCGGCGAACATACGATACAAACTGCGCACCGACATCCCACTCTCTGTGGCGATCCACTCCGGGCGCAGCGCGTCTGACTGAATATGGTCGTCTATCAGGGAAAGCACGTTCTGGAACTGACGTTCCTTGCGCGGCTGCACCGCGTCGCGTTGCTGAAATGCCGGGCGCAGCAGGCAAACCATCGCTTCCAGCGCCGCTTCGCTTTCGACCTCACTCAGCCCGGTATTGCCCATACTCTCCTGAAGCAGACGATGGCTCAACTGCACGGTCGGCAGGCTGCGGGAAAGCGTGAGCGCGCAGCTCACTTCCTGAAAGCGGCACTGCTGTTCAATGATCTGACGCGGCACGAGCAGAGAAATCTGGCGGGATTTGTCCTGCCAGTAAATCGAGCAGGGGCGCGAGGCGTCCAGTAGGGTGATATCGCCCGTTTTAAGACTTGAGCGCCGCCCGTCCTGTTCAATCTCCGCGCTGCCGTCGAGCTGAAACACGGTATAGAACCACGCATCGTTGCCGTGGGCAATTTCCCGACGGGTGCGGAACAGATTAACCCCGGCTGCGGTGACGGTGCTTAACTTCAGGCTGCGGGCATAGCTGGTTTCCAGTTCACCGATAAACTCTCCCTCTAAAGGACGCGCATCAAACCGGCCGCACGCCTGGTTAATTTGCGCCAGCCATTGCTGATACTTTTCCTGTTCGCTCGCACACGCCATGGTTTCTCTCGCCGCACCGTCAATGTTTTCGCATTGTTGCATTTGTGTTGCATTTTGTCTGGCCTTCGAGGCTGACTATAGGAAAGAACGCTCATGCGGAACAGCGATATAAGCGGTAATTATCACGTTTTGCGGAGCCTGTCACAGGTGGCAAAGCGAATGTCACACAGACAAAAGCGGGATGGCAAAACCCCTCTTAGACTGCATTAACATCCTGAGAAGAATAACCAAGGAGTACCCGATGTCTGAATCACAGGTAGCCGTTCTGCCGTGCGTGCAACAGTTTCTCGACCGTCACCATGGCCTGTGGATCGAAGGGCGCGAAGTGGCGTCTGACGGCGAAAAACGCCTGAACGTCTATAACCCGGCGACGGGCGAGGTGATTGCCTCAACGGCGGATGCCAGCGTGGACGATGTGGATCGCGCGGTGATGTCTGGCTGGCGCGCTTTTGTTTCGCGCAGCTGGGCGGGAAAACTGCCCGCCGAACGCGAGCGCATTCTGCTGCACTTTGCCGATCTGGTCGAGCAGCACGGCGAGGAGCTGGCGCAGCTTGAAACGCTGGAGCAGGGGAAATCCATCAACATCTCCCGCGCCTTTGAGGTCGGCTGCACCCTGAACTGGATGCGTTACACCGCCGGGCTGACGACCAAAATTGCGGGCAAAACGCTCGATCTCTCTATTCCGCTGCCGCAGGGGGCGCGTTATCAGGCGTGGACCCGTAAAGAGCCGGTCGGGGTGGTGGCGGGGATCGTACCCTGGAACTTCCCGCTGATGATCGGCATGTGGAAAGTGATGCCCGCCCTGGCGGCTGGCTGCTCGATCGTTATCAAACCCTCAGAGACGACGCCGCTGACCCTGCTGCGCGTGGCGGAACTGGCGAGTGAGGCGGGTATTCCGGATGGCGTGTTCAACGTCATCACCGGCAGCGGAGCCACCTGCGGTGCAGCCCTGACGTCGCATCCGCGCATCGCCAAGGTGAGTTTTACCGGCTCTACGGCGACGGGGAAACAGATTGCGCGTACGGCTGCAGAGACGCTGACGGGCGTCACGCTGGAGCTGGGCGGTAAAAACCCGGCTATCGTCCTGAAAGACGCCGATCCGGCATGGGTCATTGAAGGGCTGATGACCGGCAGCTTCCTTAATCAGGGGCAGGTCTGTGCGGCAAGCTCGCGCATCTATATCGAAGCGCCGCTGTTTGACACGCTGGTGAGCGGGTTTGAACAAGCGGTTAAATCCCTCAGCGTCGGGCCGGGCATGTCGCCGCAGGCGTTTATTAATCCGCTGGTCTCCCGCGCCCACTGCGATAAGGTCCAGACCTTCCTTGATGAAGCCGCCTCCCGAAAGGCCGAGCTTATTAGCGGCAGCCGCGGCCCGGACGGTAAGGGATACTATGTTTCACCGACGCTGGTGGTTAACCCGGACGCGTCGCTGCGACTCACCCGTGAAGAGGTCTTCGGCCCGGTGGTCAACCTGGTGCGGGTCGCGGATGGCGAAGAGGCGTTACGGCTGGCTAACGACACCGAATATGGCCTGACGGCCAGCGTCTGGACGCAAAACATCAGCAAGGCGCTGGAATACACCGACAGGCTGCAGGCCGGCACCGTCTGGGTAAACAGTCATACCCTGATCGATGCCAACCTGCCGTTCGGCGGCATGAAACAGTCTGGCACCGGGCGTGACTTTGGCCCGGACTGGCTGGACGGCTGGTGCGAAACGAAGTCGGTGTGCGTCCGGTATTAAAAAACAAGCCGGGTGGCGGGTTTTGTAGGCCGGGTAAGCGCAGCGCCAACCGGCTTCATTTAAAGCGACATTTAGAGCGACCACCGATCCCGCCCGGTCTCCTTCGCCCGATACAGCGCGGCGTCAGCGCGGGCGAGAAGCTCCGTTCCGGCCAGCCCTTCGGCCATCTCTGCGATCCCCATGCTCACGGTAACGTATTCGCTGGCGTTTGAGGCGCTATGCGGGATTGCGGCGGCACGCAATTTCTCCTGAATACGCAGGGCAACCTGCTCAGCCCCCCGTAACGGGCAATCGAAGAGGATCACCACGAACTCTTCGCCGCCGTAGCGGGACACCACGTCATTCGGCGTGCGCACCGACTGCTTCAACACCTGGGCTACGGACGTTAAACAGGCATCCCCCGCCTGATGGCCGTAGGTGTCGTTGTAACGCTTGAAAAAATCGACATCAAGCATGATCAGCGAGAAGGCCTTTTTGCGTTCGGTCGCATCCTCCAGCAGGGTCTCCATCGCCCGGCGATTCGCGGTCTGGGTTAACGCATCAAGATGTGCGAGCGCGTCCAGACGCAGGATCAGGCGCTGATTCTGCTGGTTCCGCCGCCAGGCCTCTTCAAACCAGCGGTGCAGAATAACCCGCCCGCAGACGAGGATGAGCGTAAACACCCCCCAGATAACGGCAAAGCGCAGGTTAATCCCGTGGTTGAGCGCAATACTGGCCACCGACAGCGCAATCCACAGCGGCAGGAGAAATGCCAGCAGCCCTGACGGGTAAAAATAGAGCGCCGTCATTCCCGCGAGCATCAGGATCACATAGACAGGCCAGGCATGAGGGAGTTGAGCAACCGCGATGAGCCAGTAGCTGCACAACGACCACAGCAGGCTGCAGATAAACAGCACGATGCCGATACCGGCAATATGCCGCCAGGCCATCACCACCAGCGTGGCCGAAAGTAAAATGATGCCCAGCATCGCGGTGTCGACCATCGTCGTCAGCGATCTGGACGCGCCCAGCAGCGTATCCATGTTGCCCACGATAGTGTTACGCAGCAGAAGCATGACCGCCAGGCTCAGGTTCACAAAGGCCAGCCACGGGAGATTCATTGCCAGACCGTGGCGCACCATCGATTTGTGGGTGGGCCATGTCGCGAGTTCAGGCGTCGTATTGCGTCTTTTTTCCATGAAGGTGGGATCCCGTCCGGGGGGGCGTGCATGCCAGAGGTTTATCTTTAACTATAAGCAGCCTCGACTATTCATCAAATCAATGAGCATAAAAAACCGGGCGTTGCGCCCGGCGTGATGGTTATTGCTGTTGCTCTTTTTTCTTACCCAGCGTCGGCGTTTCGTCGAAAAAGTTCCACGGTTTGAGCAGGGTATGTACCCATTCTGTCGGCATGATCGGCCACTCCTCCGCGCGGGCAACGTGGGTGGTGCCGGTGGTCATCCAGACCACGTCATCCTGGTCGTTCACCGACTCGTTATCCTTGCTGTACTGCCCCAGGCCGGTATCGTGGGTTGAACGGTTCGGGAATTTGCCTTCCGGGTACATCTCGTTGGGATGGTAACGCGTTACCCACAGCTGCTTATCCATAAAGCTCAGACGGTGGTAAATCCACTCGTCCTGGGCAAACTTCGCGCCGGTGGCAACCGGGTGCGTGCCGCCCGCGTACGGGATAATCTGGTATGAAACCGGGTTGCCCATGCGATTCTCTTTCGTTGTGTTACTCAGCAGACGAATGGTGCCCGGGTCGAATTTTTGCGCGGCCTGCAGTTCACTGTCGATATCGTACTGATTGACCTGCATGGTGCTGGTGCGGGGACCGCCTGCGGTATTCGGCTTCACTTCCGGATCCATCGCCACCAGCTTGTTATTGGTTCCGTCCACGTCCAAATCCAGACGGAAGTTATAGATGTGCTGATGCGTGGTCCCCACGATGTTGTGGTCGATCAGCGTTCCGTATCGGGTGTCATCTTTGGCGGTGGCGTCATGCATGGTTTTCGCCTGCACGCCTTTAACCGCCTCGATCCCCGTCGCGCCTGCATCAATGCCGATGGTGCCGTTTTCGTGGAATACCCAGTCGAAGATGTAGTCGTAATTCCCCACGGTGCTTACCCAGCGCACCACCAGCTCGCGGCGCTCGGCGCTGACGTTCGGCTGGCCCATCTCCTGATGCTTATACTCCGGCCCGGCATAGCGTTCAAAAATGGCGATAGCACGCGGGATATCCATCGGTGCGCCGGTGTAGTCGGGGATTGTCTCGTTCAGCAGTACGGCGTTAGTGGGCACGTCTTTGCCGCGCACCAGCGGTGAGGTCAGGGTGCCCATACCGTAGTCCCCGGAATCAAGATAGGCTTTGAAGTACCAGCCCACATCCGGGTCGCCGTACGGAACAATCATCCCGCCCAGCGATCCCTGGTACATCACCTGACGTTTTTTACCGTTATCGTTGTACGTAACGGTTGAGAGCATCGGTCCGACGCGCGAATCCAGGCTCAGGTGGAAATCCCAGTTCTGCCAGTGGACCATATCGCCGGTAATGGTGTAGTTCTTGCCCTCTGGCTCGATGATCTCCAGCGGTTTTTTGGCTGTTTCAATGCGGTCGCGGCCATCATAAGGGCGGGGCGTGAGCGGTACGGGGACCACCGGGCCTTCCTCAATTTTCTGGATTTTCTTCTGTTCGAGATCGACCACCGCGACCAGATTTTCAATAGGGTGCGCCCAGTAGTTGCCATCGCCCACGTCAAGGTAGCTCACCACTTTCAGCAGACGGTCCTCTTGTTTCAGGCCATCTTTCCCGTCGAAATAGCCCACGGTCAGCGGGGTGGTGATCACCTTCTTCGTGTCGGTGATACCGCGTTTTTTCAGCACCGAAGCAAACTCTGCGCTGTCGTTAATAATCTGCTGCACGGTAGCAAAGTCGTCCAGCAGGACCATGCCGTGGGCGTCTTTGATGGTTTCCCAGCGCAGGATCTTCTTATCCTTCAGGTCCACCAGGCTTTCGATGATCTGTTTCCCGTCCAGCAGGGTGAGGTTCGCCTGGCGGGGAGCGTCGACCGCCGTGCCGTTGAGCACAAAGTCCCAGACTTTGGCTTTCTCCGGTTCGGCCAGCGCAATCTGGGTGAAACGGGTATTGGGTTTGAAGTCGGCAGAGGCTTTCACAATCTCAACAGCCTGTTTGATCTCCTCCGCTGTCAGCGCATTGAGGGGATGAGGGCGCTTTTCTACCTGGAACGTCTGGTCAAGGCCTGACTGAAACACATCGTTGATAAAGGTCTCCGGGATAAACGCCTGGTTATTCTTCATCACGACAGGTACCTGCAGCGTCAGCGGCTTGCCGTTAACAATGGCGGTTTTCGCGCCCGGCTTAACCTTCACAAACGCACCATCTTTCGAGAGGGTGAACATTTGGGCGTAATCATCCCACTGCACATCCGCGCCAAAGTCTTTCAGCGTTTTTTCCATCGGCACCATGTGCGCCTCGCTGCCGTGAGCGAAAACAGGGGATTGCCACGCGCAACACAGCGCAATGGCCATCGCCAGCGCCGTTCTACGGGCAGAAAAAGTAGCATTGCTTCCCATCGTAGACCTCATCTTGTTGTGTTTATTGTGTTGTGTCAGCCTTATCCTGACAGCAGCCTGAGAAAAGCGTTTGCCTGCATCTGCCAGGTTATTTGTCAGGTTTGCCAGGTTAAAAAAAGAGCGGGGTGACGTCACACCCCGGCAGGCCGTCGTTGGCCGGGTAAACGTCGCGTTACCCGGCAGGAAAGACGGTGAAGGAAAGGGATCAGACGTCGCCGTGCTGGCGGGCGACCAGCGTCAGAATGGAGTAAAGGGCCACGGCCTGCTGGTGCTGGTTGTAGATTTCCACTGACCACTCCACCACGCCGGTCGGTTTTTCATCGGGGGTGCGCTGTTTCTTCAGCGTTTTGCGCTTACAGGTCAGACGCACCTGAATGGTGTCGCCCGGCTTCACCGGCTCGATAAAGCGCAGGTTCTCCATGCCGTAGTTGGCGATGACCGGGCCGACGCCCGCATCAACAAACAGCCCGGCGGCGGCGGAGATCAGGAAGTAGCCATGCACCACGCGCTCACCAAAGATGGACTCGGCAGCGCCGATTTTGTCCATGTGCGCGTAGAAGTGATCCCCGCTCAGACAGGCAAAATTCACGATGTCGGTTTCCGTCAACGTACGGCGCGGCGTCAGCAGGCTGTCGCCAGGCTGAAGCTCCTCGAAGTATTTGCGGAACGGATGCACGCGGTCTTCCTGCACCTCTGCGCCGCGCACCCACTGTTTACCGATGGCCGCCAGCATCGAAGGGCTGCCCTGGATCGCGGTGCGCTGGAGGTAATGCTTCACGGCGCGCAGGCCGCCAAGCTCTTCGCCGCCGCCCGCACGACCCGGACCGCCGTGCACCAGCTGCGGCAGCGGTGAACCGTGCCCGGTTGACTCTTTTGACGACGCCTCGTTGAGGATCTGAATGCGTCCGTGGGCGCGCGCCGCGCCGGCAATGAACTGCCGCGCGGTGGCGGGTTCTGCCGTGACCAGCGTGCCCGCCAGGCTTCCGCCGCCCGCTCGGGCAAGCGCCATTGCGTGGTCGGCATGGCGATAAGGCATCAGCGTGGCGACAGGGCCAAAGGCTTCGATGGCATGGACCGCCGAGGTTTCATCCGGCTGCGGGCAGAAGAGTAGGGTCGGCGGGAAGAATGCCCCGGCGGCGTTCAGGTCGGCTTTTCCGCCAAGGCGGATCTGGCAGCCCGCGGCCACCAGGCGATCCACGTTGGCCTGCACGTCGGCACGCTGATCGCTGTTGACCAGCGCGCCCATTTTGACCCCTTCCTGCGCCGGGTCGCCCATCACCACCTTTTCCAGCCGCGCAATCAGCGCCTGGCTGACGGCCTCCGTCTGGCGCTGAGGAACCAGTATTCGGCGGATGGCGGTACATTTTTGCCCGGCTTTGGCGGTCATCTCACGCACCACTTCGCGAATAAACAGCGCAAACTCCGGCTGCTCCGGCGTGACGTCTTCACCCAGCACGCAGCAGTTCAGCGAGTCTGCTTCCATGGTGAACGGAATCGAGTTCGCCACAATATTAGGATGAAGGCGCAGGCTTTGCCCTGTTGAGGCCGAGCCGGTGAACGTCACCACGTCCTGGCTGTCCAGGTGGCTCAGCAGATCGCCTGCGCCGCCGCAAATCACGCTGATTGCACCGTCCGGCACCAGGCCGCTGTCGACGATCGCTTTCACCATCGCCTGCGTCACCTGCGCGGTGGCGGTGGCGGGCTTAATGATGGCGGGCATGCCGGCAAGCCAGGTGGGGGCCAGTTTTTCCAGCATACCCCAGCACGGGAAGTTAAAGGCGTTGATATGCACCGCCACGCCGGCTTTTGACGTTAAGACGTGGCGGGCGGCAAATCCGCCCTCTTTAGAGAGCGGGATCAGCTCGTCTTCCGGCCACAGCGTATCGTCCGGCAGCTCGCGGCTGCCGAGGCCTGCATAGGTAAACAGAGTGCCGATCCCGCCCTCAATATCCACCCAGCCATCGGCACGGGTCGCGCCGGTCTGGGCGGACAACGTATAAAACTGCTTTTTCTGGCTCAGGAGGTGCTTCGCCACCGCCTTCAGCATGGCGGCGCGTTCAATAAAGGTCATCGCGCGAAGTGCTTCGCCCCCGCGCTCGATGGCGTAGCGGCGCGCGGCCGCCATATCCAGCCCTTCGCTGGTGACTTCCCATAAGGCTTCACCGCTGATGGCGTGATGAATCGTGCGCTCACGGCCCCGGCCAGACTGCCAGATGCCGGACAAGAAGCTGGCTAACTGCTGCATCGCTTATCTCCAAGTGTTTCGTAATTTCACTATAGATAGTTTGATCATGAATCATAAAAATCAAGCTGAGTTTTAAAGAATTGTTAACATTGTGATCTGGCAGGAGGAGAAGAGGCGCTTTAAACGCCCGCTGGCAGGCCTTGTGTGAAAAGCCTTGCGAGCCACGTCACAAAATAAACAAACACATCTTGGGGTTATATTTAACCTTTGTGTAACTTTTATGAAACGAAGTGATTCATCATTTTGCCTGTTTAAATAAATTTACGAATCATAAGGTGATGACGTGACGCAAGAACAACGCTTTGAGCAGCGCATAGAGCAGGAGACAGCCATCGAGCCACAGGACTGGATGCCTGACGCCTACCGCAAAACGCTGATCCGCCAGATTGGTCAGCACGCGCACTCCGAAATCGTCGGCATGCTGCCGGAGGGGAACTGGATCACCCGCGCGCCGACGTTGCGCCGCAAAGCCATTCTGCTGGCGAAGGTGCAGGACGAAGCCGGGCACGGGCTGTACCTCTACAGCGCGGCGGAAACGCTGGGCTGTGCGCGGGAGGACATCTACCAGAAGATGCTCGACGGCAAGATGAAATACTCCTCGATCTTCAACTACCCCACCCTGAGCTGGGCCGACATCGGCGTAATTGGCTGGCTGGTGGACGGCGCGGCCATCGTCAACCAGGTGGCGCTTTGCCGTACCTCGTACGGGCCGTATGCCCGGGCGATGGTGAAAATCTGTAAAGAAGAGAGCTTCCACCAGCGTCAGGGCTTTGAAGCCTGCATGGCGCTGGCACAGGGCAGCGAATCGCAGCGCCAGATGTTGCAGGACGCCATTAACCGCTTCTGGTGGCCCGCGCTGATGATGTTCGGGCCAAACGATGATAACTCCCCAAACAGCGCCCGCAGCCTGGCCTGGAAAATCAAACGTTTCGGCAACGATGAACTGCGCCAGCGTTTTGTGGATAACACCGTCCCGCAGGTGGAGATGCTGGGCATGACGGTGCCGGACGCCGATCTGCATTTCGATGAACAGAGCGGCCACTACCGCTTTGGCGAGATCGACTGGCAGGAATTTGACGAGGTGATTAACGGGCGCGGGATCTGTAACCACGAGCGTCTGGCCGCAAAACGTAAAGCCTGGGACGACGGCGCCTGGGTGCGCGAAGCCGCCCTGGCGCACGCAGAAAAACAACACGCGCGCAGCGCAGCGTAAGAGGAAACATCATGAGCAATGTCTACTGGCCGCTGTACGAAGTGTTCGTACGCAGCAAACAAGGATTATCCCATCGTCACGTGGGCAGCCTGCATGCCGCCGATGATCGTATGGCGCTGGAAAACGCCCGCGACGCCTATACCCGCCGCAGCGAAGGCTGTTCCATCTGGGTGGTGAAGGCCAGCGAAATTATTGCCTCTCAGCCCGAAGAGAGCGGTGAATTTTTCGATCCGGCCGAGAGCAAGGTCTATCGCCATCCGACGTTTTACACCATCCCTGATGGCATCGAGCATATGTGAGGTTGGGGATGAATAACGTATCTGCATACGCCCTGCGTTTGGGCGACAACGGTCTGGTGTTGTCCCAGCGTCTTGGCGCCTGGTGCGGTCACGCGCCGGAGCTGGAAATTGACCTCGCGCTGGCGAATATCGCCCTCGACCTGCTGGGCCAGGCGCGCAACTTTCTGACCTACGCCGCCGAGCGGGAAGGCCAGGGCGATGAAGATTCGCTGGCGTTTGGTCGCGATGAACGCCAGTTTTGCAATCTCCTGCTGGTGGAGCAGCCGAACGGCAGCTTCGCTGACACCCTTGTCCGCCAGTACCTGATGGACGCATGGAACGTGGCGCTGTACGAACGCCTGATCCACAGCAGCGACGCCCGGCTGGCCGCCATTGCCGCCAAAGCGATTAAAGAGGTGCGCTATCACCTGCGCTTTAGCCGCGGCTGGCTGGTGCGTCTGGGCGACGGCACGGCGCTCTCCTCGCAAAAAATGCAGCAGGCGGTGAACAGCCTGTGGCGCTTTACGGCGGAGCTGTTCGACGCCGACGACGTTGAGCTGGCGCTGATCGCCTCCGGCGTGGCGGTTGATCCGCGCACCCTGCGCGAGCCGTGGGAACGTGAAGTGTTCGCGGGTTTACAGGAAGCCACCCTGAGCGTCCCCGATGAAGCGGCGTACCGCACGGGGGGCAAACGTGGCCTGCATACCGAACATCTGGGGCCGATGCTGGCGGAGATGCAGTATCTCCAGCGCGTCTACCCCGGTCAGCAGTGGTAAAGGAGAGCGCTATGCAACGCCTCGTCGACATCGCACCGGCACAAATCCCGCAAATCTGGGCGCTGTTAAGCCAGATCCCGGACCCGGAAGTTCCGGTGCTCACCATCACCGATTTAGGCATGGTGCGCAGCGTAAAGGCGCAGGGCGAGGGCTGGGTCATTGGTTTTACACCGACCTATTCGGGCTGCCCGGCAACGGAACACCTGCTGGGGGCGATCCGTGAAGCGATGACCGCGAGCGGCTTTACCCCGGTGCATATCGTGCTCCAGCTTGAACCTGCGTGGACGACCGACTGGATGACGGCGGATGCCCGTGAACGCCTGCGGGAATATGGCATCAGCCCACCCGTCGGCCACAGCTGCCACGCCCATGCGCCTGCTGAGGTGAGCTGCCCGCGCTGTGCGAGCACCAACACCTCGCTTATCAGTGAATTTGGATCCACGGCCTGCAAAGCGCTCTACCGCTGCAATACCTGCCGTGAGCCTTTCGATTATTTCAAATGTATTTGAGGCTGCCATGACAACGTTTCACTCCTTAACAGTGGCAAAAGTAGAACCCGAAACCCGCGACGCGGTCACCATCACCTTTGCGGTGCCGGACGCGTTACAGGACGCATATCGCTTTCGTCCCGGCCAGCATCTGACGCTGAAGGCAACCCTTGGCGGCGATGAACTGCGCCGCTGCTACTCGATTTGCCGACATGCCGCGCCGGGTGAAATCAGCGTGGCGGTGAAAGCCATAGAGGGCGGGCGCTTCTCCCGCTATGCCCGCGACGAAATCAAGCAGGGTATGGCGCTGGAGGTAATGGTGCCCCAGGGGCAATTTGGCTACCAGCCGCAGGCCGAACGTCAGGGGCACTATCTGGCGATTGCCGCCGGGTCGGGCATTACCCCAATGCTGGCGATTATCTCCGCCACCCTTGTCATCGAACCCAACAGCCATTTCACTTTGATTTACGGCAACCGCAGCAGCCAGACCATGATGTTCCGCAGCGCCCTGGCGGACCTGAAGGACAAATATCCGCAGCGGCTGCAGCTGGTGTCCATCTTTAGCCAGGAGACGCTCGACAGCGATCTGCTGCACGGGCGCATCGACGGCGAAAAGCTGCAGGCGCTGGCAAAAACCCTGATCAACTTCCGCCAGTATGACGAAGCCTTTATCTGCGGCCCGTCATCAATGATGGATGATGCCGAAGCGGCCCTGAAAGCACTGGGGATGCCGGAGCAATCCATCCACCTTGAACGCTTTAATACGCCGGGCTCCGCGATCAAACGTACCCTGAGCGTGCAGACGGAAGGCCAGAAAGTCACCGTTCGTCAGGACGGACGCGACCGCGAGATAACCCTGACGGCGGACGATGAGAGCATTCTTGATGCCGCGCTGCGCCAGGGGGCAGATTTGCCCTACGCCTGCAAGGGCGGCGTCTGTGCCACCTGTAAATGCAAGGTGCTGCGCGGAAAAGTGGACATGGCAACCAACTACAGCCTGGAGCCGGACGAACTGGCGGCAGGCTACGTACTGAGCTGTCAGGCGCTGCCGTTAACCGCCGACGTGGTGGTCGATTTTGATGCGAAGGGGATGGCATGAGCGAACTGATTGTCACCCGTCATGGCCGCGTGCTCCAGCTGACGCTGAACCGCCCGGCGGCACGCAATGCGCTGAATAACGCCCTGTTAAGGCAAATCGCCGACGCGCTGGAAAGCGCTGCGGTTGATGGCGATATCTCCGCCTGCGTGATCGCCGGCAACGAACGCTGCTTCGCCGCCGGGGCAGATCTCAACGAAATGGCGGAAAACGATCTCTCCGCCACCCTGAACGACATCCGTCCGCAGCTGTGGGCGCGGATTAACGCCTTCAATAAACCGCTGATTGCCGCCGTAAACGGCTTTGCGCTGGGGGCAGGATGTGAACTCGCGCTGCTCTGCGACGTGGTGATCGCCGGGGATAACGCCCGTTTCGGGCTGCCGGAGATCACCCTCGGCATCATGCCGGGCGCGGGCGGTACCCAGCGCCTTATTCGCTGTGTCGGCAAATCCCTCGCCAGCAAAATGGTGCTGACCGGCGAAAGCCTCTCTGCAGAGCAGGCGCAGCGCGCCGGGCTGGTCAGCGATGTGTTCCCGGCCTCGCTGACGCTGGAGTATGCCCTGAAACAGGCGGCGCTGATGGCGCGCCACGCGCCGCTGGCCCTGCAGGCAGCGAAGCAGGCGCTGCGTCAGTCTTACGAAGTGCCGCTGCAGGCCGGACTGGCGCAGGAGCGGCAGCTGTTCACGCTGCTCTCAGCCACCGAGGACCGCCGCGAGGGCATCGACGCCTTCCTACACAAACGCACACCCGACTTCAAAGGACGTTAATTGTGGAATGTATTCTGAGTCAGATTGAGCAAGGCGTGATGACCATTACGCTGAACCGTCCGGAGCGGTTGAACAGCTTTAACGACGTGATGCACCGGCAGCTTTCCGACTGCCTGAAGCAGGCCGAGCGTGACGAGACTATCCGCTGCCTGCTGATCACCGGGGCAGGACGCGGTTTCTGCGCGGGACAGGACCTGAATGACCGTAACGTGGACCCTAACGGCCCGGCGCCGGATCTCGGGATGTCGGTGGAAACCTTCTATAACCCGCTGGTTCGCCGTCTGGCGAAACTGCCGAAGCCGGTAATTTGCGCGGTCAACGGCGTGGCGGCCGGGGCGGGCGCTACGCTGGCACTCGGTTGCGACATGGTGATCGCCGCGCGCTCGGCCAATTTTGTGATGGCGTTTAGCAAGCTCGGTTTAGTGCCCGACTGCGGCGGCACCTGGCTGCTGCCGCGTATCGCCGGACGCGCCCGGGCGATGGGGCTGGCGCTGCTCGGTGACAAACTCAGCGCCGAACAGGCGCTGGCGTGGGGAATGATCTGGCAGGTGGTCGACGATGAACAACTCTCCGCCACGGCGCAGCAGCTTGCGCTGCACTTTGCCTCGCAGCCGACCTTTGGCCTGGGGCTGATCAAGCAGGCAATTAACGCCGCCGAAACCAACACCCTCGATGCCCAGCTCGATCTGGAGCGGGATTACCAGCGCCTGGCCGGGCGCAGCGATGATTACCGCGAAGGCGTCAGCGCGTTCCTGGCGAAGCGCACGCCAAACTTTACGGGGAAATAAGATGGTGACGACGCTTCACACCGTCGCTGTTATCGGCAGCGGCACCATGGGCGCGGGGATTGCTGAAGTGGCGGCGAGCCATGGTCATCAGGTCCTGATTTACGATATCAACGCCGAGGCCATATCACGCGCTATCGACGGTATTCACCAGCGCCTGATGTCGCGGGTAGCGCGCGGGAAGTTGTCCGCAGATGCCTGCGATCACATTCTGGCACGGCTGACCCCCGTCACCGACATTAACGCGCTTGCCGCGGCGGATCTGGTGATTGAGGCCGCGTCCGAACGGCTGGAGGTGAAAAAGGCGCTGTTTGCGACGCTGGCGGACATTTGCCCCCCGCAGACGTTACTGACCAGCAACACGTCGTCCATTTCCGTCACCGCCATTGCGGCGGAGATCGCGCATCCCGAGCGTGTGGCAGGGCTGCACTTCTTCAACCCCGCGCCGGTGATGAAGCTGGTGGAGGTGGTGAGCGGCCTGGCGACCTCGACGGAAGTGGCTGACGCCCTGTGCGAGCTGGCGCTGAACTGGGGAAAACAGCCGGTGCGCTGCCAGTCGACGCCGGGCTTTATCGTCAACCGCGTGGCGCGACCCTTCTATTCCGAAGCCTGGCGCGCGCTGGAAGAGCAGGTCGCTGCGCCAGAGGTGATTGACGCTGCGCTGCGCGAAGGCGGCGGCTTCCCGATGGGGCCGCTGGAGCTGACTGACATGATCGGTCAGGACGTTAACTTCGCGGTTACCTGCTCGGTGTTCAACGCCTTCTGGCAGGAGCGCCGTTTTCTGCCGTCGCTGGTGCAGCAGGAGCTGGTGCTGGCCGGGCGTCTCGGCAAAAAAAGCGGGAAGGGCGTATATGACTGGCAGGGCGAAAAACCACACGTACCGTGGCTTGCGCCGGTGAGCGACAGCTACAGCCCGATGAGCGTGCAGCGAAAAAGTGACGGTGTCACGCAAATTGATGAGGTCCTGCTGATTGAAACCCGGGGCGAAACCGCGCAGTCGCTGGCGGTACGCCATAACGGCCCGGTCGTCGTGGTGGACCGTATCGAACGGGATGTGGCGGTTATCGCCGTCGCCGCCAGCAATCCGCACTCTGCCACGCAAAAAGCGATCTTTTATCTGCAACAGCGGGGCCATCGGGTCGTGCAAATTGCCGATTATCCCGGGCTGCTGGTCTGGCGTACGGTGGCGATGATTGCCAACGAGGCGCTGGATGCCCTGCAAAAGGGCGTCGCCAGCGAGAAAGATATCGATACCGCCATGCGGCTTGGCGTCAATTACCCGAGCGGCCCAATCGCCTGGGGGGAACGCCTTGGCTGGCAGCGTCTGCTGGCGCTGCTGGAAAACCTGCAACGACATTACGGCGAGGAACGCTATCGCCCCTGTTCCCTGCTGCGCCAGCGTGCGCTTCTGGAGAGTAGCTATGAGTCATAACGCCTGGCACAACGCCCGCACTATGTATGAACAGGACGCCTGCGCACAGGCGCTGGGGATCGACATTATCGAGATGGACGAGGGTTACGCGAAAGTCACCATGACCATCACCCCGCAGATGCTGAACGGGCATAAAACCTGTCACGGCGGACAGCTGTTCTCCCTGGCCGACACCGCGTTTGCCTACGCCTGCAACAGCCAGGGGCTGGCAGCGGTGGCCTCCGGCTGCGCAATCGACTTTCTGCGTCCGGGGTTTGCCGGAGACAGGCTGACCGCCACCGCGCGGGTAAAGCATCAGGGCAAACTGACCGGCGTATACGACATTGAAATTCAGAATCAACAACAGAAAACCGTCGCTCTCTTTCGCGGGAAATCTCACCGCATTGGCGGCAGTGTCACAGGAGAAGCTTGATGCGCGAAGCATTTATTTGTGATGGTGTTCGTACGCCAATTGGCCGCTACGGCGGGGCGTTATCCGGCGTTCGCGCTGACGATCTGGGTGCCGTGCCGCTGCGTGCGCTGCTGGCTCGCTACCCGCAGCTGGACGCGGAGCGTATTGATGACGTGATTTTCGGCTGCGCCAACCAGGCGGGGGAAGATAACCGCAACGTGGCGCGCATGGCGGCGCTGCTGGCGGGCCTGCCGCAGACGGTATCCGGCACCACCATCAACCGCCTGTGCGGCTCAGGGCTGGACGCGATTGGCTTTGCGGCGCGGGCCATTAAAGCCGGTGATGGCGATCTGCTGCTGGCCGGCGGCGTGGAGTCCATGTCGCGCGCGCCGTTTGTGATGGGCAAGGCGACCTCCGCCTTTCAGCGCCAGGCAGAAATGTTCGATACCACGATTGGCTGGCGGTTTGTGAACCCGCTCATGCATCAGCAATTTGGTACTGACAGCATGCCGGAAACGGCAGAGAATGTAGCTGAATTGTTAAATATTAGCCGTGCCGATCAGGATGCCTTTGCACTGCGCAGCCAGCAGCGTACCGCGCGGGCCCAGGAAAACGGCGTTCTGGCGCAGGAGATTGTGCCGGTCACGGTTGCCGGTAAAAAGGGCGCGGTGACAGACGTTTCGGTCGACGAGCATCCGCGGGCAGACACCACCGCAGAACAGCTTGCGGCCCTGAAAACCCCGTTTCGCAAAAACGGCGTGGTCACGGCGGGGAATGCCTCCGGCGTGAACGACGGGGCGGCGGCGCTGATTATCGCCAGCGAACCTATGGCGCTTGCCCAGGGGCTGGTGCCGCGTACGCGAATCGTGGCGATGGCGAGCGCAGGCGTTGAGCCGCGTCTGATGGGGCTGGGTCCAGTACCCGCCACGCGTAAAGTGCTGGAGCGCGCCGGTCTCAGTATTACCGACATGGACGTGATCGAGCTTAACGAAGCCTTTGCGTCGCAGGCGCTGGGCGTATTGCGCCAGCTCGGTTTGCCGGACGATGCCGCGCACGTCAACCCGAACGGCGGGGCGATTGCCTTAGGCCATCCGCTGGGCATGAGCGGCGCGCGACTGGCGCTGGCAGCCAGCAATGAATTACACCGACGCGGCGGGCGCTATGCCCTGTGCACGATGTGTATCGGTGTGGGTCAGGGCATTGCCATGATCCTTGAGCGTGTTTGAGCAATCACACTGTGAGTACCCTACAATGACAAATACAACAATGCTTGATCCGATCGAAACCGCCTCCCTCGACGAGCTGCAGGCCCTGCAAACCGAGCGCCTGAAGTGGACGCTGCATCACGCCTACAGCAACGTCCCGATGTACAAACGCAAGTTTGACGCGGCGGGCGTTCACCCTGACGATTTCAACGAACTGGCGGATATCTGCAAATTCCCGTGCACCACCAAGCAGGATCTGCGCGATAACTATCCGTTCGACACCTTTGCCGTGCCGATGGAGCAGGTGGTGCGTATTCACGCCTCGTCCGGCACCACCGGCAAGCCAACCGTAGTGGGCTATACCCAGAACGACATCGATAACTGGGCCAATATCGTGGCCCGCTCCCTGCGTGCCGCCGGAGGCAGTGCGAAAGACAAGATTCACGTGGCGTACGGCTATGGCCTGTTTACCGGCGGGCTGGGCGCGCATTACGGTGCCGAGCGCCTGGGGGCGACGGTGATCCCGATGTCCGGCGGCCAGACCGAAAAACAGGCGCAGCTGATCCGCGATTTTCAGCCGGATATGATCATGGTGACGCCTTCCTATTGCCTGAATCTGATCGAAGAGCTGGAGCGCCAGATGGGCGGCGACGCCAGCCGCTGCTCCCTGCGTGTCGGCGTGTTTGGTGCAGAGCCCTGGACCCAGGCGATGCGCCGCGAGATCGAAAAACGTCTGGGTATCACCGCGCTCGATATCTACGGTTTGTCCGAAGTCATGGGGCCGGGCGTGGCGATGGAATGTCTGGAAACGGCCGATGGCCCGACCATCTGGGAAGATCATTTCTATCCGGAAATCGTCAACCCGAACGACGGGACGCCGCTCGCCGACGGCCAGCAGGGCGAACTGCTGTTCACCACGCTGACCAAAGAGGCGCTGCCGGTGATCCGCTACCGCACCCGCGATCTGACGCGTCTGCTGCCCGGCACCGCGCGCACCATGCGCCGCATGGATCGCATCAGCGGGCGCAGCGACGACATGCTGATCATCCGCGGCGTGAACGTCTTCCCGTCTCAGTTGGAAGAGGAGATCGTTAAGTTCGAACATCTCTCTCCGCATTACCAGCTGGAGGTGAACCGCCGCGGGCATCTTGATTCACTTTCTGTGAAGGTGGAGCTAAAAGAGAGCAGCTTAACCCTGACCCACGAACAGCGCTGCCAGGTGTGCCACCAGCTGCGCCACCGCATCAAATCGATGGTGGGGATCTCGACCGACGTGACGATTGTTAACTGCGGCAGCATCCCACGCTCGGAAGGCAAGGCGTGCCGGGTGTTTGATTTGCGTAAGGTGGCGGCGAACGGTTGAGGTTTATTTCCCCTCACCCCAGTCCTCTCCCAAAGGGAGAGGTAGTCTTACGTTCCCTCTCCCTTTGGGAGAGGGTTAGGGTGAGGGTACACCCCCTCATTCGTATGCTATGATTCATCCATAAAAAAAACCTCACCAGAATGAATCACATGAATAAACTTGATGCCTTTATCCAGCACGCCGTCAGCTCAGTACCCATCAGCGGGACATCGCTTATCTCTTCGTTATACGGCGATGCGCTGTCCCATCGCGGCGGCGAAATCTGGCTCGGAAGCCTGGCAGCCCTGCTGGAGGGGATGGGGTTTGGCGAACGTTTTGTGCGCACCGCGCTGTTCCGCCTCAATAAAGAGGGCTGGCTGGACGTTTCGCGCATTGGCCGTCGCAGCTTTTACCGCCTGAGCGACAAAGGGCTGCGTCTGACGCGCCGCGCGGAGAATAAAATCTACCGCGCCGAACTGCCCGCCTGGGATGGCAAATGGCTGCTGCTGCTGTCGGAAGGGCTGGATAAAACCACGCTCGCCGACGTCAAAAAGCAGCTCATCTGGCAGGGGTTTGGCACCCTGGCCCCCAGCCTGATGGCGTCGCCGTCACAGCATCTGGCGGACGTGCAGTCGCTTCTGCACGACGCGGGCGTGGCGGAAAACGTCATCTTCTTTGAAGCCCACTCCCCGCTGGCGCTCTCCCGTGCCGCGCTGCGTGCGCGGGTTGAGGAGTGCTGGCAGCTTACCGAACAAAACATGATGTACGAGACGTTCATCGACTCGTTTCGTCCGCTGCTGCCGCTGTTGAAAGAGGCCGCGCCGGAAGATCTCACTCCCGAGCGCTGCTTCCAGATCCAGCTGCTACTTATCCATTTCTACCGTCGCGTCGTGCTTAAAGATCCGCTGCTGCCCGAGGAGTTACTTCCGGCGCACTGGGCGGGGCAAAACGCGCGACAGCTCTGTATCAACATCTACCAGCGCGTCGCGCCGGGAGCGCAGGCGTTCGTCACCGAGAAGGGCGAAACGTCCGTGGGTGAACTGCCCGTGCCCGGCACGCTCTATTACCAGCGCTTTGGTGGTCTGCATAGCGTTTAAGGAGAAAGTATGCCTGTTTATCAAATTGACGGCCTGACGCCGGTCGTGCCCGAAGAGAGCTACGTTCACCCGACGGCGGTGCTGATTGGTGACGTGATCCTCGGCAAAGGCGTATACGTTGGCCCCAACGCCAGCCTGCGCGGGGATTTTGGTCGTATCGTCATTAGAGATGGTGCGAACATTCAGGATAACTGCGTGATGCACGGGTTCCCGGAACAGGACACGGTTGTTGAGGAAGACGGGCATATCGGCCACAGCGCGATCCTGCACGGCTGCGTGATCCGCCGAAACGCGCTGGTGGGGATGAATGCCGTGGTGATGGACGGCGCGATCATCGGTGAAAACAGCATCGTTGGCGCGGCGGCGTTTGTGAAAGCCAAAGCCGAAATGCCTGCCAATTATCTGATTATTGGCAGCCCGGCCAAAGCGATACGCCAGCTCAGCGAGCAGGAAATGGCATGGAAAAAGCAGGGCACCCGTGAATATCAGGTTCTGGTGGAGCGCTGCAAACACACGATGCATCAGGTAGAGCCGCTGCGTGAAGTGGAAGAGGGGCGCAAGCGGCTGGTGTTTGACGAAAACCTGCGGCCCAAGTCGGCTTCATAGGGTTAATTGTGTTACCTGAGTGGGACTTCGGTTAAGGGTCACACCTTCAGGTAACACCTGATTTCCTATAACCCAAGATCGCTCAAAGAGGGATGGTCGTCAGGGCGTCTGCCCAGCGGCCAGTGGTACAGCCGCTCCGATTCTTTGATGGGCATGTCATTAACGCAGGCGAAACGGCGCGTCATCAGACCATCCTTATCAAACTCCCAGTTCTCATTGCCATAAGAACGGAACCAGTTGCCTGAATCATCATGCCATTCATAGGCATAGCGCACGGCAATCCGGTTATCCGTAAATGCCCACAGCTCTTTGATCAGCCGATAATCCAGCTCCTTCTTCCATTTGCGGTCCAGAAAAGCCTGCGCTTCTTCCCGGTTGGTGGCGAATTCTGCGCGGTTTCGCCATTTCGTATCCAGCGAGTAGGCAAGGGCGACTTTTGCCGGGTCGCGGCTGTTCCAGCCATCCTCTGCCAGCCTCACTTTTTCAATGGCCGTTTCACGGGTAAATGGCGGTAACGGTGGGCGCGTATTCATAGTCATACCTCAGGTTGATATTAGGTAGACAGGTCTGTCTACTTGCGTTAATCTATGCCTGAAAAATAATGCTGTCAATACATCATTTGAGGACGGAATTGGATGAAAACATCCATCAAAAATAAAGACGAGAAAATGAGCGTCAGGGATAAAATAGTGCTTACCGCGCATGACCTGTTTTATTCCACAGGGTTTAAAGCAACGGGCGTGGATACCATCATTAAGCAGGCACACGTCACCAAAGTGACGTTTTATCGCCATTTTCCGAGTAAAAGTTTACTTATTCTGGCCTATCTGAATTACCGCCATGAATTATGGATAAACGACTTCGTCACCGCGTTACGTCTGCATCTGGCGAAGGGTAAAACACCGGCGCAGGCCTTATCCGCAACGCTTCAGGACTGGTTTATGTCGCCCGACTTCCACGGCTGTGCGTTTATCAACGCCAGCGCAGAGGCGAAATCAGAAGAGATTGAACGCGAGATAAAAGAAATATGCCGCAGCCATAAACAAGAAACAAAAGCCAATATTGCCGCGTTAACCCATATTACCGATCCGCAAATACTTAATGAAATTATGATACTCATCGACGGGGCCATTATTCATGCGCAAATGGGTATGGAGGTGGAGGAGGTTATCGAACAACTGAAAAGTGGACTTGAAAAAATAATCGATCACGCTGCGTTGAGCGGGGCGTAATCGACGCATAAACGTGTGCCGATTACGCCACCGGTAAAGCGTAATACTTAATGAATATGACCGAGCGTTTGCAGGAAATCCTCAACCTGCTGCGGCGTTGCGGTATCGGCCTGATAAAGAATATCAAGCTTCACGTTCTTAAGGCCGCAGAAGCCGAAAACGCCGTCAACGATCTGGGCCTGCATCGCGTTGGTGTAACCGTGTTTATCGAACCCGGCAAGGTCGCTACCGGCGGTAGCAATAAGGCGAACCGGCACGTCGCGTAAATTGCCCTGGATCCGGCCATCAGCTGCCACTTTGTACGCCCAGTTCAGGGTAAGTACCCGATCAAACCAGCCTTTCAGGATACCGGGAACGGACCACCAGTAGATGGGGAAGACGAAGACCAGCATGTCTGCCCGATCAACCCGCTGCTGTTCACGCAGGATCTCGGCGGGAAGCGCGCTGGCGTCGCCGTGATACAGGTCAAGATCGGCACCGGACATCACCGGAGAAAAGCCTTCCGCATGAAGATCGGCTATCTCTACCTGCACACCTTGCTCACGCAGGGTCGCGGCAATACGCGCCGAGAGGGAATGGTTTAGGGCGTTTTTGACCGGGTGAGCCGTAACGATCAGCGCAGTATTTATTGCGGTTGTAGCAGACATAGCCACCTCACAAGGGGGAGTGAATGAGGTTTTATCTTACTATTGGTAACTTAGTTGTCAATCTGCCCATCCGCTCATTTTGTGCTATCGACGTAGGTATCCAGTACGCCAGACATCGCGCCGTTGAGCATCTCTTCGGCGACGTTACGCGCCAGAATCCCGTTACCGGCTGCGGTGCTGAGCGCGTCCGCCGCACCGATAATCGCCGTCAGCGCTGCTTCGCCCCGTACTCCTTTTAAGGTGATGAATGGCGCAAGCGCGGTGCGCAGGCAGTCTGCACAGTCGGCAACGCAGGCTTCGCGAAAATCTTGCAGCGCGCGGGACCCGGACAGGGCAGCCGCTATCGGGCCAGTTTCAGGCCCGGCGCTGATGGCGCAGTCGATATAGGCCGCACTGAAAAAACGAAGGGTGTCAGCGAGCGTTTTATTGTCCCTGTCCAGCGTCTCGCGGAATTTTTTGAGCTGTCGATCGCTGAAATCCTGGTAAAGCGCCATCAACAATCCCTCACGATCGCCAAAGTGATCGTAGGGAATCGGTTTGGTGACGTTCGCCCGCTCGGCCAGATAGCCCAGCGTGAGCGCTTCGGTGCCTTGCTGACGAACAATGCCGCGTGCAACCTCCAGTAACTGAACGCGTCGATCTTCTTTTCTTAAGCGCTTAACGACCATATTCCCCCCTGAATTTATCTACTAAACGTAGTTTACACGCTTTGTCCTTGCGACAGTATTAAAACGTTGCGCTATCCCTCTGCGCCGCTACGGGGGGCGGCTAGCGGTCGGCATTCTCCTCCTGAGCCATTTCCAGCGCGCTGGCACTGGCGGGGTCAAATAACGAAATGCTCTCAATCTGGTTGAGCATAATCACCTTGCGGAAGTCCATGGCGCTGCGCGGATCGGAATCAAGCGTAATGCCGTGCTCGTCGTACCATCTGCTGTAGTTATTTTCGATGCGCAGGTTCATCGTTTTTTCGTCGCGGTAGCCGCTCAGCATCGGGATGAGTACGATATTGGCCGTCTTTTCATACTCCAGCGTGGCGGTGTGGATCATGCCGATATAAATCCGCCGCGACCTCAGCGCCACCTGCGCCAGTTCCCCTTGCTCCATGCACTGATACAGCACCTGTTCGATGCCGCTGGACTGCGCCAGGCGCTTGTAGAGTTTTTTCCTGCCGTCACCGTCCAGCCTGGCGCTGCCCGCCCAGTTAGAACGGTACAGACAGAACAGTATGGCGAATGCCAGCATCACCACCACCGGAGCCTGGATCCCCAGGAAACTCCAGTTCATAAAATCAATTTGCCAGTCGGAATATTTATCCGAAGTGAAGTGGAACTTGTTGTCTGCGGCCGAGAGGGCCAGCAGTATCAGCCAGAGCAGGCCGGTGGCAATCACCCCCTGAAGAACGAAAATACAGCCATACAGCGCAACGAGAAAATAGACATCCCAGCCGAACGAACGCTTAATTTTGAAACGCGTTGAGAGATCGCGACTGGTGTACCAGTACCCACAGACCATCAACACCATGAATATTGCCGTTCCCATTTCAGGCCCTCTTCAGCGCGTTGACATGGCGCAGAAAGTCCTGCCGTACCTCGTTACTTTTGTAGTTCACCGAGGCGTTTCCGTCCTGATCGATGATGATGCGGTCGCCATCCTCTACGGCTTCGATAATCTCCTGGTGACTAATTACCTGCAGAAGGGATTCCGGGCTGGCAAAGAGTGCCATCAGTAACCTTTTCATCGCATGACATCCTTATGAATTAAAAGGATAAGTCTGGAAGAGAAAAGGGATATTTTCCTTAAGGTTATCCCTAAAAAAATATGGGCGTGACGATGCCGTCTAATTTTGGCTGAAAACCTGCACTTGATGGATGCTTTTATCTTCTTGAAAAGAATAGGGTAAAATAAATAGTTGCGCACAAACTTGGACAAATAACGTTAATTGTGTAAGTTTAAATTATGTGATTACGCTACGTTATTAATACCCAGGATGTGTCCCATGAGCACGTTGCCAACCGTTATCAGTCGCTTCGTTAACTATTACGTCGCGCTGGATACTCAGCCACCGTCGGCGCTGGCGGAGATTTATCATTCCGATGCCACGCTCGTCGATCCCTTTGGCGAACATCACGGGCTGTTGGCGCTTCAGCGCTACTTCACCCATCTGCTGGCCAACGTTCAGGAGTGCCGATTTACCGTCGATGCGCCGTTACAGCAGGGCGACCGCTTTGTGGTGACCTGGGTTATGCACTGGTCGCACCCGCGCATTGCGGGTGGGGCGTTGCGTCATCTGCCGGGGTGTTCGGTGGTGAACATGCACAACGATCGCATTATTCGCCAGCGCGATTACTACGATGCGGGAGAGATGATTTATGAGCATCTGCCCGTACTCGGCTGGGCCGTCCGCGGCGTTAAGCGGAGAGTGAAATCATGAAAACGGTCCTGATTACCGGCGCAAGTTCGGGCATTGGGGCTGGGCTGGCGACATCCTACGCCGATGACGGCTACCGGGTGATTGCCTGCGGGCGCGATCCAGCGCGTCTGGCGTCGTTGCAACAGCACAGCCCCAATATCACGATTCGCCTGTTCGACATGACCGACAGGGAAGCCTGTCTCCAGGCGCTGCAGGGCTGCGCTGCCGATACGGTGATCCTCTGCGCCGGTACCTGCGAATATCTTGATAATGGCGTGGTGGATGCCGCGCTGGTCGAGCGGGTGATGACCACCAATTTCATGGGGCCGGTGAACTGCCTGGCTGCGCTGCAAACGCAGCTGGTCTCCGGAAACCGCGTGGTGCTGGTCAGTTCCATGGCGCACTGGCTGCACTTCCCGCGCGCCGAAGCCTATGGCGCTTCCAAAGCCGCATTGACCTGGTTTGCCAGTACGCTGCGTCTCGACTGGGAAACCAAAGGCATTGCCGTCACGGTTGTTTCGCCTGGTTTTGTCGATACGCCGCTGACCCGTAAAAACGATTTCTCAATGCCGGGGCGCGTAAACGTGGACGCGGCGGTAAAAGCCATCCGCCACGGGCTGGAAAAAGAGAAGGATCATATCGCGTTTCCCGCCGGCTTTAGCCTGGTGCTGCGCCTGCTCTCCGGCCTGCCGGACGTTCTTCAACGCGCGCTGTTGCGCAGGATGGTGCGACCATGAACATCGCGATTATCGGCGGCGGCATTGCCGGCTTAACCTGCGCCTGGCGACTCGCCGGGCACCATCAGGTAACGTTGTTTGAAGCGCAGCCCACCCCTGGTGGGCATACCGCGACGGTGGATATCGACACGCCCCAGGGCACGTATGCCATCGATACCGGCTTTATCGTCTACAACGACCGCACCTATCCGCGCTTTATGGGGCTGCTCAGTGAACTGGGCATCAGCGGGCAAAAAACGCAGATGAGTTTTTCGGTGCACAACCCGCAGAGTGGGCTCGAGTACAACGGTCACACCTTGACCTCGCTGTTTGCCCAGCGCCGTAATCTGGTTAACCCTGCGTTCTGGACGCTGCTGAAAGAGATCGTACGCTTTAACCGGCTGGCAAAACAGACGCTTAAGGCGGAGATTGACGAGCGCGCCACGCTGCAAACCTTCCTGCAACAGCACGGCTTCACGCCGTTCTTTGCGCGTCACTACATCCTGCCTATGGGGGCGGCTATCTGGTCTTCGTCGTTGCAGGAGATGAAGCGCTTCCCGCTGCCGCTCTTTTTGCGCTTTTTTGAACACCACGGCCTGCTGGACGTCACGCATCGTCCGCAGTGGTACGTGGTGCCGGGCGGCTCCCGAGAGTACATTCGCGACATGATGGATAAACTGGGAGACCGCCTAACGCTACACCTCAGCGCGCCCGTGCAGCAGGTTATCCGCCACCCGCAGGGGGTCGAGATTGCGGTAGAGGGCGAAAGTCACACCTTCGATCAGGTGATCTTTGCCTGTCACTCCGCCCAGGCGCTGGCGATGCTCGCCGATCCAACCCAGGCAGAACGCGAAGTGCTGGGGGATATCGGCTGGCAGCGTAATGAGGTCGTGCTTCACAGCGATCCACGCTGGCTACCGGTGCGTAAGCGTGCGTGGGCCAGCTGGAACTATCGCCTGAGCGAACAGGTTCAGGCCAGCGCCTGCGTGACGTACAACATGAACATTTTGCAGGGCCTGCCCGCAGGCAGCCCGCTGTTTTGCGTCACCCTCAACCCGGAAACGCCCGTAGAAGACCGCTTTGTCCTGCGCCGTTTTGTCTATGAGCATCCGCTGTTTAACCCGAAAAGCTGGCGCGCCCAGGCGCGACGCGGAGAAATAAACGGGCAGCAGAGAAGCTGGTTCTGCGGGGCGTACTGGTACAACGGTTTTCACGAAGATGGCGTGCGCAGCGCGCTGGACGTGGTCAACGCGATTGCGGGCGAGGAAAACTGAGATGAACAGCTGCCTTTACCACGGCGCATTGCGGCATCGCCGCCTGCAGCCGACAGCGCATCGCTTTACCTACCGCGTCTTTATGGCCTGGCTCGATCTGGATGAGCTGGACGCGCTGCCCAGCGTAGGCGTGCGGCGAAACCGCTTTGCGCCAGCGGCGTTTTATGATGCGGATTACCCGCTGGGCACGCCGCTTAAAGAGCAGGTCCTGCTGCGGCTGGAAAGCCTGACCGGCGAACGTCCGACAGGAAGGGTCATGCTCCTGACGCAGCTGCGTTATTTCGGCTTCCATTTTAATCCGGTCAATTTCTACTACTGCTATGACGCGCAGGACACCCTGCGTTGGGTGCTCGCCGAGGTACGCAATACGCCCTGGAATGAACGTCATTACTACGCGGTGGAGGGGCAGGACGCGCAGCCCACGGTGAAAGCGTTTCATGTTTCGCCGTTCAACCCGATGGACATGGTCTACCACTGGCGCTTCAACAGCCCGGACAAGACGCTGCACATGCATATTGAAAACCATCAGGCGTCCAGGGTGTTTGATGCCACGTTGACGCTGCGCCGGGAGCCGCTAACGCGCGGGGCGCTGCGATCGCTGCTGGTGCGTATTCCGTTGATGACCCTTAAAACCGTTTTAGCGATTTACTGGCAGGCGCTCAGGCTGTGGCTGAAACGCGTGCCGCTGCATAACCATCCCCTCAGCAGGAGTGAACGCTCATGAGCGATCCCGTCTTTGTGCTTGAACCCGATATCCCGCGCAATGTTCGCGTCGCGCGCTGGTTACTCTTTCGCCTGTTGAAGGGCTTACGCGGCGGCTCGCTGACGCTGCGTGATGGCGCGCAGACGTTCCAGTTTGGTGATACTTCTGCCGCGCTCCACGCCCAGGTGCAGGTTCTCTCTCCAGGCGTGTACTGGCGCATCTTAACCGGAGGCAGCCTCGCCGCGGCGGAAGCCTGGATGGATGGCGAATGGGAGACGTCACAGCTCACGCCGCTGCTGGAGTTGATCGCGCTTAACAGCCAGATCCTCGGCCAACTGGAAAAAGGATTTCGCCTGTTCGGTAAGCCCGTGGAACGGCTCCGCCACTGGATGCGGCGCAACTCGCGTGCTCAGGCGCGTGACAATATTGCCGCCCATTACGATCTCGGCAATTCCTTTTACGCCCATTTTCTTGATGAGCAGCTGCTGTACTCCAGCGCGCTGTTTACTGCTGATACGCAGGATCTCACTGCGGCCCAGCAGGCCAAGATGGCGAGGCTCTGCGACCAGCTGGCGCTCAGTGAGAACGATCACCTGCTGGAGATTGGCACCGGCTGGGGGGCGATGGCGGAATACGCCGCCCGACATTACGGCTGCCGGGTGACCACCACCACTCTGTCGCAGGAGCAGTACCACTGGGCCACGGAACGGATCGCCCGGGCGGGGTTGCAGGATCGCGTCGAGGTGTTGCTTTGCGATTACCGCGATCTGACCGGGGTCTACGATAAGCTGGTGTCGATTGAGATGATTGAGGCCGTCGGACAGCAGTATCTGCCAACCTTTTTCCGGACCTGTCAGTCGCGCCTGCGCCCGGGTGGGCGCATGGCTATTCAGGCCATCACCATCCAGGACCAGCGCTATCACGCCTACAGCAAAAGCGTTGATTTTATTCAGCGTTACATCTTCCCCGGCGGCTTTTTACCCAGCATTACCGCCATCAACGCGCTGATGACGCGCCATACCGATTTTGTGGTACGTAACCTCTTCGATATGGGCCCCGATTACGCCCGGACGCTGGCGCACTGGCGGCAGCGTTTCGTTCACGCCTGGCAGGAGATTGAAAAGTTGGGGTTTGATGAACGTTTCCGCCGGATGTGGCTGTACTATTTTGGCTACTGTGAAGCCGGGTTTAACGCCCGTACCATCAGCGTGGTGCAACTGACTGCGGAACGTGTATGAAACGGTACGGGCAGGTGTTCCTGCTGGCTATCGGGTTTGATCTCTACTGGACGCTGGTGGTGCTGTTTCGCGAGCAGGGGCTTGTCATCTGGTTTGCGCTGGCGGTGCTGGCCTGGCTGATGCTGCCGCCATCATACTGGGGGTATGCCCTGGTGCTGGCCGTCACGGGCGGGCTGCTTGATACCCTCTGGGCGCTGACGGGGCTCATCGCCTTCACCGGTGCATCGCTGATGCCGCTATGGATGATAGCCCTGTGGCTGATGTTTGCCTGCGTCTGGACGCAACTCACCCGCACCACCACCTTGCCGGGCTGGCTGCTGACCGCGCTGGCGACCCTGGGCGGGCCGGTGGCCTATCTCATCGGTGAGCGTCTGGGGGCTATCACGTTTCAGGAGCCGACCTTTATCGTCATCAGCTGGATGATCCCCGGCTGGCTGGTGCTGATGCTGTTTTTCCACCTGCTGATGGGGAGACAACAATGAGAAATTTGTTATCTGAAGGCGTTGTATCCGGTCAGGCGGCGGGCAATGCTCTCAGTACGGCAATCATCTATTTAATAAAACCAGCACATGTGAATTTAACATTGCTGAATGATGATTTCGGATAATGTTTTTACAAAGTGATAGGCCAGTTTTGCCGGAACAATTGATGGGGCGCACAGATGATCCAGAAGCCAAAAAAAAGCCGGAAAGAGCACGGCGGCAGTGATTATTTTCATTTCGTTATTCCTGCTACAGTAAAGTGTTACTTTACTCAAATGCTGTAAAAGTATCGTGGAGAGAGGGGCCATTTTTGTAGGGTTTGAACCACGAATGACTTTTCAGGCCCCAGCGATATTACGCATGAGGCCTGCGGAATTTAGCGGATGTCATTAATCCATTGTTGAAGTTTAGACTCAGGTTTAGATTTGCAGATTTTAATCAGCAAGGGCACGGATGTGGTATCGACTTCATGCCAGTCAACGTAATCACCCCCTTTAAACTGTGTGTCTTTGTTAATGATCCAGAAAGCCACTGGCGTCATCGCTTTTGGGTTCATATCAACAAATTCTTTGCAGGTCATATCCTGCGGGATATTCTCGTTGAGTTTCTCTGCATGAGCCATGCCGATCAATGTCGTGAACGTGGCAATAACAAGAAATGATTTACAAATATTTTTCATCGCGTTTGTCCTGATGTTAGATAGTCAATAAGATAGAAGTCATGTTAAGCGTAATGAATTGCTGATCTTTTTAGCAGGTGCCAAAATTTGTTATAAAGAATGAAATAGGTAAATGAACTGGATATCATTTCCAGACCAATAAACACCGATGTCAGCACAAAAGTTGTGTCTTCGTTGGCGCCCAGCCAAATGAAAGCAATAACCAAATCCAAAAAACCGATCAGCATACACCAGTAACGGCCGACCATGATGGCGTTTTTAAAGGCCGCAGAGAGACGACATATACCGGCCAGCAAAAATACAAAGCATATTGTTGCCGAGAGTATATTCATTCCGACGAGTGGGCTCAGAAATACCGCGACGCCCATAACTGAATAGATCAGACCGAAGATAATCAAACAAAAGATAGCCAGTTTTCCACTTTTTCTGAAGGTATAGATGCTGGTCAGGGAAAAAATACCGCAGGCGACGAGTAATACACCGGTTAAGTAACTGAGTGCAACCCCGGCATAAAAGGGGAAAAACAAACATAATATACCGCAAACCAGCAGCAGCAAGGCAAGGCTAAAGGCGGTTTTTTTATATTTCTCAAGAATCTTTTCATTGAGACCGTTCAGGGTATTACGATCAATAAGCAACATTACTACACCTTTGTTTTGAGATGGAATTTAATAGGGCGACTGTTAAGGGGTATTTTATTGATGCCGTAGTGAGTTGCCCATCAGAAAGTGTGCAACACACCCTCGTCTGGTTCTTACACGTGTCATCCACATCGCTCAAAACGGCCTCGTCGCTCTGATATCAACCCGTGTTTGCAAAGGCTAATATGACTTCGGTTTCACTTAATATTTAAATCAAAGGAAAATTCAATTATGAAACGTTTTGCATTGGTCACCTTGGTTGCAGCCATGATTGCAGCGGCCCCCGCGCTAGCGTCAGCAGCGACAGCATCGACAACTTCTGATTCCGCTACGAATGTAACTGCACAGCAGGTCCGCGCCGCCGATCAAATTGCCGCTCAGGGAAAGAATGCACTTCACGATATTCAATTAGCCCGCGTGGCCTTATTTCAGGGACACCCGGATAAAGCTGAAACACTGACAAATCGTGCCGCAGCGCTGTTGGCCGATGACAGTACGGACTGGTCAAAATACTTCCGTACCAATAAAAAAGCAGGCCTAAAAGATGACAACTATGTGGCCGTTGATGCCGCGATGGGTATTTCTGAGGATTTCGTCGCGTCACCAGAAAAACAAGAGGCTATCAAGCGAGCCAATAAAAAACTAGAAATTGGTGACAAAAAAGGCGCGGTCGAAGAACTACGTCTGGCCGGTATTAGCGTAATGGAGAACGTCTGCCTGATGCCGCTGAAGCAAACCCGCAGTGCTGTTGTAAAGGCTAAAAAGCTGCTGACCGAACATAAGTATTATGAAGCCAACCTGGCGCTGAAAGGGGCAGAGGACGGCATTGTGATGGACAGCACTGCGCTTGTCGCCGACTAGCCAATCTTTTTTGATGTCGGAGAAGTGCTAAATACCGACGTTATTTCCCTCGCAGAGGCACTCACCCTGTGGACGGTGTCTCTGCGCATAGCATCTTTTGAGTAAAGGTATCATCATGTCTACTCCTCTTCAGGGTATTAAAATTCTGGATTTTACCGGTGTGCAGTCTGGTCCATCCTGTACGCAAATGCTGGCGTGGTTTGGTGCAGACGTCATTAAAATTGAACGACCAGGCGTGGGCGATGTGACACGCCGCCAGCTGCGAGATATCCCAGATATTGACGCGCTCTATTTTACGATGTTGAACAGTAATAAGCGTTCGCTCGAATTAAATACCAAAACTGCTGAAGGAAAAGCAGTGATGGAAAAATTGATCCGCGAAGCCGATGTGTTGGTCGAAAATTTTCACCCTGGTGCTATCGATCACATGGGATTCACCTGGGAACATATTCAGGAAATTAACCCACGACTTATTTTCGGCTCGATTAAAGGATTTAACGCATGCTCTCCTTACGTCAATGTGAAGGCATACGAAAATGTCGCCCAGGCAGCAGGCGGAGCAGCGTCTACAACTGGCTTCTGGGATGGTCCGCCGCTGGTGAGCGCTGCGGCCTTAGGAGACAGTAATACGGGTATGCACCTGTTGATTGGGCTGCTTGCCGCGCTTTTGCACAGGGAAAAAACGGGCCGCGGCCAGCGCGTCACCATGTCGATGCAGGATGCGGTTCTTAATCTTTGTCGCGTAAAACTGCGCGATCAGCAGCGTCTGGAAAAAGTGGGCTATCTGGAAGAGTATCCGCAATATCCTGATGGAACGTTCGGCGATGCTGTTCCTCGCGGAGGGAATGCTGGCGGTGGCGGTCAGCCTGGATGGATCCTGAAATGCAAAGGATGGGAAACCGATCCTAACGCGTATATTTATTTTACCATTCAGGAGCAGAACTGGGCCAATACGTGTAACGCTATCGGCAAACCGGAATGGATTGACGATAACGCTTACAACACCGCGAAGGTGCGTCAGCCAAAAATTTTCGAGATTTTTGATGTTATCGAAAAATATACATTGACTCTGGATAAGCATCAAGCCGTGGCTTATCTCTCCTCATTTGATATTCCATGCGCCCCGGTACTCAGCATGAAAGAAATCGCGCATGATCCCTCATTAAGAGAGAGCGGCAGCGTCGTCGAAGTTGAGCAACCTTTGCGTGGAAAATATCTGACGGTGGGATGCCCAATGAAATTCTCTGGGTTTACGCCTGAAATTAAATCAGCCCCTCTGTTGGGCGAGCACACGGTTGAGATCCTGAAGGAGCTCAATTATAGCGATGACGAGATTACGGCGCTCAAAAATAGCAACGCCATTTAATTCTAGAGGAGCGTTGGCTCCTCTTTTTAAAGACTTCAGAGGCAATTCATAATGTCGGAAGAACAAGAACTGACTGACGGTATGCATATTATCGTCGAGGCACTTAAGCAAAACAATATTGACTGTATTTATGGGGTCGCGGGTATTCCCATTACGGATATGGCGCGACATGCACAGGAGGAAGGCATTCGCTATATCGGTTTTCGTCACGAGCAATCAGCAGGTCATGCTGCGGCCATCCGCGGGTATCTCACCCAAACGCCAGGAATTTGTCTGACCGTTTCCGCGCCGGGCTTTATGAACGGGCTGGCAGCCCTTGCCAATGCCACGGTAAACGGTTTTCCGATGATTATGATCAGTGGCTCCAGCGACCGTGCCATCGTCGACCTTCAGCAAGGCGATTACGAAGAGTTGGACCAGATGAATGCGGCTAAACCCTATGCTAAAGCCTCTTATCGTGTCAACAAGCCAGAAGATCTTGGTATTGCGCTGGCACGCGCTATGCGTGCAGCGACGTCCGGGCGGCCGGGTGGGGTGTATCTCGATCTGACGGCAGGCGTTTTGTCCGCCACGCTGAGCGTCACCGAGGCCCAAAAAAGTATTGTTAAGCTTGAACAACTGGCCTTCAGGCAGCAGCCGGATGACGTTTCGATCCTTCGTGCGATATCGCTGCTGGAAAAGGCTGAATGTCCGCTGGTCATCCTTGGAAAAGGGGCGGCGTATTCCCAAGCTGATGAAACGATCCGCAACTTTATAGAGGGTATTCAGATTCCCTTTCTTCCTATGTCCATGGCCAAGGGGCTGCTGGAAGACACGCATCCGCTCTCGGCGGCGGCGGCGCGTTCGTTTGCACTGGAGAATGCCGATGTCGTGATGCTTGTGGGGGCCCGTCTCAACTGGCTGCTCGGTCACGGTAAAAAAGGGTGGTCAGAGGATGTGCAGTTTATTCAACTGGATATTGAACCTCAGGAAATCGACAGCAACCGAAAAATTGCTGCACCGGTTGTGGGCGATATCAGCTCAGGAATGGAGAAAATGGTGTCTGTATTGACCCAAAATCCGTTCAGCGTACCCCTGGCGTGGCGCGATATCCTGAACGTCCATAAACAGGTCAATACCGATAAAATGCAGGCGAAAGTGAACACTGTCACCGCTCCGCTGAACTATTTCAACGCACTTGGAACGATCCGCGATGTGCTCGCCGACTACCCCGATATTTACCTCGTCAATGAAGGGGCCAATACGCTGGATAATGCGAGAAACATTATCGAAATGTATAAACCTCGCCGCCGCCTGGATTGTGGGACCTGGGGTGTTATGGGAATAGGGATGGGCTATGCCATCGGAGCCAGCACCACAACCGGCAACCCGGTGGTGACGATTCAAGGCGACAGTGCGTTCGGATTTAGCGGCATGGACATCGAAACCGTCTGTCGGTACGGCCTGCCTGTGACCGTCATCATCTTCAATAACAACGGGATCTATCGCGGTGATGGGAAAGATCTCAGCGGCAAGGGCGACCCCTCACCGACAGATCTGCTACGCCACGCGCGCTATGACAAACTCATGGATGCCTTTGGTGGGCTGGGCTTTAACGCGACAAACGAAGAAGAGATCCGTCACGCGCTCACGGCCAGCATTGAATCCAGAAAGCCTTCAATCATTAATGTGGTGATTGATCCAGAGGTGGGCACAGAGAGCGGTCATATTACAAGGCTGAATCCTAAACATCTGGCCAGTCATTAAGACACTCCCCGCATTAACTTCCCCTCTGGTGTAGCGCAGAGGGGAGATCGTAAGGATATCGTTATGTTTACTTTTTTTACCGGCGATTTGTTGCCCATCATCGTCGTTATGCTGCTGGGGTATGTCAGCGGTAAGCGCCAGGCTTTTGATGAGGAGCAGGCAAGGGCGCTTAACAAGCTGGTGCTAAATTATGCGCTCCCTGCGGCACTCTTTGTGTCGATTGCCCGAGCGAATCGCGACATGATCTTTGCCGACTCCCGGCTGACGCTGATTTCGCTGGTTGTCATCGTGGGCTGTTTTCTGTTTTCCTGGTTCAGCTGTTACAAATTCTTCAAACGAACCCGGGCGGAAGCAGCAGTCTGTGCGCTGATAGCGGGTTCACCCACTGTAGGTTTTCTTGGGTTTGCCGTGCTTGACCCCATCTACGGTGCCTCGGTTTCAACCGGGCTGGTGGTCGCCATCATCTCGATTATTGTGAACGCGATTACGATTCCTCTCGGGTTGTATTTACTCAATCCTGCTGAGGGTAAAGAGGGCATGAAAGGAGGCAAATTTGATGCGCTTATATCTGCAGCTAAAGAACCCGTAGTTTGGGTGCCGCTGCTGGCCACGATTTTGGTACTGCTTGGTATAAAAATTCCGGCTTCCTGGGATCCGTGCTTCAATCTCATCGCCAAAACTAACTCGGGTGTAGCGGTATTCGCAGCCGGGCTTACGCTGGCGGCCCATAAGTTCGAACTCAGTCTGGAGATTGTTTATAACACCTTCCTTAAGCTGATACTTATGCCGTTGATTTTGCTGATCGTGGGCGTGCTATTCCATCTCAATGCGGAGCAGCTCCAGATGACCGTTTTGGTTGGCGCACTGCCTCCAGCCTTCTCCGGCATTATCATCGCCAGTCGGTTTAATACCTATACACGTTCCGGTACCGCCTCCCTGGCTGTCAGCGTCGTGGGTTTTATGATCACTGCACCGATGTGGATATACATCAGCCGCCTCTTTTCTTAAGTCGCACTTTCGCATTTTGGTTGCGAGAAGCCTTGATGGTTTTTCGCAACCCACACTGAGCTTAACGTCATGAATGAAACGAACGTACCAGGGCCTTTTAGCGGCCTTCTGGTGATTGATATGACACATGTACTGAATGGCCCGTTCGGTACGCAAATTTTATGCGACCTGGGCGCACGCGTGATTAAAATCGAGCCGCCCGGCCACGGAGATGATACCCGGATGTACGGCCCGTTTCTAAACGGTCAGTCTTTATATTACAGCTTCGTTAATCGGGGCAAAGAGAGCGTGGTGCTCGATCTTAAGACCGACACGGACCGGGCAGTCTTCATCAATATGCTGAAAAAAGCCGATGTGCTGGCAGAAAATTTTCGCCCAGGGACGCTGGAAAAACTGGGATACTCGTGGAAAACCTTACAGACGATTAATCCCCGGCTTATCTACGCATCGTCGTCAGGGTTTGGTCACACCGGGCCACTGAAAGATGCCCCTGCGTATGATACCGTGATTCAGGGCATGAGTGGCCTGATGATGGAGACCGGTTTTCCAGACGGGCCTCCCGTTAGAGTGGGCACCTCTATTTCCGATCTGTGTGCGGGGCTGTATTTGTTTAGTGGTATTGCCAGCGCTCTATACGGACGGGAAAAAACGGGGCGCGGCGTACAGGTGGATATCGCGATGTTTGATTCGACGCTCACGTTTCTTGAACATGGAATGATGAGCTACATCGCCACACACCACACGCCACCGCGTCTTGGCAACCGCCATCCCTATATGGCGCCCTTTGACGTATTCAGCACAGCGGATAAACCCATCAGCATTTGTTGTGGGAACGACAAGTTGTTCGACGCATTGTGTCGCGCCCTTGGGCGAGCGGAGTTGAGCGTCGACCCGCGTTTCGCCACGAACCTGCAGCGCGTGGAAAATCAGGCGGCGCTTAAGGCAGAAATTGAGGCGATAGTGTCCAGACAACCCTCCGCCGTCTGGCTGGCGCGCCTGGACGACGCAGGTGTGCCCGTAGCCCCCATTCTGAGCGTGGCAGAAGCGGTAGAACTCCCGCAGACGCAGGTCAGAAATATGATGATTGAAGCCGGTGGCGTACGGATGCCCGGTAACCCAATTAAGCTCAGCGGCTATCAGGATCCGCATTACCGCACGGGAGCGGCCACGCTTAACCAGCATGGCGAGGCAGTCCGTAGGGAATTTACCTAAGAAATCCTTTCCCGAAAGAAGGATGACAGCGCTTCCGGGAAAGGGCAGATCAGGCGTCAGCGTTGGTAAGATAGTGTGCAATCTCCTGTTCAATTTCGCCCGAGCAGGCTTCCAGTTTTTCCATTTGCTTTGTAATTATCTTAGCGTCAGGTGGAGTGACCAGGGACTCGAGCTGGTGGCATATTTTGCGCAAATCTATCAGATTAAGTATGCCGGCGGAGCCATGAATACGATGGATACGTTTTTTGAACGCCGGCCAGTCCTCCTCCTGCCACGCCAGTTGCGCCAGGGATAAATCTTCATGGAGAGCGTCGATGAAGGTCATCAGGATTTCGCGTATGAGCTCCGGATCATTTTCGGTATCGGCCTGAAGCCTTTCGATATCGAGATGTTGATACGCGGTATAAGGTGCCGTGACGACATTCAGTTGGCTCAGGTGGATTTTTAGCCTATCCAGGGTTAGGGGTTTAAACAGACACAGATCCATGCCATGGCTCAGCGCGCGCTCACGTTCGTGCGTTTGCGCATTGGCAGTGAGTCCCCATATCGTTAGCGGGTGATTTTTCTGACGTAGCGCCTGCGTCAACTCGAACCCGTCGAGTTTTGGCATGTTGATATCAGTGATTAACAAATCAACATGCTGCTCACTGGCTTTGATAAGCGCATCCTGGCCATCGCAAGCCTCTGTCACGGCATAGCCAAGCGTATTCAGCTGTCTTTTAAGAAGGAGACGATTGGTCGGGTGATCGTCCGCAATAAGGATCTTTAAACGGGCTGAGAGCTGACAGGAATTCTGATGGTTATCGGCTACCATGCTCTTGCGTGACATGATGGCAACGGGGATAGAAATGCTGAAAGTCGACCCAACGCCAGGACAACTTTTTACGCTAATCTCACCCTGCATTTTGGCGACAAGCTGTTTGCAAATAAGCAATCCAAGCCCTGAGCCCGTTTGCTGACGCCCACATCGTGTCTGGCTGTAAGGCTTGAAGAGCACTTTTTGTTCCTCTTCGCTTAACCCGCAGCCGGAGTCTTTGACGTGGATAACCAGTCTTGCCGTGTCGTTATCTTCCTGAGTCAGCGAAGCATGAAGCGTTACGCCACCTGCCTCTGTAAATTTCAACGCATTGCTTAACAGGTTGTTAAGGACCTGCTTGATTGCCTGAGGATCAATCATGACCAGGCTATTTTGAGCGATAGAACTTTCGATCGTTAAGGCAATGTTTTTTCTGGCGGCGAGCGTGTGGTAGGCACGGTAAATCATCATGAGGTGGTCTGCCAGGCCAACCCATTCGGGCTGCAACTGATACTTGCCGGACTCTATTTTGTCGACGTCCAGGATTTCACCAATCAGGCCAAGCAGAGATTGTCCTGTTGAATACGCGAGTTTCATGGCTTCCGCCTGTTGTTCAGCGGACTGTGTTTGACTGGCGAGCAGTTCCAGAAAACCCATAATGGAGCTTACTGGTGTTCTAATCTCGTGACTCATCGTGGCCAGGAATTGACTCTTGGCTACCGTCGCGTCAATGGCTTTGTTTTTTTCAACCTCGAGTGCATGAATGAGAGAATGCGTTTCAGTGATGTCTTCCCAGCCACAAATGAACACCCTGTCTGCGCTGGCAGGCATGTCGCAAAAGGTCACCCAGTGTTTGATATAACGCGTCGCCAGGCCATTACTGATTTCAAACTCGCACGTAATGATGGGACGATAGCCGTTCTCGTCGAGTTGCAAGCCCGAAAATTCAGCCATGATGGTTAAGAATGGCGAATGCGGATGCGTTAAGGGCAACGATGCTGTCGCGTAGTATTCCGGGGTGAAATACTGAGCAAATGCGCTGTTATGACTGGCAATAAGACCTGAGGGTTCAACCACATAGCTTGGATTGGGTAAAGAATCTGACAAGGCTTTGCGAAAGGAGATTTGATTTTCCAGATCGCCCTGTATCGCTTTACGACGATTCACTTCGCGTAGCAGATAAAAGCCCCAAAGCAGGCTACTGACTATCAGTGACACCGCAAGAGCTGTGACAATGTAAAACTGCTGGCTATAAAGATCCCATGTATCGATTGTGACATTGGGCATCTTTGTCCATTTTTCGGTTAAGCGCAGCAATTCGCTCGGCGGTAAATTATTCAGGGCTTTATCAATAATACTTTTTAACTCAGGTTCACCGCGAGGCAGGGCAAAGGTAATTGCCGCACGAGGAATATCCTGAATGCGAAAGAAAATCTGCGAATCCGGATAGTAATGGTCGAGCATATATTGCGCCGTGGGCTGTAAGGTAACTAGCGCATCAAGCTTACCTTCCTGAACCTGATGAAATGCTGCACTCGCATTGTCGACAGCCACCCATTCCACATCAGGGTGCTGCGCTTTCAGCGTTTCTCCCAACCCGTAATAAAGGGGTAATCCGACCTTCATACCCGGCAGAATTTTGTGGATTTTCATCCGATCTTTTTTTATGACATAGACATAGGGTGACATCATGAGTGCATTGGTGAAAGCGACCTGATGTTCACGCTGCTCTGTATAGATTGCGCCAGGAAAAATATCCCAGTTTCCTTCAGGATGCAGGGCTTCGCCCGCGGGTGTCACGGGGGAAGAGACAGGCACAAATTTCATTCCCGTTTGCAGCTCGATGATATTAAGCAGGTCGCCCATCATGCCGCGAGGGGTTCCTTCTTTATCGGTGATGAGAAAAGGAGGGTGGAAGGACGTTACCAGCACATTGACCGTTGGGTGCTTTTTTATCCATTTCCTTTCCTGCTTCGTTAGCGCCAGAGGCTGGTTAATAAAATCCAGATTGCCGACATTAAGCCAATTTTGCGCAACATCCCGTCTGACCTCATTCGTCAGACTTTTGACAAACCTGTTCAGGATCTCGGGTAGTACGGGCATCTCTTTACGGGTGAAAAAGAAGCTGCTTTTACAGGGGCAATCATAATATTTGATAGTATTGAGAGAGTGTGTGAAGTAGCGAGAGATTAACGTACTGGTCACGATATTGCTGCCGATAAAATACAGATTATCGCCGGACGAAACGGAGGCAAGCGCCTCGTAGTAATCATCATAATCGATAATGGTGGCATTGGGGAATGAACGATAAATGTCCGAGTTCGTTGGATAGCCTTTCACCCGAGCAATGCTCACGGGCTGGTGAGTACCGATGGGGCTCATGGTGTTTTCAATCGTGGTTACCAGCACCGGATAGGTGGTGATAAGGGGTCGGGAGACGTTAAAGGAGACATCTTTCGGACGTGTGTTAAGCAGGTCCGTCAGCATGACGTCGACATCACCATTCTTTAGCGCGTTAGCGGCATCACTCGCTTGAGGATAGATCCGCAGCACGATATTAACCTTGAGGTTTTGCTGCAGTAATCCCAGATAATCGACGTTGATCCCTTTCGCTTTTTGATCAGGAACGGTTTGCAGCAGCGTCGAATGCATGGTGCGGTCGATGGCAATAAAAAATTGCTTCTTGCTGTTGAGCCAGCGAAGCTCGTCATCAGTTAAACGCAAATCGTCCAGTTCGACGCTGCCATTGGTGTACTGAATATTGACATCCGTGTAAGTTGGTAGGGCAAAGGCATGTACATGGAAAAAGAGAAAAAAGGGGATGACAAAAACGTTGATCAGATGCATTCGGTTACCAGATCTTAGTGTTCTGCGCAAACGTGAAAAGGTTCATAAGTGATTTGCACTCAAGTTTTTCCATCAGTCGACTTTTATAGGTACTTACGGTTTTATTGCTGATAAACATTTTCTCGGCGATGGTATTGTTATCACACCCGTCGAGTATGTAGCGCAGTACGGCGATCTCCTGCCGGGACAGCGAATCTAATTTCTGCTGGTCAGAAGTAAGACGTCCGGTAAAACGTTCGAGGGCGAAGGGAAAGTAACAATAACCATTTTTCGCCGCTTCAATGGCCGCAATAATATTATTGACACCCTCCTTTTTACTAACAAATCCGTTTGCTCCTGCTTCCGCACTATAGCGACCATAAAAATAATCATTTTTGGCCGAAACGATAATGACTATGCCGGTGTAATGGCGTTTTCTCAGCTTCTCTAAAACTTGAATGCCATTGTAACCTGGAATATCTACGTCAATGATCATGATGTCAGGTTTTAGCGTTTCCATGTAATGAACTGCCTTACTGCCATCGCCGAGTTCGGCCAAAATTTCCATGGCGTGCTTACGCAGTAAATTACGTATAGCCGTAATAGCAAGAGGGTGATCGTCAATGATAATCGCTTTCATTTAAATATCTTATCCAATTAAAATTGTTTTCGCTGCGAACTCAACGTGTCACAGAGATTGAAGATTCAAACGATAATAGTTCCATGTCAAAACTGACCTGGAGGAAAGAGAGGTATAAAACAAGAGTCATGGTAAAGCCAACAAAGTAAACGAAACATGAATGAATGCAATTGGAGTTATTAGTTGTTGAAAATCATGTTCTTACGGTTATCTTTTTGAGCGTGGGATGACAGTTGTAGGAATTTTGAGGCAAATATATCAGGGAAATCTGCTTTTATATTTATGAAGTCTTTCTATCCTGTTCTCATTCGCAATGGACATATTGTGCATTTCTCACAAACAGAGGTGTTTACTGTTTGTTAAATCTTATGTGAGTTATCAATACATGATCTTAACAAGAGACTGAAAAGTGGAACAGGACAAAACATTAGAAAAAAAGAAGACCAGGAAAATATATTTTGCTGTATTTTTAGTCGTGTTACTGTTGGCAGCGATTAGCCTATTTTCTTACTGGGATATTATTCTCAGGCATCAGGTTAGTACGGATGATGCTTATGTGACGGGTAACATGAATTCCATCTCATCACAAATAAGCGGCAGCGTGACGAGCGTAAATTATACCAATACGGAATATGTGCATCAGGGGGATATCCTTGTCAGTTTGGATAAAACAGATACGCTGATTGCCTTCAATCAGGCAAAAAACAATCTTGCTAATACGGTACGCGAAATGCGTAAACTTTATCTACTCGCATCTCAATATCAGGCCAATGTTGCCGCTGCGCAAATTCAATCAAAACAGGCTTCAGAGGATTATCTCAGGAGGCAACGTCTTGCGGGAAGTGGACTTATCGCCCATGAAGATTTGGAACATTCAAAAGATAATGCGATCAGCAGCAAAGCGGCACTGGAAGCGGCTATTCAGGCCTATAACGCTAACAGGGCTTTAATTATGGATACCACCCTGGAGAAACAGCCTCAGGTGCTCCAGGCCGCGGAACAGATGAAACAGGCCTGGCTTGCGCTGCAGCGAACGGATATACGCAGCCCTGTTACGGGCTATGTGGCGCAGCGTAATGTCCAGGTTGGCGAGACGATCGCTTCTGCCCAGCCGCTGCTGGCCGTGGTGCCAGCCCAGCAAATGTGGGTAAATGCCAATTTCAAAGAGACACAATTAACGAACGTCAAAATCGGCCAAAGGGTTACGCTTACCAGCGATCTCTATGGAGATAAGGTCATCTTTCACGGTCATGTTAAGGGCATCAATATGGGAACGGGCAATGCGTTTTCGCTGCTTCCATCGCAAAATGCATCCGGTAATTGGATCAAAGTTGTTCAGCGCGTGCCTGTTGAAATAGAACTGGATAAAGGTGAAATAGGACGATACCCCCTGCGAATTGGCTTGTCGATGAATGCAACAATCGATACTGACGGAACCACCAGCGCCCCGATGCCGGTGAATTCATACGTTACCTCAGTTGTTCCTGCGTACGCCAGCGATGCCCTCGTAATTGATACCGGGCCAGTAGACGATGAAATTCACACAATCATCAAAATCAATGGTCAACGCTAATGAAAACCCTCAAATCTTTGCCGGAGCCATTGCGCGGTGCGACGCTGATCTGCATGACGTTCGCGCTTTCGCTGGCGACCTTTATGCAGATGCTGGACTCCACGATTTCCAATGTCGCAATCCCGACCATTTCAGGATTTCTGGGCGCCTCCACGGATGAAGGGACGTGGGTAATCACCTCCTTTGGGGTCGCAAATGCGATCGCGATTCCTTTAACGGGTCGCCTCGCCCAGCGCTTCGGTGAATTACGCCTTTTTTTATCCTCAGTAACCTGTTTTTCACTCGCGTCGCTGGCATGCGGCTGCTCGACGAGCCTTGATATGCTGATTTTCTTTCGCGTAGTGCAGGGGGCGATGGCGGGCCCGCTTGTCCCGCTGTCACAGAGCCTGCTGCTGCGAAATTATCCGCCAGAAAAAAGGACCTTTGCACTGGCCATGTGGTCAATGACGGTGATTATTGCGCCTATTTGCGGCCCCATTTTGGGGGGATATATTTGCGATAATTACAGCTGGGGCTGGATATTTTTAATTAATGTGCCCATGGGCGTCATCGCTGTTTCACTCACCGCCACACTGTTAAAAGGACGTGAAACTGAAACGCAATCCGTGAAAATGAATTACTTTGGGTTAACCCTGCTGGTTCTGGGGGTGGGGGCCTTACAAATCATGCTTGATAAAGGCAAAGATTTGGACTGGTTTAATTCTACCACGATTATAGCACTCGCAATAATATCGGTTATCTCACTTATATCATTGATTATCTGGGAATCAACGGACGATAACCCCATTCTTGACCTGAGTTTATTTAAATCGAGGAATTTTAGCATTGGAATCGTCTGCACTTCCTGTGCTTTTCTATTTTATTCAGGTGCGATTGTACTAATGCCGCAGCTATTGCAGGAAACAATGGGGTATAATGCAATCTGGGCGGGGCTGGCCTATGCTCCAATCGGAATCATGCCTTTAATTCTATCACCTGTCATCGGCTTTTATGGCAACAAGATTGATATGCGCATTCTTGTGACCTTCAGTTTCATAATTTATGCTATCTGCTATTACTGGCGGTCAGTGACGTTTACGGCTGAGATAAATTTTCTCAATATCATTAGCCCTCAGATTCTGCAAGGCTGCGCGGTGGCGTGCTTTTTCCTTCCACTGACCACGATAACCCTTTCAGGCCTGTCGGATAATAAATTTGCTAATGCCTCAAGTATGAGTAACTTTTTCCGCACGTTGTCGGGGTCAATTGGCACCTCACTGACCATGACCCTCTGGAGTCGCTGGGAATCCGACCAGCATACGTTACTGACCGGTCCAATTAATTTTTTTAACCCCGTTTTACATGCCTTCCTTGAACAAACAGGACATATTGGGTTGTCATTTTCTCAGTCGCTAGGTGAAATTAATCAATTGATAACACAGCAAGGAATGGTGATTTCTGCAAATGAAATATTTCGCCTTTCTGCTATTGCATTTATCCTGCTCACTGTACTGGTTTGGTTCGCCCGTCCTCCTTTTAGCGAGGGAAGAAAGGGGAGCGTTACAGATCGCTAAAGGAATCCATAAAGTAATCCGCCTGGGTTGTGGATGTTAATTTCTCCCGTAATTCCCCTCAGGATGACAACGGTAAGACGGAGATGACAAAGCGTGATCTGTAATCTCATTCTTTGCTGATGTGTTAGTCATTAAAATCGTTCAAGTGTTGTATTGATTCCATTCGGGGCGTAATTCGAATCGAATCAAGACGCGTTACGTTGAACGTAATCTATTTCGCTTTATTTCACCAAGGATATTCGAGTGACGATGAAAAGTGTTAAGAAAACAATCATTAGCTTTACCCTTTTTTCAACCCTGTTGCTCTCAGGATGTTCCATGATACCTGATAGTTTGAAGGGCGGGGAGGTTGCAGTGAGTCCCGCAACCTATGAACAACTTTCATTGATGCCTGATATGTATAAGGGGCAGGAGGTTCGACTGGGCGGGAAGGTTCTGAATGTCATTAACCTTCCAAACCGTACAATTATTGAATTAGGGGTGCTGCCTCTCAATAGCTATGCGCAACCTAAAATTCAACAATCTTTCCAGGGCCGTGTGTTGATCTATTCAGATAAATTCCTTGATCCTGATAATTTCCGCAATCGATATATTACCGTTCTTGGAAAAATGGACGGAACCGAGAATCGACTTATTGGCAAGCGACCTTACCGTTTTCTGAATGTTGGCCTGATCAGTTATCAGACGTGGCAGCTCGAAAATACTTTCATGCCAAATGATGGTTGGGTTTATGCATGGTCCCCTGAATGGGGTATTGCCCCTCCGCCAGGGTACTTCTATAGTGCGCCAGAAACGGTAAATGAAAACTCGTATCTGGAACCTTGATCCAGGAGGCATTATCTTATCACGTTGGAAGCGTCAGGATTTACATCGTGACGCTTTTTAACATTGAAATACTTGCTCTAAGGCTTGGGTTTAGCGACGGTGTTGCGACGAATTAAACGTAGGCAATCCACATATGCAGAAGATACTGGTGGAGCTGGTTAGACAACCCCGATTCTTGCCAGTTATGCAGCAAAAACCGTAATGTCTGCGAATACTTTTCAGCAAATGTTCTGTTTTTCATTGCTCGTGCATACCATCGTAAAAGGTGAAAATTTTCACTATTCGAGGTCATTTCACCTCTCTGCTGCTTATGCAAATAGAGTGATATAAGTGCACACCAGATTAAATGGGAGACGCTTTCCTTTGAAACCCCTGTTTCAAACCCAGCGTATTCTTTACTATTTGTTAAATTGTTTGTCATTTTCTTCATCACTTTTGGAGGCTTATCATCCCGTTAGTCTGGCATGAACACTATCATTCATAAATCAGAAAGAATGTATGGGCCAGAAAGCGAATTCTTTCGCATGTCATCCTGATGATGATTTCGAGGAAGATCGGTGGACACATTTCTTGTTTGATTATCACAATTTATAACAAAAGAGATGTTACATGTGTTCCTTATCCATTTAATTGGCGTTTATGAAGATGGACTTACACTTCCGGAAAGAATAAATGGTGAGGTTAAAGTAAATGGATAAGTTAATGATTACCGGCGTAACCGGGTTCATTGGTGGTGCAGTTCTGGAAAAGATTATCAACCAAAATGAAGAGTTGAATTTATTATTACTTGTCAGGGCGGTCGATCATGATGCTGCACTTGAACGGGTCAAAAATAACATGCGCAAGTTCAATGTCGATGAACGATGTCTGCAGCGTTTGAATAAATCCCACATTTTACTGGGAGATTTAGCGGCTCCCGCAACGTTTCTTAACGCTACTGAACTTCAGGATGTCACTCATGTTATTAACTGCGCAGCAGTGGCCTCTTTTGGCAATAATCCGCTGATCGAAAAGGTGAATATAACGGGGACTTTTGAATTCGCTAAACGGATGAATGAAAACAAAAATCTGAAACGTTTTCTACATGTGGGCACGGCCATGTCATGCACCCCAGAACCCGATTCATTGGTCTCAGAAAATGCGAGTTTCCCACAGGATGCAGAACACCTGGTTGAATACACGCGTTCAAAATCTACCATTGAGCGCTTAATGCGCGAAAATTTTCCCCAATTGCCACTGGTTATCGCCAGACCTTCTATTGTTGTCGGTCATACGCTGTATGGGTGTCAGCCTTCAAGCAGTATTTTTTGGGTCTTCCGGATGGGGTTGATGCTACAGAAATTTATGTGTTCGCTGGACGACAAAATTGATGTTATACCCGTAGACTATTGTGCTAATGCGTTACTGATGCTTCTTGAAAGCGAGCTGGAAAACGGCGAGATTGTCCACATTTCTGCCGGGGAAGAGAATAGCGTAAAGTTTTCTGATATCGACAGGGCAATGGCACAGGCTCTTAAAGCGCAGCCTGTCGGCGATCGCTACAGGCAGGTGGATTATGAAGCGCTTGTGAAAATGCGTCATCAACTTAAAAAAATCTTTGGTCCTTGTAACGAACGGCTGATGTTGAAAGCGATGCGCTTGTATGGCGCATTTGCGATGATGAATGTGCGTTTTAACAATGAAAAATTGCTAAGACTGGGCATGGTAAAACCACCCAAATTTACCGATTACCTCTCTCGCTGTGTTCAGACCACCCGAGAGTTGCCCATTCCTCAACAAATGATTGTCGATTTTAAATAACCTTTTAGTCAATACCTCCCTCACAGATTGTAGGGGAGGGATGACTCAGGCAGAGATGCTCCATCCCACATAACTTTCCACGCAATAAATATAAGTGCTAGAGATATCCTTTTCCGACTTATGTAGGAATGATAATACAAATAGAGTATACGTGTCCTATGTTTTATTTAATAGAGCCTGTTACGATCATTAATAACTGTATTATTTAAGAAGTGAAAGGTACAGGACAAATTCTCTTTCCTATTGAAGTGGAACAGTTATGGACAATAATAAACCTAAAGCCTCATCGGCAGGTCATCAGTTGGGTGTTCTGGCGATGACGCTATTGGTCGTCAGCGCCATGTTTGGCGGCGGTATATTCAATATCCCTCAAAATATGTCCCAGTCTGCCGCGCTTGGTGCGATTATTATCGCCTGGATAGTGACAGCTCTGGGTATTTTCTTTCTGGCGAAAACGTTTCAAATACTCTCCAATGTAAAACCTGAGATGAAATCAGGAATTTATATGTACTCCAGAGCGGGCTTTGGAAAACTTGTTGGTTTTCTCATAGCCTGGGGATATTGGATGTCTACCGCATTTGGTAATGTAGGCTATGCGGTTCTCTTAATGGATGCACTTAACTATTTCTTCCCGCCCTGGTTTAAAGGCGGAAACACATGGCAGGCTGTTGCATTGGCCTCGCTCTGTATCTGGGGGATGAGTTTCCTGGTGATTCGTGGCGTAAAGGCCGCTACGCTATTGAATAATATCGGCACAATCGCAAAATTTGTTCCTGTCATCATTTTTATTGCTATCGCGCTGTTTTACGCCGTTCAATATCATCGTTTTTCTGTAGATTTCTGGGGGAACATGAAGTCGAATATACTCAGCGATAAGCCACTGGGAAGTATTTTCGACCAAATAAAGAGCACGATGCTGGTTACGCTGTGGATGTATATCGGTATCGAAGGTGCTGTGGTGCTCTCTGATAAGGCTGATAGTAAGACCGTCGGTAAAGCAACGATATTAGGTTTTATCATTACAACGGTACTCTACGTTGCCGTTTCGGTACTGCCCTATGGCTATTTCTCCCAGGGAGAACTGGCCGCTATGGCTCCGCCTTCAACCGCCGCAATATTGTCTAAAATGGTCGGGCACTGGGGGGCAGTTATGATTAATTTCGGTGTGATCGTTGCTTTACTTTCATCCTGGCTGGTGTGGACAATGCTTGTCGCGGAACTTCCCTGGGCGTGCGCTAAAGACGGGGCTTTTCCGAAGGTTTTTGCCAGAACCAATGATGCTGGCGTAGCGAATGTATCATTGTGGACGTCCACTGTGGTTATGCAGTTAGCAATGCTGCTGGTTTATTTCTCAAATAATGCATGGAACGTCATGCTGTCAATCACCGGCGTGATTTTACTTCCCGCTTATATTTGTTCTTCGGCATATTTATGGCGTTTGATCTACACAAAGAAATATCCTGCAGAAGCAGCGTACGGGGCGACGACGGCACTTCTGACGAGTATTTTCGCAACTGTCTATGGTTTTTGGCTTATTTATGCTGCGGGGCTATCGTACATCCTGGTGGGTTGCGTTATTTACACCATCGGTTTGCTGGTTTTCTATAAAGCCAGGAAAGAAGAGTCACCCGATGAACCCGCATTTACACGTCATGAACTTTATATCAGCCTGATCATGGTCGCTATCGCCATTATCTCTCTGGTTATGCTATTCGATGGCATGCTTCCGGAAATTTATTCGTTTTAATTTATCTATATATCAAGTTGAGGATCGTATGAAAGCACATATTTTACCAGCGAAGAACACATATATTACGGGCAAATGGATGCCGTCTGATGAAAATACATTGGCATTCTGGCTCAATAAAATCATGAAAGAAGAAGCGGTGACTGAACGACCTTTACTGCCGGTTATTCAGGAATTTAAAGATTTTATCGAAAGCGATCCCGTTATTTTCATGCATTTCAATGAAATGTTCGAAGAGGTTCCTCATCGTCTGACCCATTCACCGATGAACGTACCGCAGGTTAGGGATTATGAACATATGCTTCGATTAATGAACATTATCATGACACACGCTCCGGAATTCGATGAGAGCGGGTTAGTTGGATTCCCTTTTAACGCCATTTTTAACTGGTCTATGGCTACTGAAAATGGCTGGAGCGCATTCCTGAATGATAAAATTAACGCGCACCTGAAAAAAATCCTCAATGAATGGGCCGTGTTCCTGCAGTCAGCTGAAAGTGTGCGGGTCCTGAATGATGATCCTGAAACTGGCTGGTTTGGCGAGCGTGCCCGCAAAGCCATGCCCACTTTCATTGATGATTTTCAATGCGACCCAACCAGACCACACTATGGTTTTACATCATGGGATGACTTTTTCACGCGTCGTTTCAGGGAAGGGGTTCGTCCCGTAGCTTCCCCAGAAGATGACAACGTCATCATCAATGCCTGTGAATCCGCGCCTTACCGTCTGGCCACAGATGTCCAACCGGTGGACAAATTCTGGCTTAAAGCACAACCTTATGCGTTGAATTACATGCTGGATCACGACGAACTGGCCGAGCATTTTGTCGGTGGAACAATCTATCAGGCGTTCCTGAGTGCCCTTAGCTATCACCGCTGGCATGCGCCAGTATCCGGACGCATTGTCAAAACGAAAATTATAGATGGCACGTATTATTCCGAAGCGTTATCTCAGGGACGGGACGATGCGGGTCCGAATGCGTCACAGGGTTATATTACCGAGGTGGCTACCCGTGGATTAATTTTTATCGAGGCAGATAATAAAGATATCGGTCTACTCTGTTTTATGGCTGTTGGCATGGCGGAAGTGTCCACCTGTGATATCCGGGTTTACGAAGGGCAGTACGTGCATAAAGGCGATGAGCTGGGTATGTTCCATTTCGGTGGCTCGACGCATTGTCTATTCTTTGCCAAAGATGTCGTGCTCGATTTTGATCTCCAGGGACAAGTGCCTGGCCTGGAAAGTCATAACATTCCGGTTAATGCCAAAATAGCGACGGTGAAACCTAAAGATTGTTGTTGAGGATCAGAAGGCCAGACGTGATCTGGCCTATCGCTATTAAGTCGTTCAGGCTATTTTTTCAGAATTTCCTGGCGGATGATTTCCGCCCCAGCGCTCAATGCCTGCAATTTACCTTGTGCGACCTTGTGGGGCAACGGAGCCATGCCGCAGTTGGTCGACGGGTAGAGCTTATCGGCATCGACAAACTGCAGCGCTTTGCGCAGCGTATCGGCTACTTCCTCCGGCGTTTCGACGTGATTTGTCGCCACGTCAATTGCCCCGACCATCACCTTTTTACCGCGGATCAGCTCCAGCAGATCCATCGGCACGCGCGAGTTATGGCACTCGAGGGAGATGATGTCGATGTTAGACGTTTGCAGCTTCGGGAAGGCTTCTTCATATTGCCGCCACTCTGAACCCAGCGTTTTCTTCCAGTCGGTGTTGGCCTTGATGCCATAACCGTAGCAAATGTGTACCGCGGTTTCGCACTTAAGCCCTTCAATGGCGCGTTCCAGCGCGGCGATACCCCAGTCGTTGACCTCATCAAAGAAGACGTTAAAGGCTGGCTCGTCAAACTGGATGATATCGACGCCCGCGGCCTCCAGCTCCCTCGCTTCCTGATTGAGGATTTTGGCGAATTCCCACGCCAGCTTTTCACGGCTTTTGTAATGTGCGTCATAGAGCGTGTCGATCATCGTCATTGGGCCTGGCAGCGCCCATTTAATCGGTTTGTCCGTCAGCTGGCGCAGGTACTTCGCGTCGTCTACGAACACCGGTTTCTGACGCGCGACGGCATCAACCACGGTGGGTACGCTGGCGTCGTAACGGTTACGAATGCGTACCGTCTGACGGTTTTCAAAATCAACGCCGCTGAGATGCTCAATAAACGTGGTGACAAAGTGCTGACGGGTCTGTTCGCCGTCGCTGACAATATCAATGCCCGCTCGGATCTGATCGTCGAGGGATAAACGCAGCGCATCGCGTTTACCGGCAATTAATTCTTCATCCTGCAATTTCCAGGGGGACCACAGCGTCTCGGGTTGGGCAAGCCATGACGGTTTAGGTAAGCTGCCTGCCGTGGACGTCGGGAGCAATGTTTTCATAATAAAAGACCTTTGGTGACGATGTATTAAAGCGCGTAGCAATCAGACCACTGCTCGAGTATGTGTTTGTAGGGCTTAATAAAATGCTCTTGCGTGAACTTACCCTGTTCAACCGCTAAATGACTGCGTTCTTCCCGGTCGTAAACAATTTTGGTCAAGGAGTGATCCTGCTGGTTCAGATCGGGCTGATAGCAATGCCCCGCCGCCGAGTTGGCGTTGTATATTTCCGGGCGATAAATTTTCTGGAAGGTTTCCATCGTGCTGATGGTGCCGATCAGTTCCAGGTCGGTGTAATCACGGAGCAAATCGCCGGAGAAATAGAAGGCAAACGGCGCGACGCTGTTTTCAGGCATGAAATAACGCACCTGTAACCCCATTTTCCCGAAGTATTGCTCGGTCAGCGAGGTGCCGTTCGGGCGATACTCTATCCCCAGTACCGGATGCTGATTTCCGGTGCGTTGATAGGTGTCTTTGCTGGAAACGCTTAAGCAAATCACCGGCCCTTTTTTGAAATTCTGTTTATAGACGCCTGAATTGACGAAGCTTTTAAACAGATTCCCGTGCAGCACGCCAAAGTCCTCGGGAAGGCTGAACGCCGCCCGGTTTGCATTGTGCTCGGGCAGTACGACGCTGAAATCATAGTCCCGCACGTAAGAAGAGAAGTTGTTTCCGACGATCCCGTCGAGGCGTTCGTTGGTTTTTTTATCAACGATATAGGTTTTCAGGATTTCAATGGCCGGGAAGGTGGCATGGCTACCTTCTTCAGCAATATTCAGGTCGGCTGAAATGATCTCAAGTTCCACGGCGTAGCGATCCGCGTTGGGGTTATCCCAGTGGGCTAACGCGTTGAAGCGGTTGTTAATCATCACGAGAGTATTACGCAAATTTTCCTGACGTTTCTCCCCGCGTGCCAGATTGGCAAAGTTGGTCGTCGTGCGCGTGTTTTCTGAAGGGTTATAATTTTCATCAAAGCAACTGCGCTTAAGCGTAAAGGTAAAAGCCTGGCTCATCGTGGTTTGTATCCTGACTGTTCATGTTGCTGATTCGTTAACAATGCATAATTTATGCCTGAGCGACGGGGCGAGGGGAAGTGACTTAATTTCACTGCAACATGAGGGTTCTTCATTCACGCCAAACCGTGTCGCTGGCACAGCCCGGCGGATTCCAGATATAATCACTAAAATTTACAACCGGTTTAGAAACGAAAATGACAAAACTCACCCTACAAGAGCAGATGCTGAAAGCGGGTCTGGTATCAAGCAAGAAGATGGCCAAGGTTCAGCGTACGGCGAAGAAGTCACGCGTACAGGCTCGTGAGGCCAGAGAAGCAGTGGAAGAGAACAAAAAGGCGCAGCTTGAGCGTGACAAGCAGCTTAGCGAACAGCATAAGCAGGCTGTGCTGGCAAAAGAGTTTAAGGCGCAGGTGAAACAGCTTATTGAGATGAACCGCATCACCGTATCAAAGGGCAACATCACCTTTAACTTCACCGACGGCAATCTAATTAAAAAGATTGAGGTGGATAAACAAACTCAGGCTCAGCTTATTAACGGTCGACTGGCGATTGCGCGTCTGGTCATCAATGCCAATGGCGACTGCGAATATGCAATCATCCCGGCGGTGGTGGCGGATAAAATCGCCCAGCGCGATGCCGACAGCATTGTATTAAACAGCGCGCTGAGTCAGGAAGAGCAGGATGAAGACGATCCGTATGCTGACTTTAAAATTCCTGATGATTTGATGTGGTAAATACCTGTCAAAACGGTGCAGCGTGACGGGCGTTGATCGCCTCTCCGCTCACCGGATGCACAAAGTCCAGCCCGCTGGCGTGCAACATCAAACGCGGCGTCCCTTCAGCCCCCGGCATTTCAAGCCCACCGTATAAATCGCAGCCCAGAATAGGGTGCCCCAGCTGCTGGCAGTGAATGCGTAGCTGGTGGGTCCGCCCGGTTTCCGGAATCAGTTCGACGCGCGTTAACGGCAATTCCTTACCCTTATCAATACGCTCCACTACCCGAAAGCGGGAGCGGGCCGGTTTGCCGCTGATGGCGCAAATTGACATTAACGGGAACAGGGCCGGGTCTTTAGCAATTGGGGCATCGATTATCCCTTCGTCGTCCTTAACGTGTCCGCAGAGCAGGGCGGTGTACGCTTTGCTTACGGCGCGCTGGCTGAACTGATGGCACAGCGCCGCGTTGATCGCTTTGTTTCGCGCAATCACCATAATGCCGGATGTGCCGAAATCCAGGCGATGCACCAGGGTGCAGCCGGGGAACGTCTGGACCAGGCGGTAATGCACCGAATCGAGATTCTGCGGGTTCTTCCCCGACAGGCTCAGCAGCCCGCTGGGCTTGTTGATCAGAATAAGATCGTCGTCCTGCCAGAGGATCTCAATGTCTTGCGTACACGGTGGGGCAATAAAGGTATCGATAATTACAGACATCAGGCTGCCCGGCTTAAGAGTGGGAGCGGATGATAACGAAATGCGGGGAAAAAGAAAAACCCTCCCACCGGGCGGTGAGAGGGGGAATACTTAGGCTGTTACCAGGCTGTCGATAGCGGCTTTCGCATCGGACTGCGCTTTGGTCGCCACTTCCGGACCGTACGCGATACCTTCAGCGAACACGAAGTTCACGTCGGTGATGCCGATGAAGCCCAGGAACAGGGTCAGATACGGTGAAACCAGGTCAGTTGGGGTATCTTTGTGGATACCGCCACGGCTGGAGAGCACGATGGCACGCTTGCCTTTCACCAGGCCTTCTGGACCGTTTTCGGTGTAACGGAAGGTTACGCCCGCACGCGCCACCAGGTCGAAGTAGTTCTTCAGTTGAGTTGGAATGTTGAAGTTGTACATTGGGGCGTTGATGACGATAACGTCGTGCGCCTGCAGTTCAGCAATCAGTTCATCGGACAGCGCCAGGGCTTCCTGCTGACGAGGGGTCAGTGGGGCATCGCTTGGGCGCAGTGCGCCAACCAGCTCACCGTCGAGGACAGGAACAGGGTTAGCGGCCAGGTCGCGAACGGTGATTTCGTCGGCGGAGTGCTGCTCACGCCATTGTTCAACGAAGTAGTCGGAAAGCTGACCAGACTGTGAGTACCCTGCCAGAATACTGGATTTCAACACTAATACTTTGCTCATGGGTGATTCCTGTTTTGTATTTGATTGAAGGGGGTTGCCCCGTTGCTTGTTGACACTTTATTCACAATCCTGCCACAGGGATAGCGCAATATATCGAAGTCTATGTTCGAAATTTTTGAATAAGGCGCGAAAAGCGCTGATGTGGTACTCTATATCAATCATTAAAAAGAGATTTTATCCGGCAGTGCACTGCCCGTTAACGCTATGACAGAACAACAAAAATTAACCTTCCCGATGCTCCTGCAACAGCTTGATTCCCTGATGCTGCGCGATAAGCAGCGTTTTGCCCGCCGTCTGCACGGGGTCAAGAAGGTTAAAAATCCTGATGCACAACAGGCCATTTACCAGGAGATGGCAAAAGAGATTGACCAGGCTGCAGGGAAAGTTGTGCTGCGCGAAGCCGCACGCCCGGCGATTACCTACCCGGAAAACCTGCCCGTCAGCCAGAAAAAGCAGGACATCCTTGAGGCCGTGCGCGATCACCAGGTGGTGATTGTGGCGGGAGAAACCGGCTCCGGTAAAACCACCCAGTTGCCGAAAATTTGTATGGAGCTGGGTCGCGGGGTTAAAGGGCTGATCGGCCACACCCAGCCGCGCCGTCTGGCGGCACGGACCGTGGCGAACCGTATTGCCGAAGAGTTGCAGACCGAGCCGGGTGGCTGCATCGGCTACAAGGTGCGATTCAGCGATCACGTCAGCGACAACACCATGGTGAAGCTGATGACCGACGGTATCCTGCTGGCCGAGATCCAGCAGGACCGGCTGCTGATGCAGTATGACACCATCATCATTGACGAAGCGCACGAGCGCAGCCTTAACATCGACTTCCTGCTCGGCTATCTGAAAGAGCTGCTGCCGCGTCGCCCGGACCTGAAAATTATCATCACCTCCGCGACCATCGATCCGGAGCGCTTCTCGAAGCACTTCAGCAATGCGCCAATTATTGAAGTGTCGGGTCGGACGTACCCGGTAGAAGTGCGCTATCGCCCGATTGTAGAAGAGGCAGACGATACCGAACGCGACCAGCTGCAGGCGATTTTCGACGCCGTTGACGAACTGGGTAATGAAAGCGCGGGCGATATCCTGATCTTTATGAGCGGCGAGCGCGAAATCCGCGATACCGCCGATGCGCTGAGCAAGCGCGATCTGCGCCATACCGAGATCCTGCCGCTGTATGCCCGTCTGTCGAACAGCGAGCAAAACCGAGTGTTCCAGGCGCATAGCGGGCGTCGCATTGTGCTGGCAACCAACGTGGCGGAAACCTCGCTCACCGTACCGGGCATCAAGTACGTTATCGATCCGGGCACGGCGCGTATCAGCCGCTACAGCTATCGCACCAAGGTCCAGCGTCTGCCGATTGAGCCAATTTCACAGGCCTCCGCCAACCAGCGTAAAGGGCGCTGCGGCCGCGTCTCCGAGGGGATCTGTATTCGTCTCTACTCCGAAGACGATTTCCTGTCGCGTCCGGAATTTACCGATCCGGAAATTCTGCGTACCAACCTGGCCTCCGTTATCCTCCAGATGACGGCACTGGGGCTGGGCGATATCGCTGCGTTTCCGTTTGTTGAGGCGCCGGATAAACGCAACATTCAGGACGGTGTGCGTCTGCTTGAAGAGCTAGGGGCGATCACCACCGATGAACAGGCCACCGCATACAAACTGACCCCGCTGGGGCGTCAGCTGAGCCAGCTGCCGGTCGACCCGCGTCTGGCGCGTATGGTGCTGGAGGCGCAGAAGCACGGCTGCGTGCGCGAGGCGATGATCATTACGTCGGCGCTCTCTATTCAGGATCCGCGCGAGCGTCCGATGGACAAACAGCAGGCGTCCGACGAAAAACATCGCCGCTTCCACGATAAAGAGTCCGATTTCCTCGCCTTCGTGAACCTGTGGAACTACCTGGGTGAGCAGCAAAAAGCGCTCTCATCGAACCAGTTCCGCCGCCAGTGCCGCGTGGATTTCCTGAACTATCTGCGGGTACGCGAGTGGCAGGATATCTACACCCAACTGCGTCAGGTGGTGAAAGAGTTAGGCATCCCGGTTAACAGTGAACCGGCGGAGTACCGCGAAATTCATATCGCGCTACTGACCGGCCTGTTGTCCCACATCGGGATGAAGGATGCAGATAAACAGGAATTTACCGGCGCACGCAATGCGCGCTTCTCCATCTTCCCGGGTTCCGGTTTATTCAAGAAACCGCCGAAATGGACCATGGTGGCGGAACTGGTTGAAACCAGCCGTCTGTGGGGACGTATTGCCGCGCGCATCGATCCGGAATGGGTTGAACCCCTGGCTCAGCACCTGCTGAAACGCTCATACAGTGAACCCCACTGGGAGCGGGCGCAGGGCGCGGTAATGGCAACGGAAAAAGTGACGGTTTACGGGCTGCCGATTGTGGCGGCGCGTAAGGTGAACTACAGCCAAATCGACCCGGCCCTGAGCCGTGAGCTGTTTATCCGTCATGCGCTGGTGGAAGGCGACTGGCAGACGCGCCATGCGTTCTTCCGCGAAAACCTGAAACTGCGCGCCGAAGTGGAAGAACTGGAGCATAAATCGCGTCGCCGCGACATTCTGGTGGACGACGAGGCGCTGTTCGAGTTTTACGATCAGCGTATCAGCCACGACGTGATTTCTGCCCGCCACTTCGACAGTTGGTGGAAAAAGGCGAGTAAAGAGACGCCGGACCTGCTCAACTTTGAAAAGAGCATGCTCATCAAAGAGGGGGCGGAATCGGTCAGCAAGCTCGATTACCCGAACTTCTGGCATCAGGGTAACCTGAAGCTGCGCTTAACTTACCAGTTTGAGCCGGGCACGGATGCGGATGGCGTCACCGTTCACATCCCGCTGCCGCTGCTAAACCAGGTAGAAGAGAGCGGTTTTGAGTGGCAAATCCCCGGGCTGCGCCGCGAGCTGGTGATTGCGCTGATCAAATCGCTGCCGAAACCGGTGCGACGTAATTTTGTGCCTGCGCCAAACTACGCCGAGGCGTTTTTAGGCCGCGTCACGCCGCTGGAACTGCCGCTGCTGGATTCCCTGGAGCGCGAATTCCGGCGCATGACCGGCACCACCATCGACCGGGAAGACTGGAACTGGGATCAGGTGCCCGATCACCTGAAAGTCAGCTTCCGTGTCGTGGATGAGAAAAACCGAAAACTGCAGGAAGGTCGCTCTCTGACGGCGCTGAAAGAGGCGCTAAAAGGCAAAGTTCAGGAGACGCTCTCGGCGGTTGCCGACGACGGTATCGAGCAGAGCGGGCTGCATATCTGGAGCTTTGGTCAGCTTCCGGAAAGCTACGAGCAGAAGCGCGGCAACTACAAGGTGAAGGCCTGGCCTGCGCTGGTGGATGAACGTGACAGCGTTGCCATCAAGCTGTTTGATAATCCGCAGGAACAGCAGCAGATGATGTGGCGCGGTCTGCGCCGCCTGCTGCTGCTGAACATCCCGTCGCCAATCAAGTACCTGCACGAGAAGTTGCCTAACAAGGCCAAGCTGGGGCTGTACTTTAACCCGTACGGCAAGGTGCTGGATTTGATTGACGACTGCATCTCCTGCGGTGTGGACAAGCTGATCAACGAGGCGGGCGGCCCGGTCTGGACGGAAGAGGCGTTTGCCCGACTGCACGAAAAAGTCCGCGCCGAGCTGAACGATACCGTGGTAGAGATTGCTAAACAGGTCGAGCAGATCCTGACGGCGGTGTTTAACATCAACAAGCGTCTGAAGGGCCGGGTGGACATGACCATGGCGCTGGGGCTGTCAGACGTGAAGGCACAGATGGCGGGGCTGGTGTACCGTGGTTTTGTGACCGGCAACGGCTTCAGGCGCCTTGGCGACACGCTGCGTTATCTCAATGCGATTGAAAAGCGCCTGGAGAAAATGGCCGTCGACCCGCACCGCGATCGTGCCCAGATGCTGAAAGTGGAAAGCGTCCAGCAGGCGTGGCAGCAGTGGCTGAATAAACTGCCCCCGGCACGCCGGAATGATGAGGACGTGCAGGAGATCCGCTGGATGATCGAGGAGCTGCGCGTCAGCTTCTTCGCGCAGCAGCTGGGGACACCGTATCCGATTTCGGACAAGCGTATTTTGCAGGCCATGGAGCAGATTTCGGCATAAACATTAGCGGTTTGGGGGCGTCGGGCACCCGAGCCGTATGTTTCCCCTCACCCTGACCCTCTCCCCAAAGGGGCGAGGGAATGGTTCGATGCGCGCATAAGCGGCAGTAGGCCGGGTAAGGCGCAGCCGCCACCCGGCACGCTGTCACTGACTGCGCCATCCTCCGCCGAGCGCCTTATACAGATCAATCTGCGCCAGCAGCAGGTTATTTTTCACCTGCACCACGTTAGTTTGCACCGAATAGAGCGTGCGCTGTGCGTCGAGGACGTCCATATAAGAGGAGTAGCCGTTGCGATAGCGATTTTGCGCGATGCGCAGCGTCTCTTGGGAAACCGCCTGCTGGGCCAGCAGTTCCGTCAGTTGTTCCTGATAGCGCGTAATGGCGTCAAGGCTATCGTTAACCTCCACGAACGCGTTACGCACGGTCTTTTCATAGGTGTACAGCGCCTGATTGCGCTGGGATTGTGAAATGTCCACCTGCGCATTCAGCGCCTGGCGGTTCAGCAGCGGCGCAAGAATACTCCCGCCTGCGCTCCAGAGCTGGAGCGGATTGTCCAGCAGCCCCGACAGCGTGCGATCCTGTACCGATCCGGTTGCCGTCAGGTTGATCGACGGCAGCAGGCTGGCGCGGGAGGCCGCGAGCGTGGCATCTGAAGCAACCAGCGCCCGCTCTGCCTGGACGATATCCGGGCGACGGTTGAGGAGCGTGGAAGGGAGCTGTGATGGCAACTTCAGTGGCGTAAGGACATCGAAACTCTCGCTGCGCGCCACCTCGCCGGGCTGCGTGCCGAGCAGCACGCTCAACGCGTTCTCCTGCTGTGCAATCTGGTGCTTAATCAACGGCACCTGCGCGCGCGTGGCGCGCAGTTCGGAATCGGATTGCATCAGCTCCAGCCGCGAACTGTAGCCGGTTTCAAACTGACGTCGGGCGAGGTTGAATGCCTCTTCGCGGGATTTAAGCGTCGACTGCGTCACCTGAAGCTGTGCATCCAGAGAGAGCAGGGTGACATAGCCGGAGGCCACCGATGAGGCGACGGTCAGGTCTGCGGCGGCGGCGGCGGCTTTTTGCGCCTCCAGCGATGCCTCTGCGGCGTTGGCGGTGCTGCGGTTCACCCCCCAGATATCCACATCGTAGCTGGCGGTCAGGCTGCCTTTATACAGGGAGCCGTATACCGGAAGCCCGGTAGCAGCAGACTGGGAGCGGGCGCGGGTGCCCGTCACGCCCGCATCCAGGGAGGGAAACAGGCTACCGTCGGCGGCATACACCCGCGCCTGATATTCGTTAATCCGCTCGCGGGCAATCAGCACATCGCTGTTGTTTTCCAGCGCCAGATCGACGTAGCGGTTCAGGTAGCTGTCGTGAAAATTTCGCCACCACAGCTGTTCTGTCGCACTGCCCGGGCCGGTCGCCGCGCGCCATTGCGCAGGAATGTGCAGCGTCGATTGCGCGGGCTTAACGTCGACGGACTGGCAGCCGCCAAGCAGGGCGGCTATGAGTAAACCGACCAGCGGGCGAAGGATCATGGCTTCGCCTCCCGGGTATCAATCGTGACCTGCACCGACATGCCGGGGCGCAGCAGCGCAGACGCTTCCGGATCACCCAGTACCTCAATGCGCACCGGAATACGCTGGGCGATTTTGACGAAGTTGCCCGTGGCGTTGTCCGGCGTGATGGCGCTGAACTCCACCCCCGTCGCCGGCGAGATACTCTCAACGCGGCCCTGATAGGCCTTATCGTTCAGCGCATCCACGGTGAACGTGACCGGCTGTCCGACGCGCAGATTGGCCAACTGCGTCTCTTTTATATTCGCGATAACCCAGTGCTGCGGCGGGACCAGCGTGGTGAGGTGGGTGCCTGCGGTGACATAAGCCCCCAGACGGACGGCGATCTGGCCGAGCTGGCCGTCGCGCGGGGCCACGATACGGGTGTTTTGCAGGTCAATCTGCGCCAGCTCCAGCGCGGCTTTAGCGTTATCGACATCGGCTTCCAGCGAGCCGCGATTCACGATCACCGTCTGCAGATCCTGACGCGACATCTCAAGCGTGGCTTTCGCCTGTTCGATGTCAGCGCTGCCCTGAGCAGCACTCGCCAGCGCCGCGTCGCGCTCGCGAACAGAGAGCGACCCGTCTGCCGTCAGATCTTTTACGCGTTTTAAATCCGCCTGATTTTTCAGGTTCTGCGCGCGGGCATTTTTCAGGGCCGCATCGTTTTTGGCGATCACCGCTTCCGCGCTTTTGCGCTGTTGCAGGTTGTTGTTCAGCGCGGCTATCTTCATTGCCAGCTGCGCTTCGGCCTGATGGACGCGCTGGCGATAGATACGGTCATCGATTTGCAGCAGCAGGTCACCCTTTTTGACCTTATCGAAATCCTTAACTCTCACGTCCGTGATATAGCCATTGACCTGCGGGCTGATAAAGGTGGTCTGCCCCCGGACGTAGGCGTTGTCGGTAAACTGGGCGTGGCGCGTAAACGGCGGAAGCTGCCACGCATAAAGGATCACCAGCACCCCGACAATACCGATTGCCGCAGCGGTGAAAACAGACACTATGCGCACATTTTTGCGGGTATTGGCCTGCTCTTTAGCGGCATCCTGCTGACTCATAACAACTCCCAAAACGTCATTGACTCGTATCCATTATTTGTTGCCGGTGGCATTTTTTAACGCCATTTGGGCAGTGATGCGCAGACGCAGCAAGCGCCATAAAATCCACACTAGCGTGGCGGCCGCGATGCTTGCCGTCAGCAGGTAGGTATCATTGTAAGCCAGAATATTCGCCTCAAGCGCGGTCACCGTCTGGAGCTGGGTAATGGCCTGCGTGCTCAGCAGCGCGCTGTCACCGATCAGGCTTTTATACAGTTGGGTATAGGCCTGAATGCGCTCGTTGACCAGCGGATTGAGGGTGGTGAGCTGATCGGCCAGCAGGCTGGAGTGATACTTTTCGCGCCAGGTCTGGAAGGTGCCGAGTATGGCTGAACCCAGCAGGCCGCCGACGTTCTGGCTCATACCAAACAGCACCGAGAAGCTCACCAGGTTGCGCGGGTCGGCGATAACCCCGCCGATGCCCGCCAGCATGGCCGGGGCAAGGAAGAAGGCGCTGCCAAAACCCAGCAGGAACTGGCTGAACATCAGTTGATCCGGTCGGGTCAGGTTGTTCGACTGGCTGTCCAGCAGCGAGGCGATAATCATTAACACCAGCGACGTGACGATCGGCCAGGCCAGCTTCGTGGGTTTAATCGTCAGGCAGCTGGTGACGATGCCGCAGACGATACCGGCAAAAATGGCCCACGCCAGATGGGTCATCTGTTCGTTCTGTAACCCGACGTACTGCAGCCAGCCGATGACGCCGGTATTCTGTTCCGCCAGCACGATACGGATCAGCAGCATGATCAGCCCAAGGCGTAAAATACTGCCGCTCGAAAGCCAGCGGGTGTTGAGCAGAGGGTTGCTGCGGTTATGCTCAAACACGATTGCCGAGACCACCAGCACCAGCGATAACGCCAGCGACCAGCCAATCCACGGCGCTTCAAACCACCAGTCGAGGCGGCCCAACGAGAGTACCGCGCACAGCAACGCCATGCCCGGAGCCAGCAGAAAAAAGGTGAGGAAATCTTTCTTTTCAAACACCTTGCGCCGATCTCCCGGCGGGAGTTTCAACGCCATCACGCAGGCCAGCGAGATCAGCGCCAGGCCAAGCTCGAAAAAGTACAGCCCGCGCCACTCATCAAGCTGCAACAGTTCGGTGGAAAACAACCGTGCAAGGGGAATGGCCAGTGACGATCCGGTGATGCCGATGGTGAGTGCTTTCAGGCGATGCTTCGCGGGCCAGGCCTGGATCTGGTAATAGATGCCGAGCGAACTCAGCGCCGCTGCCACCATCCCGTGCGCGGCGCGGACCATCAGCGCGGAGCTAAGATCGTTAACGAAGAGGTGGAAAAAGGTCACCAGTACATAGAGCACCAGAAACCCTTCGGTGAAGGCCCGCAAACCGTACTGCTGGCGGAATTTCACCAGCAGCAGGTTAATGGAGACGTTGGTCATGACGTACACGGCAGGCAGCCAGGCAATTTCGGTTGACCAGGCGCCAAACGTGCCCTGTAAATTTTGCAGGTTGGCGGTAACGACCGCGTTGCCGAGTGCGCCCGTCAGGCAGACCAGCAACCCCACCACGCCATAAGCTATCCGTTTCGGTGTGCTGTGTTCCGGCGTTGAAGGGGAACCCAGCAGGGCGGGTTTTTCGTGTGGCTGCCACTCGCGAGGAGCATAAGGGTCGCGCTGGGGCAGGCGCATAGCGTCGTTTACCTTTGAAATTGTTGAATAGTTAGTGGGCTAATGATTCTACGTCTGCCGTAAATCATAATTCAAGTGAATATGATTATCAGACATTTTAGGTTGGGTTGAAAGGTGACAAAATGAAAGAGTACGGACACGCCGGGATTCGGAGTGATCTCCTTTTCAGGACTGACGAGTACGGTACGCTGAACCTAACTGCTGTGAGGAGGTAACAATGACACTGGCACTTTTTCCTTGTTTACCCGAGGCAACCCTGAATGCCGCTAACGTCGCAGGACGCTGGCTGGCGCAGGATGACCTGCAACCCAATGCGCCCGTCGATTTGGTTATTCTCGCGGGCAACGCGGTGATCCCGGCTATCGATGCGGCGTGCAGGGTGGCCTCGGAACAGGGTGTCCCGCTGCTGATAAGCGGTGGTATCGGACACTCCACCACCTTTTTATATGCTGCCATTGCGCGCCACCCGCGCTATAACCGCATTCCTACCACCGGGCGCGCGGAGGCGGCTATCCTGGCTGACATCGCCCGGGAGGTCTGGTCCATACCGCCCGAGCGCATCCTGGTGGAAGACCAGTCTACCAATTGCGGAGAGAATGCCCGCTTCAGCTGGGAGCGGATCAAACAGACGGGGCTGACGCCTGAACGTGTGCTGGTGGTACAGGACCCCACCATGCAGCGCCGCACCATGGCGACCTTTGCCCATGTATGTCGGGACGAACTGGCGGCCCCGCTATTCATCAGCCACCCCGGCCTGACGCCCGTTCTGCAAAACAGCGATAACGGCCTGACGTTCAGCGGCGGACACGAGAGGCTTTGGCCGGTCGAACGCTATGTTTCGCTGCTGCTGGGCGAGCTTCCGCGCTTGTGGGACGACATCAACGGCTATGGACCGGCGGGGCGTGGCTTTATCGTCCACGTGGATTTTCCTGCCGAGGTTCAAGCCGCATGGCGTATCCTGCGTGAGGATGCGATCCTTACCGAGGCGCTTGAAAGCCGTTCCCTTATCTAACCTTCTGCCCGTTTGCGGCGTCTTTTTCGCAAACGGGCATTTTGTGTTGCGACTTTGTAATTTGAATGTTCTGCTGACCCGATTCTTCTATGAGATACCTCACAAAAACAGCCTGATAGAGTAGGCAAGTGCCCCTGTGATTGTAATTTTTAACAATAAATTTACTTGTTAAAAACAGTGTAATTACAGGAGCAGGTTATGACAGTACCCGTACAACATCCTATGTATATCGATGGACAGTTTGTGGCCTGGCAGGGTGACGCCTGGATTGACGTCATCAACCCGGCAACCGAAGAGGTCATTTCCCGTATTCCCGATGGCAGCGCCGACGATGCCCGAAAAGCCATTGACGCCGCCGAACGTGCGCAGGCGGGCTGGGAGGCGCTGCCTGCGATTGAGCGTGCAAACTGGCTGCGCAAAATTTCCGCCGGGATCCGCGAGCGCGTCAGCGAAATCAGCGCCCTGATTGTCGCCGAAGGGGGAAAGATCCAGCAGCTGGCGGAAGTGGAAGTCAACTTCACGGCGGACTACATCGACTATATGGCCGAATGGGCGCGCCGCTACGAAGGAGAAATCATTCAGAGCGACCGTCCGGGCGAGAACATCCTCGTCTTCAAACGCGCCCTGGGGGTGACCACCGGGATCTTGCCGTGGAACTTCCCGTTCTTCCTGATCGCACGCAAGCTCGCGCCCGCACTGCTCACCGGCAACACCATCGTCATTAAACCGAGCGAGTTTACCCCCAACAACGCCATTGCCTTTGCCAAAATTGTCGATGATATCGGCCTGCCAAAAGGGGTTTTTAACCTGGTGCTGGGCCGTGGCGAAACCGTCGGCCAGGAGCTGGCAGGCAATCCGAAAGTGGCGATGGTCAGCATGACCGGAAGCGTCGGCGCGGGCGAGAAAATCATGGCCGCGGCGGCAAAAAACATTACCAAAGTCGGACTGGAACTCGGCGGTAAAGCGCCGGCCATCGTGATGGACGATGCGGATCTGGAGCTGGCGGTGAAAGCCATCGTTGACTCCCGCGTCATCAACACCGGGCAGGTGTGCAACTGCGCTGAGCGCGTGTACGTGCAAAAAGGCATTTACGACCGCTTTGTGAACCGTCTGGGTGAAGCGATGAAGGCAGTCCAGTTTGGCAATCCGGCAGAGCGCACGGACATTGCGATGGGGCCGCTGATCAACGCGGCCGCGCGTGAGCGTGTCGAGCAGAAGGTGGCGCGCGCGGTGCAGGAGGGGGCGAAGGTGGTGCTTGGCGGTAAAACCGTCGAGGGCAAAGGGTACTTTTATCCGCCAACCCTGCTGCTGGACGTGCATCAGGACATGGCGATTATGCATGAAGAGACCTTTGGCCCGGTGCTCCCCGTAGTGGCTTTCGACACGCTGGAGGAGGCGCTGGCCATGGCGAACGACAGCGACTACGGATTAACCTCGTCGATCTATACCCGTGATTTGAACGTCGCGATGAAAGCCATCAAGGGGCTGAAGTTTGGCGAGACCTATATTAACCGCGAAAACTTTGAAGCGATGCAGGGGTTCCATGCGGGGTGGCGTAAGTCCGGTATTGGCGGGGCGGATGGAAAACATGGCCTGAACGAATACCTCCAGACCCAGGTGGTCTATTTGCAGTCGTAACCGTGATTCCCCCTCCGGTTGCGGAGGGGGCAGAGTTTTACAGTGAAGCGAATTTGTCCAGGGTACGCACCAGCTGCGTAACAAACCCGTATTCGTTGTCATACCAGGCGACGGCTTTCACCAGCTGAACGTCGCCCGCCTCGCTGACTTCCGTCTGGGTGGCGTCAAACACCGAGCCAAAGTGCGAGCCAATCACATCCGAGGAGACAATCTCTTCATCGGTATAACCGAATGATTTGTTGCCCTGCGTCGCTTTTTTCAGCGCGGCATGAATATCCTCCACCGTCACCTTTTTCTCGAGGATCGCCACCAGCTCGGTTACGGAACCGGTTTTAACCGGGACACGCTGCGCGTGGCCTTTCAGTTTTCCGCTCAGCGCCGGGATCACCAGCCCGATGGCTTTCGCCGCACCGGTGGTGTGCGGAATGATATTCTCCGCCGCCGCCCGGGAGGCCCGCAGATCTTTCCCACGTGGGCCATCCACCAGCGCCTGCGTCCCGGTATAGGCGTGAATGGTGGTCATGGTGCCCACCTTAATGCCAAAGGCGTCGTGAAGCGCTTTCGCCAGCGGGGCCAGACAGTTGGTGGTGCACGAGGCCACGGAAACAATCGTGTCGTTCGCGTCGAGGGTGTCGTCGTTAACGTTAAACACGATGGTTTTCATCTCGCCCGCCGGGGCGGAGATCAGCACTTTTTTCGCCCCTGCATCCAGGTGCGCGCGGGATTTCTCTTCCGAGGTGTAAAAACCGGTGCATTCGACCACGATATCAACGCCTGCGGCTTTCCACGGAATATGCTTCGCCTCTTTTTCGGCGTAAACCGAAATGGTTTTGCCATCGACGATCAGCGAATCTTCGGTGAAATCGACGCTCCACGGGAATCCGCCGTAGTTGGAGTCATGCTTGAGCAGGTAGGCCAGCACTTTCGGTGAGGTCAGGTCGTTGATGGCGACCACGGTGTTGCTGTCCTGGGTTTCAAGAAGGCGACGAAGTACAAGGCGTCCAATGCGTCCAAATCCATTAATGCCAATTTTACTCATGGTTATCTCCTGGAAAACGTGTCGGTACGACAGTTTGAACTTATCCAGGCTTAGACCATGACGGGCAGGGCGGCAATTGAAGATGTTTCATTGCCTGCGAAGTAATTGAAAAACCATACAGAAAAGTTAATGAATTTTTAAGGAAAGCTGGTTATGTTGACGCAATATCAGTTCTTTATCGGGAAAAGACATGCGCACTAAATATACGGGCCTGCAAATAGGTATTCACTGGCTGGTGTTTTTGTTGGTTATCGTGGCCTATTGCGCCATGGAGTTTCGGGGCTATTTCCCGCGCAGCGATCGCCCGCTGATCAACATGATCCACGTCTCCTGTGGCATCTCCATTCTGGTGCTGATGGTGGCGCGCCTGCTTATCCGCCTTAAATTCCCGGCACCGCCCATTCAGCCGAAGCCGAAAGCGATGGTAACCGGCCTGTCGCATCTTGGGCACCTGATTATTTATCTGCTGTTTATCGCGCTGCCGTTGATTGGCATTGTCATGATGTATAACCGCGGCAATGACTGGTTTGCATTTGGCCTGGTGATGCCGCATGCGGCAGAGGGCAATTTTGACGTCGTGGACATGCTGAAAACGTGGCACGTCACGCTCGCAAACCTGGGTTATTTCGTTATTGGCCTGCACGCCTTTGCGGCGCTGCTGCACCACTACTACTGGAAGGACAACACGCTCCTGCGCATGATGCCGAAAAAGCGTCAGTAACATCGAAAAAGGGCCTGCGCAATGCAGGCCCTTCTTTTTAGTTCAGACGGGCAACTTCATCTGCCGTCAGCTCCAGCGTCTCGGTTGACCCTGTCTCAGATGATTTCACTGCCGCTTCCAGCACGGCCATCACCGCCAGCGCCTCAACGGGGTGTACCGGATTATCCATTTTGCCGAACAACGCATCACGCACGTTAATGTAATACTGGCGCTGATCGCCTTTCGGGGTTTTTACCGGGTGCGGCTCACCGCTGGCATCAAACAGCACCATATCATCATCGTCTTCGCCCCACGTCGCGCTGCCCGGCACAATACCTGCCAGCAGCTGGGCTTCCTGCTGATCGATTCTGGCTTTCAGCACGCTGGCCTTGTCACCGTGAACGGCAAAGCGCGTCGCGCCGCCAGCGACCAGCATGCTGCAATGCAAAATAACCTTATGCGACGGGTAGTTGAGCACCACATGCGCCCAGTCGTTAATCTCCGCCCCGTCACGCAGGGTGGCGATGTTGCCTTGCACGGACTGCGGAAGGCCGAAAAGCTGCAGCGTCTGGTCGATCAGATGTGGCCCCAGATCGAACCACAGGCCGCTGCCAGGGACATTTTGCTCTCTCCAGCGTGCGCGAACCTCCGGGCGGAAGCGGTCGATGTGCGCCTCGAAGTGCTTCACGTTGCCCAGGCTGCCTTGCTCAATGACCTGCTTGATGCCGAGGAAGTCGCTGTCCCAGCGGCGATTGTGGAAAACGGAGAGCAGGCGCTGTTTTTCTTCCGCCAGCGCAATCAGATCGCGGGCTTCCTGCATGTCGAGGGTAAAGGGTTTATCGACCACAACATGTTTGCCTGCATTCAGGGCCAGCGTTGCCAGCGGGGCATGCGTCGCATTCGGAGAGGCGATTACTACCAGGTCGACATCGGGGTGCTGAATGGCCTCTTCAGGCGTCGCCACCACGATAACGTCTGCAATATCGCGTTTAACCTTTTCGGCATCCCGGGAGGAGACGACTGCCAGCTTCAGCCCGTCGATGGACTGGATCAGCGGCGCATGGAAGGTTTTGCCGACAAAGCCATACCCGATCAGCGCAATGTTGATTGTCTTACCGTTAACCTTATTCATGTGTTCTCCACGTTATTGTGCCTCTGCAAGGGTCACTTGCATGGCGCCACCGTCCCCAAGCTCGGGCCAGGGACGATCTAAAAACAGTTGATGAATGCCGGATAGCCCGGAAACCAGATAGGGTTCGCAGCGGTTGAGCTTCATATGGTCTGCCACGATCCAGTGCTCATGGCTCGCAGCCAGCATGGCGCGTTTGACCTCGGCATCAGCCTCCGTGCTGGCGCTTAAGCCAAGCTGCGCATGAATGGCGCAGGCACCGAGGATGGCAATGTCTGCCCGATAGCGCGACAGCAGAGCGAGTGTGGCGCTACCGGCAAACAGGCGCTGCTGGTGATCCCATTTTCCGCCAAGCAGGATAAGCTCGATATCCTCCCGCTCGCTAAAGCACTGGGCGATATCAAGAGAAGGGGTGATAACCGTTAGCGGCCCCTTAAGGACGTTCGCCACCGCCAGCATCGTGCTGCCGGCATCAAGGAACAGCGTCGACCCCGTTGGCACGCTTTGCGCGACCCGTTTACCCAACTGCTGCTTGATCTTCGGCAGCAAGGTATTCCGCCCCTGACGATTCATGGCTGACAAATTAAGCGCAATAGCACCGCCGTGATTCTTCTGCGCCAGCCCCTGTTTTGCGAGGTCCGTCAGATCGCGGCGAACCGTATCGGCAGAAACCTGCAGCTTTTCAGCAAGGTCGACGATGCTGGCCTGGCCCTGTTCGCTCAGGATATCAAGCAGATACTTTTGTCTGGCCGTTTTATGCATGTTTTTCCAAATCCTGCAAAATATCGCAATAAGTTGCATATTACAGCATTTCCCCGGAAAAGGAATGCGACTTGCTGCCGTAATCCGTCAGGGCTCATCATCCAGGGCGGTTGTGTTGCGAAAAATTGTTCACGTAGGTAATCATTAACAACCCATTGATTAAGTGTGGTTAATAAATTTTTAAAATGTTTGATTGGTGTTAAAACAATGTGTTGCATTTAATTTGGTTAAAGGAACTAATGAATAGCCAATCATCAACGAAAAATTTTACTTTTTTATTTTAACGTGGGTTTTTATTCCGCATATTATGTTTAATGTGGAATTTAATAATTTACAGAAGGGGGCGGTTACTTAAATTGACACTTCTTTGAAAATCTTTGTGTCTGACCCGAAATGAAATTAACCCAAAAATGTACAAACCGATAATTAAGAATTTTACTTAAGAAACAACGAGTTTATATGTTTCATCTGAAAGGCTCTTTTTACGGATTTGTCCAGAAACGTGAGGATTTTTCTTATTTGTAACACCACATTAACATTGTGGCTGTAGTGGGATATAAGACATTTTGTTATGCTGCCGGCACGTTAAAGAAATAAGTAAATTCCTAATTTAAATTAGTCCTTGGTCAGGCCTTATCTCCAGCGTGGATGGGTATGGGTTTCCTTTGCCGAAAATTCTTGAGGAGGATGATGAATAATCGCCAAATTATTTTTACCTCTTATTGGGTATCTAATTGCGCGACATTCAGCGACAGGAGAGAACATGTCTATATTGCCAACAAACCTATTATTTAAAATATCCGCCGGACTGGCGTTAATTTCGCTGGCGATTAATCCGGCAGTGGCGAATAACGGCCAGGCGGCATTTGCTCCCGTCGCGGCAACTACCTTAAAAGAAAGTATCCTTTTTGCTATCGACCGCGACCCGTCCGTTAGCCAGCAGGCCGCACAGTTGGGCATTGGTCAGGCGCAAATAGATGAAGCGCGCAGCGGCTGGATGCCGCAAATATCCCTGAACGGCAGCACCGGCCATAGCCAAACCACCGACTCCAGCGGGTCGCTGCGCAATTCTGCCGCCTGGGGATTAAGCCTGACGCAGCTGATCTACGATTTCGGTAAGACCAACAATAGCATCAGCCAGGCCTCATCCCAGCGGGACAGCTATCGCTTTCAGTTGATGAGAACGTTATCTGATGTGGCCGAAAAAACGGCGCTGAGCTATGTCGAAGTGAAACGCTATGCTGACCTCCTTCAGGCCGCCAGAGAAAACGTCCAGGCGCTTAAAAACGTTGAGAAACTGGCAACCCTTCGTGCGGATGCGGGGGTGAGTTCGACCTCGGATGAACTTCAGACCCGCACGCGGATTGCCGGGATGCAGGCCACCGTTGAGCAATATACCGCTGCGTTAAACAGCGCCCGCGCCAGGCTTGCGGTACTGACGGGGATGCAGGCCGAACGGTACTCACCGGTTCCCGCCAGACTGGCCATTGAGCAGGACGCCGTTAACCGCATTGATTACGCCTCGATCCCGGCGGTCATGGCCGCGCAGAATATGGAAAAGGCCGCGCAGTACGGGATCGAAACCGCAAAGTCTCAGCACTGGCCAACGCTGAGCCTGAAAGCAGGCCGTACGCGCTATGAGTCAGATAACCGCTCATACTGGGACGATCAGATCCAGCTGAATGTTGATGCCCCGCTTTATCAGGGCGGCGCGGTATCGGCCCGGGTACGCCAGGCGGAAGGTGCGCGCGCAATGGCCGCTTCGCAGGTAGATCAGGCGCGTTTTGACGTGCTGCAAAAAGCCTCTGTGGCGCAGGCGGACTGGACCGGCGCGCTCGGCAGAAGAGAGGCGGGCAAACGGCAGCTTGAGAGCGCGCTCCGCGCCCGGGATGTCTACAAAAATGAATACACCCTGAGCAAGCGCAGCATTAACGATTTGCTCAGCGTAGAACAGGATGTCTGGCAGGCCATTTCCGCGAAAATAATGGCGGAATATGATGGCTGGAGCGCCGCAATTAATTACGCCTCTGCGGTGGATAATCTCATGCCGCTGGTCGGAATAGAGACAAATACCGCGGCGAAATTACCGGATTTGAGTTAACGGAAGACGCGATTTTCAGCGTGGAATAAGTCAAAAAAGAATGGGGCGTAATCCCCAGGGCGAGTTACAGCTATCGGGTGGACATTTTCACAGGACACCGTACACCTGCAAGGAGAAGAATATGAGTAGCGTAAAAGTTGTTGATGTCATCATTCGTAAAACGGCGGAGAAGGCAAAATTAACCGGCGAGGGAAATATGTCGGTCTCGATCTCATCGCCCGCCGTGATTGAAATTCAGGGCTCTGCACAGGACGTGGCGCGCTATGTTCGCCAGGGTAAAGACCTGCTCATTTATATGAAAGATGGCAGCGTGATCCGCTGCAATAACTATTTCGCTGAAGATCCTGAAACGCACCACCATTCTGAACTGGTGTTTAACGATAATCAGGAATTAACCCATATTTCTTTTGCCGACACCGGAGAAGTGACCGGCGTCGCAACAGCCGAGCTGACCGCGCAGGCGGCACCGATTAGCAGCATTGAACCTTTCATGGAGCAGGGCGGCGTGCTCGGCGATGCGCCGTGGGGCTGGATTGCGGGCGCGGCGCTCGGCGGGGGGGCATTAGGTGCCCTGCTGGCGCATGGCGGGGACGGTGAAACCAAAACCCGCGTCATCGACAACACCAAAGAGGTAGAGAGCGCAACGCCGACCTTTATGGTGACGGACAAAGCGGGTGACAAGCAGGGTGTGCTGAGTGCAAAAGAGGTCACGGATGATAACACCCCAACCTTCAGCGGCACCGGCCAGCCTGGCGCAACCATTCAGATTAAAGACAGTAGCGGAAGCACCATTGCCAGCGCGATGGTGGCGAAAGACGGTACCTGGACGGTAAAACTGCCTGCGCAGACCGACGGGGAACATACCTGGTCCGTCGTGCAGATCGATGGCAGTAAAACGACCTCTGCGGGCAGCATCACCGTGACCGTCTCCACCGCAGACGCGAGCCTGACCCTGGCGACCACGGCGGGTGATAACGTGATCAACGCCAGTGAACAGGCGGCGGGCTTTACCCTGTCCGGTGCCAGCAAAAATCTGGCGCAGGGCACCAGCCTGACCGTGACCCTGAACGGCAAAACTTATTCCACCGAGGTTGGAGCCAATGGCGCATGGAGCGTAAAAGTGCCTGCGGCAGACGCAAAGGCGCTGGGCGACGGCACCTGGACGGTGAGCGTCAGCGGCAAAGACGCGGCGGGAAATACCGTGACCGGCAGCCAGACGATTGGCGTGGATACCGCCGCGCCGACGCTTTCCGTCGATACCCTCGCGCATGACAACATCATCAATGCGGCTGAGCACAATCAGGCGCTGACGCTGACCGGAAAAACCAGTGCGGAAGCGGGCCAGATTGTGACGGTCACGCTAAACGGCAAAAACCATACCGCTACGGTAGGAAGCGACGGCACATGGTCCGTTACCCTGCCTGCCAGTGACGTCAAGGCGCTTGGCAATGGCGACCACACCCTGACGGTCAACGTCAGCGATAAAGCCGGGAACGGCACCACCACCACGGCTGATTTCAGCGTGGATACCGCAGCTCCCGTGGTGACAATCAATACCGTGGCGGGCGACGACGTTCTGAATACCAGCGAGCAGGCACAGGCACAGATCGTCTCCGGCCATGCAAACGGCGCGGCAGCGGGCGACGTCGTCACGGTAACCGTAGGCGGCCAGACCTTTACCGGCGTGGTTCAGGCCGACGGCAGCTGGAGCGTGGGCGTACCGGCATCGGTTATCGGTGCGCTTGGTGAAGGGAAACACAGCGTGTCGGTTTCCGTTACCGATGCCGCAGGCAATACCGGCAGCGCGACGCACGGCATTACGCTGAGCGGCAACCCGCCAGAATTCACCCTTGATGCCATCAGCCAGGATAACGTGCTGAATGCCCGGGAGGCGATGCAGCCGCTGAGCATGAGTGGCACCAGCAATCTGCCGAACGGCAGCGTCATCACCGTAACGCTTAACGGCGTTGACTATCAGACCAGCGTGACTAATGGCATCTGGTCGGTGCAGGTCCCGGTGACGGACGTGCTGAACCTGGCGAATACCCTGTACACCGTGAGCGTCAGCGGTACCGACAGCGTGGGCAACAGCGGCTCTGCAAGCGCGAACCTGCTGGTCGATACCGTACTGCCGCAGGTGATCATCAACACCTTTGCAGGCGATAACCGGGTGAATAACGCCGAGGCGGCGGTTGATCAAATCCTGAGCGGGCGCGTCACCGGCGCGGCGGCGGGGGATACGGTTTCTGTTAGCGTCGGCGGCAAGAGTTACACCGCGACGGTGGGCAACGATCTGACCTGGAGCGTGACCGTTCCGTCAGCCGATCTTACCAACTTTGGTGACGGCAACCTGACGTTCACCGCCTCCGTGACCAACGGCCACGGCAACACCGGGACCGGCGAGCGTGATATCAGCATCAACGCGGAGCTGCCGGGCCTTCGCGTCAACACCATCTCTGGCGATGATGTGATTAATGCCATTGAGCAGCAGCACGATCTGACCGTCACCGGCGCCAGCACCCATCTGGCCGAAGGGACGAAGATCGTGGTGACCATCAACAACGTTGACTACGCCGCCGTGGTGACCGCCAGCGGGAGCTGGCAAATTGGCGTGCCAGCGTCCGATCTTCAGGGCTGGAAGGCCGGAAATATCGCCGTGCACGCCAGCGCGGAAGATGCCTGGGGCAACACCGTTTCTGCCGATCGTCCCATTGAACTGGACCTTAACGCCGTGGCGGTCACCATCGATTCAGTGACCAGCGATGACATGCTCAATGCGGCCGAAAAAGGGGCCGACCTGACGCTCTCCGGCCAGACGCAGGGCGTGGAAGCCGGGCAGACCGTGGTGGTGAAATTCGCCGACCAGACCTTCACTGCCCAGGTGCAGCAGGACGGCAGCTGGAGCCTGACCGTGCCCGCCAGCGCCATGGAGACGCTGATCGACGGGCGCGCGCAGGTGAGCGTCAGCGTGACTAATGTCAACGGCAACAGTGCCGACGCGTCGCGCGTGGTGACGGTAGATACGTTACCGCCATCCATTACGCTGGATAACCTGACCGACGACAACATCATCAACGCCGCTGAAGCACAGCAGGATCTGCTGCTGAGCGGGACCAGCGATGCGCAAGCGGGCCAGACGGTGACCGTGACGCTGAACGGTAAAACCTGGCAGACCACCGTCAAAAGCGACGGCACCTGGCAGCTCAGCGTCCCGGCCGCCGACGTCGGTGCGCTGGCAGACGGCACCGTGACGGTGACGGCAAGCGTAAGCGATGTGGCGGGCAACAGCAGCAGCGTAGATCGCGTTGGGCTGGTGGATGCTACCGTGCCGCAGGTCACCATCAATGATTTCGTGACCAGCACCAACACCGTTAACCACGTGGCGCATTCTCAGGCGCAGATCCTGAGCGGCTCCGTGACGGGCGCGGCAGCGGGCGATGTGGTGACCATTAAAATTGATAACCAGAACTACACCACCGTGGTGGATGCCGCGGGTCACTGGAGCCTCGGCCTGCCAGCCTCCGTCGTACAGGGGTTAGCGGACGGTACCGTGACCATTGACGTCTCCGTGACGGACCGCTCGGGTAACACCGGCAGCAGCTCGCTGGAGGTGATCGTAAATACCGTCACGCCAGCGATCGGCATTAACACCCTGGCGGCGGACGATGTGATTAACGCCACCGAGAAAGGGGCCGATCTGCAGCTCTCCGGGACCAGTAACCAGCCGGAAGGCACAACGATTATTGTTACCCTTAACGGAGTCAACTACACCGCAGTGGCTGATGCCAGCGGGAACTGGAGCGTCACCGTGCCCGCCTCTGCGGTGAGCGCGCTGGGCGAAGCCACCTACACCGTGACGGCGAGCGTCACCGACAGCGTGGGCAACAGCGCGTCTGCCAGCCATGACGTGCTGGTGGACAGCTCGCTGCCGGTGGTCACCCTCAACACCCTGGCCGGGGATAACATCGTTAACGCGGCGGAAGTGGCGGCGGGTCAAACCCTGACGGGCAGCGTGGCAAACGCTGCGCCGGGCGATACCGTCACCCTGACGCTGGGCGGAAAAACCTACACCGCCGTCGTGCAGGACGACCTCACCTGGAGCCTGCCGTTAAGCGCAGCACAGCTAACCGCGCTGGGTAACGGCGAGTTGACCGTGTCGGCAAGCGTAACAAACGCCCACGACAATACCGGCTCTGCTTCACTCGATTTCACCATCGACGCCCAGTTGCCGGGCCTGCGTATTGATCCCGTGGCGGGCGATGACGTGATTAACATCATCGAGCATGGTCAGAACCTTATCGTCTCGGGGAGCAGTACCGATCTGCAGGCGGGCGGTACGGTTTCCGTCACCATCAATGGCAAAATCTATTCGGCAACGGTACAGGCGGATGGCACCTGGCAGGCAGCGGTGCCTGCAGCAGACGTTTCGCAGTGGGCGGACGGACAGCTGTCCATCAGCGCCAGCGCACAGGATACCTCCGGCAACCCGGTCACTATCGGAACGGTTGTGGATGTCGATCTCGCGCCAGTGGCGATCAGCATCAACAGCGTGACGGCGGATAACGTGCTGAACGCGGCGGAGAAGGGACAGGAGCTGGTACTAAGCGGGACCACCACGCACGTTGAGGCGGGGCAGACCGTGACGGTGACGTTTGGCGGGAAAACTTACACTACCCGCGTGGATGCCGACGGCAACTGGACCTACACCGTGCCGGCGGCAGATCTCACCAGCCTGAAGGACGGCGATGCCCGCGTACAGGTCAGCGTGACAAACGTAAACGGCAACGCCGCCACCTCCTCGCAGGAATATAGCGTGGATGCCACCGCGCCGACGGTGACGATTAACACCGTCAGCAGCGACAACATTCTGAATGCGGCAGAGGCCGCGCAGGATCTCACCCTGAGCGGCACCTCTACGGCCGAAGCGGGCCAGACCGTCTCCGTTACCTTCAACGGCAAGACGTACAGCGCGCAGGTCAAGACGGACGGCAGCTGGACGCTCAACGTGCCAGCGGCGGATATGGCGGGTATTACCGACGGCAATGCTGCGGTGACGGCAACCGTTTCCGATAAAGCGGGCAACCCGGCAAGCACGCAAACCACAGTATTGGTCGACACCACCGTGCCGCACATCAGCTTCAACGTGGTGGCGGAAGACGATATCGTCAATATCGCTGAACACGGCCAGGCGCTGATTGTCTCCGGCAACGTTACCGGCGCGCAGGCGGGGGATGCGATCACCGTGACCCTCAACGGTAAAGATTACACAGCGATGCTGGATGCCTCCGGTAACTGGAGCATCGGCATTCCGGCCGCCGACGTGGGCGCGCTGGGCAATGGCGACCATGCGATCACGGCGACCCTGACCGACAAAGCGGGCAACAGCGCCAGCGCGACGCATGAGATTGACGTCTCCCTGACCGCCCCGGTTATCGCCATCAACATCCTCGCGGGCGATGACGTGGTTAACGCCACTGAAAAAGGTCAGGATCTGCAGTTGTCCGGCACCAGCAACCAGCCGGACGGCACCACCATTACGGTTACCCTGAACGGGATCAACTACACGGCCATCACTGATGCCAGCGGCAACTGGAGCGTCACCGTTCCGGCCTCTGCCGTTTCTGCGCTGGGTGAAGCCCAGTACACCGTGACCGCAAGTGTGACCGACAGCGCGGGCAACGGCGCAAGCGCCAGCCACGACCTGCTGGTCGACAGCGCGCTGCCGCAAGTCACGCTCAACGCTATCGCTACCGACGACATCATCAACGCTGCAGAAGTGGCGGCGGGCCAGGCCGTAAGCGGCAAGGTCAGCGGTGCGGTAAGCGGTGACACTGTCACTATTACCCTTGGCGGCAAAACCTATACGGCCACGGTTCAGGACGACCTTAGCTGGTCAGTGACGGTGCCCTCCGACGTCTTAACCGCGCTGGGCAACGGCGATTTGACCGTGACCGCCAGCGTGACTAACGCCCATGGCAACACCGGCACGGCTGAACGCGATATCACCATTGACGCCAGCCTGCCGGGTCTGCGTATCAATATCGTCGCGGGCGACGACGTGATCAACAGCATCGAGCACGGCCAGAACCTGATCGTCAGCGGCTCCAGCGACGGGCTTACCGCCGGGTCAGCGTTGACCGTGACCGTTAACGGCAAAACCTACGGCGCAACGGTGCTGGCAGACGGCACCTGGGCGGCGGCCATTCCTGCGGCAGACGTGAGCGCGCTGGCGGCAGGGAAAGTCACCGTGAGCGTCGCCGGTCAGAGCACGGCGGGTAACCCGGTGTCCATCAGCCACGATGTGACGGTGGATCTGGCGACCGTGGCGATCAGCATCGATGCCATTTCCTCTGATGACGTGATTAACGCGGCGGAAAAAGGTGCGGATCTGGTGCTCTCCGGTACCACCACCCAGGTGGAAGCGAACCAGACCGTGACGATCATCTTCGGCGGCAAGAGCTACACGGCCACGGTCGGTGCCGACGGCAAATGGTCCACAACCGTACCGTCCGCCGACCTGGCGGGGCTGAAAGACGGCGACGCCAGCGTGCAGGCGAGCGTAACGAACGTGAACGGCAACAGCGCCTCGGCGGGCCGTGAGTACAGCGTGGACGCTACCGCACCAACGGTTTCCATCGAAAACGTCAGCGATAACAACATCATCAACGCGCAAGAAGCGCAGTCCGATTTGACCCTTCACGGCACCAGCAATGCCGAAGCGGGCCAGAAGGTGACCGTCACCCTTGGCGGCAAGTCCTGGACCACCACCGTCGGCGCAGACGGCACCTGGACGCTGGACGTCCCGGCGGCGGATGTCGGCGCGCTGGCCGACGGCAACTACACCATCGGGGCTTCGGTGGCGGACAAGGCGGGCAACCCGGCCTCCACCGCGCGCGACGTGCTGGTGGATACCACCGTGCCGCAGCTCACCATCAACGCCGTCTCCGGTGATGACGTGATCAACAGCGTCGAGCACGGTCAGGCACTGACCGTGAGCGGCAGCGCGACCGGCGCGGCGGCGGGCGACGTGGTGACCGTGACCATCAACAATAAATCCTACACCGCGACCCTGGATGCGGCGGGTCAGTGGACCATTGGCGTTCCGGCTGCCGACGTTGGCGCCCTGGTCGCCGGGGATTACACCATTACCGCCTCCGTCACTGACAAGGCGGGGAACAGCGACAGCGAAACCCACGACATTAACGTTAACCTGACCGCGCCGGTGCTAACCATCGACACCGTCTCCGATGACGATGTGATCAACAGCGCCGAGAAGACGCAGGATCTGGTCATCGGCGGAACGGCGACCGGTCTGGCGACGGGGGCGATCGTCACGGTGATGCTGAACGGCAAAGCCTACAGCGCGACGGTAGACGCGAACGGCAAATGGTCAACCACCGTTCCTGCTGAACAGGTCGGTGCGTTGGGTGAAGCCCTGTATACCGTTACCGCGTCGGCGACGGACGCTGTGGGCAACAGTGGCAGCGCGTCGCATACCGTGACCGTTGAATCCGTGCTGCCTGGCGTGACCATCAATGCCATCGCAACGGATGATGTGATCAACGCGGGCGAAGTCAGCGCGGGTCAGTCCATCAGCGGGAAAGTCATCAACGCCGAAGCGGGCAACACCGTGACGGTGACCGTGGGCGGCAAAACCTATACCACCACCGTGCAGAGCGATTTGTCCTGGAAGGTTGACGTTAGCGCGGACGATCTCAAGGCGCTGGGCAACGGCGATCTGACCGTAACCGCCAGCGTGACCAATGGCGTAGGCAACACCGGTTCCGGGGAGCGCGATATTTCCATCGACGCGAATTTGCCGGGTCTGCGCGTGAACATCGTGGCGGGCGACGACGTGATCAACAGCATCGAGCACGGCCAGAACCTGATCGTCACCGGTTCAAGCGACGGCCTGAGCGTAGGTAGCGCACTGACCGTCACCGTTAACGGCAAAGACTACGCCGCGACCGTGCTGGCAGACGGCACCTGGAGCGCGGCAATCCCGGCGGCGGACGTGGGCGCGCTGGCCGCGGGCAAACTTACGATCACTGTTGCAGGGCAAAGCAGCGCCGGCAACCCGGTGACCATCAATCACGATGTGACCGTGGATCTTGCGACCGTGGCGATCAGCATCGACGCCATTGCCTCTGACGACGTGATTAACGCCGCAGAGAAAGGCGCGGATCTGGTGCTCTCCGGCAGCACGGCGAACGTGGAAGAAAATCAGATTGTAACCATTACCTTCGGCGGCAAGAGCTACACCGCGCAGGTTGGCGCGGACGGCAAGTGGACCACAACGGTGCCGTCTGCCGATCTGGCAGTCCTGAAGGACGGCGACGCCAGCGTGCAGGTGAGCGTCAGTACGGTAAACGGCAACAGCGCGTCGGCAGGCCGCGAGTACAGCGTGGATGCCACCGCGCCGTCCGTGACCATCAACACCCTGGCGGCAGACGATATCCTGAATGCGGCAGAAGCGAAGTCTGACCTGACCGTCTCCGGCACCAGCACCGCCGAAGCGGGGCAGACGGTGACCGTGAGCCTCAACGGCAAGGATTACACCGCGAAGGTCGGGGCCGACGGCACATGGACCCTGGACGTTCCGGCCGCAGATGTCGGTGCGCTCAGCAACGGCAGCGTCACTGTCACCGCGTCCGTGAGCGACAAGGCGGGTAACCCGGCAAGCGTGGATCATAACCTGACGGTGGACGTCACCGTTCCGGCGGTGACCATCAGCGCCATTGCGGGCGACGACGTGATTAACGCGACGGAACACGGCCAGGCTCAGATCGTCAGCGGCACCGCGACCGGCGCGGCGGCGGGCGACAAGGTTACCGTGACGATTGGCGGCAAGACCTACACCACCGTGCTGGATGCAGCGGGCAACTGGAGCGTGGGCGTACCTGCCAGCGTGATTTCCGGCCTGAGCGACGGCACCGTGACCGTCACTGCGTCAGTCACCGATGCGGCGGGC
>Ga0308162_1000100_pt1 | contig 113626 bp, 105 predicted proteins | sample PhySR2_FD_201370 | JGI IMG/M metagenome (GOLD analysis project Ga0308162, IMG submission 201370) | Phyllosphere microbial communities from UC Gill Tract Community Farm, Albany, California, United States - DLSLS.R2 | ecosystem: Host-associated > Plants > Phyllosphere > Unclassified | place... | reverse complement strand
CGACCTCATCACCCGAGCTGCTTGCCGCGGTCAGCCTGCTCAGAGAGGAGTTCCCGGATACCTGGCTGCAGACCCACCTGAGCGAAAACCCCAACGAAGTGGCCTGGGTAAGCGACCTCTGGCCGGAGCATGAGCGCTATCTGGACGTGTATCACCACTACGGCCTGACCGGCGAGCGCAGCGTGTTTGCCCACGCGATTCATCTTCACCACAGCGAGTGGCAGTGCCTGCACGACACCGGTTCGGCGGTCGCGTTTTGCCCCACCTCGAACCTGTTTCTCGGCAGCGGGCTGTTTCGCCTGCCCGCCTGCTGGCAACACAAGGTGCGGATGGGCATCGGCACCGACGTCGGCGCGGGCACCACCTTCAGTATGCTGCGCACCCTGGGGGAAGCCTACAAGGTCGGCCAGCTTCAGAGCTATCGCCTGCGCGCCAGCGAGGCGTTCTACCACGCCACGCTGGGCGGCGCGCACGCCCTCAGGCTCGACGATAAGATCGGCAACTTCGCACCCGGCAAAGAGGCGGATTTCGTGGTTATCGATCCTGACGTAACGCCGCTGCAGCGCCTGCGCAATCGCCGCTGTCAGGATATCTACGAGCAGCTTTTCGTGCTGATGACCCTGGGCGACGAGCGCAACATCAGCGAGACCTGGGTTAACGGCGAGCGGGTATGGTCAACTGCCCCGGTAGGTTGACCACCCGCCGGGCGCAATCACAAACGGCAGGTGGAAGTGCTCGCCTGCCGTTTCTCCCGTCACAAAATCAATTTGCGCGCAGGGGTAGAGCGTGTCGCGACCGGTTTCGCTAAACCACGCGCCGATCTCCGCCACCAGCCGATAGCGGCCTTTTGGCAGGAAAGGGACAAATTCGGTGATGCGACCATTTACGTTGGTCACGCCCGTCGCCATGATTTCGCCCTCCCGTTCGAGATGAACCGTCACGCCCTCTGCGGGTTGGCCCGTCGAGATATCCAGAATATGGGTACTGAGTGTGCTCATTCGCTAATGACTCCTTCCAGACGTAGTAACGTAATTTCCCGCAGCTGTTCCAGTGCAGCCCGAACTTCCTGCGCATCGCTGTTCTCCAGCCGCGCGTGCAGCGCCTGTAAAATGTCTTCGCCGCTGCGGCCCTTCGCGCGGATCAGAAACACGCGCCCGAAGCGAGCTTCGTAGCGGGCATTCCCCTCGCGCAGCGCCTGCGCAAGGGCGGCATCACCTTCATTCACCGCGCCCTGCTCCTGGCGCGACAGGGCCGCCTCCGCCTGTGAGCCTGCGGGCTTTTCCCCGATGCGTGGATGGGCGCTCAGGGCCTGCGCTAGCGCCGCGTCGTCCCAGGCTTGCGTCAGCGCGTTTGCCGTACTGAACAATTCGTCCCGGCTGGCGTAGGGCCGCCCCAGAGCCAGCGCGTCGGCCCAGCCGGGGAGCGCCACGCAGGGGTGAATCAGCGCTAACGCCTTTTCGTGGGAAAGATGATTGAACTCGTGCAGTGCGATCATAGCGTCTCCTTTATTGTCATCCTCCGAGTTCTTGCACAAACCACGCCATTCTGAGCGCAGGTGTGAAACAGTCGATTCCGTATAGCTCAACAGGAAATTATTGATTCATAAAAAGGCACCTTCACCGCGTTTGCGCACCTTAGCAGTGCAAACTCACCGCTCACAACGCCGTTTTCGCCACTCTGCAGCCTGGTACGCAAATTGCTGACTGTTTTTACACCCTGCAAAAGGAGAGAAGCATGAAAGCAATCGTTATAGGTGCGGGAATTGGCGGCCTGAGCGCCGCCGTCGCGCTGAAGAAAGCGGGCATCGACTGTACCGTGTTTGAAGCCGTAAGAGAGATCAGGCCCGTCGGGGCGGCCATCTCCATCTGGCCTAACGGCGTGAAATGCATGCAGCACCTCGGCATGGGCGACATCATCGAGACGTACGGCGGTCCGATGCGTTTTATGGCCTACAAAGATTACCGGCGCGGCGAGACCCTGACCCGCTTTAGCCTGGCCCCGCTGGTTGAGCGTACCGGAGGGCGTCCCTGCCCCGTCTCGCGCGCTGAACTCCAGCGCGAAATGCTGGACTTCTGGGGTCGCGACAGGGTGCAGTTCGGCAAGCGGGTGGAACACGTTCAGGAAGACGACACGGGCGTGAGCGTGACCTTTACCGATGGCAGCACGGCAACAGGCGATTTTCTGATTGCCGCCGACGGCAGCCACTCGGCGGTTCGTCCGTACGTGCTGGGATACACCCCGGAGCGCCGCTACGCCGGGTACGTGAACTGGAACGGGCTGGTGAAGATTGATGAAGAGATAGCTCCGGCGCACCAGTGGACCACCTTCGTTGGCGAAGGCAAACGCGTGTCGCTGATGCCCGTCTCCGGCGGTCGTTTCTACTTCTTTTTTGACGTGCCGCTGCCCGCGGGCCTGGCAGAGGATCGCACCACCCTGCGCGCCGATCTCACGGGCTACTTCCGCGGCTGGGCACCGCCGGTGCAGACGCTTATCGCGGCGCTGGATCCCGAGACCACCAACCGCATTGAAATCCACGACATTGAGCCGTTCGACAGCCTGGTGCGCGGCAACGTCGCGCTGCTCGGCGATGCCGCGCACAGCACCACGCCGGATATCGGCCAGGGCGGCTGTGCGGCGATGGAAGATGCCGTGGTGCTGGGGGAATGCCTGCGTGAAAACCACAGCATTACCCTGGCGCTGCGGCAGTACGAAGCGCTGCGCTGCGACCGGGTGCGCGACCTGGTGCTGAAGGCGCGTAAACGCTGCGACGTCACCCACGGGAAAGACATGGCGTTGACGCAGGCCTGGTATCAGGAGCTCAAAGAGGAGACCGGCGAGCGCATCATTAACGGTCTGTGCGAGACCATTCAGGGCGGCCCGTTAGGCTGAACGTAAGAGGGATAACGATGAAAAGAGAACCTACTCCACCCGCCCACTGCACGTTTGAGCCAGAGGACTGGCTGCGCCTGGCGAAATGCTGGCATCCGGTCGCGCGCGCCTGCGACGTCGGCCCGGCACCGCTCAAGGCGACCCTGCTGGATGAACAGCTGGTGATTTACCGGATTAACGACCAGGTCGTGGTCGCCCGTGACGTATGCCCGCACCGCGGCGTGCCGCTGACGCTGGGCTTTCACGACGAGCACGGGATTATCTGCCCCTATCACGGCCTCCGCTTTGGGGAGGACGGGCGCTGCAACCGTATTCCGTCCAGCCCCGACCAGCCCGTTCCGGCGAAGCTGAACCTGATTAACTACGCCGTGGAGGAGCGCTTCGGCCTGATCTGGACCTGCCTGGCCTTTGACCCGGACAATCCTGCGCCGCTGCCCACCATGCCGCACTGGGATGACGCAGGCTTTCAGCAGATCAACTGCCCGGCGTTTGAGGTGAATGGCTTCGCCGGGCGACAGGTGGAGGGGTTTCTGGACGTGGCGCACTTTGCGTGGATCCATACTGATACCTTTGCCGATCCCAATAATCAGCTTGTGCCCGCCTATCAGCCACAGGAGACGCCGTTCGGCTTCGTGGCGGATTACTGGAGCTCCGTGAGCAACTATCCCGCCGGTTCACCCGTGCAGGTGCCAGAAGGGTTCCAGTGGCTGCGCCATTTTGAAATGCATCTGCCGTTTACCGCCACTCTAACGATTCATTTTCCGGGAGAGTCGAGACTGGTGATCATGAACGCCGCGTCGCCCGTGTCATCACGCGTGACCCGCATGTTCGCCCCTATTGCGCGCAACCTTGACCTGCATATTCCGGTGGAAGAGGTGCATGCCTTTAACCTGCGCATCTTCGAAGAGGATCGCCTGATGGTGGAAACCCAGCGTCCGGAAAGCCTGCCGCTGGATCTGACGCTTGAAGCCCATATTCCCGCCGATAAAAGCTCAATTGCCTACCGTCGGGGACTGAAAAAAATGGGCTTTGGCGAGTTTTTCCTGGTATGACGGAGGCCGATATGCTGAGCGTGATTGTTGACGGGCTGTGGCGCGAGGGCGACAAAAGCCTCGCCGTCAGGCTGGTGTCTGAAGACGGTAAAGCACTGCCGACGTGGCAGCCCGGCGCGCACATTGACGTCCACCTGCCCTGCGGCGTGGTGCGCCAGTATTCCCTGACCGGGCCATGTCAGGACGAGAGCTATCTTATCTGCGTGGGGCGGGAAACCGCCTCGCGCGGCGGGTCGCGCTACGTTCACGAGACGCTGCGCCCCGGGCAGAAGCTGATGATTTCCGCCCCGCGCAATCTGTTTCCGCTTGGTCAGGCAGAGCGGGTTTTGCTGCTGGCGGCAGGAATTGGCATTACGCCGCTGTATGCGATGGCCCTGCAGCTGAAGGCGGCCGGAACGCCGTTTACCCTGCACTATTACGTCAGAAACCGCGAAAGCGCGGCGTTTGCGCGCGAGCTCTCGCAGTGCGGTGAGTGCATCATTCATACCGCCAGCCCGCGCACAGTGCTGGCAGAGCATCTTCCGGTGCCGGAGGTGGGATTTCATGCCTGGGTGTGTGGGCCAGCGGGTTTTATGGAAAAAGTGCGTGAGGTGGCCACAGCGAAGGGATGGGATGACGCCCATCTTCACAGCGAGGCGTTTCAGCCCGCTGCTCCTGCCGCAGGCGGTGAAACCGGCGAGATCTTCACGGTCAAACTGGCCTCCACCGGCGAGCGCTGGCCGGTGCCTGCGGATAAAACCATCGCCCAGGTATTGCAGGAAAACGGTGTAGACGTGCCGCTGTCGTGCGAAATGGGGATCTGTGGCGCGTGCCTGACGCCGGTGATTGACGGCGTGGTGGATCACCGGGATAGCGTGCAGTCGGAGGCGGAAAAAGGCGCGGCTGACCAGCAGGTGGCGCTGTGCTGTTCCCGAAGCCATACGGGTGAACTGGTGATTGCGCTGTAAAACGAAAAAACCCTGCGATATGGCTATCGCAGGGTTTTCGAATTTGGCGGAAGCGTACCCAGTCAGTGGCTAAAATGTAAACGTTTATTTTTACATTAATGAATTTTATTTTTTCAGTGGTTTCCGATCTAAACTCTTTTTCATGAATATGATCAATATCAGCAAATTTAAACTTTCTCTGTGGCGTAAGTTTTTACCGTGGCTGGAAGAAAATGGCGCCCAAAAGAACGATCCGCACGACTATTTCCTGGTTTATTTTAAAGACGCGGATAATACACGCTATATCCTGAAAAAAGTCAATGACGACGACGTTGTGCTCTGCATGATGCATAAAAATGAAGATATTCGTAAGCGTGTGGAAGAAATCAGCGAGATGCAGACTGAAATCATTCACTATAAACGCCATTACTTCCAGGCCTATAAAGGTATCATTCCCTTTGTCATCGACCATTACTCGAAAGTTATCAGCTTAAAAACCGGGCTGGCACGCCTCAAAGGGAAATGCATTTCTGAACTTAAATCAGATTCAGAAACCATCAGTCGGGATCGTTATAACCTGCTCCGGTTGCTGGTGACGGATTACGTCAATCAAAGACCATCGCGGGTCTCGTCCGGTTTCACACAGCGGGAAGTGATTGCGATGCTTTACGGAACGCTGTGGTACAAGCACATTAAAAATGAATCTTTCAGCAGAAAGATTACGTTATTACTCGAGTCCCTGGTGATCACTGGCGATCTGACTGAAGAGGGTAAAGTGTACTACGTGCAAGGCCAGGCGATTACCTCCATGGTCGAGTATGAGAAGGAAGACCAGCGCATCCTCCATCAGCAAAAAATGCAGAAAAATATTACGCGTTTTTTGTTCGTTATAACCTTGTCTACGCTGTTGATGATGCTAGTCCTGCTCTCAATGGCGGGTATCGTTGACCTCACCTCTCTCTGGCACAAAATCCTTGAGATTAAGCCACTGAGATTTTTAATAAATTTTATCTGATACCCCGAACAGCAATTATGAAATTTGTATTTATCAGCGATAATTATTATCTATGTACCGGTGTCTCCAGCGCTCAGGCCTCGACCCGACTCATTCGCGATGACGAGGATATTCGCAGTCTTTATCAGGTCGACCCTGAACTGGATTTTATTATTGCGATTGAACAAGATACGTTGCGGAATAAAACCATCCGGCATGTTAAAGCATTAAAAAAAGACTACATTGTGTTGATGCATGAGATTGAAGCGAATAGCGCAGTCAGAATAGACAATATTATCTATTCGTCTATGTATTTTAACGCTCATCCTTTTCATCAGCTGATGCGCTTCTACCGGGCGCTCAGAAAGCACTCGTTTACGCGTCGCGAGTACGACGTGCTGAACCTGTTCCACATGGAAAATCACCAGATAGCCAAAAAACTGCAATTATCGCAAAAAACCACCAGCACCTACCGGGTGAGGATCCAGGAGAAATTAAATATGCGTTCAAAAAACATTCTGGCGTTGACCCGGATGAAATCAGCGATCATCGACCAGAAGCTGTAAGCCCTGGATAGCGCCTTCCCTGGCCCCTCACTCAGAACTGGTAACTGTAGTTCACGCTGGCAAACCACAGATAAGGATCGTCATACCGCCCTTTGAAAAGAGCAGGCGACTGGACGCGGGACGATTGCATATGCAGGTATGAGACGGCGACCCCAATGTTGCTTTGCGGTGTCACCTGATACTGGGCACCGGTGGCAAAACGCCACTCGTCTCCCGTCGGTAAGGTGAGCGCAACGTCGCTTTGTGAATCATAGATGGTGCTGTCGTAGGCCACACCTGCGTTTACACGCCAAAGCTCGGTGGGGCGATATTGCACCCCCAGCGCGGTATGCCACGTATCTTTCAGGCGACTCGCGTTGTTGACCTCCTGACCTGCGACCACAATTTGCGGTGCGCCAAACTGGCTCCAGTCCTGCCAGCCGAGATCGCCCATCACCGACCACTGTTTATTGATGTCATGCACCAGGCTTACCATAATTTGCTGCGGAGCGCGCACCTGAGCCGATATCGGCAGGTCATATTCCACATTCGGTAAATTCGGGAAGCGCGCTTTTGCATCAATATTAAAGTCATACTCGGTTTTACTGTTCCAGGTGATGCCCGCCCGGGTTTGATCGGTTAATTCCATCAGCAAGCCGAGCCGGTAACTCATGGCCCAGTCATGGTCTTTTTCTGTTTTATCATCGCCCTCCACGCTGCGGGTGAGCGAAAGAAAACCATAGTTAACGTTCACAGAGCCACCGACAGAGACTCTCTCATTGAGTTTCCAGGCCAGTGACGGGCTCATCGTCAGGGCAACCATGGTGCTTTTTTTGATAAGGCGCTCGCCAGCCCAGTTACCGTAATCCGTCCCCAGACCATAGTTTCCATACATACCGATTCCCGCGAAGAGATCGTCATTCAGCTTCTGGGTGTAAAACGCACTGGCGTTTGGAAAAAGGCGCATGATGTCACCCGGACTTTTGCGGCCCGTGTCGTTATCCAGCGAGTAGGAGATATCTCCGTCCATCGCCTGTAGCCCACCGGTAAACATCGCGTCCGGCAAGCGGGTCATTCCCGCCGGGTTAGTGACAATAGTCGAGGCGTCCTGCGCGCGCGCCGCCTGCCCCGCACCGGCCAGAGCCGTGTCTTCCGTGGCAATTTCATAAAAATAGAGACCACTCGCATGCGTGGCATGCGTAAATAACAGGCCCAGAAATATCACTGCGTTTTTTTTCATTTGCCACCTGCTCGTTGTCATCATATGTAAAAGGGTCATAGCCGATTACAGCCCGGAACCCACGTTGAAATAGACCGCCTGTTCATGATCGCTGAAGGCAACATCCACGCCCGTGTGCAGACCGTATTCTCTGGCGATTAAATAGCGAAACCCGGTTCCCCAGGCGATTTCCGTTGTGTCGTAGAGATCGCCTGCGCTGTCTGCCGCACTCCCTGCGCCAACAAAACCTTGAACAACCCAGCGCGGCGTGGCTTGCCAGGCTTGCTGACATCGTCTCCCTGATAGCGGTAGCGAGAGATGCCACGAAGCGCGATATAGGGGCGGGCCATGGGGGGCAAGTGCTTGTCCTGGTGGGACAGCATTTGATAGTTAGCAGCAAGCGAGAGGATCCAGCGGGGCGAGAGAGGGAGATAATATTTGCCATCAAGCGTCATTAAATCGTAGCGATAATCCCCCCCAAGGAAATGACCATAAAACTGGTATTCAGCGCTGAGGGCGACACCCTGACCAGGCCAAAAAAGATTATCGGTGGTGTCATACTCCGCCATGATACCGAGCCCCGACGAGGTACTGGTTTCACCCAACACCCGTTTCCAGACGTTATCGATAACCGGATTGTCAGGTGCCGAGATCTCCATTTTGGCCCAAAACTGCGAAGCACCAATAAAGACAGGGGTATCCCCGACACGGAACAGCAATTTTTGTCTACCGCCATAACCCCGGGTCTCAGCTTCAACCGAGCGGTTACGGCTAAACCCGGCGATATCCCCGGAGTAGATGTCCAGATTGATGTTCGCGTACCCCCCCACAACCAGATAGCGTATGCGATCGTCCTGCCAGGTATGACGGTGGCCACCGCCGACAAACCAGGTACCGTTCTGCGTGCCCCCCCCGCCAAAGGCGGTCATCGCCGGGGGAATAAAACGGTTGTCGACCTGCTTCCCCTTTCCGTGAAGGAAAAGCCCAAACAGGCCGCCACCGTAGCCCACGGCTGGCTCTGTAATCACTACGGGTATAGGCAGAAATCCGTAGGGAGTGTCCTGGAGGTAATGGCTCATATCCACGCTGTCATCTTCTGGATCGAGCATCTCTGCTGCCACGGTGTTAAACGCCAGAAAGACGATCGCCAGACAAAACCGGTGCATTATTTTTCTCCCTGCGGAGGGGCCGCAGGTGCCGGGTACCAGTTTTCTTTGGCGACCATTACGCTGCCCTCGGGCTGCATCACAAAGTTCGGCGACATAATCTGTACATTGAACTCGTTGAAGACGTCCTGAATATGGCTGTGCAGCTCGTTGCGGGCAACAGCAAGAGACTGATCCGGCAGCAGCCGTACCTGCAGTTCATACGCGATATACCAGTCCATTAACCCTAACTGACGCACCAGCGGCGGTTCGGAGAGATCTATCCCTTTTGCCCGCTTGGCCGCCAGCTCCAGCATGGCGTGCACCTGACGCCACGGGGTGTCGTAACCGATGGTTACGCCCACCGTCAGGTTGACGCTGCCATCCGACTGCTGCGCGCTAAGGTTGGTGATTTTACCGCTCACCATCACCGCATTAGGCACGGTGACCACATAGTTCTCGCGCGTGATGATTTTGGTAGCGAGCATACCGATTTCACTGACTTTTCCCTCGTTTTCGGACACACGAATGACATCGCCTTTACGCAGAGCGCGGGAGTAAATCAGCACCAGCCCGCTCATCGCATGGTTCATCACCCCCGCCGATCCCAGCGTGAGCATCAGGCCAAAGAAGACGCTGATGCCTTTAAAGGCCAGCGAATTCGCACCAGGTAAAAACGGGTACGCGGCTGAGAGCGCAAAGAGCCAGACGGCAACGGAAATTAACTTACGGGTCGCGCCCATGGTTTCCGGGTGGATGCCGGGCAGCTGCAACCGCCCCGCCTCTACCTGGTTGAGCACCATTTTGAGAAGCTTAAGAATGAACGCAGTAATCAGGAAAATGATCAGAACAATCATCAGACCCGGTAAGGCTGAGACGATGGATAAGGCAATTTGCCGCACGACGCGAATCGACCAGTCCCCCAGAGACGTGCCCCACACGCGTGTCCAGGGAAACAGGCTGAATACCCAACTGAGCCAGACGTAAAAGGCGATAAGCCCCAGCACGATCATTAACAGGGCATACAGTTTGATTTCAATGGCACCGATGTACCGCCTCCAGCTCTGTGGAACCCAGCTGCGATTTTCCATAATGCGTCGCCGGAAAATGCGACGAAACCCGCGCCAGGAACGCCAGGCACCATAGTAGAGCAGCCCGAGAACCAGCAGGCCTGCGACTGTTTTTATCGCCGAAAGCGCCAGCCAGGCCGGATTGAATTGATCACGCAACGCCGTGCGCTGTGCTTCCAGCCGCGTTAACACACGCTCTGCAGCCTGATCGAGCGTGAGATCGTCCCCTTCGTCTAAATCAGCCTCGGTCAGCAGCATCACCGGTTTACTGTTCATCACAATCAGCCGTCCCTGCTGGTTGTAGCGGGTCACGGGGACAATTTTTAGCGGCTCGCTGACGTCCGCCTGGGTAAAGTTACGCAGGGTATTGCGGATGCGTAACACACGTTCTTCGGGCGTGGTCAGGCCAAATTTTGCCTGCAGCATGACAATCGGTTGATGGAAAACGTAGACCGTGCGGGCACGCTCCTGCTCCGTGGGCTCCTGACGGGGCTCGGCAGCAAAGGACGAGAAAGCGATCAAGGCGGCAAAACAGGTTAGAAACTCGAGTTGGATCCTTTTCATCACCACGACCCCAAAGGCTAAAATTCTTATTATTTTCAGACAACCAGCGAAAGGCGAGTTGGTGTTTTGAGCATAGACCAGCCTTTCGCTTCTGCAACAAAGGCCGTGAAAGGACGCGCATTTTCTCGAGACAAATAAACCGAAAGGATATTATCTGCAATTTACCGCCTTATTTTTAAGAATGAATATCTCTCTCGAACCTTACTTTCATTTCCAGGTCTTGATAATTCATGCGCAATCTATTCGGTAAAACTTTCTCGTTTGACGCCTGGCAAAAATTTATTTTTAAATACCATTTCTTTAGCTGAAACGGTTCAATGCCGCTACCCTTACTTCACGAATAAATGCGGATATTTTTTTTATTCGTCAATTGAACTGAATTATTTCACTGCGGGATGAAATGTCTGATGCGTTTAATTTCCTTCAGAAAAAATGGCAATACTTCATCTCTGTCTATACTCAATTTGCCTTCCTAACCCTCGGAGCTTCCCTCATGCAAAAGAGAGTGCCATTTAAAAGGACAATGCTTGCCAGCCTGCTGACATTGGCTGCAGGCGCTGCGTCCAGTGTATATGCTGCACCGGCGACCACTACCGCACCGGAAAATGCCCCTAAGCAAGATGCCTCAAAACCTAATATTGTGGTGATTTTCGGTGATGACATTGGTTACTGGAACCTGAGTACCTATAACCAGGGCACCATGGGGTATAAAACCCCGAACATCGACAGCATCGCGGCTCAGGGGGCGAAATTTACCTCCTACTACGCCGAGCAGAGTTCTACTGCCGGCCGTTCCGCTTTCATTACGGGTCAGATGCCATTCCGTACCGGGATGAGTAAAGTCGGTATGCCGGGTGCGCCGCAGGGCCTGCAAAAAGAAGATATTACGATTGCCAGCGCGCTTAAGCAGCTGGGTTATGCCACGGGTCAGTTTGGTAAAAACCACCTCGGCGACCGCGATGAGTTCCTGCCAACCGCGCACGGGTTTGATGAGTTCCTCGGCAACCTGTATCACCTGAACGCTGAAGAAGAGCCTGAAAACCCGGATTACCCGAAAGATCCGGCCTTCCGTAAAGCGTTCGGGCCGCGCGGCGTGATCAAGAGTACCGCTGACGGCAAGATTGAAGATACCGGTCCACTGACCGTGAAGCGTATGGGCACCGTGGACGAAGAGACGCTGGCGGCCAACAACGACTTTATGGAACGTCAGGTGAAAGCCGGGAAACCGTTCTTTACCTGGTTCAACACCACGCGTATGCACAACAAAACCCACCTGAAAGACGGCAGCATTGGTGCCACAGGTCTGGGGACGTATGCAGACGGGATGGTTGAGCACGACAAGATGATTGGTGAAGTGCTGCAGAAAATTAAAGATCTGGGCATTGAAGACAATACCATCCTGATTTACACCACCGATAACGGCCCAATGACGGCCACCTGGCCAGATGCGGGCGAAACCCCGTTCCGTGGAGAGAAAAACACCGGCTGGGAAGGCGGCTTCCGCGTACCGGCGATGATCCGCTGGCCGGGCCATATCAAGCCAGGCACGATTGTTGACGGCATGTTTGCCAGCTATGACTGGTTCCCAACGCTTGTCGCCGCCGCGGGCGATCCCAACATCAAACAGGAGCTGTTGAAGGGATATAAAACCTCCGCCATGACCTACAAGGTGCATCTGGACGGATATAACCAGCTCGATTTCCTGCAGGGTAAAGGCGATAACCAGCGTAAAGAGTTCTTCTACTGGAGTGATGACGGTGACCTGCTGGCCATGCGCTACGGCCGCTGGAAAGCGCACTTTATGATTCAGGAGCATACCGGTCTGGATCTGTGGAAGTATCCGTTCACCAAGCTTCGCACACCGATGATCTTCGACCTGGAGATCGACCCGCTGGAAAAAGGCAGCGACGGTATGGGCTATAACGCCTGGTTCTACGACCGCCTGTTCCTGATGGGGGGTGCGCAGAAATACGCGAAAGAGATGCTGGCAACCTTTAAAGAGTTCCCGCCACGTCAAAAACCAGGCTCGTTCACCATTTCCGATGCGTCAGCCATGCTGGAGCAAGGTTCAGGTATTAACAAGTAATACGGGAAGTACGGCGGATTGCGCAGGCAATCCGCCCCCTTCTTATACAGCCTGCGCGCATCGTCAGTTATTTCTTCTCTGGGAGGTGCTATGAAGTACAGCACAACATTACCCGTAAAAGCGTTACCCTCTGCCGAGAAATATGACGGCAAAGGCCCTGAATATAAGCGCCGTTTTCATGTAATGGCCAAGCCAACCGGCTCAACCTGTAACCTCGACTGTTCCTACTGTTTTTATCTGCACAAAGAAGAGTTGCTGCATCAGGATCGCCATACCGGCATGAGCGATGAGGTACTGGAAAACTTCATTCGCCAGTACATTGACGGTCAGGACGGCGATCAGGTGGTCTTCTCCTGGCAAGGTGGTGAGCCTACCCTGATGGGGCTGGAGTTCTTCCAGAAGGTAGTTAAGTTTCAGAAGCAGTACCAGAAGCCCGGTCAGCGCGTCGAAAACGACTTACAAACAAATGGCGTCCTGCTGAACGACAAATGGGCTGAATTTCTCAAAGAACATCGTTTTCTGGTGGGTCTGTCTATCGACGGTCCACGGGAATTGCATGACCGCTACCGCGTCACGCGTAGCGGCAAACCGACATTCGATAAGGTCATGGCGGGCGTAGACGCCCTGAAGCGCCATGGCGTGCCCTTTAATGCCCTCGTCACCGTGAACCGCACCAACGCCCGCTTCCCGCTGGACGTTTATCGCTTTGTCACCCGCGAACTGGGTGCAACCTACGTGCAGTTCAATCCGTGTGTGGAGCCGGTGGACTTTAAACAAACCGCACCGCAGTTCTGGCACGACGACGTCATTCCGGTAACGGGTAGCCGACGCGCCCATCCCGGCGATCTGGACTCCATTGTGACCGACTGGTCAGTGGATCCGGATGACTGGGGCCGCTTCTTGATAGCGGTATTCGAGGAGTGGGTAAATAACGATTTAGGCCGCGTGCAGGTCAATCTGTTTGAAACGGCCGTCGCTCAGACCTTGGGGCTGCCTGCACAAATCTGTACCCACTCAGAGTTCTGCGGTAAAGGGCTGGCGATCGAAAAGAACGGCGATATTTTCTCGTGCGATCATTACGTCTACCCGGAATACCAGATTGGCAACATTGAAAATACCAAACTGGCACACCTGGCCTTCTCAGAACGCCAGCAGGCCTTTGGTATGGGCAAACGCGACACGCTGCCGAAATATTGCAAAGCCTGCCCTTACCTGAACATGTGCTGGGGTGAATGCCCGAAAAACCGCATCGTGCGTGCTCCGGACGGCGAGGCGGGCCTCAACTATCTCTGCCCAGGCATCAAAGCCTTCTTTAATTACGCCGAGCCGATCCTGGTCGGACTCGCTACCCTGGTGAAACGTGATTTTTCAGGACTCAAACGATGATCGCTCGTGAGAAGTTATTACAGCTAGAACAACGGATGAACGAACAGGTTATTGGGCAGGAAGGGCTGGTGCGGATGCTGATTATCGCCCTGCTCTGCGACGGCCATGTTTTGCTGGAAGGTTTGCCTGGCCTTGCCAAAACGCGTGCGGTGCGCGAGCTTGCTCGACACGTGAGCGGTGATTACCGACGCATCCAGTTCACCCCCGACCTGCTGCCATCGGACATTACCGGCAGTGAGATCTACCAACAAAACGCGACCCGGGAAGAAGATCAGTTCCGTTTTCGTCCGGGCCCGGTGTTCGGCAATATCATTCTCGCCGATGAGATCAACCGCGCCTCCGCGCGCGTGCAGTCTGCCCTGCTGGAGGCGATGGAAGAGCGCCACGTCACCGTCGCCGGTAAAACCTGGCCGCTTCCCGGCGTGTTTATGGTGCTTGCCACGCAAAACCCGGTCGACCAGGAGGGAACCTGGCCGCTGCCAGAAGCGCAGCTGGACCGATTTTTGATGAAGGTGCTGGTGGACTATCCCTCCAAAGAGAACGAACGGAAAGTGATGCAGCTGGTGCGTGCCGAGCAGCAGCAAAAGTACCAGCAGTTGACGGCTACCGCCGACGCCCCCGCAACGGAAACGCTCATGCTAAGCCAGCAGGAGATTGCCGAGTGCTGGCAGGCTATCTCTGCGATTCACGTTGCACCAACCGTCGAAAATTACATTGTGAATATCGTGGATTTGAGCCGTCATCCGCAGCGCGTAAGCGATACCCTGGCTGGGTATCTCTCCTTCGGTATCAGTCCACGCGGCACCCTGGCGCTGGAGCGCTGTGGGCGTGCGCAGGCCTGGCTGGAAGGCCGTGACGCGGTACTGCCAGACGATATTAAAATGATTGCGCCCGCCGTCCTACGTCACCGGCTGATGCTGAGCTATCAGGCAAGCGCGGATAATTGTACGCCGGATGATGCCGTTCGAATGCTGCTTGATGCCGTGGTGGCGTAATGAGCAGCGCCGTTCGTGTCAGTCGCGAAGCCTTACTCAAGCTTGCAGCGCAAGCGCGCGCGATTGCTAATCCCCCTGGACAAATACCGCCCGGCGCGCTGGCGGGTGAACGCATCTCACGCCAACAGGGTCGGGGGCTCAATTTCGACAGTTTGCGTCGTTACCAGCCCGGTGATGATGTTCGCCTGATTGACTGGCAGGCCACGGCGCGTATGCGCACGCCCTGGATCCGTCTGTACAACGAAGAGAAAGAGCGTCCGGTATTTTTACTTGTCGATCAACGTCAGGACATGTTTTTTGCAACACGCGGTCAGACCAAATCCGTCGCGGCTGCCAACATTGCCGCGCTGCTCGGCTGGCGAAGCTGGCACGACGGCGAACGGCTGGGCAGCGCCGTGTTTGGCGACCACGACTATGCGTTGCGTCAATGCCGGGCACCCACCGGGAACTTGCCGCTGCTGCTGGACGATCTCGTTCAATACAACCACGCTGTCGCGGATAACTATCCCCACGAATCGCCTTCAGCCTTGCCGCTTTCTGCCATTTTACGTCATGCGATTGGGCTGATCCCAGCCGGCGGTTGGGTGGCGGTTATCAGCGATTTCCACGATCTCGATCGCGAGTGCGATGCGCTGCTTGCCGCCTTGCGCCGTCGCGGGGAGGTAAGCGCTTTTATCATGCTGGACGACCTCCACCTGCGGATGCCCGCTCACGGGCAGCTTGCTGCGCGGTATGAAAAGCACGAGACCGCGTTTTCGCTCTCCCCCGCCCTTCAGGACGGTATTCGGCAGAGCGTCACGGCACGCTTAGCGGCACAGGCATCACGCCTGACGCGGCTCGGCGTACGCGTGAATCACATTGTGGTGGCTGACGATTTACTCAGACAGTTACAGAAAGGGGTCTGAATGCTCGAAAAAGGATTTACGGTACCTACGCTGGCAGAGCCGTCGCTCCCCGGCGCACCGTCATGGTTCCCCCTGCCGCCGGGATGGTGGATTCTGGGCGGGATCCTGCTGGTTGCGCTGCTGGTTATAGGCCTTTTCCGTGCGGCGAAATGGCGACGTAATCGCTGGCGACGCGAGGCGCTTACCGCGATTGCACAGCCGCAGTCCGTGGACAGCTGGCTGTTGCTGATGAAGCGCATTTTGCTGGTTCATCAGCCCCGCGAGGTGATTGCCGCGCAGACCGATCCGGCACGCTGGTTAGCCCAGATCCCGCTTGATAACACGCTTCGTGAGGAGCTGGCTCAGCGTTACTGCCACCCAAACAATCAATTATCTGACGCGCGGACCACGGCGTTACGCGCGCAACTGCACACCTGGCTGGAGGGGTTGCCTGATGTCTGACATCCTCTCGCAAGTTGAATTTGTCTGGCCCTGGGCATGGCTGCTCATGGTCGTCCCCCTCCTGGGCCGTTTTTTGCCGGACAGCCATCGCGCCGTGCGGGAATACGTTCGCGTGCCTTTTTTGCCTGGCCTCATTGAGGAACTGAAGCTGGATACCCGGCCTGCACGCAGCGGAAAACTCCCGGCTCTGTTTTTCTGGGGAGTCTGGGCATTGATGGTATGCGCGCTTGCCAGGCCCGAATATATTTCACCGCCGCAGCATATTGAGAAACCGATGCGCAATATTATGCTGGTTCTGGATGTGTCAGGCTCGATGGAAAAAAGCGATGTCGAGGGCGCACTCACCCGCCTGCAGGCCGTTCAGACGTCGGTGAAGAAATTCGTGGCGTCGCGGCAATCCGATCGCATCGGACTGGTGATTTTTGCCAACGGTGCCTGGCCTTTCGCACCGGTGAGCGAAGATAAACAGGCGTTGCAGTCCAGAATCGACCAGCTCTCGCCCGGCATGGCGGGTCAACAAACGGCCATCGGTGATGCTCTGGGTGTCACGGTAAAACTGCTGGACAGCGACACCCATACCGACGCCAGCAGGCTGGCTATTCTGTTAACGGACGGAAACGATACGGCATCACAACTCTCCCCGCGTCTGGCCGCTCAGCTGGCCGCCAGCCACCATGTGCAGGTGCATACCATTGCCTTTGGCGATGTCAACAGCAGCGGTGATGACAAAGTGGATGTGGCGTTATTGCAGGAGATTGCCCGTGATACTGGCGGCACGTCATGGACGGCGGCAAACAGCGGCGCGTCTCTGGATGCCGTCTGGAAGAGTATTGATGCCACCACGCCTGTTCAGGTGAAGAGCATCGGCTGGTCGTGGCGAGTCCCCCTCTTTGCGTGGCCGCTGGCGGCAGCTTTACTGCTGCTGCTGACCTTTACCCTGTTCCGCGTTCTCAGGGAGAAATGGGCATGAGCGATTTCCACTTTTTACATCCCTGGCGCCTGCTTTTACTGCTCCTCTGTCTGGCCTTATGGTGGCTACCTGTAGCCGGGCGCAGCGCGTGGCACCGTATAATGGACAAGCCGCTGGCAAAAGCGCTGATTGTCGGCCGTCATCGAAAACTGACGCAAATCCTGCCATGGCTGTTCGCCGTAGGCGCTTTTGCCCTGGCCGGTCCCACCTGGCAGCGCCAGCTTCCCGCCGCGCTGACGCCGGAGAGCAATGTGATGGTGATTTTGCAGCAGGACACGGCGATGTACGCAAGCGACCTCGCCCCCAACCGCCACCAGCGAATGCAGAATAAAATCATGTCGCTGATGTCCGGCATGCCCGGCACCCGATTTGGACTGGTGGTGTATAACACCGGTGCCTGGCTGACAACGCCCCTGACGGTAGATACGACATTCTATTCCCTGTTCTTACACGCCCAGTCACCGTCGCTTTTGCCTGCGGGGGAAGGATCGGGCCTGCAGCCTGCCGTCACTCTGGCCATGAAAAACATGCCTTCCGCACCGCGCAGCATCATTCTGGTTGCCGATAACCTGAGTGCCGAGGATGCCGCCTGGTTAGGGCGTCAAACGCTGCCGGTGCAACTCTGGGTTCCGGGTACCGCGCAGGGTGGCGCGTTGCCGGAAAAATACGCCGCCAGCGGTAGCGATACCCGACTGAATGTCTCCCGGTTTGAACAGGTCCGCGACGCAGGGCTCCCCGTCACGCTGGTCACGGCGGACGACAGCGATCTCGCCGTGATACAAAGCCATATTCAACAATCCTTAACGGCGCAGAATCTTTCCCGCAGCGATTTGCACTGGCGTAACGACGGCTGGATGTTAGTCATTCCAATGATGGTCATGCTCTTTTTCTGGCGTCGTCAGCTGTTTTGCTGGGTGCTGCTTGCCCCTCTCCTGTTCTGGCAACCAGCAGGTCATGCCGCCTGGCTTGATGCCTGGGTAAGGCCGGATGTTCAGGCCCAACACGCCTTTTCCCGTGGCGAGTACAACACCGCCGCACAACGCTTTCGCGACCCTCTCAGACAAGGGATCGCCTGGTATCGTGCCGGTGATTTTACCGCCGCAACAGCCGCCTTCCGTCAGGCTGAGCAAACGCCGGAGGTTCTGCTGTGGACGGGGAACAGCTACGCTCAGCAAAAACAGTGGCAGCAGGCGCTCAACAGCTATGACCGCGCATTGAGCCTGCGCCCTGACTGGACGCTGGCGCAGGGCAATCGTGAGAAGATTGCCGCGATTGTTATGCAGCTTCGGCAAAAGGAGCGAGACCGCCAGTCGGCCCAGGGGGATGAACAGGACTACAAGCCGGATGAGATCAAACACGATCTCAAACCCGACCAGGGCGTGGAGCAGAAAGATATCCAGCCTGTAGCAGGCGGTAATCCTCAGGTTAACCAATGGTATGAAAATCTCACCGTTTCCCCCTCCGGTTTGCTGGAAAACCTCTATCGCACGCCATCAGGAGACGCGCCATGAAGCTCATCTGGCTATTACTCATTGCGGTGCTTCCTTGCCAGGCCGCCATGACCGTGACGCGAGAGCTGGTCGCACCTGAGCACGTGGTACCAGGGCAACCGGTTCGCGTGGCCGTTACCTTCTGGACGGACAGCTGGTTTAATCCCCCGCCGGAATGGCCAGTATTTCCCGTGGAAAATGGCGCGTTGCTAACCACTCAACTGCCTAATCAGCTGCTCACCCGCCGGGAAGGCAGCATCAGCTGGAGTGGAGTGCGTATGGAGCGACAGATCTCTGCCTGGGACAACGGGGAACTGCGTTTACCGCCCATTGAGGTGACATTAACCGGTGCGGGACAGGCTCCGGTTACGGTCTCCCTGCCGGAACTGAAAAAAACCGTATCCTGGCCGCAGGATGTTCATCAGCCAGACCGTTTTCTTCCGGCATCGCAGCTGACGCTGACCCAGAAGATAAACCTGTATCGCAGCGGTAAAGGGGAGGTTCTCCGCGCCGGGGATGTGATTGAACGCGTGGTGACGGTACAGGCGAAAGGTGTCCTCCCGGTTCAAATCCCGCCGCTGGTGTATGCCATTCCTGGCACGCATACGCAGCGCCTGACGCCGGTAAACAGTCAGTTATCATCCGGGCGAGGTGAGTTTGTGGGGGGGCAACGGGTCGAAACGCTGCGTTATCTGCCGGTGGAGACGGGAACTGTAACGTTGCCCCCCATTAAGCTGCGCTGGTGGGATACCACGCATCAACAATGGCAAACCGCTGAGCTGCCAGGCAGTCACTATCACATCGAGGCCTCCGGCGCAGCAGGCGCGGAAGCGGCCCTGAGAGGAGATGCAGGAATGTCGCGAGGGGTCATCCTGAGCAGCATTGCTGGTGTCGCTATCCTTGCAGCTTTGCTGTTTATTTTTCGTCGTGCCCTGCTCCGCGGCGTGCGCTATGTTATTCGCCAGTGGCACCGTTTCTGGCACCCCATTTCGCTTCCGGGTCAGATCCCTGAAAACAGGAGTCATCAATGAAAAAAACATTACTTTCGGCTTTGCTATTCAGCCTTTGTGCAACGGCACATGCCGATCCCCTCTCCGCATGGAATGATACGGCGGCTAAGCGCGCGATTGAGGAGTGGGTGACGAACGCCACCGATGCCGACCGCGCCACCTATATTCCACCCGAAAAGCGTTATGTTGTTTTTGATAACGACGGAACGCTGTGGCCAGAAGCGCCCCTCACCTTTCAGATCCAGTTTGCGCTTGATGAGGTCAAACGGCTTGCGCCTGAACACCCGGAATGGAAAGACGATCCCCTCGTAAAAGCAGTGCTGAGTGACGATATCAAAACCGTTGCCGCCGCAGGTGAAAAAGGGCTGATCCAGCTTTTGACGTTAACCCATAGCAACATCACCACGGAAGAATTTGAACAGCGTGTAAGCAGCTGGCTGGATTCCCATTCAGACAGGCGTTTCGGCTGTCGATACGATCGGATGGGGTATCAGCCGATGCGACAGCTTCTGGATTATCTGCGGGCCAATGGGTTTAAAACCTGGATTATTTCCGGTGGCGGGATCGATTTTATGCGCGTCCTTTCACAAAAAATGTACGGGATCCCGCCGGAACAGGTGGTCGGCTCTTTCTCCCTGAGCGAATTCTCGCTCACCGATAACGGCACGACTCTGCGTAAAACGATGAAAGGAGCATTTAACGACGATGCGGCGAACAAGCCTGTCGCCATTCATCTTTTCATGGGGCAACGGCCAGTAGGCGCTTTTGGTAACAGCGATGGCGATCTGGCGATGATCCAATATACCGCAGCCAATCCTGACTATAAGACCTTTGGACTGCTGGTACACCATACGGATGCAGCGCGGGAATATGCCTATGACAGCCATCCTTCCGCCAGCGGCAAACTGATTGAGGGACTGGCGCAGGCAAAACAAAAAGGCTGGACCGTCGTGGATATGCAAAAAGACTGGAAAACCGTTTTCGACCCTGAGCTGTGCGCCGGTAAATCCGCGCCTTAAAAAGCGCATAGGCTGTTTCATGCAAACAATGTCGCTTAACTCATAAGTTGACATAACGATGAACTAAATATCAATAAGTTAAGCGTTTAATTTTACGCATAAATTGACATAAATTTATCACATAAGATGGCATAAAGTTGTTCATCACTCATCGCGAGATTTTTTATGTAGTAAAATTACACGTTCTAAATGTGTGCTAATTCGAGGATATCATCAACATATACATAATAATGAAGATTTTTAACGGGTAGTAATTGATGATGTCGTCCCGGACCGGTCGGTGCCAAGCACTCCCGTCAGTAAACTCAGTGATCATGCCATGGGGCATGATTAGCTTCTTTTCACTCACCACTTCATCGATGAGTCAGCCTTTCAATCGATTTTCCATAGTGCTGCATGATATCCGCAAATTCAGCATCTAGCTTTTGCATGGCATTGAAATCAGCTACGCTAATCAGCATATTTGAAGTTCTTTCCCATCGAGTGATTAAAGCAAACTCACCAGCAGCAGGCTGGTCCATCACTTCAGAAATAGAATCTCGGACTTGAGTTTCTGTGTAAGATTTCATGTACCCTCATTTTTATTTCCTTTTTAAATGAGCATTTAAAGATTAATCTTGAAAACTCATTTAGGCAACCCTCATCAGGATAAAGAATCGATCACAAGAACAGAATAATTCGTTTTAGCGAGAGACTTACAGAGATATGTTTCATCACTTCATTTTGTGTACTAACCAGATGTTAAAGTTTTTTTTGATAAAAAACCAGAGGCTTTAAATTATTTCCCCCAGGGGGGATGGCACTTATAGACAAACATTCCAGAATTACCTACACTATACATGCTAACAATTGAGGAGTTATTCAATGAGTCTTTCTGATGGAGTTCGTGTACTATTACTTACCACCGTTTGTTATCTATTAACTTTTAGCTATGAACTTGGTTATTTCAAATACTTCAATCTACCGTCAGAATTAATAAATATCAATATCAAGACTTTAATTACCTTTGGATTTGCCTTTATTTCCATCACGGTCATTTGTATCATTCCCGCCGGCAATATCATTTACAAAATAATATATGAACGCAAAAAACTCAATCCCAATTATAAACTAAATTTAACATTTATGTTGTACTCCTTAATTATAGCAACATTTCTAATATTTATTCTTGTTTTTCACCATGTGATATCTATAATTAGTATGACCTTACAATTTATTTTCATTTTAACGCTTGCTGCAAATGACATCCTTATACCTTTTATTTTCAAAGGAAACATGAGTTTATCGCAAAGCGTTAATGAGTACGCGAAAGAACAAAACCAATCTAATGTGCTTACTTTATTGACTAAAAAAAGTAAAAAAACACTACCAATTTACATTATTCTATTTATGATATCCATGAGCATCTCCCATATATTTGGCGGGCTCACAGCAATGACTACCAAGCTTGATTTAACATGTAATGGCAAAGCTATTTATAAGACACAAGACTCTTCGGTTATCGTAAAAATAGAAAATAACAAGTATAGAGTAGTACCAATTGATAGTTGTTTAATCGAGAAGATGATAAAGTGAGCCTGAGTTCCAGCCCCTTAACCTCAAGTTACCCATCATTTGCAATTGATATATTAAGCATGGCTACACTTATTGCGCAAAAAAAATTTACAATAGTAACACTATGATTTTTATACAACCATTTACATCGCTAAATTAACGATTTATTATATTATTCAAATTACATTTCGCCCTTATGAAATCTCGATAAAAATAATCTTTATCTATAGATTTCAATTCACCAACAGGCATATCTTCAATATAAGTGCTTATAGAGCCATCACTATTACATTTTTTCATGATAAACTTCCCGTTATATGGAGAAACTATAACACGACCGGTTTTATCTTGATACAAACCGTCTGGAACATATGCGTAGTAATTATTACCTATTAGAAAGCATATAACCCATGCATAACCTATAATCTTAATAGAATTTTTCTTAGTAGATTCAACAATTGCGATGTTACTCATTTTCTTCACTTCTGACGCGATACTGAATAAACAAAAAAAGACAATAAAATTAAACAAGATGATGCTAATCAATTCAGATGCATTTTTAGTATCCAAATATAATTTAACAGAAACCCCAATCATACCAATAAAAACTATAATAGTATTACCTATTGCATTACGTGATGATTTTATTGCAACATGGATAAGGATATATGCGATCAACAAAACTAGAAGCGTCTTAATTAACACCGAGAATAAGCTTGAGGCATCAACATTAATGTATGTAAATGGATAATCATAAAATACGGCTTCACCAATTCTAAAAAAAAAGTAACATGAATAAGACAAGGCGGTCAACTTAGTAATATCTGCTATATTTTTCAGCCCAATAAAACTTGAGTCCATTTTTATTCCTACTCTTCTCTAATTAATTTTTTGACTAATTTCTTTGAATTTTTTATTTTATATTCAACACCTTGAGTGTCAAGTATTGTGATGTCTTCAAGTATATACACTTCACCATCATCCCCGCTTCTACAAACATAATACCTATCAACATTAAGCGTTATTCTATCTTTTTCCTTTATAATAATGCATTCCTTATTGTAATCATAGCATTTATACCCTTGCTTATAATGGTAGTACACACCTTCAATTGCTGCAATTCTACGACCAATATTTACAACTGTAATTTCTATCTTATAGATCTTCTTGTACATAGGGTCTCGTACTGTGCGAGCCGTTATTAACAGCCGCTCCTTATCCCGCATTGCGGTTCTTGCAGAAAAAAACAATGCAAGACATGCAACAGAAAATGATAACGCACTTAAACTAATAGTCAAAAAATCTTTATATTCACTTACGAAATTAACCATATGCTACCTCTTTAAGTACTGAAATCAGTGCGCTGACGTTGTATGTAGTAAGCATATTTAGTCACATACCCCTACATCATCAACTATAGAATGTTTTAATAGCCGATATTAGGTGTAATACATAACAATATGATTTGACATGTTTAATATCATGGTATTTTCATCTACATATTGAGGAAGAAGCCAGAGCACAAAAGCTTTTCATCGTGCTGAAGAACTAAAGTCCTCTTGGCTATAAAGCAAAAAAAATGCAAACGTAAATAATGACAACACTTTAAAAATACGCCTACCCTTTTCTATTGGTGATATACCAAATAAACATGGATATAACTAAAACAAAGACAGCAGAAACTCCAAAAGAAATAAAAGGTACAATAATTTTACTTTTCCATCCCCATAGACTCAAAATCAATGGATTAATCGCGAACTCGGCAAAACTAGTCACTCCAACTAAACCAAAGATAAATGTTAACCAATAATTACTTTTATTCCTAACAGAATCCGTTCTATATTTCAACTCATCCAAGTGAAACTTCGCAACTTCTTTTGCTGACGATATTAACCCTCCGGTTCCAAATTTTTTTATAAGATATGAAAGTGCATCTGACACCTCACCAGAGATACTGCTATGATAAATCTTATTCTCAGCCTCTGCTAATATAGTATATGAACTAAATAGATGGAGTTCAGATGGAGGGGTATTAGCCCATGCACATGCCCTAGATATACTCATGTTATGGTATTCGACTTGCTCAGTTCTGACCTGATTTTCTAATATTCTTGAGTTTGTATTCTTGTCTTCCCATACATCCTCTGGCTCGTTAACCCCCTTCAACCAGGTCCATAAATATATGGACCTGTTTGCATGAAAACAGTAATCTTCAAACATACGTAAATCTTTTGGTAGTGCTTGGTTATTTTCTAAAATATCAGTTCTATTAAGTATCCCACTCAACATTCCAGAAAAATCTTTTAACAAAATATTCTTTTTATAAGGTTGTTTATCATAACGAAGAAGAGAAACTGAAGGTCGCCCCTGCCAAAGGTAACCATATGATTTTAAATTGCTATCCTTAGGGATTAGAATGCCACTTATTACATTTGAATAAATAGAACGACATATTTCAATTGTAGATTCCCATGACTCATTATTTTCTGTGCCAGCAACCTGATGCAAAATCCATTCTTTGTGCTCGTCAAATGAAAATACCCTTCCATTTTTCTCGAGAGAATCACTTAATCTTTTCATGCCATTTTCTTTCATTCTCTTTTTTAATTTTCTTATTTTCCTTCCATCAAGATAACTTCCTCCTATAGAGAATACATCTTCAAAGCTATTACCTAAAGCAATCTCACCATCTAATATTTGGAGTTTAGCATCTATCCATATCTTATCAAAATATCTCTGACTCATGTTAACATATGATGATATAAACTCGACATCATTTATACCCCCCCATGTCCCATCGAATTGAAAATAAAGGATAGCGACACCATCACGATATATTTTCACCCCAGGATACATAGGAAAGGACTCATCGCCCACTTCAAGAACAAAAGGTGAAAGCGATGCCCTGATATATGGTTGACCATTATTGACAAACCTACTCTCATGAAATAACGACTCAGCAGAAACCATTAAATCCACTAATATATCACTTGGCATATCATTAACAAGTTTAATCTCCCATGATGAATCCCAATGCCGACCTTCAGGATTTAACTGACCATATTTCACTTGATTATGCTCATCAATATATAAATATTTAAAGTCTGAAAAACATACGCAGTTAGTAAGTCTGGATTTCAATAATTTATTAGCTGTTTTAAATAAATCTACATTTAGGATATCAAACCCAAGTGTATAGTTATAAAAAATATTCACCTGATTAATTAAAAATCGTTTTTTATCTTTACCCTTGAGAATATTTAAAAGCATAAGCACACTCGCAAATGTAAAAAATGTCATACTATACATTAAGCATCTTATTGTCGAGCACATTTTTATTTAAACTTGATATTTTAGTCCTTGTAACAACCCCTCCTCCCTTTATTAAGACAATATTTAATTCATCAGCGACAACTCATAATCAGTCACAATACATCACGTAACCTTCACCTTACTGATTTAATCTAATATGAAAAATTATTTTCTGTTCTATATTTAAAAATCAACGCTCTCGATGAATGGTGTTCATTATATCATCGATATTCTTTTCCCTGAGAACAGTGCCAGTCTAAACTGAAGTCTCCGGTCTTTCTTCCATCTAACAGAGAGGTACATCGCCATGAAAAGAGCCGTAATACAGAAAACAGATCGCGTTTGCGCTGAAACAGGCCGAAACCGGCACTCGCGTTGAGGAAGTTTGCAGAAAGATAGGCATCCTTGAGGCCACTTTTACATCTATTAACGACCTCCGTTTTGCAAGTACTGAATCTGGTTTTGGGTTGTTGCTTACATCTGTCCGGCATCAGGAAAATCTGTGCCCAAATGGGTAATCCGCACACAATCGCCTCAACAACTTGACGGCCTCTGAGGCCAGTATAAAAATCAGGTTCCGATTGTGCAGGTGCAACCTGTCACCATTTCTCAGTACGCTGCAACTTTTGCTGGCAGGATATTAACTTACCACTGCCTGATACTCGATCTTATTTCTCAGCATCGACCAGATTATTCTCGCGTTTTTGTTAGCGACCGCCACGGTCGTTTTATTAAATCCGCGCCGTCCCTTTAACTGGTTAACCTACTGATTTATATAACCATAATTGTTATCCTTGGCAACTCTGACGACAGCGCGGGCACCATGAATAAAAGTGTCCGTAAATGCTTGTCGCCTTTTTTCTTCATAATCATCAGCAGCTGCCTGTCGCCACTCGAGTGCTGGCGTGGAACCAGACCAGGCCATGCAGCAAAGTGACGGCCATTCTTAAATTCAGTTCCTTTACCAATAGCAGCAACAACGGCCGTGGCCGTTTTAGGGCCAATGCCTTTAACTTTGGCGATACGCTGACACGCTTCTGATTGCCTGAATACTGTTTCAATTTCCTTATCAATAAAATGGATCCGACTCTCGAGATCGTTAAAGAGATCATAGAGTTCCGCAATTGTGCTGCGCATACGCGAACTTAGGCCGTTTTCTGCATCTTCAAGGATAAGAGGAATAGCCCGGCGAGCTCTTGAGACAGCACTGTCAATGGGGCTCCCCCGGTCAAGTAACAGCCCTCTTATTTGACAAACTGTCGCAGTGCGGTGATTAACAATACGCTGCCTTGCCCGGAGCAAAGCCTGGAAATCCTGCTGTTCCGGGCTTTTTGGCGGCACGAACTGCGTTGTCGGTTGCATCAGAGCCACTGTAATGGCCTGTGCATCATTACCGTCATTTTTTTGCCCACGGACAAAGGGTTTGACATACTGAGGACTGATGACCTTTACTTTATGCCTCAGTGTCTCAAACTCACGCTGCCAGTAAAATAACCCAGTGGATGCTTCGCTCCCAATCAGACAGGCCGGAATATTAGCCACTGTCTGGAGTAATTCTTTTCGGCCAGTGCGTTTCGTATAAACCAGTTTTCCGGCCTGGTTTAATCCGAGAGCTGAAAAACATTTTTAGCCAGATCAATACCCAGAAATACGATATTCATGGTGATTCTTCTGGTGAGCACATTTCGTACAGTTAACCGCAGCGGGAGAAGGTAGTCCATCCCATTAACTGTAGGAAGAAATTTGCCAGTCTGGGTGTGGCAGAACTGCCGCGTCTGCGGCAACTGGAGGATGAAAATTAGCGGTTGAAGAAATTGGTGGACGATCTGAGTCTGGACAAAGAGATGCTGTAGAAGGTTGAAGCAAAAGTTCTGAGGCCGGCTCAGAATCGCCTGACTGTACATTTTCTGTGCGAGGCCTACCGTATCAGCGTCCACCGGAAATGCGGCTTGCTGATACAGAACAGAACCGTCTACCACTGGCAGACTAGGCGTGATGACCGGGCAATAATCCTGCACGTCAGGAGAATTGCGGAAACACAAATACGCTACGGTTGCCCACACATTCATGTCCTGCTGCGACGGGAAAGCTGGCTAATTAATTATAAGAAAACAACTGGATTTACTGTTTGGAAGGTCTGAATATGCGCAGGAATCACACCCTCAGGTATATCAGTGCAGCACACTGTCAGCAGTATCAGCCCCTGACGCACATCGCTCAGTGCTGAAGTATAGATTTTGTATCGGAGAATCTGTTTAATGGGCGCCGCTTCCGGACGCTGACTGTCGTGGATAATTTTAGTCGGGAATGTCTGGCGATCCATGCCGAAAAATCGCTGAAAGGCGAGGGTGTGATCAGCGTGATGGATGCGCTGCGGGTGTTGGATAACCGTTTACCGGTACTGATTCAGACGGATAACGGCAGCGAGTTTTTCTCGAAGAGTCTGGATAAATGGGCATATGAAAACGGGGTAACAATGGACTTCTCCCGCCCTGGAAAGCCGACAGATAACCCGTAGCGATTCATACGGTAGCCTGCGGGATGAATGTCTGAACATTCACTGGTTCCTGTCGCTGGAAGATGCGCAAGGCAAACTCGATAACTGACGCAGAAATATAATCATGAGGGACGCATTCATCATTAAATGGCATGACTCCAGCTAAATTTATCCAGAGTTTACAAAAAGACGAAGATGCCTGATTTAGCGTTGTACTGATTTGGACCAATATCATCTATTCAGGTGGCCAAATTAACTATGCCACTACATATCACCAGCAACTGAAACGGAATGCAAACCTGCATTCCGGCGCCCTACCTATTCATAATACCCATCATAGGAAACATCATGATGCCTTCTGCGTATTATACTAGGAGCTTTTTACTCCAGGTTAGCATGAAACTGCCACAGCGAATGAATATTAAGTTGACGTTTCTCAATAATCATCAACGCAATGATATCCCCAACCAACAGAAGTGACTGTTCAAAGAGACTGGTCATAGGTTGCCGTGAAACAATTTCATCAGGCAGATGTAATTTACTGGAAACGGGTATACGAATAAAATGATCCCGGTACTCCTTCATTGAACAATCCGGGTTTGCACCAATATGCACTACCGTTGCTTTATAGGTTTTGGCTTTCCGGGCAATACCCAGAGGAAACAAAGTTTCACCACTTCCTGAGCCCACGATAAGAAGGTCATTTTCAGTAATTGCTGGTTCTGTAATTTGTCCGACGACAACAGTATTTATGCCCAGATGTGCCAGACGTTTGGCAATTGCCTGCAGAGAAAGCATGACACGACCAACCCCAACGAAAAAAACCTTATCTGCCTTCTCCATCAATCCCATCAGAAGTTCAACTTCTGCCGGGTTAATCTGTTCCATAGCATCACTAATTTCCTGCACAACACGACGTTCAGTAGTGACATAATCCATTATGCATGTCCTCCACTTTGTTGAATGAGATTTCGCAAAGCCTGTCGGTTTTCCAGAAGCGAATGGCCCTTGCGGTATAAACTGGTACTACCCAGGACAAGATTGTCCGCCCCCGCAGCAATCAGTTGAGGTATAGTGGCAAATGAAACACGTCCATCCACCTGAATACGTGGAGGTGTTGTAAGTGATTTGAGACGTTCTGCCAATTGCTGCACTTTCGTGGCGGCATAACTCACCTGCTGCTCATCTGGATTATCGGCATAACCTGGATTAATCAGCATCAACAGAACATTATCCAGCTCAGGCAGCAGAAAGTCGCAAGCTGCCAACGATGTAGCCGGATTTAGTGCCAGTCCCGCTTTTACCCCACGGCCTTTAATCAGATTCACCAGGCGGTCGGTATGTAGAGCGGTCTCATAGTGAAAAGAGATTTGTTGTACTCCGATTTCAAGGATTTTCTGGACAAAAAATTCATTATCTCTTGCCATAATATGCACATCAAAATCCAGAGTAGTGATATCCCTGAGCCGTTTGATAGTATCCAATCCAAGCGGCATTGCCGGACTAAATACCCCATCAATAATATCAATATGGAGGGCATCGATCTGCGCTTCCTCCAGTGCTTTGACAGAGGTTTTCAGGTCCAGCAAATCCGCACACATAACAGATGGTGACAGTAAGATTTTTCGTTTCATCTTGTTCCTCTCGACATCCCGTTAAAGGGATATGTTACCGACAAACACAATCACAACATAACGCAACAATTCGCAAATTTGATTTGCAGTATCAGCAATATCCCACCTTGAAACAAGAAGCCAAAACCAAAAATGAGACATAAATCACATTGCTAAGGTTGCGAATGGTTGGGCATACTCTCCGTAATGACAGCAATTCAGGTCTTGCACGTGGTAGAATTCCTGCTAATCTTGCTCTCTTAATATTATGAGTTGGGATTGGTTGGTTTTTCTTAACAAGGTATTTTGATGGCTACTTCTTTGACGATTGAAAGACGAAACAAGCTTGCCCAAATCCTGATTGCGGAAGGTAGCGTGAAGGTTGGGAAAATTGCGGAAATGTTTGGGGTTTCTACCGAGACAATTCGAAAAGACTTAATTTATCTTGACAAAAAAGGTATCGCCACAAAAGGTCACGGAGGCGCAATCGCCTCCGGAAATATTCTGGCCATCGAACAACCTCTGGCCCTGAAAACCAGTGAACATCTTCAAATTAAAGAGCAAATTGCACAAATTGCAATTCAGTTGATCCCTGAACGGGGCGTGGTGATCCTTGATACAGGCAGTACTGTCCAATGTGTAGCAATGGCTTTGATGAGCAAAAGTAAATTAACGATTATTTCTAATGCCATTAATACCATCCAGCCACTTGCCCATACAGATAATGATGTTTTTCTCGTGGGGGGGAAACTGCATGCAAACAGTCAGGCGCTGGTGGGAATGTGGGGAATTAACGCTTTTCAGTTGATTAATGCTGATATTGTCTTTCTGGGAACTGACGGATTAAAAAGCCGTAACGGTCCCTGTACCGCCTCTTACGAAGAAGCGGAAATAAAAGCCGCCATGGTGAAAAGTGCCCGCCTGAAAGTCGTCGTCAGTGACAGTACCAAGTTCACAAGTTCCGGGTTGTTCCAGTTCTGCGGCTGGTCTGATATTGATTACTTCATTACCGATTCCGATATCTCAGGAGATGAGTTAAATCATCTTTCAAAACTGACGGAAGTTATAGTTGCTGATTAACCTGCAAACCTGAAAATGCTCCATACCTGAAGATAAGTGAGCAGCTCAGTCAAGGAGTGTTTCAGCCCCTCTTCCGAATAACAGTTTTGTTTTTTAGTTGCGTCTCCTTTTACCTGTTTGCGGTACAGATTGCTTGCCCTCTAAGGAGCGCTCAGTACCGTGCCTATAGGGGGTGCGACATTGTCCTCTTCATAAGTATGTCCACAATGTGCTCGTATATCCCACTATCACCGCGGGCGGCTTCATGAAAATGAATCTGAAGACTTATGATTTGTGGAAGAAACTTTTTTAACATATCAGTGGCGCTGGCACCATGCCATACTATAGTTATGTGCTCCGATTCCATCTCGTTCGGCCAGAATGTGACAAGCAGGCTGTACAGCAGCGCATCTCATTCACAACGGTGATCGGAACCAAAGCACAGGAATTTCCTACGGCCAAGGCTGACCAGACTCAGGGCATTATCCGCGATAATATATCAGATATAAAATGGCAGGTATTATTTAAAGATAATTAGTACATAAAGACCATTCCCACTCACCTAAAAAAACACAAATGAAATATTTATCGAAAGTAAATCCAGTCTTTAAAAATACGTGACAACCGTCACTTAGTTCGTGCTATTAAAAATGCACAACACCTTGAATTTTTAGGAGAAAGAATCACTCTATTTTATCCCCCCTTAAAAACCACACATAAGACAGGACTATTTGATGAGAACCATTTACATCATCAACTACTCATCCAGGATGAAATTTTTTGCAGGAACCCCTCACCTGTTGATGGCAACAGGACCTATACAGGTGTTTCTACACTCGATTTTTAGAAGAACCCTTTATAAATAAATGACTTTGGTAATCTCCCGGGTGAAAATTATGGAGCATAAAAGCAAGACATGCCTGAAAAAAGGATAGTTGTTTTTTAATATTTAAGACGTGGATCACATATTTGCCAAATGCGATCAGATATAAGTTGTGTGAAATAAAATACAGAAATATATTTCACAGCAATGAGGCGGTGAGTTAACTGTGAAAAAATTAATCTTCCGAATGTATTCACAAAGGTGAAGGCACATGAAAGCTGGATTCTACATTGGTGACAGAAAGTATGAAGTACGCGAGATTGCAGATCTGGTACCTGGCGACAACGATGTAAAAATTCGTGTCGCTTGGTGCGGTTTATGCGCAACAGATGTACATAAGTTTGAGGGTAAATCTGGTGCGAGCCCTGTTATTCCACCTATCATTCTTGGTCATGAATGTTCGGGTATCGTAATCGAAGTAGGTAAAGCCGTTACTGCTTTTAAACCGGGTGATCGTGTTGCCGTAGACCCTAGTTTTCATTGTGGCCATTGCAAATTCTGCCAACAAGGACTGGTTAACTTTTGCCTGAATCGCAGAGGTGTGGCAAAGGGGTTTGCCGATCATATATGTCCGCCACAACAGAATGTTTATAAAATTCCTGATTCTCTTGATTTACGTACCGCGGCATTTGCTGAACCGCTGTCATGTATCGTTCACGGGATGGATTTAATTAATATCAAGAGCGGCAGCACCGTTGCGATTTATGGCTTTGGGGCAATCGGAGGACTTCTGTTACAACTCGTCAGACATTCAGGGGCAGGGAAAGTCATTGTTATTGAGAGGGAGCCTGGTAAAAGAGAGCTGGCGATGACTTTAGGTGCATTTGCTGCAGTTGATGATAAGGATATCATTACATTAAGCAAAGATATTAATATTGACTATGTTATTGAATGCATTGGCCTGAATAAAACAATGGAACAGGCCTGTGAAATCGCTGGTAAAAACGCTAAAGTATTATGGTTCGGGCTGGGCAACCCTGAAGAACCAGTGAAAGTAAATCAATACATGGCCTTCACTAAAGAGTTAAGTATTTACACATCTTATCTTAATCCGCATACCACCTTCAGAGCAATAGAGCTTCTATCATCGGGGTTAATTAACACCAATGACATTATTAGCGCAGATTTGACGTTAGAAAATATTGGCAAGGAGTTAGAGACTTTATCCTGGTCACGTAAGGGTAAAGTCATGCTGAGTTTATCAGGTGAACTTTAAGGATTACCACCAAACTGAAAGTCGTAAATAAAGAATATTAAAAATTAACGAGGGTTTAAAATGATAATAGAAGCTCTATTAGTTGGACTCTTAGCTACCATAGCGCAGTGGTGGTTTTTCGGTCCGATTACGAAATGTCTGGTTTACCCACTCACAACAGGTTTTCTCGTCGGTATCATCATGGGCGACCCTGTCCTGGGCATGATGGCCGGTGCAAACATCCAGCTGATTTATCTGGGCTGGATTTCAGCAGGCGGTACAATTCCAAGTAACACTATGGTAGCAGGGATCATGGGGACCGCGATGACCATCATGTCTGGTGCGTCACCGACGCTTGCTGTTACTTTTGCCATCCCATTCAGTATGCTTGGTCTGTTGAGCCACCAGTTGTATATGACCTTCAATTCGTTTTGGATACACAAAGCCGATACTTATCTGGAGCAGGGAAAGCTTAATGGCGTGTGGTTTATGAACTTTGTACCGTCATTCTTCCTGAGTTTGGTGCTGAATGGTGTGCCAGCATTCCTTATCGTGTTCTTTGGTAAAGACTGGGCTATGAGTCTGCTGAACATGGTACCAGAACGCTTCATCCACGCACTTGAAGTTGTAGGTGGAATCATGCCAGCTCTGGGTATCGCGATGCTACTCAGTTTCCTATACAAGCGTGAAATCATTGCTTTCTTCTTTGCAGGTTTTTTCCTGACGATTTATCTGCATCTGGATACCATGGCAGTAGCCATTTTCGGTTCAGTTATCGCAGCTCTTGTGTATATAGCAAGTACCCGTAATCAGGAAGAAGAAAATTATGATGCCTATCCAGCAGAAGCCGAAATTGAAGAGGAAACAAACCCTCTTCCTCCCACGAATCGCTTGAGAAAGTGGGATTTGGTCAAGACCTGGCTGTATTCAACGTCAACTGAATCTTGCTACAACTACGAGCGTTTGCAAGCATTGGGTGCCGCAAACCTGATGCTGCCGGTTATTAAGCGCCTCTATCCAACCAACGAAAGACGTGTTGAAGAATTAAAGAAATACATGGTGTTCTATAATTCTGAAGTCTTCACCATTGGCCCTGTCATCAACGGTATTGCGGTTTCGATGGAAGAAGCTCGTGCTAAAGGTGGTGATATTTCCGCAGAAGATATCAACGCCGTACGTACAGGTCTGATGGGACCCGTGGCTGGTATAGGTGATACTGTTATGCAGGGGATTCTGTTCCCAATTCTGGCTGGTATCGGTTGCACAATGGCATTGCAGGGCAACCTATTAGGGCCTGTATTCTTTACTGTGCTGTTCTCCGCTCTGATCTTTACCAGTGGCTATAACATGTTCATGCTGGGCTATAAACAGGGGAAAAGTTCGATTTTGCGGATTCTTAAAAGCGGAACCATCGACAAGATCACTAATGCCTTCTCAATTGTTGGTTTGATGGTTGTCGGGACCATGGCGGCAAGTCGTGTTAACGTTATAACTCCGGTACTGCTTAGTTCCAACCAGGGTAAAGATCTTATGCTGCAGAGCGTGCTGGATAGCCTGCTCCCTGGCATGCTGGCCTTGCTTTTCACCCTAGGTATCTGGAAGATGCTTCAGCGCAAAATCAGTGCAATCTACATTATCCTTGCCATCTTCGTCGTTGGGATTCTGGCCTCTTATCTGGGTGTATTGGGAATTAAATAAGTTATTTTTAAATGCAGGTAAACAAGATGATTAACATTATTGTAGTCAGCCACGGTTACATGTGTGTTGAGATCGTAAATAGCCTCAACATGATCATTGGCGAAACACCTAATATCACCAGCGTTCCACTTATACCGGGTGAAAGCCCGGATGATTACCGCGTCAAACTTGGCGAAGTGATTACTAAGCAATACAGTGATGAAGAAGGGATAATCATCCTGACTGATGTTTTTGCAGGAACGCCATTTAACAGCGCCAGTTATTTCGCACGCAATTACAAGATGGCTGTGGCGAGTGGTGTTAATTTACCGATACTTATTACTCTTGCATTAGAACGTGAAAACAATTCGCTGACAGGTCTCTTTGAATTGCTGAGTGATGAAGATGTAATTGGAATCAAATCTGCTGTTTATAATCAGAAAGGAGTTTCTCATGGAGAACCTAGCATTAACACGAATTGATGACCGACTTATACACGGCCAGGTAGTAACTGCCTGGATGAAATATACAGCGGCACGTAAAGTCATCGTAATAGATGATCAGGTTGTTAAAGATGAGTTTATGGTGTCTGTACTGGAAATGGCAGCACCAAAAGGAGTGGCTATCGATATTCTTTCAGGTGAGCAGGCGATTGAAAAACTTAAAGGAACATTAACGGTTCCGACTATTATCCTGGTAAAAGGCCCCGCTATTCTTAATTATTTACTAGATAACGGTATACCATTACCTTCAGTTGATCTGGCTGGTATGGGGGCGAAACCAGAGCGTTCAGTGCTACACAAAAACATTTCGATCAGCAAGGATGAGAAAGCAGAATTCCAAAAGCTCCTCGATCGTGGTGTTGATTTATATCTACAGGTTATGCCTACCGACAAAAAAATCGATATGGCAGACCTGTTATCGAAGTTTAATAAATAAGGAGATGGCGATGAGTGCTGTTCTAGAAGGTACAGTTTCGGTAATTATGGGCGGCAGTGGCGGTATTGGTGCTGCAATCGCTCAAGATTTCGCTTCAAAAGGTGCCAAGGTATCGATATTTGATATCAGTGATAAGGCGGCAGAAGTAGTTAAAGCAATCAATGCGCGAGGGGGCGTTGCATCTTTCTTCAAAGTGGATGTAACCAAGAAAACAGAAATTGAAGCGGCAGCCAAATCAGTGGCTGAGCAGTATGGGCCGATTAGCTCCTGGGTTAACTCAGCGGGTATCTCCAAGATGGCTCCTTTCCTGGAGAGCTCTGAGGAATTGTGGGACGTGATGTTGGATGTAAACCTGAAAGGGACCTTTTTCGGGTGTCAGGTTGCAATAACTCATATGCTACCACAAGGCAAAGGGACCATCATCAACATATCTTCTTTATCCGGTAAGAAAGCCAGTTCATGGCAGACTGTTTACTGCGCCAGCAAGTTCGGTGTGCAGGGCCTGACCCAGTCAGTTGCTAAAGAATTTGCCAATACTGGCATTCGTGTTAATTCAATTTGCCCGGGTATCGTTGAGACGACCATGTGGGACAGCCTCAAACTTGATTATGCAAAAAAAAGAAATCTTGCTCCCGAAGAAGTAATGCCCTACTTCAAGAAAAACATCCCAATGGAACGTCTTGTTTCGTTAAAAGACGTAACCGACACAGCGCTGTTTTTGACAACCGACCAATCCAGCTATTTAACCGGCCAGTCGATTAATCTGGTTGGCGGGGAATGGATGGATTGATTAAGGTTATCCATGCTTGTTTTCAGTATCAGTATTGAAAGCAAGCATGGAGTTACAAGATGCGGATAATACGGAAAATGTAGCTATCAGGCATATTGAGTTCAGAGTAAAACTCAATATCAACATAAGTTAGGCCGCAGTAGATTTATAGTTTTACTTTGCACATGTTCCAGAGCGCAGATTGGTTTTCATTTAGGGCAATTGGCCTGACGGATACTTTTAATCTGAAAAACAGACTGCTGTAATAAATGTAATGTAAAAACATCATTGGCTAAATATGAAAAATGTAATTTTGGTAAACGGCATTCCGGCATCGGGGAAAAGTTCGATAGCACGATTGATTGCGGACCATTTTAATTATCCAATTCTAAGTCTGGATTCAATTAAAGAACCATTCATGATGCAGTTTGCAGACATTATTGATCGACCGTTTAACCGGAAACTTGGCAACGCGGCTTATCAGGCAATGTTCCAAATAGTAAATGAATCACCGAATGACTCGATGTTTGTTTTAGATGCCTGGTTTGGATTCAAGGATAGACAAGTTCTGATTAACTATCTTGACGACTGTGGGATCATAAAACCATTGGAAGTATGGAATCAAATTTCACCTTCAAACGTAGCTGAAAGATACCGAAGCCGGTGTGGGCAAAGAATTAAAGGTCATCCCGGAGAGGAATATATCCCTGAGCTGATGGAACTAGCAAATAGAGCTGAGCCAATGAATATCGGGGAAGTCTTCCGTATTGAACAGGACAGCAATATTGACATTAATCCTCTCATTAACTGGATTAAAAAAAGTCTGAACTGAATTTATTTCAATAAGTAAACGCCAATTAGGAGTAGTTATGAACAGTATGACAACGGCTGAACGTCGCGGGTATCAAATGATCTGCGATGCAACGGGCTCTATGATGGTTGTTGCGTGTGACCAGCGAGGTGGGATGCGTACCTTGCTGGCATCAGACCCTGAGGATCAGAAAAAAATTGGTAACGATGTGCTGGGTCTGACCAAATATGACATTACCAGCTACCTGGCCTCTGAAGCAGGTTGTGTGCTGGTAGACCCATTATGTGCAGTACCTGGCATCATCGATGAAGGCGTTCTTCCTCGCAATACTGCACTGCTAGTTGGCCTGGACGCATCTGGTTGGGAAGAAACATCTGAAGGTTACCGCGTATCAACTCTATGTGAAGGTATTGATGCACGTCGCGTGCGTGAGCTTGGCGCCACTGGTGGCAAGATCATGGTTTACCTACGTTCTGATACCCCAGCGGCCAACACTGCTAATATCAAAACGCTGTGCAAAGTCGTTGAAGATTTCAACGCGGAAGATCTTTTTCTGGTTGTTGAGTTCCTCACTTACAAACTACCAAACGAAACTCAGGAAGACTATGAGAAGAAAATTCCCGAGCTAATTCAGGATGGTTGCAAAATCTGTATTGAATGCGGCTCTAAGGTACTGAAGATCCCATTCCCAGGGTCTGAAGAATCCTGCCTGGCTGTTACCAGGATTTGCGGTGACATCCCTTGGGCTGTACTGTCTGCCGGTGTGGATCACTCAACCTTCCTGGGTCAGGTTGAAACTTCACTGAAAAGCGGAGCTTCTGGTGTTATCGCGGGTCGTTCTCTTTGGAAAGATTGTATTTCTCTGGATCGTAATACCTCTAAAGAGAAGCTCTCTACCACCGCCGTGTCTCGTCTGAAAGACATTCAGGCATTGTTGAAAAAATACCGAGGTTAGATTCTTAAAACAAGGTTGGTCAAGGTTTTCTTGGCCAACCTCTAACCCTATTTACAGGACAGAGTATGCGTTCATTTAATCCAGACTTAGTGATCTTCGATTGTGATGGTGTTTTGGTCGATTCTGAAATTATTGGGATTAAAAAAACAATTGAAGTTCTGAATAACTATGGCTGTACTATCAGTCGCGAAGAATATTTATCCAGCTATTGCGGTTTGGACTGGAACGGCCTGATGTCCAGGATCAAAAAAGACTACTGTATTACAGTACCTGAGAGAGCTAAATATCATTTCCTTGAAAGTCTTCATCTATCTTTCAAACATGAATTGAAACGAATTGACGGTACATTGGAAGTGATCAGCCAACTGTGTCTTCCTAAGTGTATTTGTTCAAACTCAGGTATAGCGCAGATTCATATGATGCTGAACCTGGTTGGGCTCGAGCCATTTTTTACCAACACTGTTTTTTCTGCAGCCGAACTTGGGTCTGGGCGAACCAAACCTGCACCAGATATTTTTCTGGCAGCTGCCGAATACTTTCAGGTATCTCCTTCACGTACATTAGTCATTGAAGATTCTGTACCAGGTGTAACCGCTGCTAAAGCTGCAGGAATGTTTACCGTAGGTTTTACTGGTGGGGCCCACACTTATCCACTTCATGGAGAGAAACTACGAGTGGCTGGTGCTGACGTGGTTATTAGTTCAATCTATGAGTTACCCTCATTTATTAAGTGCTAATGCCGAACTGAAACCATATTATAATATCTGTTCCCATATAGCTATTATGATACATTTTAAAGAAACAGGTTCAGCGTTGCAAACAATTGACAGATTACAATTGCTTCGCCTTTCCGTACTAAGGTATTCAATTATCATGTGAATTTTTATACATAGCTCTGTTAATCTTGCAGTTGAGATATTTTTCCTTTAAAATTGCAGAATTTGATTAACACTCGAATTTCAAATACTACCTAATATCTTTGACTTAATCGATTTGTAATTTATCATGAGTTGCATTTTACATAGCACTAAGCAATAATTCCATTGCATTGATCGGGTGTTAAAATCATAAACAGAAAGGAATTTCAAGCTGAAACAACCTATTGCACAAGATCCAACGCCGACTCGAGCACTGATGCATATGGTTGCAAAACTGCATTATGAGTCAGACATGTCGCAGGTTGAGATAGCCCGCAAGCTGGGTATGTCCACTGCCACAATATCGCGCTTGCTTAACAAAGCGAAGGCTGTGGGGATCATACGTATTGAAGTGATGGACCTGACTTCACCAGAAACAATGGCAGATGACTTGATTAAGCGTCTTGGATTGAAGACTGCTGCAGTAGTGGATACCCCCTTACCTAATGCACTATCCGCACTGGCGACACCTCTGGCAGGCATACTTCAGCAGGCAAAACTGGGGCAGGGTTCTGTCGTGGGTATTGGCTGGGGAAGAGCTGTTCGTGAGGTAACTCAGACTGGATTACCTCATATTCCGGGTATACATACGGTGGCCATGAACGGCGGAATGCAACAGGCTGCTGCTCACTTCCAGATTAACGAATTTGTGCGTATGGCGGCAGAACATATGCGAGGAACGCCTCATTTCCTCCATGCACCCTATATCTCGTCTCCAGAGTTACGAGAGGCATTTCTAGCTGACGCTAGTGTTAAAGATATCATTTCACTTTGGGATAGGTTAGATGTTGCTATTGTGGGGATAGGTTTAACTCATGCACCTAAACCAAGCGAATCAACTGCAGCTACGCTGGATGAACAGGCGCTAAAGCACGCTGCAGGCGACGTTCTGCGTCATTACTTTACTGAGTCAGGCGAGCTACTCCATTGGGAAGGCGAAGATCGCATGATTGCTGCCTCTCCAGAACAGCTACGTAAGACGCCATTAACAATTGGTGTGGCGGCTACACCGGGTAAAGCTGCGGGAATTATCGGTGCTGTTCGTTCCAGTATGATCAATTCACTTGTAACTGACCTCAGCACTGCTCGGGCAATTCTGGATAAGCTGCCGCTACTCTGAGTATTTTGCATCAATACAAATGACTGTCCGGGCAGTTAACGAATAATTAGGTCGGGCAGTCAACACTCAGGTTAATTCAAAAAATGCAATGAAAGGGAAGTATGCTTTAGTTATATTGAACTTATTTTTCTCCTGCCATCTCTGACTTGTTTTCCTTAGAAAAAGATTTTATCGAGAATATCACGTGAAAAAATTTCTTTTTCTGCACATTATCAAACCAGTATTTATAAAGCAAATTAATACCTTACCTAGTATATTTCATTAATTTCCCGATAGCACACAACTGATAATATTCTCAAATAATCTAAGTGCAATATCAATAGAATTGATATTAGGCATAAAAATGAACTTTACCATATCATATCCATCATAATTTTATGGGTTGCCTTGTGGTATGACAGACAACCCAGGTGTTTGATGTATTTATTATTTTGCCATTTCTTTTTCTACGAGCAAAATGAGTAAATGTACCACCTTAATATGAATCTCCTGGATTCTGTCTGCATATCCGTGGAAAGGTACCCGAATTTCTATATCTGCCTGATTGGCCATTTTTCCTCCGTCATTTCCGGTCAAGGTAATAACTTTCATTTTTTTATCTCGAGCCGTCTCAATCGCACGTAGAATATTGGCAGAGTTCCCAGATGTCGAGAAACCAAGCAAAACATCCCCTGCCTGCCCTACTGCTTCTAAGTATCGGGAGAACACATTTTCATAACCGAAATCATTGCTGACGCAAGAGATGTGGCTGGCATCTGAGATAGCCAGTCCAGGGTAGCCTGGTCGATTCTCTCTGTAACGACCTGTAAGTTCTTCTGCAAAATGCATTGCATCACAGTGTGAACCGCCATTTCCGCAAGAAATTACCTTGCCTGAAGCCTTAAAGCTGGCAGCAAGCATAATAGCTGCCTGTTCAATAGCCTCGATATTCTTTTGGTCAGACATGAAATTACTAAGTGTTTCTGCTGCAAGGTTGAGTTCTGCCTTTATTAATTCCTGATACATTGTAAACCTCTCAATTATTTTAATAATGCTTCAATAAATTGTTAATTGTTCAGATACCATAAACAGCTATATACTAGTCCGTATTTTCGGGTCTCAGTTGAATTATTTCTCATGAAATATGCCAGATGAGAAGCAATGAAAGCGACATTAACAGCTTCTGCAATTTCATCTTTATTTGTGATATTTACAATGAAAGTAGCTGCGATACCGCCTGGTAAGATGATTTCTTCAACAAAATGCCATGCAGCAATTTGGTCATGGCCAAATATCGCGATTTTAGCTCCTTTGCTAGCAAAGTCATGTGCAATAGCTGCACCAATGATACTGGTACCACCCAAAATGACTGAGACTGTATCCTGAAGCAATACATGCATAGCTGTTCACCTGCATCAAATCCAGTTAGGCAGTAACAACATGTTGAATCTGAAAGGAATTTTATGAGTGAATCTGTGCTTATCCCATCAATTTTCATCACAGAGCCATCCTCTACCGAGAAACACAAGTGTAATATATTTCTGAATTAAATTTCCCGCAACACATTGTACGTACCGCAAGCATAAATATGTGATCCTTATCAAACGAATTACAATTTCTAAAAAAAACTGCTGTGAAATTTTTATGTCAGCCAGGACAAAATGTACCAATCTCCCAAACCATTATCGGCACTTTCGCTTCTGCCTTTGCGTTTCCGTTTCTTCCTGGCAGGGACCACTGGTTGGCGGGAGCTGAGAATTAGCTTGTGTTCCTTTTCCTCTGGCTGCTTAGGATAGCCGCAGAACTATTTTATTCTGTGGTTACCATTTTGTTAGCATGATGACTTCACAAATCACGAGATTCAGATTATCTCTAAGCAAATTCAATTAATTACTCTCGTCTTCATTTTTGTGCTGTTTCTTAAGCGTAATGGCGCATTTGAGAAATGTCCCTGTTGTTTTATAAAAAACCATTTATTAGTAGAATGTTTACTAGACAAAGCTAATAGGTTGGAAATGATATTGTTGTGAAGTAACTAATAGTAAAGTTTTTCATCTGCATTTTAAAATGTGATTGTCATCTCAATATAATGAATGATATTTTTTAAATATTGTGACCACTGTCTCATCCTGATGGACTGTACTTATAATGATATACACTTTAATACTTATTTATCAAATAGTTAGCGCGTGCTATGGGTTCATTGTGTTCATACATATGATCATACTGTGCTCAAAATTTAGTATTTCTTGTACTTATTTCAGCGACTATAACTTCAACATAGCAGGCACCAACATTACTTTTGATATGATGAGAGGATGATTGTGAAAGTGCTTAATAAAAGACAACTTGAAATATTCAACTTACTGATAGAGCAAGATGACTGGATCCCAGCCACAAAAGTTGCTGAAAAATTGAATATTTCTGTGAGCACTCTTCGCAGAGATGTTGAGTCGATAAATTCTTTTTATGTAAGAAAAGAAAACAGAATAATTACAAAACCTGGACTCGGTTTGAAACTGGAAATCCAGGGGACTTTACCATCACCTCATGGTCCAGAAGATGATTTTGTGCAGGTACAGAGCGTATTAACTAACAGAAGGCTTGTGAGCATTTTAACTGAATTGCTTTCGTATTCACCTGCACCATTTTCGATAACTTACCTGGCGGAGAAATTTTCAATAAGTCGTTCTTCAATAGTCGAAGACCTAAAAAAAATTGATGTTTGGGTAGGCAGATTTTCATTAAAGATGATAAAAAATCATAATGGTACGTCTATTGAAGGAAATGACTATAATATAAGGATGGCATTAAAAGAAATTATTACATCAAGTGTTGTAAGTCACTACCAGTTAACGGATAGCAGAATTGACCGTTTTTCCCGAAGCCAACTCATTGCTGAGTTTGGTGAGAAAAATGTATCAAATTGCATATCACTCATTTCATTTATAGAAAATGAGTTAGGTTGCATAATTAGCGACCCATATTATACAAATTTATTTTCTCATCTCCTCGTTTCAATCAGACGGGTGATGAATATGAGCGACGACATCAACATTCAACACGAATATATTAAACATCAAGGAACAGAATGGACGGTAGCTGAAAAGTCAGTTCAATGGTTAAGTGATCATTATAAAATAGCCTTCCCTGCAATTGAGGTGAGTTATATTTATCAATACATTGTATCTTCTGGTGGGAATCATAACGAGCTGTCACAAAATAAACCGGTTGACTTAGTTGTTATGGAATATACGAAATTATTAATAAAAAACATTTCCACGCTGATAAATATAGATCTTAATGGTGATAATGAGTTAAAGAATCAATTAATATCACATATAAAACCAATGTTAAATCGGTTGATGTATGGTATCACAATACACAACCCTATACTGGAAGATATTAAGAACGAGCTTGCTACGGTTTTTGATGCGGTTAAAAGCTCCGTGATGAAAATTGACTCAGTGCGAAATTCAAGTATTCCATCTGATGATGAGATTGCTTATCTGACGATATATATTCAATCAGCCATAGAGAGAACAATTGAAAGAAAGAAAGTTATTCTCGTATGCTCCAGTGGAGTTGGTGCATCACAATTGTTATCCAGTAGAATTATCCGAACTTTTCCCGAGTGGGATATTATTGATATTGTTTCCGGGAGTAAACTAAAAGAGACCTTAGAAAATAAAACATGTGATTTAGTTATATCAACAATTCGCCTTGAGGGGATGAAAGTTCCTGTCGCCTATGTATCTGCATTATTTGGCAAAAAGGATGTTGTAAGAGTGATCGAATGCTTAGGTTCGATTAATAATGTTAAGGGGTAAAATATGCTGAATGCTGTATCTATAACTGATTTATTAAGTAAATCATGTGTGCTTACTGATCTTGTCGCAAACAATAAGCTTGAAGTTATTCAAAAGATGACTGATTGTTTATATTCAGAAGAGATTATATCTAATAAAGAGGGGTTTATTCAGGATGTTCTCGAACGAGAGGAACTAGGTTCAACCGGCTTCGAAAATCAAATTGCGATCCCACATGGAAAATCTCCATGGGTAAAAGAAACGAGAATCGCTATAGCAAAACTCAAAAACTCAGTAGATTGGGAAACAATGGATGATTCTGATGTAAAACTGGTTATCCTGTTCGCGGTAAGGGATGTTGACAAGGGCTCCGCCCATATTAAAGCACTCGCGAAAATTTCGGTTGCTTTAGGAGATGACGATATCGTTGAACAATTAATAAAATCAGAATCAAGTGAGGAGCTTTACGATTTAATAGTAAACAGCACAGACCAATAAATACTTTCCTCAGGAGAGAATAATGAACATCATTGCCATTACTGCCTGCCCTACAGGCATAGCCCACACATATCTTGCTGAAGCAAACTTAAAGAAAAATGCAAAAAAATTGGGATTAAATATACTCGTCGAGACTCAAGGGGCTGTCGAAAGTGAATATATCTTTTCTTCGGATGATATCAGAAACGCTGACGCTGTATTAATAGCGGCAGATAAAGTCATCGATATGTCGCGATTCGCAGGAAAAAAAATATTTAAGGTGTCAGTGACGCGAGCTGCAAAAGATGCTTTCGGGTTATTGAATGATATTATATCAGGAAAGATTGTGCCGGAGATGATGGTTCAATCAGGAACAAATATATCTGAAACAACATCTCGTGAAAATGACAAATCTACTTTTTTGTCTAATATATATATTCATCTGGTAACCGGTGTTAACTTAATGATTCCGTTCGTTGTTGCCGGTGGCATTCTGATTGCACTTAGTTTTACTTTTGGGATCACAGCATCAACTCCTGGAGATCCTCATTTTAATCCAATCGCAAAGATGCTGTCTGATATTGGAGGAGGTGCTGCATTTGCCCTCATGCTTCCAATTTTAGCTCTGGGGATTAGCCGTTCCATCTGCGGTAATATTGGTACAGTGTCTGGAGCTGTCGGCGGCATGTTGGCCATTCATACAGGTTCGGGCTTTCTGGGTGCAATCTTCGCGGGTTTCCTTGCGGGTTATATAACTTTTTTACTAGCTAAATATATTAATTTACCTAAATCACTTGCTGGTCTGAAACCGATTTTAATTATCCCACTGCTGAGTGTTTTGCTGACCGGGATCTTGATGATTGTTGTTGTCGGGGAGCCAATTAAATATCTACTGGAAACTCTTACAACCTTTTTAACTAATATGGGAAATATCAATGCTGCATTCCTGGGATTATTGATGGGTATGATGATGGCATTTGATATGGGAGGGCCACTTAACAAAACAGTCGTTATGTTTGCGATTGGGTTAATGTCCACTGGAATCTACGAACCTATTGCTGCATGTATGGCTGCAGGAATGGTACCACCGCTAGGAATTGCTCTGGCCACAACGCTTTTCAAACGTAAATTCACATCTCAGGAAAGAGAGACGGGAAAAGTCACATATATTCTTGGCTTGTCATTTATCACTGAAGGAGCGATTCCCTATGCAGTCACCGACCCCTTAAGAGTTATCCCGGCAATTGTTATAGGTTCTGGTGTAGCCGGCGCTCTTTCGATGGCACTAGGTTGTGCTTCTCGTGCACCGCATGGTGGGGTATTTGTTATGTTCATTCCTAATGTCATCACGAATGTCTTAGCCTACGCCTTCTCCATTATCATTGGTGCGGTGGTAACCGCATTAATACTCCGTGTAATCAAAAAAGACAGTCTGGAATCCACTGAAGAGGTCTAACATATGTTAATGAATATGAAAGATGTACTAAAAGTCGCAAATGAGCATAAGTTTGGTGTCGGTGCTTTTAATATTTCGTCTGCTGAGTTTGGCCGACTTGTCATTGAAGTTGCTGAAAAATTAAACTCTCCGGTTATTCTTGAAATTCACCCGGATGAGCATGAGTTTACTGGGGATATATTTATCCAGTATTTACGTGAGTTAGGTATTAAAGCATCAGTACCTGTCGTGATTCATCAGGATCACGGACAGTCGCTTGAACAGGTTATGCGTGCTATCCGGACAGGGTTCACCTCTGTCATGATTGATGCCTCCGCTTATCCCTTTGAAGAAAATATCAGAATTACTCGTCAGGTAACTGACATCGCACATCTTGTGAATGTCTCAGTTGAAGCTGAACTGGGTACGATTGGTGTTGCAGAAGGCAGTGCTGAAGGTGGGCACAGTGAAATTCTTTATACAGATCCGGCGCAAGCAGAGCAGTTTGTCAAAGAAACCGGTGTAGATACCCTGGCTGTGGCCATCGGTACCTCTCATGGTCTTTACCCTGCAGGCATGCAACCAAAACTGGATATCGAGCGTTTAAAAGAAATCAAGAAACGTCTCAGTATCCCACTTGTCCTTCACGGTGGCTCAGGCAACAAAGACAGCGAAGTTGCGGAAGCCATCACATATGGCGTAGGTAAAATTAATATTTCCAGCGATATGAAAAAAGCGTTCTTTGTATCCCTCGAGGAAGAACTTAAATCCGGCGGACATGAGCCAATGTTCCTTTATGTCAAGCCAATGGAGGCTGCAAGGAAAGTCGTTGAGCACAAAATGCGACTATTCTCCTCGGACGGTAAAGCTGAGCTATATAATTAATTCAATCGGGGGCTGTTTTAAAATAGCTCCCGCTACTTTCATGATTAATAATGTTTTTTAATAACCCACATGTGATTCTATACGAATCCTTCAGTTCTTTTTCATCTTATAGAAAATCATGTGAGTTATTTATTAATAATACTGGAGAATATAATGGCCCGAATCCCTGAAAAACTAACAATGGCCATCATTATTGGCAACAGAGGCTTCTTCCCCAATCACCTTGTCACCGAAGCACGGGAACAAGCTGCAGCTCTTTTTTCCCGTCTGGGCATTAATATCATCATGCCAGATGAAAACAGGACCAAACTTGGTGGCGTTGAAACGCGTCAGGATGCCAAGGCCTGTGCCGAACTCTTTCGCCGGCACCGGGAAGAGATACATGGTGTTGTGGTTTTGCTTCCTAATTTTGGTGATGAAAAAGCGGTCGCTGAAACTCTTCGCCTGTCTGGGTTGAATGTACCTGTCCTGATACAGGCGGAAGAGGACAATCCTGACAAAATGGAGCAAGCCACACGCCGGGACAGTTTTTGTGGAAAGATATCCCTTTGTAATAACTTACGGCAGTACGGCATTCCCTTTTCACTGACAACGCAGCACGTCTGTGCGCTCAAGAGTGAGGTCTTTGAAAAAGACCTGATCAGATTCCAGCAGGTCTGTCGGGTCGTCAGCAGTATGCGCGGTGCCCGGGTGGGGGCTATAGGTGCCCGTCCTGCCGGATTTAATACAGTGCGCTACAGTGAAAAACTGCTGGAACGCCTCGGGATTGCCGTGGAAACACTGGATTTATCTGAGGTGTTTATCAGAATGAAAGGACTGCAGAATGACGATATCCGGGTTGACGAAAAACGCCGGCTGTTGCAGGACAATGCTGATGCCAGATCGGTACCTGCCGATAAACTTGTCACAATGGCAAAATTATTTGTGGTGCTCAGTGACTGGATTATTGCCAATGACATTGATACGACGGCGATCCAGTGCTGGACATCCCTGCAGGAAAATCTTGGCATCAATGTCTGCTCCATTATGAGTGTGATGTCAGGTCAGCTCATGCCCAGTGCCTGTGAAGTCGATGTGATGGGAGCACTCTCGATGTATGCACTGGCCAGCGTTAATATGGCGCCTGCCTCTATCGCTGACTGGAATAACAATTTTGGTGATGAGCGGGATAAATGCGTGCTGTTTCACTGCGGTAATTTTCCTGCCGCCAGTCTGGAATCCGCCCGTATGGGGACGGCCGGTCTTATCGGTACGTCGGTTGGTGAGGAAAATACCTGTGGTGCCGTGCATGGCCGGATGAAGACCGGGCCGCTGACCTACCTGCGCCTGAGTACGGATGATTTGACAGGGGAAATAAAGGGTTATGTAGGAGAAGGACGCTCAGTGGACGATCCACTGGAAACATTCGGCTGCTGGGCCGTGATCCAGGTGCCTCATCTTGAGGACCTGCTGTCATGGATTTGTCGTCAGGGGTATGAGCATCATGTTGCCATGAATCATTCGGCCAGTGCTGAGGTGATTTACGAAGCATTCACCCGCTATCTGGGTATTGAGACTTATCATCATAAATAATCTTTACCGATGTAGAAAGTGACTTTTTGTAACCTCTTCAGGGAGATGGACCAAATTATTCTGATCTGCTTCCCTGAAATCCACAGTCATTTTATACGCCGTCAAACCTACTGGCTCAGGTTAAGGATCGTTCTGATATTTCTTACACTGGTAGCAATAATATCTATAGCTCCCGTGCGTAATGCGCCCATGATTGCCATAGCCTTTGTGTTTTCTGATGCAATTGCAATAACACAAGGAATTTGCCGAAGTTCATCAATGCTGAGGCCAATAACCCGATTATCCATCACGGTATTTACATGTTCACCACGCGAATTAAAGAAGTCATATCCCGCGATATCACCAATCACCCCCTGATTGAGGCTGGCGTCATTGATCTCCTGTGGTGTAAACCAGCCAAGCTTGACCATATAGCTCTCTTCATTCATATCACCTATCCCTACAAGGGCAATGTCAGCTTTTCTGGCACGATCCAGCGTCTTCCTTATCGTACTGTTCTGTAACAAGAGTTCTTTTAGCTGCATATTTTCCACATAAGCCGGCGCATATAAAGATTCACTGCTACCCCCATACTTTTTGGCCAGTAATCTGCTGATATGATCTGCATTGATCACATCACCCGGTCGATGAGTTCCTCCGATCCCACAAATAAAACGACAATTTTTAGGTTGTACAGTGCCGAATAATTCAGCAACGGAGGCCACATTGCGCCCTTGGCCGACTGCGATAACGATATCATCTTTAAGAACGTTATTGAGGTGAGCGGAAACCAGTGCGGCAACCTGACGACGCTGCTCATCGACATCCTGATGATCCAGTGCAATCAGAGCGCGGCTGACAGGAAAGCGCTCTTTCAGCTGTTTTTCCAACTGCGTGCTAAAGACGGGATGGTATCTGACACTAATTTCTACAATCCCCTCTTCTTTTGCTTTTTTGAGCAGACGCCCTACTTTTATACGAGAGAATCCAAATTTATTGGCGATCTCTTCCTGAGTAATTTCATCGCAGTAGTAGGCAACGGCTATTTCTGTTAACAGCTCGTATTCTTGCGACACTCCTGTCTTATCCATTCAGACACCTTTTGACGTAACTAATTTCCGGACAGTATAACAGCCGTCATACTGATTTATGTGGGATGGTAAGGGAAGAGAGGGATTCCCTTCCCTTTTCTCATCAGGTTGACTCAGAGAGGAGACGTTGCGCTTCTTCAAGTATGAGAGCAAACGAATCAGGCTGATGGGCAAAGCGTCCAAGGAACAATCCATCTACATGTGGCCAGAGTCGCTCCAGAAGACCGGGACCAGCACTCCCACCGTATATGACCTTACACTGAGTCCCATAATGTTGATGCAAAAAACCACGCAAAGCGTGACAGACATATTTGATATATTCATCACTGGCTGGTTTGGGAGCCCCGATCGCCCATTGAGGCTCCCAGGCAAAAACCACCTCTGGAATCGGCCCGGAGCGTTGATCAAGCAGCTCTTTAGCCTGGGCTATCGCATATGCTGCCGCATCAGATAGCGCCATCCGCTCTGGTTCGCCAATGCAGATAACAGGGGTTAAGTGGCAGGAAAATGCCATATCAATTTTTTTATTGATAATGTCGATCGTTTCATTAAAAAAACGGCGTCTTTCAGCGTGCCCTATTTCTGCATACTGACATCCCATTTCCTGAACTATTGCTGCACTGATTTCCCCCGTCCACGCTCCAGGTGCTTCTGCACAGATGTCTTGCGCCCCGATAGCCATTGGGGTATTAGCAAAACATTCTAATGATGCTGATATGGCTGGAATTGCTGGAAATGTAAAAAGCTCCAGAGAACCGTCGGTAGGGCCTTTCCTGATGATCTCTACAACTTTCTGATTCCACTCAAGCGTTCTCTCCCAGCCAAAATAGCTTTTGTGACTAACCCCAATCACAATGCTCATAGGTGAGTTTCCTGATTATTTGTCTGTTTTTGCTGTTCCTTCATAAAAAATCTACTGACTACGTCAATGACCATTGACATGGAAACAGCGCCTGCATCCGGTGTACCAACGCTTCGTTCGGCCAGCGGCCGAGCTCGACCAATTCTCGGAACCATGTCAGCGGTTTCACTCACACATTTTCTGGCCACTTCTGCAGCTTTTTTCCATGAGTCGCTGAGCGATGCTCCTGACGTTACAGCTTCCGATAATGCATTACTGAATGGGTGTAATACATCAACCAGCGTTTTATCGCCCGGTTTGGCTTTCCCGAAATGCATTACTCCATCACTTGCCTGCTTCACTGCCCGGGAAACAGTTCCGGCGTCAGGTTCATCCTGATTGCCAAGTACCGTTCCTATTGTATTCAGAATGACTCCCCAGATCGCACCGGATGTTCCGCCAGCATCATCAGCCCAGGCATCGGCAGCGAATTGTAGTAGCGCACCAGCACCGGCGCCTTCTTTCACTGCCTTCTCGGCGGCATTTCGGGCCGCATGAATACCTCGTTCCATCCCTATACCGTGGTCACCATCGCCTGCAATAGCATCGATTCGTCCCAGCTCATCAACATTGTGTGTGATCGTTTCTGCAGCAGCGCTGAGAATATCCATTATTAGCTGAGCGGTTTTCTGGGATGCTGCGCTTCCCCTCGCCAGAACAGTAGCTGTGTTTTGCTGGAGCAACTCAGTAGTAAGGGGGATATGTTGTATTGCTGAGCCGCGGGTGAATGCAGGACTGCAGGCTGGAGCCAACCATAAGCTTTCCAGTTCATTATCTAGCCAGGCAACTGTCAGAGACATGCCGGCCATATCAAAACTGGTGACAAACTCGCCGATCTGCACATCAGCAATCTCGGCGCCTGTCTCGATTAAAAGGGGGCGAACAAAACGCCATAGCACAAACAGCTCTTCATATTTTACAGAGCCCAGTCCATTTATGATGACGGCAATACGTGCGCCTTTTGCTGTCTCTACATCATCCGGAACTTCGCCCATTAAAGAGTCAATCAGCATTTTTGCCAGCGGTTCCGCGCGTGGAACCAGCATCTCACTTATTCCGGGTTCTCCATGGATCCCCATGCCAAATCCCATGATCCCTTCGGGTACGGTAAACAACGGGTATTCCGCGCCCGGCAAAGTGCAGCCACTAAACGCAAGGCCCAGAGTCCGTGTGCGTTCATTTGAATGTTGCGCGATAGCGAAGACCTCAGCTAATGAATGGCCTTTTTCTGCAGCTGCCGCTGCTATTTTGAATATGACCAGGTCGCCGGCAACGCCCCTTCGCTTGTTTCGCTCCTGTGAAGAGGCACTGGTAATATCATCAGTTATCGCAAGGGCTTCGCATGGAATGCCTTCAGATCGAAGTCGCTCGCAGGCCAGACCAAAATGAAGCACATCTCCTGCATAGTTACCGTAAAGTAAAAGGACCCCAGCGCCGTTATTCGCTGCTCTTGCGACTGAGCATACTTGTTGGGCTGAAGGAGATGCGAACAGATTTCCCATCACCGCACCATGCGCAAGCCCCTGCCCCACAAGACCGGCGAAGGCCGGATAGTGACCAGACCCTCCTCCTACCACGATGGCTACCGTGTTTGATTGGCTTAATGTGTTCCGGACGACGCCACCAGGAACACGGCGAACCAAAGAGGCATGAGCACTGGCAAACCCCTCGATCATGTCTTTGGCAAATTCCGATGGACGGTTATAAATCCAGGTCATTTTTTACTCCCCAATGTTTGCGTTATCTCCAGTTACCCGGTTGCAGGGCATGTACACAATCATCACAAGCTAACAATACCAATTAACAACACAAGCTCATATGAACATCCATTTGAAATGTGATTTAGTTCATAATTCAATCTAAAATCTGCCAAATTAGCACTTAAAAGCTGATTTCGCATATTTTTGCTGTTGATAACTAATGACCATAAGATCTAGCATTGAACATACGATCGATTTATTGAACCTCCTCTCCAGTCATCAATCATCACATGAGCCACGAGAGAACAATCGAACGACACCTTCAAGCCATACTAAATGAGGCGAAAGTCATATGTTAAAAATCGCAATCGGCGCAGATGATGCAGCTACCACACTCAAAAACGCAGTTAAAGGACATCTTCAGTACAAAGGCATTGAAGTTATTGATTTCAGTCACGATGTTTCAGGAAACGATCTGATTTATCCGGATATCGCGTTTAACCTTGCGACAGCAATCCATGATGGGGAGTTTGAACGTGGCATTTTGTTGTGCGGTACGGGGATCGGAATGGCGATTGTTGCGAATAAAGTTCCCGGTGTTCGGGCTGCGCAATGCCACGATACTTATTCCGCATCAAGAGCGCGAAAAAGTAATGATGCCCAAATTATGACCATGGGTGCACGGGTCATTGGTACAGAACTCGCATTAATGCTGGTAGATACATGGCTGGATTCTGAATTTGAAGCGGGTCGATCACAACCTAAAGTAGAACGAATCGAACATTACGAAACGTTAATTAAATCCGGCCGCCTGACACGGGAAAACCAGAATTGATAAGGAAGCCACAATTATGTCCATGCTCAATAATCTGAGAAGGTTCACGACAGTCGTTGCGGATACGGGTGATATTTCGGCTATACGTCAGTTCTTACCTGAAGATGCAACGACCAACCCCTCTCTGGTACTGAATGCTGCGTCACTACCATTGTACCGCCCTCTCATTAAAGAGGCGGTTAGCTGGGCTCTTGAACAAGGTGGGTCAAAAGAAACTGTCTTAGTGAACACCAGCGACAGACTGGTCGTAAGTATTGGAACCGAATTACTGAAGGTGGTCCCTGGGAAGGTGTCAACAGAGATCGATGCGCGCTTATCTTATGATCGCGGGATGTGTGTAGCGAAAGCGAGAAAGTTAATTCGTCTGTATGAGCAGCAAGGTGTTGACCGTTCCCGGATCCTGATAAAGCTTGCGGCGACATGGCAAGGTATTAAAGCCGCTGAACAACTGGAGCGTGAAGGCATTCATTGCAATCTTACTCTTTTGTTCTCGTTTGCTCAGGCACGGGCATGTGCAGAAGCCGGGGTGTGGCTCATTTCGCCTTTTGTCGGGCGTATCTACGACTGGCATAAGGAAAAAGGAAGTATTAACGAGGACGATATACAGACAGACCCTGGGGTACACTCAGTCCGCCGTATCTATGATTATTTTAAAAAATACCGGTATCAGACCATCGTTATGGGAGCCAGTTTTCGTAAGGTGGAGCAGATACTGGCTCTGGCCGGCTGTGACCGATTGACTATTTCTCCTGACCTGCTTGCAGAACTCTCTCATCAGGAGGGTGAGGTTATCCGAATGTTGACGCCACCGGTACAGGCAGAGACACCGCCAGCCCCCCTTTCTGAATCCGAATTTTATTGGCTTCATCACGAAGATCCGATGGCGGTTGACAAGTTAGCCGAAGGTATCCGTTCGTTCGCACGAGCTCAGGAAAAGCTTGAAGAAAAGTTGTTAAACGAAATCGCCAAAATGCAACCAACAGCAACAGTTCAATTCTCTCTGTCATAAACTTTACAGGGGAAAGGTAGTTCACCTTCTCCCTGTATACCTACTCCTCCGTTTCCGGCCTCTGTTTGATCACTTCAACAGGATTGACTCCAGAATACAAACAGCTGGAAGCGTTTTGGATGTGACGCAAATCACACTGATTCATTCGTTTTGTTTGTGAAATAGATCACCCAATATAACGAAACACATCGTCCCACCAATGAAACACATTTATGCAATACAATGATTTTAAAGGATTAAAAAAAGTTGGCACGTTATCTGCTTTATATATGGCAACTGATTCAATTCATATTGGAAATTAAAGATGAGTGAGAATGCTATGCAGCTGAAAGCAGAATTCGTAATCGCTAACAAAAGTGGTCTCCACACCAGGCCTGGCGCCATGCTGGTGAATATCGCCAAAAAATATGAAAGCGATATTACCATCACAAACCTGACAGCACAGGGAAAGCCGGCAAACGCAAAAAGCCTGATGAAATTGATGACTTGCGGAATTAAGTGTGGTCATAAAATTCTCATCACTTTAGAAGGCAAGGATGCAGAGCATGCGCTGGCAGCGATCAGTGATGGTATTGCCAGTGGACTGGGTGAATAACCCCCAATCTGAGAATTGAAAATGATTAAAGTCGCTTTGATATGTGGTACAGGAGCATCCAGCAGTTTCATGGCGGTGAAATTGCGGGCAGCTGTGAAGGAAAAAGGACTACACATTGAAGTGTCGGTATGCCCTGAAACAGCGTTAACAAAAGAGATTGAGACCTATGACCATATTTTAATCGGGCCTCATCTTTCTTTCCTGGAGGAAGAGCTTCCCTCCCGATACCAGTTGAAAGGGAAGTTAGCTGTCATCCCGTACTACATATACGCAACTATGGACGGTTGTCAGTTACTGAAATTAATAACTGATAGCCAATAGAACTAATACGGACTTAAGAATTCAAACCAACCTCAAAAAGGTAATAAAAAATGAGTTCAACACCGAATACCTTACAGTTAAAGATCCAAAAACTTGGCGCATTCCTTAGCGGAATGGTTATGCCTAATATAGGTGTATTCATTGCATGGGGTATTATTACTGCTCTTTTCATTCCTACCGGCTGGTACCCAAATGAATATCTTGCCAAACTGGTGGGTCCAACCATTACCTACCTTCTACCAGTACTGATTGGTTATACGGGCGGTTATGCTATCCATGGCCGTCGTGGGGGAGTCATTGGTGCTCTGGCAACCATGGGAGTTGTCATTGGAGCCTCAGTAACCATGCTGATAGGTGGTATGGTCATGGGACCGCTGGCCGCCTGGGTAATGAAGAAATTTGACGGCTGGCTGGTTGGTCGGGTCAAGCCCGGTTTTGAAATGCTGGTTGATAACTTCAGTATCGGGATTATTGGCGGGATCCTAATGGTCATTGGCTATGCCGCTGTTGAGCCGATTTTTTCCGTCATCCTTGGCTTTTTATCCGCCGGTGTCAACTGGGCACTGAATCACAGCCTGATCCCATTGGCGAGTATTTTTGTTGCCCCCGCTCAGGTCCTCTTCCTGAATAACGCCATTAACCATGGGATTATGGCCCCACTTGGCATACAACAGGTTGTTGAGCATGGCCGTTCTATCCTGTTCCTTGTAGAAGGCAACAGTGGTCCATTAGTTGGTGTAATGGTTGCCTACTGCCTGTTTGGAAAAGGACTGGCGCGTAAAACCGCTCCGGCTGCGACCATCATCGTCATGTTCGGTGGGATCGCCGAGGTTTATTTCCCATATGTCCTGATGAAACCTAAGCTGGTTCTTGCTCCGATTCTGGGAAGCATGGTCTCCCTGTTTATTTTCCAGACTTTCGATGGCGGTACCGTAGCCGTCCCGTCTCCGGGCAGTGTTATTGCCTTTGCGATGATGACGCCAAAAGGTTACTTCACGGTTAACCTGGCCGGATATTTCGCAGGTCTCATTGTCTCGGCCATTGTTGCCGGGATCCTTTTAAAACTTGATAAATCTCCTGTCGAAGACGGGGAAGAATACCAGGAAGAAACAACAACGCCACACACCTCTACGGCACCAGTCGTTGCGGCTACAAATAGTGAAAGTGCTACCATCGCTGGTGGTGAACACCTGACAGACCGGAAAATCAACAAGATTATTGTGGCCTGTGATGCGGGTATGGGCTCAAGTGCCATGGGGGCTTCCGTGCTGAGAACGCGAGCGAAAAAAGCCATGCTGAACGTGACGGTAGCGAACGCTTCTGTCAGTAGTATTCCAGAAGACACGGATCTCGTTGTAACACACGCTGACCTTCTGAATCGCGCACGTCAGAATAACAAAAATCCAGATACGCAGTTTATATCCATCAAAAACTTCATTGAAGCTAAACAATATGATCGTGTCTTAGAACACGTGCAGAAAAACGGATAATCAAGAGGAAAGTATGACTATTTTCAACGCCGGAAACATCAATCTGACCACAGATGCTAACTCTGTAAAAGATGCAATCATTACCGTTGGTAAATTGCTTTCCGATAATGGCTATGTCGATGTCGGATATATTGATGCGATGCTTAAACGTGAGGGGGTTATTTCTACCTATGTTGGCAACGGCGTTGCTGTTCCTCATGGTATCGCAGGTTCTGATGGGTTGATTTTTAAATCCGGAATATCTCTGATTCGCCTCCCGCATGGAATTAAATGGAGTGATGACGACGAGGCCCGAATCATCATTGGTATTGCAGGTAAAGATGGAACTCACATGGATATCCTCGGTAAAATCGCCATGGTGTGTTCCGATGAAGACAATGTCGAAAAATTACTGAATGCAGAATCTGCAGAAGAAATCGTGAAAATTTTCGAGGAGTATGAAGAATGAAAGCAGTTCATTTCGGAGCGGGAAATATCGGTCGTGGATTTATTGGTGACCTGTTACATGACAGCGGCTACCATATTACATTTGTTGAAGTTGGTCAGAAGATCGTTGATAGCCTGAACACTACCAATTCTTATGACATCTATTTTCTCGATAAAGGCTATGAAAAGAAAACTATAACCAATGTATGTGCGATTTCTCCGGTGAGTCATCCCGAAGAGGTGGTTAAGTCAGTCGTGGGTGCTGATCTGATCACCACCTCGGTCTGGGCTGACAACCTACCGAAGATTTCCGCAATCCTTGCGAAAGGCCTGAAAGAAAGAAAGCTGAAAGGGATGCCAAAGGTTAACGTACTCGCCTGTGAGAATGCGCTGTACGCGTCCGACCGTTTACGCAACGAGGTCCTTAAACATACCGATATCATCACTGAAGCGGAACTGGATGCAATTGCCTGTTTCGCCAACGTCTCCGTAGACCGTCTGGCGTTGACAAATGTCCGAGACGGTGTGGAGTACCTGGATATCGATACTATGTTTGAGCTGGTCATCGAACAGAATCGTCTGGTTGATACCAAATCTGAACCGATTAAAGGTGCAGATTATACTGATAACCTGACTATGTACCTGGAAAGAAAACTTTATATCTGTAACTGCGGGCATGCGGCTGCAGGATATTTAGGCTTCATCAAAGGATACCAGTATGTTCAACAGTCCTTTGCTGATAAAGATATTTTCGAAGATGTCAAAGGTATGATGTATGAATCTGCCGATGCGTTAATTAAAAAATTCGGCTTTGAATTTGACGAACTGGACCATTTCATCAAGAAAAATATTAAACGCTTCACTATGGACGTGGTACAGGATGATACCAAACGCGTCTGCCGCTCTCCTATCCGTAAACTGGACAAAACAGACCGTCTGGTTGCTCCCTGTGAAGCTTATGAATCACTTGTTGGTGAAGTGAAATATTTACCTAAAGCTATTGCGGCAGTGTTTCTTTTTAAAAACAGCGATGACGCTCAAGCCGTGGAATTGCAGGATTATATTTCTGCAAACGGTATCGAAAAATCAATTACTCACTTCACCGGACTTGAACAAGGCTCTGCCATTTTCACAAAAGTTCTGGCTGAATTTAACAAATTTAATCATTGAAAAAAGGATAAAAAATCATGAAATTACAACTTGCCTTAGATGACCTGGATTTAGTTAAAGCGCTTCGTATGATCGAGCAAGTTCATGACTCAATCGACATCATTGAAGTTGGAACACCGTTTGTTATCGATGAAGGGATGCGTGCCGTCCGCGAAATTAAGCGTTTCTTCCCGGAAAAGGAAGTCCTCGCCGACCTGAAAATCATGGACGCAGGCTATTATGAAGCGGAACTGGCATTCGAAGCCGGTGCTGACTACGCGACAGTTCTGGGTGTTACCGACGTACTGACCGTAAAAGGCTGCGTCGAAGTTGCTGAGAAATACAACCGTAAAATTGTTGTCGACATGATCTGTGTCGAAGATATGCCGGGCAAAATTGCACAAATGGAAGCAACTGGCGCCCATATTCTGGCCGTACATACTGGCGCCGATCAACAGGCTGCTGGCCGTGAGCCAATTGATGATCTGCGCATTATGGCGCAGCACGTAAAATCTGCACAAATGTCAGTTGCCGGTGGTATCAGTTCACGTACTGCGCAGAAATACGTCGATCTGAAACCTTCTATCCTGATTGTTGGTACAGGCATCACGCACCAGAAAGATCCGCGTGCTGAAGCTGCAGCTATCAAACAGATCATGAACGGAGCTAAATAATATGACTGACACCGTACTGTTATCGATTGTTGAAGAACTGCAGCAGTCTGCAAAACTGGTAAAACAGGAAGACGTCGACAACCTTGCCGATCTGATTGAAAAGTCAAATCGTATCTTTGTTGCCGGTGCGGGTCGTTCAGGTTTTATGGTTCGTGCGTTCGTTAACCGTCTCATGCACCTCGGATATACTGCATTCTTTGTGGGAGAACCCACTACTCCGTCTATCCAGAAAGGGGACCTGTTAATTATTGGTTCCGGGTCTGGTGAAACGGGTAGTCTTGTTACCATGGCGAAGAAAGCGGCTGATAAAGAGGCAAATATTGCGCTGGTGACCGTTTGTCCCGGGTCGACAATTGGTAAGTTGTCTTCAACCACCGTTGTGCTGCCCGGTTCCACACAAAAAAGTAACCTCGGTACCGGAACTGTGAAAACGATCCAACCCATTGGCTCTCTGTTTGAGCAGTTGCTTCTTCTCGCCTGTGAAAGCGTCATCCTGACTATCAAGGTACGCAAAAACATGACGGATGAGGAAATGTTCTCCCGACACGCCAATCTCGAGTAGCTCCACGGGAGGAGGGTTTAGCCCTCCTCCTGATTCTCATGCCAAATGTTAACAACATAAGTATGCAAAACACCCGACATTACTAACATTAAAAATATTAGAATTGAGTTATATTTTAGTAAGTTACCTACACGTTAGATGGAACATTTGTGATGAGAATTGACCGTATTTTTAAAAAACTTCAGTCGATGCAGGTGCCAGACGGTGTTACAGCCCAGGAGCTTGCTGATTTACTCGGTTATTCAAGAGCAAATGTCAGCCATGAGCTGAATAAACTGACGTTGTCCGGAAAAGTGAAAAAAGTTCACGGGAAACCCGTTCGCTTCTTCCCTGTTGAGCCGCGTCAAAGTGAAAACCATCCTGTATCAGTCCTTAAGTCACTGAATACAGAAAATAAAGATATCAAGAAAATATCCATACTGGGGAAATTCAGTCAGGATAATCCAAGTCTGTATGCAGCGATAGAGCAGGCTAAGGCAGCCGTCCTGTATCCACCGAACGGCATGAACATTCTTATTCTGGGCGAAACCGGTGTCGGGAAGTCCATGTTTGCAGAATTACTGTACGATTTTGCTAAAGACAATCAGCTGGTTAAAAATGACTCTAATCTCATCGTCTTTAACTGCGCGGATTATGCAAACAACCCTCAGTTACTGGTTTCCCAGCTATTCGGCAGTAAAAAAGGCGCCTACACCGGCCTGGATGAGAACCGTGTGGGATTAATTGAAAAAGCCCATGGTGGAATACTGTTCCTTGATGAAGTGCATCGCCTCCCACCCGAAGGGCAGGAAATGTTTTTTACCTTCATTGATAAAGGCACTTTTCGTCGCATGGGAGAAACGGATACATTACGTCAGGCTGATGTACGTATTTTTGCTGCAACGACAGAAAAACCTGAGTCGCATCTTTTGCGAACGTTTACTCGTCGCTTCCCGATGATTTTACGATTACCTTCTCTGAAAGAAAGAACCTTCCAGGAAAGAAATAATCTTGTCAACTTCTTTATTAATGCAGAGGCTCAACACCTGAATGCACCCATTCATGTTTCGGCAAACAGCCTGAATGCATTCATGAGCTATGAATGTGAAAATAATATTGGTCAGCTTCGTACTGATATAAAATTCTCATGTGCAAATGCATACGCTGAATATATTTCAGGTAAAAAGCCTAACATTTCAGTAGTAAGTCGTATTCTGCCTGAGCATGTGAAAGCAGCCTTACTTGAAAATGTTGAGCACCGGAAAGTATGGAATGGCTATATGCCAGCCAAAACCTCGGTATCCATTTATTATCCCGACCAGGCCTTTGATTATACTGGGGAATTACCTGACAATACGGTCTATGATGCCTTACACGAGTTGTTTGAAAGTTCTTCGCCTGAAAGCATGCCTGAACTGGTTGATGTCGAGAATGCGATCACCACATTCTTCCGGGAAAACTATAATCATGCCAATAAGCACTCGAACTACAAAATAGAAAATTTAATCAGCGGAAACATTCTCACCCTGGCTGACGATATTATTACGATTTGTGAATCTGAGTTACATAAAAACTTCCGTCCTGAGTTTAAGTATGCTCTCGCTAAACACATCGAAAGTACGCTTGAAAGAGTCAAAGCGAACAAAAAGATTTATCACCCTAATCTTAATAAAATTCGCGTCGAACTCCCCCGCTTGTTCAATCTGGCGCTGGATTCATTACGTTTAATCGAACGTCAGCTTGAAGTGACCCTGCCAATCGATGAGGCTGGTTTTCTGGCCATGATTTTACTCTATGATGAGGTCAGTAACCGGAAAGATACGCATACCAAAGTGATCGTTGTGATGCATGGTGAAGCGGCAGCATCTTCCATTGCTGAAACGGCTAATCATCTGATGGGGGTGAACATTGCACACGGGTTTAATCTGCCATTAGATGTTAAGCCTCAACTGATTACGGACAATATTATTGACTTCATCAACAGTGAAGAGCACATCTCTGATGTCCTGCTCCTTGTGGATATGGGTTCCCTGACGCATATTGGTAACGTTATCGAAGAGCATACCGGTATCAGGACCAGAACGCTTCAGCTTGTCAGTACCCTGCATGTTATTGAGGCTGTTCAAAAATCCATTTCCGGTCTGAAAGCGGATGACCTGTATAACGAAGTGCTGAATGTATTCAGTATTCTTGACCAGGCAACAGAAACAATTCCGTCACCGGGTGATGCAGAACAGAAATTGGCCATTCTCACTATCTGTACGTCAGGTGAAGGATCGGCAAAAGTACTCCAGAACATTATTGAGGAATCGTTCTCATACCGGAAAAATTATCTGGATGTGATCCCAGTTGAATTCACAGATGCACAACAGTTTGTGCTTGAGTATGAGAAAATTGCATCAACCCATATCATTATTGCTGCTATATCACCTTTAGAGCTCTCTTTAACGGTTCCGGTATTTAACGTCAATATCGTGTCGACTGATGCCGGTATCAATCAGTTGCAGCAATTAATTGATATTGAGACGACGGCTCAACTGATGATTGAACCCTTACGCAGCATGCTGAATAATATTTCACCGGGCGATATCCTTCCGGACATCCGGTATTTCATTCAGCAATGTGCGGAAAGTCTTAACATTAGCGTTACCAGCAATATGATCATCGGCATTTGCATGCATATGGCATGTCTGATTGATCGTCTTTCATCATCAAAAAATAATAATCCCTGTAAGCATATGGAAAAACCTGACTCGCCTGTCAACAACATACTGATGAACCACATCATGCCGTTATGTGAGAAATATTCAGTCGTTGTTAATAATGCGGAGCTGGACGTCATCGCGAAATTTTTTAAACAATCCAACAAGTGATTACTTAAGGAAATTATTATGGTAACTACAGCGATTTTCCCGGGACGTTATGTACAAGGAGCTAATGCTATTGATGAATGCCTTGCGGACGAGCTTTTACGGCTGGGGCAGCGTGCATTTATTGTACAGGATCCCACGGTGAATAAACTCATTGGCCCCCGTATTGATGCATTACTGGCCAATAAAATTGCAACAAAATCAGAGGTTTTTTGTAGTGAATGCTGTGATGAAGAAATTGAGCGTATTTCGGCCTTAACTAAAGCATTTGAAGCGGACGTTATTGTCGGTATCGGTGGCGGAAAAACCCTTGATACAGCTAAAGCAACAGGTGCAGCCCTGGGCCTGCCTATTGTTATCGTCCCGACGCTTGCCTCAACCGACGCCCCATGCAGCTCTCTGGTTGTGATTTATACCCGGGAAGGCAAATTTAAACGCTATCTGATGATCCCGCAGAACCCCACTCTTGTTCTGGTCGATACACAGATCATCGCGAACGCCCCTGCCCGCTTCCTGGTATCCGGAATGGGGGATGCACTGGCGACCTGGTTTGAAGCAGAAGATTGCCGCATTAAAGGGGCCGGTAATATGACCACGCGTCCCGGGCCTATGACAGCATTTGGCCTGGCTCGTATGTGTTTTGACGTCCTGTTGAAATATGGGGTACTTGCTAAAGCAGCCTGCGAACAGAAGATGGTCACCCCTGCCCTGGAGCATATTGTTGAAGCCAATACGCTGTTGTCCGGTCTCGGATTCGAAAGCGGTGGCCTGGCTGCAGCTCACGCCATTCATAACGGGTTGACCGTATTACCGGAGACACACAGTTACTGGCACGGAGAGAAAGTGGCTTTCGGTACACTCGCCATGCTGATGTTGACCGACAGGGAACCTGAGCTTATTGACACTGTATACACCTTCTGTGAATCAGTCGGTTTGCCAACGACCCTCGCGCAAATTGGTCTGAATAATGTGACTGATGAGCAGTTGCTGGCCGTAGCAACGGCCTCCTGCCAGGAAGGAGAGACAATGCACAATGAGCCCTATGCTGTGACCCCTGAACGTATTCTGGCTGCTTTACGAGCCGCTGATGCGTATGGCGTGCGTCGTCAGTAAAGACCCTATAAGGCCGGTATGATTTACCGGCCGTACCAGGCTTATGTCAGCGTCTTTGGATAAGTCTTTTCACAGTGCACTGAGCAGTCCTGATTGTCAGGAAAACCGGTCTCTGCAACGTATGCTGATATGAACTGATTTTTTCTGAAGGCGCTGCCATCAGTTGAGTAAACACATAATGATTCAGGAGCAACCGTGATTAATAAGATTGGTATTCTCACAAGCGGTGGTGATGCCCCCGGCATGAATGCGGCCATACGCAGCGTCACCCGCTCGGCCTTATCTGAAGGGCTGGAGGTGTTCGGTATTTATGACGGTTATCTGGGACTTTACGAAAACAGGATGATCCAGCTGGATCGTTATAGTGTTTCCGATGTGATAAATCGAGGCGGAACATTTCTTGGCTCCGCTCGTTTTCCGGAATTCCGTGAAGAACACATTCGGCAAGTCGCGATAAAAAATCTGCAGGCGCGTGGCATAAATGCCCTGGTGGTCATCGGCGGCGACGGATCCTATATGGGGGCCCATTGCCTTACCCAAATGGGCTTTCCCTGCATTGGGTTGCCAGGCACCATCGATAACGATGTCGCGGGTACCGATTATACGATCGGCTATATGACTGCACTGAGCACCGCTGTTGAAGCGATTGACCGAATACGTGACACCTCCAGCTCCCATCAACGGATCTATATCATTGAGATTATGGGAAGACATTGTGGCGATCTGACCCTTTCCTCTGCCATCGCAGGGGGATGTGAATTTGTTGCCGTCCCTGAAATCGAGTTTAACCCGGATGAATTGGTCAAACAGATCCATCTTGGTATTTCAAAAGGTAAGAAGCATGCGCTGGTTGTTATCACTGAACATATGTGTGATGTGAATGAACTGGCGTCATACATTCAGGAAAAAACCGGCCGGGAAACCAAAGCCACTATTCTGGGTCACGTCCAGCGAGGCGGGGCACCGGTACCCTATGATCGAATTCTTGCTTCAAGGATGGGGGCATATGCTGTTGAACTGTTATTACAGGGCCACGGCGGACGTTGCATTGGTATCTGCAATGAGCAGTTAGTACACCACGATATTACAGAAGCTGTGACTTCGCTTAAACGTCCCTTTAAAAGTGACTGGTTGGCGTGTGCGCAACGGTTATATTGAACCGTAATTATGAATAGTGTGATCACTTAAATGACAGAGGTTGGTTATGAAAGACAGAAAAACGCTGGCAAATGCAATCAGATTTCTGAGCATGGATGCCGTACAGAAAGCCAAATCAGGCCACCCGGGTGCCCCGATGGGGATGGCTGACATTGCCGAAGTCCTGTGGCGTGATTTCCTGAATCATAACCCACAGAACCCGTCCTGGGCCGATCGCGACCGTTTCGTGCTCTCCAACGGCCACGGCTCAATGCTGATTTACAGCCTGCTGCATCTCACCGGTTATGATCTGCCGATTGAAGAACTGAAAAACTTCCGTCAGCTGCACTCCAGAACCCCGGGCCACCCGGAAGTCGGCTACACCGCCGGCGTTGAAACCACCACCGGCCCGCTGGGCCAGGGGATTGCCAACGCGGTCGGCATGGCGATTGCTGAAAAAACCCTGGCGGCGCAGTTCAACCGTCCGGGCCACGATATCGTTGACCACTTCACCTATGCGTTCATGGGCGACGGCTGCATGATGGAAGGCATTTCCCACGAAGTATGTTCCCTGGCCGGTACCCTGAAGCTGGGTAAACTGATTGCGTTCTATGATGACAATGGCATCTCCATCGACGGTCATGTTGAAGGCTGGTTTACTGACGACACCGCGAAACGTTTTGAGGCCTATGGCTGGCATGTCGTACGTGGTGTCGACGGCCACGACGCAGATTCTATTCGTGCTGCCATTGATGTGGCAAAATCGATCACGACCATGCCAACGCTTATCATCTGTAAAACCGTCATTGGATTCGGTTCTCCTAATAAAGCTGGTACCCATGATGTCCACGGTGCCCCTCTGGGCGACAGTGAAATCACTGCTGCGCGTGGGCATCTCGGATGGGATCACCCGGCCTTTGAAATCCCTTCTGACATCTATGCACAGTGGGACGCAAAAGAAGCCGGTCAGGCGAAAGAAGCGGCGTGGAATGAGAAGTTCGCGGCCTACGCCAACGCCTTCCCGCAGGACGCAGCCGAATTCACTCGTCGTATGAAAGGCGAGATGCCGGCAGACTTCGACGCGAAAGCGAACGCGTTCATTGCGAAGCTGCAGGCTAACCCGGCGAAAATCGCCAGCCGTAAAGCGTCGCAGAATGCGATTGAAGCCTTTGGCCCGCTGCTGCCTGAATTCCTCGGCGGCTCGGCTGACCTGGCGCCAAGCAACCTGACCATCTGGTCCGGTTCGAAAGCCATCAACGAAGACAGCGCGGGTAACTACATCCACTACGGCGTGCGTGAGTTCGGGATGACCGCGATTGCCAACGGTATCTCCCTGCACGGCGGTTTCCTGCCGTACACCTCCACGTTCCTGATGTTCGTGGAATACGCGCGCAACGCAGTGCGTATGGCGGCGCTGATGAAACAACGTCAGGTGATGGTCTATACCCACGACTCCATCGGACTGGGGGAAGACGGCCCGACGCACCAGCCGGTCGAGCAGGTGGCTTCCCTGCGTCTGACCCCGAACATGAGCACCTGGCGTCCGTGTGATCAGGTGGAATCGGCGGTAGCCTGGAAATATGGGATTGAACGTCAGGACGGCCCAACTGCGCTGATCCTCTCCCGTCAGAACCTGGCGCAGCAGGAGCGTACGGAAGAGCAGCTGGCGAATGTCGCCCGCGGCGGCTACGTGCTGAAAGACAGCAACCGGGAGCCAGAAGTCATTATCATTGCTACAGGCTCTGAAGTAGAGCTGGCTGTCACTGCATGGGAAAAACTGACCGCGGAAGGTGTGCGAGCACGGGTGGTGTCCCTGCCATCAACTGATACGTTTGATAAACAGGATGCGGCTTACCGTGAATCAGTGCTGCCGAAGGCGGTTACTGCCCGCGTGGCAGTGGAAGCCGGCATTGCTGACTACTGGTATAAATATGTTGGTCTGAACGGCATCGTTGTCGGAATGACTACATTTGGGGAATCAGCACCTGCAGAACAGCTGTTCGAGGTATTTGGCATCACTGCAGACAGAGTGTTTAATGCTGCTGTCTCACTTCTGTAACTAAATTATTGCCCCCTGACGGGGGCAATTCATGAATCTGAGTTATGAATCTGCAAAAAGATTTGTTGGACATTAACCATTTTTATTACTGTCTGTTAGTTGCCCTGCGATTACGACAAAAAATCGTACCCTTTGAATCAGATAATCAAAGAAAAAGATTCATCATCAATTGGTTATATACCGCACAGAAGAGAAAGTCTTTTTCCAGGATTACTCACGCAGAGATACTATGGCTTGTTGAGGAATTTATGAAATTTAACAAAAGCCTGCCAGAACTGGAGGCCTGTATCGATAAAATTTACCAGACCTCTCTGGGCTATCTTGCGGATAACTGCAGTACCGCTAAGCCATCCTGATTCTTACTGGCAGGATGGAAGCCTGCCATGCCTGATATTCTATCCAACAATCCTTTCTTTAAAGCTAATGCCGTAATGTAGTACCGTAACTTTACCCAGTCATACCCCCTACACAACAAAAACATCTGAAGTGAATAAAAATGAAAAGAATCAATAAAATACATCAGTTACTGATTTCATTATCTGAAGGGTTGGACAAGAAGAAAATTCTGGAAACACAGGGGATAACGACAGAGGAACTCAGTGAGGCTCTGGGTTATCTGCGCAGTAATGTCAGCTTTGATCTGAATAAACTGGCAGAGGATGGTCTGGTTGTCAAAATAAAAAAACGTCCGGTCAGGTTTATCGATAAACAAAAAGTTGAAAATTTATTTGGCGTGAGTATAGAAGGAACCGCGATTTACCATGATATTAATGAAATGCTGAAGAAGCATGATATTATTCCTCCTCCCGGTAAGTCAGTGTCCGGAAACGATGTTTTTTCCGAAATGATAGGATGCGATCAAAGTCTTAAAACGCCGGTTGAGCAGGCAAAAGCAGCGGTAATGTACCCACCCTATGGCTTACCTACACTCATTATCGGTGCGACAGGGGTGGGAAAAAGTCTTTTCGCCCGGCTTATGTATGATTTTGCCAGGGACGAAGATTTAATTAACGGCGATTTTATCCTGTTTAACTGTGCTGATTATTATAATAACCCTCAGCTTCTGATAAGCCATTTATTCGGCCACATCAAAGGGGCATTTACTGGCGCCACTTCGGATAAGGAGGGGTTAATCGAAAAAGCTAACGGTGGCGTCCTTTTCCTCGATGAAATCCATCGATTACCCCCAGAAGGCCAGGAGATGGTTTTTTACACTCTGGACAGCGGAAATTTTTCACGTCTTGGCGAAACGGAAAGAACCAGAACATCAAGATTCCGGTTTATCTGTGCAACTACTGAGGATCCTGAATCAGCATTATTAAAAACATTTGTACGTAGATTGCCGGCAATCATAACTCTCCCAGCCTTACATGCCAGAAGCGCACAAGAGAAATTTGAGCTCTCATGTGCTTTGCTGAAACAAGAAGCACTGCGTGTCAACAAACCTATTACCATCGACTCTGCCTCTTTAAAATCCATCATAGGCAACACCCGAACCGGTAACGTCGGCCAAATGAAATCCAATATTCAACTGATTTGTGCAAATGTGTTTATGCGTGCAATCAATGAAGAAAGATTACATATCAATTTCGAGGATCTGCCTTTCCACCTAAAAAAGGGGATTTATGAACTCAACCGGACATCTGACGAAACCCGGGAGCTTACAAGGCTGATAAATGATCAGATTGACATTGAAATTAAATCCATTGATACACCACCACAATATATTAATGATGAGTATGAACTGAAGTTTAATTTATATCGTATCATTGAAGAAAAGAATGAGACTCTGACTCATCTGGGAGTTTCTAAAGAAGATGCTTTCAAATATATCACTATTGACATTGAACAAAGCCTGTCATTAATTACTAAAAAATTCAACAACAGTGAATCATCACGAGAAAAACTGTTACGACTGGTCAGTCCGGACTTACTGCACTCAGCTGAGAATGTTCGCCAGATGGTATCTGCAAGGTTAAATCAGTTTTTCGACGATCGTTTTCTGGTCGCGTTTAGCCTGCATCTGAGTGCATACATGGAATCGCGTCAGAAAAAAGACTATCGCCCCCTTACGTTTCAGAATACGTACGATCAAATCCCTATCAATATTCAAAATTGCGCCCGAGAAGTTGTTGAATACATTGAATTCGAATACCATATAACAGTCCACAAAAATGAAGTTTGCTATATTGCCCTACTGATTAATGCACTCAGATCAGATAGTTTCTCCGAACACGTATCAGTACTGGTTATTATGCATGGTTCCACCACCGCGACAAGCATGGTTAACGTGGTCAAGGAACTTCTCGATGAAAAAGAAGTGTATGCTGTTGATATGCCTCTCGATATGAGCCCGGATGTTGCTCTGGAACTGGTAAAGAATAAAATCCAAAAAATCAGCAATAATAAAGGTGTCCTTTTACTGGTTGATATGGGGTCTCTGGTTAATTTTGGAGACATGATAACTCATGATACCGGAATTAAAATCCGCACCATCCCTATGGTTTCAACACCGTTGCTTATCGAAGCAGTCAGGAAAGCCACGTTAAATGGTTCAGAACTTAATGATGTTTATACTTCATTGCAAAATTTCCGTGGTTATGACATTACTCATACAATTCCCGCAAGTGTCACTCTCACCGCGCCCTTTAGCTCCGAAAAAGCCAGAGCGATTGTCGCTATCTGTTCAAGTGGTGTCGGGACCGCTGTTAAGCTGAAAAAGCTTGTTGAAGATATTCTGGAAGAGTCGGGTGATAGTGACATACAAGTCATCACTTTGTCTCTGGCTAATGCAAATCTCAGAAAAACAGATATTCTTAAAAAATACAATGTGATATTTACCATCGGGATTAAGGATCCAGAATATAACGCTCCCTTTGTTTCTTTGGAGCAAATATTTACAGCGGAGGGCGAGTCAACGATAAAATCACTGATGAATACTGGTGAGCTTATCCATCATATACAAAGGCAACCTACAATGATTCGTAACGTACTGCATGAGTCATTACGCGAAGTCATGACTTTTTTAAACCCTCATAAAGTCGTGGATATCATTATTGATTTCATACAGTATATCGAAAAAATAGAATGCAAAAATTTTTCCACCGCCCTCAAAATTAGCCTTGGATTACATGTGGCTAATGCTCTGGAAAGAGTGATATTGAATACACAACTTACCTCCACGGTCCCGGCATCCCTCCAGGAAAGACTTGCCGAATATAAAACGGCTTCTTCATTGTTTGAACAAAAAATAGGCCTCCGGCTTAATGATACCGAACTCGCTTTCGTCATCGAAATGATTGATGAATTACACAGCAGCAAAAATAATTCCTCTTCTGAAGACCCTGACCTTTAGAACATATCCCGGTACGCCGGTACAGTCTCCTGACCTGCGTATCTGGTTGTGTTTCATCTCATCAACTTTCTGTTTTTCTTCTTATAACCCACTGATTTATTGCATAATTTATTAAAGCACAAAACTGGCCCTCTCTTTGCATTACTTACAGGGATGAAGAAACCTCAAAGGAACGAAGATGGAAATAGCTATTGTCGTCATTACCCATGGTTCGAGTGCCTCGCCTCTTTGCAAAACGGCAGAGATGATCGTTGGTCAGCAGGAGAATCTGGCCGTACTGGATTTTTTCCCTGGCGAAAATGTTGATTCTCTCGCCATTAAGATCAGACAGTCACTGCCCCCGTTAAACACAGATAATGGTGTTTTGTTCCTTGTAGATGTATTTGGTGGCAGTCCGTTCAATGCCGCAATGCTCGTAAGTTCAGAACAAAATCACTCTGATGTAGTGAGTGGGGTAAATATCCCAATGTTAATTGATTGTTTTATGGACAGAAATACGGTGCAAAATTTCTCTGACCTTGCTGATATCGCCAAAAATTCCGGTATAGCCGGAATATTGAGTATGAACCAGGACATGGAATTTAATAACCAGGAGGAAGATTTATAATATGAATATCTTAATTTCCAGAATTGATGACCGATACATTCATGGCCAGGTTGTGACTCGCTGGGTAAAAGACTATCCGGCAGAGCGAATTATTGTCGTTTCAGATAAGGTGGCTAACGACGAGTTACGTAAGTCGCTGCTACTCTCTGTTGCTCCCAGCCACATGAAGGCCAGCGTGGTCACCGTTGAAAAGATGATAAAAGCATATCACAGTGAACGTTATGAAGGTGTTACCGCTTTTCTTTTATTTGGTAATCCAACAGATGTTCTTCATCTTGTTGAGGGCGGAGTTAAAATTCCTTCAGTAAATATTGGAGGAATGATTTATGAAGAGGGTCGTAAACAACTCACGAAATCCGTCAGCGCAACTCCTGAAGACATCGCGGCGTTTAAAAAACTGCATGAGAAAGGTGTTCAGCTTGAACTACGGCAATTACCCTCTGATTCCGCGGTTGATTTTTATTCTAAAATTGAATAATGAAGGTTAAATGACATGGAAACATATCAAATTATTGCACTGGTCATGGTAGCTGCTTTAGCGGGGATAGGGAGTGTGCTGGACGAAGCTCAGACCCACCGCCCACTTGTGGTTTGTACGCTGGTCGGGATCGTTCTGGGTGATATTAAAACCGGTATTATCTTAGGCGGTACACTTGAAATGATGGCCCTGGGCTGGATGAACGTCGGGCTTGCAATGGCGCCAGATACCGCCATTGCTTCCGTCATTTCAACTATCCTCGTCATTACGACCCATCAGGGCATTGGGCAAGGTATTGCCATCGCAGTCGCCCTGGCAGCAGCAGGTCAGGTCTTAACTATTTTTATCAGAACGATAGCGGTATTCTTTGTCCACAAGGCAGATACCTATGCCGAGTCCGGCAATATTCGAGGTATCGAGTTCATGCATATCAGTGCGCTGTCATTACAGGCATTACGCGTTGCACTCCCCACGCTGGCCGTACTGATGCTTGATGTTACCACCGTTCAGAACGTTCTCAACAGTATCCCGGAAGTCGTCACAAAAGGTCTCCAGATCGGAGGTGGCATTGTTGTCGTTGTGGGTTATGCAATGGTTGTCAATATGATGAATGTCAGACATTTGATGCCATTCCTGTTTGCGGGTTTTCTGATTGCGGCTTTCACCAATTTCAATCTGGTTGGACTTGGAGGGATGGGGTTAGTTGCCGCCATTATTTACCTTCAGGTAAATCCAAGATTTTCTGCGGCCAGTAAAGCGGTAAGTAGCCCATCGAAAGCAACCTTGTCTGATGAAGACGATCTCGATTCCTGAGGAGCCAATCATGTCAATCGATAATACCAATAAAGACACTACTGTTACCGAAAATAAACGCCTTACCTCTGGCGACCTTAGAAGTATGTTTTTAAGATCAAACGTCCTTCTGGCTTCAGCAAACTTTGAACGTGTACAGAATCTGGGTATTTGCTATATCATGATTCCTGCCATAAAACGGTTGTATGCGCCGGGTCCGGAAAGAATAGAAGCTCTTAAAAGACATCTGGAGTGGTTTAATACTCAGCCCTACTGCGCCTCCCCCATATTAGGTGTTGCGGCGGCGATGGAAGAGGAAAAAGCAAACGGTGCACAGATTGAAGGGAATAGTATCAGTGGTGTAAAAATCGGTTTGATGGGTCCCTTCGCAGGTGTTGGAGATCCTATTTTTTGGGGGACTATCAGACCCGTTCTTGCTGCCCTGGGAGCCTCTCTTGCGTTAACCGGAAATATCCTTGGCCCAATCATTTTTTTTGTATTGTTCAACGCAATCCGTTTAGCACTGAAATACTATGGTTTAAATTACGGATACCAGAAAGGAAGAGAAATTCTTAAGGATTTGGGTGGGGATCGCCTTCAGAAACTGACAGAAGGTGCATCAATTCTGGGACTGTTCGTTATTGGCGCCCTGGTTTGTAAGTGGACGACAATTAATGTACCGATTGTTGTATCCCGTGTCACACAGGCAGATGGCCATGTCACAGTAACAACGCTGCAGAACATCTTCGATCAGTTACTTCCGGGAATGCTTCCTTTGGCTCTTACATTGTTAGTTGCAAGATTGCTCAGGAAGAAACTGAGTCCCCTACTATTGATTATGCTTATTTTTGCATTCGGTATTCTGGGTTACTGGGCTGGAATATTGGCTTAATAATAAAACACAAAAACTTGGAGCTCCCCTGTCATCGGGGGAGCCTCCATCATTTCTTCATAAAAAATTCAACTCCATAAACAACACCTGTTTTATTAAATTGTTACTTACTCTCAATATGAAATTCATTAAAGATTTATCCCCAATGAAAATCATACGTGTGACGAGAAGGGTTTAAGTTTTGTGACGCTAGCACAACCTTTTGTAACTCCGATGTACCGCAAAACATAAAAAAGCATGAATTGGAATTCCAGACTGAATTCAGACCTACCCACAGACGATTTTTATATAATACCAAAAAGTATTTCTATTTCTTAGAAAACCCGCATCACCTTAATATACACACATCCTCAGCAGCAGTATTTTGACACGCGGCCATTATTATATTTTATTTAACATTAAACACTCATGAAAATTAAATATTGAGAAACGATCCTGGGGGTACATTTATTTAATAAGAATAAATTTTGACGCTGCTATAAAATTAAATCATTAGATATCAATGACATACCGCGCATATCACGCATCCATTATCTTGTCTCATGACTTTACCTAAATTTGGTATTACCTCTAAGATTATATATATTCATTTTTTGATATTTGTATCCTCCTGTCGCCTCACTATTCGCAAGTAAGGTTGGTCATAATACAATCATGAAAAAGAGAAGGTCTGGCAATATCACCATCTACGAAATAATCAGAGACCTCTTTTCTATGCTAAACCGCGGACATACAAGCTCTGCCTCGTGGGAAGAGGCAACCACACTCGACAACATAATGCAACAAATAAATTAAAATTATTTTCTTCGCCAACGCAAGAACACACCATCAGTTAAATATTATTTAATTTAAAAAACAATCACATACATTAAAAAATGGCAAATCAACACCTGAAAACGCAATAATGATGCTTCAAAAAAAAAGATCCCCGCAATTATTTTAAAATCCAATCCCTTACCCTTTCCGGGTGAATTATCCCCCACAGACGATTTCCTCCCGGAAGGAGAACAATATGCAACAAGAAGCGTTAGGTATGGTCGAGACCAAAGGTCTGACTGCAGCAATAGAAGCTGCTGATGCGATGGTCAAATCAGCCAATGTCGTGCTCATTGGTTACGAAAAAATTGGTTCTGGTCTGATAACAGTGCTCGTACGCGGAGATGTGGGTGCAGTCAAAGCCGCCACCGATGCCGGTTGTGCCTCTGCTCGTCAGATCGGCGATGTCATCGCTACCCATGTCATTCCACGTCCGCATTCTGATGTTGAAAAACTCCTGCCAGCAGGCCTTAAACCATCTGAAGGAGTTAAACAATGAGTAGCGATAACCTCGTAGAAAATATTATCGCCGAGGTGCTCGGAAAAGTCGGGGATTTGAAAACCCCGTCCGCCGCATCCCAGCCGGGGATATCTCAGCAGGAGCCCGCTATCCCAAGAAAACTTTGCGGTTTAACCGAGTTCGTCGGGACGGCAACGGGCGACAGTATCGGCCTTGTAATTGCCAACGTTGACAGCGCCTTGCTGGATGCCATGCATCTGGAGAAGAAATACCGTTCAATAGGCATCCTTGGTGCACGTACTGGTGCGGGCCCACAGATCATGGCGGCTGATGAAGCTGTCAAAGCCACAAATACTGAAGTCGTTGCAATTGAACTGGCCCGCGACACTAAAGGCGGCGCAGGACACGGTTCACTGGTGCTGTTCGGTGGTCAGGATGTTTCCGATGTGAAACGGGCTGTGGAAGTGGCGCTAGGCGAACTTGAGCGTACTTTCGGTGACATTTACGCCAACGCAGCAGGTCATGTGGAACTCCAGTACACCGCACGCGCCAGCTACGCTCTGGAAAAAGCATTTGGCGCCCCCCTTGGACGCGCCTGTGGCGTGATTGTCGGTGCCCCGGCAGCGATTGGTGTGCTGATGGCAGACACGGCGATCAAATCTGCCAATGTGGATGTGGTGGCTTACAACTCCCCGGCAAAAGGCACCAGCTTTACTAACGAAGTTATTCTGATTGTTTCCGGTGACTCCGGTGCTGTGCGCCAGGCGGTGCGTTCTGCACGTGATGTAGGTCTGACTCTGCTGGAAACAATGGGTGGCAAAGCGCCTTCAGCCACAACCCCCTATATCTGATTTCCATGTAGTGGAGAACAAGAAATGAGCCAATTATCACAGGCTTTTGGTGAACCAACTGACCGAATTCGTGCCTTACGGGAACAAATCCTTGATACGACCCCCTGCATTGAGACGGATCGTGCCCGCCTGATCACCGAGTCCTATAAGGAAACGGAATCCCTGCCCATGATCATCCGTCGCGCCAAAGCGCTTGAGAAGATCCTTGCGGAATTGCCGGTCACCATCCGGGCAGGTGAACTAATCGTTGGTAGTCTGACAGTCACTCCTCATTCCACACAAATTTACCCGGAGTACTCAAATCGCTGGCTTCAGGATGAATTCGATCGTCTAAATCTGCGTAAAGGCGACCGTTTTACCATAACCGATGAAGCGAAACAGCAACTGGATAGCGTATTTGGCTACTGGGGAGGGAAAACAACGAATGAACTGGCTACATCCTATATGTTGCCTGAAACGCTTGATTGCATGGCAGAAAATGTCTTCACTGTCGGCAACTATTACTTTAATGGCGTCGGTCATATAGCCGTGGACTACGCGCGTGTTCTCGCTCGTGGATACAAAGGCATCATCCAGGATGTTGTTGCAGCAATGGCCAGCGCTGATAAAAAAGACCCCGCTTTTCTGAAAAAAGAATCGTTCTACAAGGCGGTCATTATTTCTTGTAACGCAGCAATCAATTTTGCTCATCGTTACGCGGTTAAAGCTCGTACTCTCGCGGAACAGGCCTCACCAGTCCGTAAAAAAGAGCTGCTGAAAATTGCTGAAATCTGTGACAAAGTACCTGAAAATGGTGCAAGTAATTTCTATGAAGCCTGCCAGTCATTCTGGTTTGCCCATGCCATTATTCAACTTGAATCCAACGGGCATTCTATCTCCCCGGCGCGTTTCGATCAGTACATGTACCCTTACCTGGAAAAGGACAGCTCCCTGAGCGAGGAACAGGCGCAGGAATTGCTGGATTGTCTGTGGCTCAAGTTCAACGACGTTAACAAGGTTCGTGATGAAGGCTCGACCAAAGGTTTTGGTGGCTATCCGATGTTCCAGAACCTGATCGTTGGCGGTCAAACCAGCGGCGGACAGGACGCCACTAACAGACTGTCCTTTATGGCCATGACGGCTACCGCCCATGTTCGTCTGCATGAACCTTCACTGTCAGTACGTGTCTGGTCAAAATCTCCGGACGATTTGTTACTGAAAGCCTGTGAAGTCAGTCGTCTTGGTATGGGGATCCCGGCCTATTACAACGATGAAGTTGTTATCCCTGCATTGATTAACCGCGGCCTGACCCTGGAAGATGCGCGGGAATACGGCATCATCGGCTGCGTCGAACCTCAACGTCCGGGAAAAACAGAAGGCTGGCACGACGCCGCGTTCTATAACATGAGTAAGGTACTGGAAATAACCCTGAACAACGGACGCTGCGGGGATAAACAACTCGGCCCCAAAACTGGTGAGCTGGATTCATTCCAGAGTATTGAAGACATCATTGAAGCTTATCGTAAACAGAACGAATATTTTGTCTATCATCTGGCAATGGCCGATAACAGTGTTGACCTTGCTCATATGGAACGGGCCCCCCTGCCGTTCCTGTCCTGTATGGTGGATGACTGTATCAGTCGCGGTAAAAGCGTTCAGGAAGGCGGTGCCCATTATAACTTCACGGGTCCGCAAGGTGTCGGCGTTGCCAATGTGGGCGACTCGCTGATGGCTATCAAACGTCTGGTATTTGAAGAAGGCCAATTATCGCTGGGTCATCTGAAAGAAGCACTGGATGCCAATTTCGGTGTATCTGGCGGGATAGAGAAACCTGACACTATAGCCACTGAAAGTACGCCGAAACAGGATGCAACCTATGAACTAGTCCTTGAGGCCGTGAAGAAAGTGCTGGGCGAAAGCGGCGCACTTGCACTCACCTCACTCAATAGCAACCCACCGGAGCCTGTCAAAGGGGCTAATGCCGGGCTGACAGCAGTGCGTCAGTTACTCATTAATGGCGCCCCCAAGTTCGGTAATGACATTGACGAAGTGGATATGCTGGCCCGTACCGGTGCTGAAATTTACTGTCGCGAGGTAGAAAAATACACCAACCCACGTGGCGGTTTATTCCAGGCTGGCTTATATCCGGTATCCGCTAATGTGGCTCTCGGTGAGAGCGTCGGGGCAACTCCAGATGGACGTCTGGCCGGCCAGCCGCTTCCCGATGGGGTGTCGCCCAGCAGGGGCATGGATACAAAAGGTCCAACCGCTGCCGCCAACTCAGTAGCCAAGCTGGATCACTTCCTGGCCTCAAATGGCACGCTGTTTAATCAGAAATTCCATCCGGCAGCTCTGAAAGGCGATGAGGGATTATACCATCTGGCGGCCTTACTGCGTGGTTATTTCGATCAGAAAGGCATGCATGTTCAGTTCAATGTGATCGACCGTAATACACTGCTGGCAGCACAAAAAGAACCAGAAAAATATCGTGATCTGGTTGTGCGTGTGGCGGGTTACAGTGCGCAATTTGTCTCACTGGATAAAAGCGTACAGGACGATATTATCCTGCGAACCGAACATGTCTTTTAATTGACAGTCGGCCGGATTTCTCAACATAAGGATATTATCTTCTGATGATTGTTTTCCTTGTTCTTACAGACAAGGAAAACACATCCGGCCAATAACATGCTGAATATCAGCATGAAGAAAAGAAATAAAGGTATTGACATGGCGGAAATTGATTACGCGCAGACTGGCACCGTATTTAATATACAAAAATTCTCCTTACATGATGGCCCGGGAATACGCACCATTGTATTCCTGAAAGGCTGTTATCTGGCATGTAAATGGTGCAGTAATCCGGAATCACAGCACACTGAACCGGAAATATTTTACTACGATCGCAATTGTATCCATTGCGGACGCTGCGTATCCGCCTGCCCCGTTGGCGCTATCGATGCCTCACGTCAAGGGCTTATTGACCGGAATGCCTGTATTCATTGTGGAGCTTGCGCTGAGGTCTGCCCGGCTGGCGCGATGGTTCAGTCAGGTAAGAGAATGTCGGTGGTGGAGGTTATAGACGAACTGCGTAAAGATGAGACGCATTACCGCCGCTCCGGTGGAGGTATTACATTGTCCGGTGGCGAAGCACTGGCTCAGCCTGCATTTGCAGCAGCATTGCTGGCCGCCTGCAAAGCCAGAGGATGGCATACAGCGATGGAAACCACCGGAATAGCCTCCCGGGCCGTGCTGGAAAAGGTTATCCCATTGCTTGATATCGTATTGCTCGACATCAAAACCTTTTATAGTGAACGGCATAAGGAATTTACGGGACATCCGAATGAGACGGTTTTACGTAATGCACTGACAATTTCAGAACTGGCGAAGAATGTCGCCGTTCGGATCCCGGTAATTCCTGGATTTAATGATGATGAACAAAGTATCGAAGCTATTGCCAGATTTGTTACGCACATGAAAAATGTATCGCGATTACATTTATTGCCCTATCACAACTATGGCCAGAATAAATATAACCTGCTTGGCAGAACGTACGACATGATTGAAATAAAACCACCGGAAGAAAGTCGTATGCATAAATATAAAGATATTGTGACATCCCTTGGAATCGACTGCGTCATCGGTGGGTAACCGGTAGTTTTTTAAACTTTTGCAGGAAACGATTATGAACACAACCTTACCGACATTAAAGCAGGAGTGCCTTGCCGAATTTCTGGGCACCGGACTCTTTCTGTTTCTTGGTATCAGTTGCCTCGCAGCGATGAAACTGGCTGGCGCCAGTTTCGGTTTGTGGGAGATCTGTATTGTCTGGGGACTGAGTGTCGCACTCGGTGTTTACCTCACTGCGGGAATATCCGGAGGGCATCTTAATCCGGCAGTCACTATCGCATTGTGGCTTTTCGGCAATTTCAGTGCCCATAAGGTCTTACCTTACATCCTGTGCCAGATTATGGGCGCTTTTGGCGGCGCCATGGTGGTCTACCTGCTTTACCACAATCTGTTTATTGATTATGAGCTGGCACACCATATTCAACGCGGCAGCATGGACAGCCTTGCACAGGCGGGTATTTTCACGACGTTTCCCCATCCGGAAATTAATCTGCTTCAGGCTTTTGCCAGTGAAACCATCGGAACGCTGACGCTGATGTGCCTGATCATGGCGCTGACCGACGACGGCAACGGTGTTCCTCGCGGTCCGCTGGCGCCGCTACTGATTGGGATTTCCGTGGCCCTGATTGGGGTTGCCATCGGTGCACTGACGGGTTTTGCGCTGAATCCGGCAAGGGATTTAGGTCCCCGTCTGTTCAGCTATCTGGCTGGCTGGGGTAGTAATGCTTTAACAGGCGGACGTGCATTCCCCTACTTCATTATACCACTCGTCGCACCGATCTTCGGAGCCTGCCTTGGCGCCGCGCTGTATCGCGGTCTGACCAGGTTACCACTTCTGCCGGGCAAGGGGGGCCAGGGAAAAAGTCTGTCGCTGCCGGAATAATTATCTCCCGTCCCGTCAGGGACAGGAGCTGAAGATGAACTTTACACAAGAAACTCAGGAGTAAAAGAGAAATGAACAATGCGCTTGGAATGATCGAAACCTATGGACTGATTGGCGCCATCGTAGGTGCGGATGCCATGGTCAAATCGGCAAACGTCCAGTTGGTGGGTTGCGAAAAAATTGGTTCCGGCCTGGTTACCGTCATGGTACGAGGTGATGTCGGTGCGGTAAAAGCTTCGGTGGAGGCGGGCTCCGCAGCTGCAGCCGGTGTGGGCCAGGTGAAATCAACTCACGTCATCCCACGTCCTCATAATGAGGTGGAAACGCTGTTGCCGGTTTATCAGACCGCAACAGCCGAGTGAAAAATTAACAAGGAAAAGGGGGAGCTTGTGCAACATTCTCTTGGCCTTATCGAAGTCTCGGGTATGTCTCTGGCGATAACTGTTGCTGATGTGATGGCGAAAACCGCCCAGATCAGACTGATCGGCGTGGAAAGAACCATCGGGTCTGGCTGGATGCTGGTGAAAATTGCAGGCGATGTTGCTGCAGTGCGTACGGCTCTATCGGCCGGAGAAGAAACAGCCAGAGCACACCAGGGATTTGTTGCCTGCACCACAATCGCCCGGCCAGCGAAAGGAACCGGTGAACTGGTTTCAACAACTAAACCGCCCCGAGCTGAGCCTGTTCAGAAGATAACCGTTCTCCCGGCCGTTGCCCTCACGGCATCCGCCGCCCATACCACAACCGGACCTGAATCCGTTCAGGAGGATCCGGACGCAGAAAAGGCAGTCCCCCCGATCAGGGAGGCTGTCGAGGGAAGCACAGACAATATCATTCAGGTCGATGCTATCAATGATCCTGTGGAAACGGCCAGGGAAATCAGTAAACCAAACGCTTCAGCAAAGTCTCCTCCTGCTGAATATGGTGAAAAACAATCTGTGGCGACGGTCAAAGCATTTCCGGTCATGGGAGATATCGCTACTGACCTCGATATTCCGACAGCGTCAGCGAGATCCGTTGCCGTTGCGCAGCAGGTTAAACCCGGAATATCTCTGCATCAGTTTCATTATCAGGAAAAACCTGATGATGAAACTGCAGATGCGGGTAGCCAACAGACAGGTGAAACAAAACAGGCTGTCGCCATATCAGCAAAATTACTGGTGACATGCAAAATCTGTGGAGATCCTTCATGTCCGCGACATAAGGGCCAGCCACGCAGTAGATGTATTCACAATCAGAAATCGGTATTGAGGTAAATCAATGGATCACGATCTGATCACAAAACTGACCGGTCAGGTAATTGCGCAGATGCGGCAACGAACGATTCCGCTGGGTATATCAAACCGGCATGTTCATTTGTCGGCAAAAGATTACCAGAGTCTGTTTCCCGGACAGACTCTGAAAATTAAAAAGCCCCTTGGTCAGCCCGGGCAATTTGCGGCAGAGCAGACCGTTTCCTTAATCGGTCCAAGAGGTCAGTTGAAAAACGTACGGATACTGGGGCCGTTGCGGGGACAAACACAGGTGGAAATCTCGTACACCGATGCCAGGCAAATTGGCCTGACGGCGCCACTCCGCCTGTCAGGTGATCTGACCGGAAGTGTCTCTGTCACACTCAAAAGCGAGGCCGGAGAAATTAATCTCACCGAGGGAGTAATCATCGCTCGCAGACATATTCATATGTCGCCACTGGACGCTGCGATATTTGGCGTAACACAAGGAGAAACGGTGAAAGTCGGGATTGAGGGCACCGATCGAAAACTGATTTTTGATGATGTCTGTATCCGGGTTGCTGAGGATATGCGTCTTGAAATGCATATTGATACTGATGAAGCGAATGCTGCCGGTATTGATGGAGGCCAGGCAGTGGCAAGACTTCTCCTGACAAAACGCTAATGCAGGTGTGCCTATGCTGGACATGATCGTCTCAAGGGTCATTACACTTTTACAGGGAAGGGAAAGCCGGAGTTTACGGGTGACCCAGGCCGAGCTGGCGGCAGGCTTATCAAAAACGGTTTATTTGCATAATGCACAACTGATATTGCCCTTACCTGATCTGGCTTTTATTCAGAGTCTGGTTGCCTATGATCACCACCACCCGGCAGTGGCGACTGTCCTGGAAGCATGGGCATATGGCGTAAGGTTACACCTTCAGATCCACCAGCAATTACTGACCGCACTGCCACTGCGAGAGTTACGCCGCCTTCCGGTCACACTCACTGACCATATGAGTACACCGGTGCAACTGGCAGCTGCAGCTGGCCTCAGCTATGCCAGCGTTATTCACTGGCACGATTGCTGGGTTTTACTGGAAAAGCAGACGCTGATTACCGCCCTCGCCCGGGAAGTAATGGAAAGACAGAACATCAAACTAATATGGCAGGAGTAATGCAATGCAACTGGCGAAAGTCGTAGGGTCAGTGGTGTCGACGCAAAAATCTGCGTCCCTGACAGGTAAAAAATTGATGGTCGTTACTTTAGTTAATCTGGACGGCTCCACACCGCTTTTCCAGGAAAACACCCAGGAGGTTGCTGTGGATTCTATGGGAGCAGGTGAAGGTGAGCTGGTTCTGGTCAGCCGTGGCTCTTCAGCCAGAAAGATCTTTCCGGAACCAAATCAGGCCATTGATCTTGCCATCGTCGGCATCGTCGATACCATCGACCGGTTTTAGCCCCGGTCGGCTGTTACAGGAGAAACAGAGCTATGCCAGAACAGGATATAGCATCCCTTATCAGCGAGCATCGCATATTGCTGGAGGAGGCCGTCCGCGAAGTTATCCATCGGTACCCGCAGTCACTTTCGCCATCGGAAAACTTCAGTAAGCACATTTTCAGTTCAGAGCAGTTGAAAAACATTATCGATACTGTTCTGGCAGAGGCGTGGCAGCAAAGCGCCATGGTAGTTATCACCTTGTGTGACGAAAAAGGCGAATGTGTTCTGACTTACCGCATGCCAGGTACATCGGCAGAAGATATTGCTGTCGCCGGGCGTGCAGCCGAAGCCGCGGTACGTTTCGCTAAAGAAAATAAACAGATCATTGACCCCACACTACATAACGTTATTGGCGGGATTGATACCTCCCGCGGAGGCTGTGTCGTGTATTGTGCGGGGAAAGTGATCGGCGGGATCGGAATTAGCGGCGCATCCGCTGAAAAAAATCATCTTATTGCATTACGGGCTGTCGACAGCCTTAAATCAGGGAGTCAAAAATGAATACCACTGAACTGGAGAATATGATCCGCACTATTCTTGCTGATAATCTGAAAGGGACCGCTACTGCCCCTGGAAACATTCAGCACACTATCTTCGCTCGTGTGGAAGATGCTATCACTGCCAGCTACGATGCCTATAAAAAATACATGGCAGAACCTCTGGCACTTCGAACCAGGATCATTACAGCCCTGAAGGAAGAGCTGGCACCCTGGATCAAAGAGATGTCCGAACGCGCCGCAGAAGAAACCGGCATGGGTAATGCACCCGACAAAATCAGTAAAAATACTGCGGCACTGAATAATACTCCGGGGATTGAGGATTTGACCACAAGCGCCCTGACTGGTGATGGTGGCATGGTTTTATTCGAACTATCTCCCTTCGGAGTCATTGGCGCTATCGCCCCCAGCACCAATCCGACCGAAACTATCATTAACAACACCATCAGTATGCTGGCCGCTGGTAATGCTGTCTACTTCAGCCCCCATCCGGGCGCAAAAAAGGTATCCTTGTGGCTTATTGAAAAAATCGAAGACATCATTTATCGGGTAAGCGGGATCCGCAATCTGGTTACCACCGTAGCAGAGCCCACCTTTGACGCTACTCGCGAAATGATGTCAGATCCGCGCATTGCTCTGCTTGCGGTTACAGGTGGTCCGGCAATTGTCAATATGGCCATGAAAACCGGTAAAAAAGTTATCGGTGCTGGCCCTGGTAACCCCCCTGTACTGGTGGATGAGACTGCCTGTCCGGTCAAGGCTGCCAAAGATATCGTTGATGGTGCCTCTTTCGATCATAACGTCCTTTGTATCGCCGAAAAATGCGTCATCGTAGTAGATAGCATCGCCGATCGCCTCATGGATAATATGCAGAAAAACGATGCCTTTCTGGTAAAAACGCCCGGTGATATTGCCAGACTGCGCAAGGTCGTTATCAATGACAAAGGAGAAGCAAACAAGAAACTGGTAGGTAAAAGTCCGGCAGTGATCCTGCAGGCTGCTGATCTGAACACATCAACAGCACCGCGACTGATTATTGTGGAAGTGGAGCAGGACGATCCGCTGGTGATGGTCGAACAATTAATGCCAGTTCTGCCTGTTGTACGGGTCAGTGATTTCGAGACAGGACTGGCACTGGCTCTGAAGGTGGAAAACGAGCAGCACCATACCGCCATAATGCATTCTCAGAATGTTACCCGTCTGAACCTGGCTGCGAAGACCATGCAGACTTCAATATTTGTGAAAAATGGCCCTTCCTATGCCGGACTGGGCATAGGTGCCGAGGGTTTTACCACCTTTACTATTGCGACACCCACTGGCGAAGGGACAACATCAGCACGGAGCTTCGCCCGTAAACGCCGTTGTGTGCTGACCAATGGATTTTCCATCCGCTAAGTGGAGGATGTGAAGATGTCCCTGTTCACGGTAAAAACGCGGGTATATAGCGGAGCCGACAGTTTAACCTGGCTCAGAACGCTCCACGGTAAAAAGATCTGGATTGTCTGCGATGGTTTTCTGGCTGGCAGCCCCAATCTGAAAATGGTCACCGACAACATCCACGAGGACAACACTGTCGGTCTGTTTAGCGATATCATCCCCGATCCGCCTGTCGCTACAGTGGCGGCAGGTATTGAGGCTATGAGTGCGATACAGCCGGATGTAGTGATCGGTTTCGGCGGTGGGTCGGCACTGGATTCAGCAAAGGCGATAATTTTCTTTGGCCGCAAGCTTGGCATTATGGTTGAGAACTTCGTTGCAATCCCCACTACCAGTGGTACGGGTTCTGAAGTCACCAGCGCCAGTGTTATCAGCGATCCGGCCAGCAGAATAAAATACCCGTTGTTTGATGACAGTCTTTACCCTGATATAGCGCTTCTTGAACCGCGACTGGTGCTAAGCGTACCACCGGCAGTAACAGCCAATACCGGGCTTGACGTACTGACGCATGCACTTGAGGCATATGTGGCCAAAGGCGCAACGGACTTTACTGATGCACTGGCAGAAAAAGCAGCACAACTGGTCATCAGTTTCCTGCCCGTCGTATATCGGGACGGTAATAAACTGGAAGCTCGAACCCGGATGCATAATGCTTCCACGCTGGCCGGTATCGCCTTCAGCCAGGCCGGGCTGGGAATGAACCATGCCATTGCTCATCAACTGGGTGGTCAACTGCACATACCCCATGGACTTGCCAACGCGCTGTTGCTGTGCCACGTGATCCGGTTCAACAGTCGTGATTTAGCCGTTCGTGCAAAATATGCACGGTTAAGTAAACTGTGTGGCCTGGCAAACTTCCAGTCGGCGGATGAGTATTGTGTCGCGAGTCTAATCACCCATCTGCACAATCTCATGAAGCAGGTTAATGTCGCAGACAACCTTAGCGCATTAAACATCACTCGCGAACAGGTAACGACTGCTGAAAATGCCATGATTACAGCCGCTTTACAAGATGCCTGTCTATCCACCAATCCGGTAACCGTATCGGATACGGATATACGTGCTATTCTTAGAGCGATTATATAGAGTCAGGAACAGAAAATTTAAGCCGGAAAAAACTGTTAAGTTACGTGATTTTTTCCGGCTTCTTTTTTAATTTTCAATCCCCCGAACATGTTATATAAATCATATCCGTTTCCTGGATACTGGATTACCATTACAGAATAATCCCCTTTAAATCAATCCAACCAAATGATGGTCATTCAATGAAAATGACTCAGATCAAGAAATTAATACTTTAAAGCTCAGGCAAGAAAATGTGATGTAGCACAATTTACAACGATTTTAAAAAGAGTATAATTTTCATATGATATAGTCACGAATGTAATGGATTTATCTTTGTGAAAAACCAAGAATAACTAACGGATTACAACTTTTATTGCCAGGTAAAAAATGAGAAACGCCCACGATATACTTGACAATATTGTATACGACTTTGCCAATGCCACCGGTCTGGGTTCTGTTGCCGTAGATCTGAATGGCAAAGAGATATCCCCATGGTATAATTTTACTTCTTTCTGCCAGCAGGTCAGGCAAATCGCAGCTTACCATCCCTATTGCCAACAATGCGATCGCTGTGGTGGTTTTGAAAGTACGAAAGCAAAACAGATTCAATGTTATCGCTGTCACGCAGGACTCGTAGATTTTTCCATTCCTATTTTCATTAACGGTAATCTGACAGGGTTTGTTTCTTGTGGACAAGCACGTGTTGCAGAAAACTTACCATTACCAAAAATAGTGGAAAACGATAAAAACTTACCAACAGAATCAAAACTTATCGAACTATATCATGAGGTGCCTGAACTGAGCCTGATGAAAATCAAGTCTGCTGCACAGCTCCTGAACCTTATTATAGAGAACTACCTTAGTAAGGAATATAATTTACGTATAGTAAAAAATGTCAGTCCTGTTAAAAATCAGAAACTGGAGACATTGGGTCGACATCAGGCAACAATGGAAATGATACTCAATCACATAAATCAGAATTTCTCTGACAATCTCAATCTTGAACAAATGGCCAGCAAAGCCAACCTGAGTATGTTTTATTTTTCCAGAACGTTTAAGGAGTTGACAGGCACAGGCTTCACTGCTTATTTAATAAATAAAAGAATGACGGAAGCTCATTGCCTCCTTGAACAAACAAACTGGAGCATTGAAAAAATAGCACGGAGTGTCGGTTATAATGATGTCCATTATTTTTCCCGTCTCTTTAAGAAAACGTTCAATAGGTCTCCATCAGAATTCCGAAATTATTCTTCAGGCTTTTCCGTGTAAATATCTCGCTTAATCTGTCCATTCACTTTTGAGATCTTCCAACATATTAATTATGTCTCCTGAGGATATGATTCACCGAATATCAGCTCAGCCCCTCCACCTACCCTAAGTACCTCACTCCCAGTACACCGCTTTTTTGTCGAGCTTTTTCGTCGAGTTACTTTTGGAAGTTCAAAAGCGACAGGGATGTGAGGAGCTCATCCTAGCATTCTTAACTCCGATGAAACCGATACTTCAGAACCAGAAAAGGCTCTAAACAAGCTGATACCGAATAGACCGTACGACCATGCTTACGCTTGCAAACCTGCCCACCTACTGCCTGTTCCATTACTTAACATCCCCAGATGAAAGATGTTACTATCGAAACCAGCCGGACGGGGCATTCCTGTTAACCGGGGGCGGTTTGTTTTTGATGTCCCGTTTCGGCTCTGTCAGTTTCAATTTATCGGGTTCCTGTGTTGATCATCCACTATCAGAAGAAATGATCAATCTGTAGCAAGTATCGTGACTTGTCCTAGTAAGTCGATATCCAGCTTGCCCTCATTAGAGCAGGCGTATTAAGTATCTTGGTGCACTGATCTCAAAATATAAAGAAAACCTCTACTCTGAAGTCAAGGGGATAGATGCTGCAATGGAATTGAGCGGCTCCCCTGCGATTAACATACCGCAATGCCAGTAATGTCTTCATCAGAAACATGAGCCCCCATGAAGAAACGCTTTTTCAACGAACAGTTCATCAGCATTCTTGGCAAGCAAACCTAGATTTCTTCCCGCAGCCCTGCGGTGAGCATACGATCCCTGATATTACCTTTTACACATGGCGAAAGAAGTTTGGCTATATAGATATTGGTGAGTGAGCGCGGGTTTGTCACAACATCACTCCTGCAAGCTAGCGGTTTTAAGAACGGCGATGATCTAATGTTCAATGAATCGGGCTTTCCGCATGGTGATCACCTCAGAGGGCATAATCAGTCTCTAAAAGTGAATGGTTCGTGTTGCAGGAATACTTACACCAGAGCCCAGGTTTATATCCGTGTTTTCTGAAGGTCTTTTTTTCAGGACACTGAAAAACGACTCCGCGACGGCATTATCTCAGCAATACCGCGACATCTCATTCCTGGAACCAGGTTATTGGCCCGGTAGAAGCGTTACCAGTCGTCATTGTCGTACTGACTACTTTGGACGCCCTTCCAGAAGTCAAGCAGATAACGTGAAGCACATATGCTTAATGGAAATAGCACGCGTCTTATAACCGAAGCTCTGTGTCCGGAACGGCGATATACCGAGTAAAACAACTTTTTGTTGGGTATCTTAGCTGCGGGATGACAATTCGCAGGTTGGAGAAGCTATGACCATGATCCTGCATTAAATAAAATGATACATGCAGGAATGCCTGGAGGTGTACGGATTGCCTGAAAGGCTGACTGACAGTCGGCTCTTTTATCTAAACCCGATTTATTCAATAAAGCCCATTTTCGATGAAACCCATTGGGTCTCCTTCGCGCAATCACTGCCTTGAGCACAAGATTTAAAGCACTACCGGGTCATTAAATCATCCGATACGCTACCTGTTCGCATCATTGCATTGATAGTTGCCAGAAAATTACGCATGAAGGCAACCAGTTATACTTTTGTGGTTTTTCACCTCTGGTTGTGTTCTGAAAACCGAATTTTTAGATGTAGTCGAGGCATCTCTGGCCATAGAAATGACGCCCTCCACCAAGATGGGATTCCGAGGGCTTGAACCTCGCACCGTCAGCTTAGAAGGCTGATGTTCTATCCTGATGAGCTAGTGGCGGTATGAAAATATTCGGCCAACAAACGACAAACACTCGCTGAGGCGCAGTAACGAGCTTTTGATTGCATCCCCTTCCCGGCGCTTATCTCCGGCACTCACGTCATACGCGGCGTTAGCTCTTTAAGGGGTAAGAAATTCTATCAGTTCAGATTTGCCTGAACAAGAATGATATTGCGTCTCAGTCTCAAGTAACAAATCAAAAAGAATTAAAAAATCGGTTTCCGACTTAGATTGTCTGTCACCCATCCCCACGTTTTACCAGCATGGGCCGCCAGAGTTTCCATTTTAGGCTCCATGTTATCTACAGCTCATTGACGTACAATCGGGTCGGTTTGCAATAGCATCGGTTAAAATGCAAATAGCCTACAACAGATTCTCAACCAGACTGCCAGAAGGTTATTCAACCTCCTCTGCAGAAAAAAATCACTTCTGGCGTAAGGAGACAATTTTCTGGTTGTATTTTTAACGGATTAATCGCTTATTTCATACAATGCCTGGGACAATGTCATCAGATTCGGTGGCGTTTCATTCAGGTTCAATTGCTGCAGGAGAGCATGCAAGTGATCGCTCATGAGATTCTGCGCTCGTTGAGTATCCCCCTCCTGTAGCGCAGCAATAATATTTTTGTGTTCATCGCACTGGCAATGCGTGGTGACATCCTGCTGGTAAAGCATAACTATCAGCGAACTCAGTATCATCAGATTATCCAGGATACCGCGCAGGACATCGTTACCGGCGATCCGCGCCATAAGCTCATGAAACGCGCCGAGTTCGTAGACAATGCGCCGACGATCCTGAGCATGAAACGACTGGTGTTCGTTATGCTGCTGACGTGCTATCTCTTCCGCGAAAAGTGCCATTTTCTCCGGCGTGATGCACGAAATGATGGCACACTCGATGGCGCTACGGGCAATAAAGACTTCGTGAGCCTGTTTTGCCGTTGGCCGGGCAACCATTGCACCGTAGTTGGGTTCTATGATGACAATCCCCTGACCCGCCATGCGCTGTAGCGCGGTTTGCACATGATTGCGGTTTGCCTGTAGCGCCTCGACGATTTGCGCCTCAATTAAGCGCGTTCCCGGACGTAGCTTATGCTGCCCGATAGCCTGGGTGAGCGCTTCCACCACCCGGTTAACTTCACGCTGCTTTGGCGTCAGTTTTTCACTCATTGCGTTCTCTACCCTGATTTATTCTCTGGTCCAGACCCTTTTCCCACGAAAATAGACTGCCTCAACGGCAGGTAAACGCGCAACTACTTGTGCCGAACAGGCCGCATTCAGCAAGATAAAACTGGCCTCATCGTTAACTTTCGGCCAGGCCCTGTCGCCACTGTCTGTGAGTGGCAGGCAATTCCCGGTGGCGATGGCCAACGCCCGACTCAGCTCAAACTCGGTACCGCGCGTATAGAGTCGCGCCCAGTCATGCGCTTTATCCAGCATACTGGCAGAGCCAAACGGCGACCAGTGATCGATAACGCTATCGGTACCGCTTAACAGCCGCACGCCGCGTTCGCGTAAATACGGTAGCGGCATAACGCCCTTGCCTAACGGCAGACAGGAGGCCAGCGATACCCCAAGCTCTGCCATCTGCCCCGCCAACTCGCTCAGCTCCGGTGGTTCAATTTGCGCCAGACAGTAGGCGTGACTCAACGTCAGCTTCCCGCGCAGCGCCGGCTCCCTTTCCAGCGCATCCAGTAAATAGCGGATACAGGCAATACCGGTGGATTTATCCTCATGCAGATGGTAATCAATGCCCTTTCCTGCTTCGACGGCCAGTTCCAGCGTCGCTTCCAGCGAACGGACCATATCACCGTCCACTCTTGACGGATCCAGGCCGCCGACCCACTCACAGCCCAGCGCCAGGGCTTCACGCATCAGCGACAACGAACCCGAGTGCAGCAGTCCGTGCTGCGGAAAAGCCACGATCTCACACTGGAGCTTCTCCCGCCAGGGCGCCAGGGCCTCCAGCAAATGCAGCAGGCTTTGCAGACCGCTTACCGGCTCAATATTACAATGGCTGCGAACGTACGTCGTTCCCTGCTGCTGCAACAGTTGCAATAGCGCGTGCGTGCGCTGCACCGAGGTCGGCAGCAGCGTGGGCAGTATCTCCTGTTCAAGGACGATCATCCCGAAGATGTCCTGTGCCCCATTCTCCCGCGCCGCGCGCCAGGGACCGCCGTAAAAGGTTTTATCCAGATGAATATGCTCGTCGCGGGTGACCGGGAGCATCAGATATCCCCCGGCATCTAGCCGGGCAACACCCGGCAGACGAAGGGTACCGGCGTAGATGGCGCTAATTCTGCCGTCCACAATATCGAGGGTAAACTCCGCACACTCGGTTCCCTGCACCACGCCCTGTCGGCGAATGAATCCCTGCTCAAGGCGGACGTTAGTCAACAAATAGCGTTCACTCATCGGCGTTTCCCCGACTACAGAGTGGAAAAGAGGGAGGCACAATCTCTGCGAGCGGAGGATGATTAACCGTGCGTTCCGGATAGCTGCGCAGAATATGGGCGAACACGTTCTGCGACTCTGCGTGCAGTTCCGAGAGGTCATAACCGGCCTGTACCATGCGTCCTTCCCAGTAGACCTTACACCCCGCAACGATAGTACCGGTGACATCGCGTCCGTTGCCGCTGAGCACCAGCGCGGTGATAGGGTCGAATATCTGCCCCAGCGCAGGTTGATTAAGGCTCACCACAATCATATCCGCCTGGCAGCCCGCTTCGAGTCGCCCCAAATCGTCGCGCCCCAGCGCCTTTGCCCCGCCGAGGGTGGCCATACGGTAATAATCCGCGCTGCTGGCGGCGGCGATATCGCCGGTCACTACCCGGGTAAGGATCGTGCCCAGATGCATATTGCTGAACATATCCGGCGGGAAGGTATCGGTCCCAAGCGCCATATTGACGCCTGCGGCCCTGAGCTGTGGATATTGTTCGAGATATTTCGCGTGACGACCGGAAACCATCGGACAGGAGACCACCGTCGCACCGGAACGCGCCAGGCGATCGATATCCTGCGCAATTCGCTGTGGGCCAGGCCGTTCGCCTCCCAGAAACTGGCCATGCGGTAGCAGCATCCGCCGGTTTAGCAGCCCGACGTCTTCAAGCACTTCCAGCGAACTCTTGCCATTATAACGACGGGCGATTTCGCCGATCTCCAGCTCGCTTTGGCAGCAGTGCAAGCGGGTTGGACAGGCCAGCTCCTCCACCAACTCGGCCAGTTCGGCGAGCCACTGCGGATCGCCGCCTTCAATTCTGTCCGGCGCCAGCATCCCGCTTAGCGTCGGCACACCGCGCTGTCGCAGACGCTGGAAAAAGCGCTGCGCGTCATCCAGGCCACGGCGGGCCTGAGCTCTGTCCTCGCGGCGGCTAAAGCGCCCCGAAGCGTCGGTAGCATAATATCCGGCCATAAACGCCGGGCCTAGCCAGGCACGTGCGCCGAGCGACTCCGCGACGTCCGCAGCGTAGAGATATTCATCGAAGTCTTCTGCCCACTGGCGATACAGGATCGAGGTTATCGGGGCAAAACTGGTGATCCCGTTACACAGCAACTGGCTATAGGCATAACGCTTGGCAAAGTCGAGCTGTTCCCGGCTATACAGATCGCGTCGTAGCCAGTCATCGGCAACGATCCGCCCTTTTCGCCAGCCCGGCTGGTTGTCGAATGCCAGCACGGTGGTATCTAAATCGCCCAGCGCATCCAGGTCGATAAAACCAGGGCCAACCAGGCTGTTACCCGCGTTAATCTCTTCATCAATATGGCCCGGATAATCGTGACCGACAAAGAGGATTTTATCCCCCTGATAGACCACTTCGCCGTCGGCATACAGACAGTGGTCGCCCTGGCGGTAGCCCACCACCCAGGCGGCACGAATGCGCGTTGTTTTATCAGTCATTAAAAGAGGCACTCCCCGTTGTTCGCCACCAGCACACCGCCTTTAAACACCTTCCGCTCGACCGGAACCTCCACCAGCGCTTCCACCATACTCCGTCCGGGGATCAGAACCAGATCGGCGCGGCAGCCTGGCTCAAGACCATAGTTTTCGAGCGTCATCACTCGCGCCCCGCCCTCGGTGATGGTGCGCGTTGCGTGCATAATTTCGCTATCTTTACGCCAGCGATAGCGCAGGCCCATTGTGACCGCACGCTGGATCATGTCTCCGTTGCCATAGGGGCTCCAGGTATCGCGCACCCCATCATTTCCTGCGCAAATTGCCACCCCGGCACGGTCGAGGATCTCCCACGGCGGTACGGCGATATCTGCAGGCGCGGTCGTCGCGACGCTCACGCCCAGCTCCGCCATCTCTTCGGCAAAGCGCTGCTGCCGGGCAGGATCCAGCATCCCCAGACAAAAACCGTGGCTAACGGTCACGGCATGCTGTTTCTGATAGCGGCGGGTAAATTCCAGGATCAGTTCAAGGCTAAATGCACCCAGCTCTCCGCGTTCGTGCAGATGAATATCGATTTTTTTATTATGTCGACTGGCCAGTTCAAAAATAATCTGCAGGTGGCGCTGTGGGTCGCGGTCAAAAGAACATGGATCCAGCCCGCCGATCAGCTCAGCTCCCATTTCCAGCGCCCGCTCCAGCAAGGCTTCGCTGCCGGTATTTTGCAAAATACCGCTTTGTGGAAAGGCGACAATCTCGATATCTACCTGCTGCGCCAGGCGTCGGCGAGTCTCCAGAACCCCTTCCAGATTGGCCAGCCCACTCTCATTATCAATATCCACATGAGTACGGATAAAAGAGGTGCCAGCTGCAATGCCGCGCCGGGCGATACGCTCAGACTGAAGCTGTGCATCGGGGATCTGTTCATGGCGGTAGGTGCGTTCGTTGGCAATAATTGCCGCCAGATCGCGCGGAACATCATTAATATACCACTCGCGGCCCAGGAGCGTTTTATCGAGGTGGGCATGACCGTCCACCAGGCCGGGAAAGGCCTGAAAACCACGACCATCAATCACAGTGGCATGCTCAGGCAGATCCAACACTCGCGCTCTGGCAGCAATCTTCCCGTCCTCAAGCAGCAGGTCAACGGGTAAAGACGAATCAAAAGGCGTTACGCCTTTAAGCAAAATGGCGGTCATTTACGATACCTTCGCTAACGGAATAGAGGTGGGACAGGCCATCACTTCAATCGGGAAATGGCACTCAAGCTGATGATTATCGCTGAGGTTGTGCGCCGGCGGCATCGTCTGGTGGCACAGCGGTTTGGCATAAGGGCAGCGCGGCGCGAATGCGCAGCCTGGCGGTGGCGCCAGCGGGCTAGGCGCTTCGCCGCGAATCGGTTCACGGACGATGGCAGGCGTATCAAACTGTGGGATAGCCGCCATCAACATCCGCGTATAAGGATGCGCGGGACGAGCGAAAATCTCCTCAACGCTGCCCTGCTCGACCAGTCTGCCGAGATACATGACTCCGACCCTATCGGAGATATGGGAGATCACCGCCATATTGTGGCTGATAAAAAAGTAGGTGAGCCCATTTTCTCGCTGTAACTTGCGCATCAGATTAAGCACCTGAGCCTGAACCGATACATCCAGCGCCGAGGTAGGTTCATCGCAGATCAAAAAACCCGGTTGCGTCGCCAGCGCACGGGCAATCGAGATACGCTGACGTTGACCGCCGGAGAATTCATGAGGGAATTTATCCAAATCCCCGGCAGAAAGCCCGACCTGCTCCAGCAGCTCGCCACAATACTCTCTGGCCTGGCGGGTGGTACCCACCTTTTTCGCCAGAAGCAGCGGTTCTGCCAGCGAGCGGCCGATGCGCCAGCGAGGGTTCAGGCTGGCATAGGGATCCTGGAAGATCATTTGCGTGCCATTTTGCCCCACTGAACCGGACATTCGCGGACTGCGCCAGGCGTAGTTTATCTCGCCGGACGATGGCTGATAGAGCCCAGCCAGCGCACGAGCAACCGTCGATTTACCGCATCCCGATTCGCCTACGATGCTGAACGTTTCCCCCTGGCGAATGGTAAGGCCGATGCCGCGGACCGCATGCAGCTCCTTTTTCGCCGCCGCGCAAAAAAGCGACTTTTTTTTCTCCCACCCCAGATTAAAGCGAATATGCAGGTCGCGGATGGTCACAACTTCCGGGGCAAGGCCTGATGGCTCGTTCATAGCGATTCTCCTTGCGGATGAAAGCAGGCCAACTGGGCCTCGTGTCGGTGGTGCATCAAGGGCTGCTGTTCACGGCATTGTGCGCTGGCATGTGGACAACGTGGGTTAAACGCACACCCTTGAGGTAGCGCGTTCAGACGCGGCATCGCGCCATCAATTTGCTTGAGATACTCATGCCGTTCGCTCATTGACGGAATGGACTGAATCAACCCGCGGGTATAAGGATGTTGAGGATGCCTGATAACCTGCGCGACTGGCCCGGTTTCGACAATGCGCCCGGCGTACATCACTGCCACTCTTGAGCACACTTCCGCGACCACCCCCATATCATGCGTGATCAGCATCACCGCCGTACCATGCTGTTCGCATAACCGGCGCAGCACCCCCAACACCTGAGCCTGCACCGACACATCCAGCGCCGTAGTGGGTTCATCGGCAATCACCAGTTGCGGGTCGACACACAGTGCCAGCGCAATCACCACCCTCTGGCGCATTCCGCCGGAAAGTTGGTGCGGATACTGATCGATGCGCTGGAGCGGGCTGTTAATCCCGACTTCCGTCAACAGAGAAACCGCCCGATCCCGCGCTTCGTTAGCCGACAAGGGAAGATGCGTACGGATGGTTTCAATGAGTTGCTGTCCAATGGTCAGCACCGGATTAAGGCTGGTTAGCGGGTCCTGGAAAATACAGCTGATTGCTTTGCCGCGCAGTTGACGCCGGGCTTCATCGTCCAGATTATCGATACGCCGATCGCCAAACCAGATTTCGCCGCCCCGAATGCGCCCAGGGGTTTGTAACAGCCCGGCGATAGCTGCACCGGTCAGGGATTTACCCGCACCTGATTCGCCGACCATCCCGAGGATCTCACCCGGCTGCATCGCCAGCGTCAAATCGTGAATCGCCTGCAGGTTGCCTTTGCGGTGCAGGAATTCAATGCTCAAATTTTTTACTTCCAGTAACGCCTGTAGAGAAGCCGTCATCATCTTTCCTCTTAGCGCAGCTTAGGGTTGAGGGCGTTGAGCAGCCAGTCGCCCAGCACGTTAAACGCCAGCGAAAGAATGACCAACAGCGTGGCCGGGAACAGCACAATCCACCACTGCCCGGAAAAGAGATACTGGTTGCCTTCATTGATAAGCGTCCCCAGCGATGGCTGGTCTGGCGGCATGCCGACGCCGAGGAAGGACATCGTGGCTTCGGTGAGAATGGCGACACCGAGGTGCAGAGTCGCCATCACCAGCACCGGGCGCATCACGTTAGGCACAATGTGCGCCAGCATGATGTGCAAGTGGCTACCGCCGCTAATTTGCGAAGCCATGACGTATTCCCGGCCTTTTTCCAGCAGAGTCAGGCTGCGCACCGTGCGGGCGTACTGCATCCAGCCCGTCAGAGCAATGGCGCCAATCAGAATAGCCGGAGCAAAATGGCCGATATACTCTTTCGGAATGGCGACGCGTGCGACGCCGCTGACCAGCAAGGTGAACATAATGGTGGGGATGCTAAGCATGGCGTCGGCAAAACGCATAATGAGCGTATCCACCACGCCGCCGAAATAGCCGCTCAGTACCCCTAACGCCACGCCAAGAGCCACGGACGCCAGGACGCTCAGGCCGCCGATAATCAGAGAGATATTCAGGCCATAGAGCATCAGGGAGAGAATATCTCGCCCCTGAACATCGGTGCCCAGCCAAAAGCGCGGGTCGCCGCCCGTCATCCACGCGGGGGGTAATTCGGAATCCATTAAATCAAAACCAGCGGTATCGAAAACATTGTGCGGCGCGATCCAGTGGCTGAATAAAGAACACAGTAGAATCAGCGCACAGCAGGTAAAAGCGACCACGGCACTTTTACTTTGCCAGAATAACCATAAAAAATCGCTATCAAGAAATGTGCGCCAGCGCGCCACAATGCGGGTGACAAAATTTTGCCCGGCCGCCGTATCTGAATAATGACGAGGTTGCATCACAACTCCTTATTGCGCACGCATACGTGGGTCGATCAGGTAATACAGCAGATCCACGATGGTATTAATCACAATAAATATCAGGGCGATAAATAACAGATATCCGGATAGCACCGGGACATCAACATAGTTAATGGACTGAATTAGCAGCAACCCCATCCCCGGCCATTGAAAGACGGTCTCAATAACAATCGCGAATGCGATTAGCCCGCCAATTTGCAAGCCAATCACCGTGACCACCGGCAATAATGCATTGCGCAGCGCATGGCGAAACCAGATGCGATAATTCTCGATGCCGCGGGCGCGGGCAAATTTGATATAATCAGCCTTCATCACTTCCAGCATTTCCGTGCGCACCAGGCGCATAATGATGGTAATCATCGACAGAGCCAGCGAAAGCGCCGGAAGTACGATGGAACGCCAGCCGGATGCGGTAAGTAAACCGCTCGACCAGAAACCAATCTTGATGGTTTCGCCGCGGCCGCTGGAGGGGAACCATCCCAGCCATACCGAAAAGACAATAATAAGCATGATGCCGATAAGAAACCACGGCAGTGAGACGCCAATCAGCGAGAGGATCTGCACACACTCGCGCAGGATTTTATTGCGCGTGATGGCGACCCAGACCCCAAGCGGAAAGCCGACGGCCAGCGAGATCACCACTGCGACAAACACCAGTTCCAGGGTGGCCGGAAGTCGTTCCATAATCAGCTGGAATACCGACACCTGGTTGTAGTACGAGATGCCGAAATTACCGTGCAGCAGGCGGGAAATGTAATGTAAAAACTGGATAAAGACCGGGTCATTTAATCCCAGGCTGGCGCGCAGCTGCATTCTTTCCACTTCTGTGGCGCTTTCCGGCAGCATATTCGCCACCGGGTCGCCAAGATACTGAAACAGAATAAAAGAAATCAGCGCCACACCGGCCAGTAACATCGCGGCCTGAAAAAGCTTGCGCAATAAAAACAGCATTATTGCCTCCGGGTAAGAATAAAATGCCTGCACTAATAAATGGGGACCGACGCCGCCGTATTTCCCACGCGGGTAGCCCGAAGATGTTTATCCCCAATAATAATCTGGCAGCAGACAATTAATTATGGTGTAACGCTACCGTACCAAAGCCGCTGTACGTTATCTGGAGTCTGTTTTAATTGTAGGTTTTTACTCATTGCCCACACCACAGGTTCGAAATGCATCGGTAAGAACGGCAAATCTTTATTGGCAATCGCCACCGCCTGGCTGAGTAAAGCAATACGCCTGGTATTATCGAGTTCACCGACCGATTGGTCGATAAGCTTATCGGCTTCTTTATTGCTGTAGCGCGGAATATTAAAGGTGCCTAAGTTTTTACCGTCGCTGGTATGGAGCAGCTGCACCGCGACGCTGTAGGGATCCATAATCGGCAGGTTCGCCCATCCCAGCACGCCGACGTCGGTGCGACCGTTGACCAGAATCGGGTCATAGACGCTGGCCGGATGCACGTTGAGGTTGGTTTTCACGCCAATTTTTGCCCAGAAGCTTTGTACGGCCTGGCACCATTGGGCCGCATTGATATAGGTTCCTTCCGGGCAATCAAAGGCCAGATTAAAGCCGTTCGGGTAGCCTGCATCAGCCAGCAACGCCTTCGCTTTTTGCGGATCGTACTGGATATCCGGACTGCTGGCCGCGTTGTATCCGGGGATCTTCGGCGCCAGATAGTTATTGGTTGGCTTCGTCAGGCCGCGCATCACCTTCTGAGTAATCGCCTCGCGGTTGATCGCCATCAGCAGTGCCTGGCGCACACGCAAATCTTTCAGCGGGTTCCCGGCCTTTTCATTTTTGGCGTTGAGATTATCGCGCATATTCAGGCTTAAATAATCCACCCGCAGCGAGGGGCTGATCTGCATATTGATCCTCGGATTACTCTGCAGGCGCGGAATATCCTGTAGCGGCACCGACGTCACCAGATCGTATTCTCCCGCCAACAGCCCTGACAAGCGTGTGGCATCAGATGTCACCGGTTTAAACACAATCTTATCGATGTTGCCGCCATGGGCCGCATTCCACCAGTTCGGGTTGCGCACCAGCACCATCTGGGTGTCGCGCTGGCGGCTTTGCAGGATAAACGGTCCGGTTCCGTTAGTGTTGTTGGTGGCGTAACCTTCCGTTCCCTGGCTGATATCGGTGGGTTTAAGAGCGTTGTGTTCCGTCAGCCACTCCTTATCCATTATCATCACGCCGGTCAACTCATTTAGCGCGATACCTGTTTTCTTAACCAGATGAATATCGACAGTATATTTGTCTACCGCAACAGCGTCCTTGATTGTCGATGCATTAGCACGGATACCTGAGGCCGGATCGGTCACACGGGCGACTGAAGCCACCACATCATCGGCAGTAAAGTCGTTGCCGTTATGAAATTTGACGCCTTCCCGCAGCTTAAAACGTATCGTCGTATCGTCAGTTTGTTGCCAGCTGGTCGCCAGCCAGGGCTGAATTTCAAGATTATCATCACGCTGTACCAGCGCTTCATAAATATGATTCTGGAAAGTTAATGCCTTCGTCGAGGCATACGCATCCGGATCCAGTGTAGGAATATCAGCGTCCGTCGCCCAGCGAACCACTTTTTCTGCACTAGCCTGCTGGCACACCAGCCCGAGCACACTTCCCACAAGGAGCGATAGCACTAATTTTTTCATCATTCACCACTCAGATTATTTGCTAGTAACATTGCTAGCAATTGCAATAACGATGCCAGGTTGTCTATTTTTGATTCAATTCAGACTCAAGGATCCATTCGGCGCTGTCGTTCCAGACGTCCATCATCGTTATCTCCCCTCCCTTCACTTCATAACGGTCGAGATAGCGGTTTCCTTCAAACTCACGCCCGTCAGGCCAGCAGCCGTAGAGCGTGCCGGTGCAATAGATCACCGTATGATTGTCACCTTTTGCCATCCATTCGAAGTCTCCGGGCTGCTTCTTGACCCAACGATAGCGGGCGGCATTAAACGCTGTTACCTCGTGGACGCGGGCCATACGCCGCTTACCGGTAAAGGTTATCTGGACGTTTTCCGCCATCAGCGCGGCGGCGCGGTCCGGATCCGGCGCCATTGATGCCTCCAGGAAGGCTTTGACTATCGATACGGCCTGTTCATGTACGGTTGTCATCTTGTTTATCCTCGAGTAAGTGCACTGCTTAGGTTCAATAAATGTGTTTACGGTGCAGACCCTGCTTCTTCATGAGGCCTGAGACAGATATCGCGCGGCGATTTCCCCCGGCGTGGTAAGCCAGACGTCATCACACTGTGCGACCAGGCGCGCAAGGGTTTGCTTAAGGTGATAAAAGCGAAAAGGCTGGCCGACGATATAAGGGTGCAGCGCAATGCCCATCACCTGCGGCTGCTGGCGGCTACGTTGATAGAGTTCACTGAATTGATCTTCGATCATCCTGCAGAAGGTCTCGATCGAGACGCCATTGGGAATGATAGTCGGAATATCGTTGATTTCCTGCGGATAAGGTACCGACAGCAGCGTACCGCTGGCGGTTTGCATCGGGGTCGGCAGGTCATCATGCGCCCAGTTCAGGTTATAACTAAATCCCTGGCGGTGCAGGATGTCAGGCGTTTGCCAGCTTTCTGAAATCCACGGTGAAAGCCAGCCGGCAATCGGCCTGCCCTGGTACTCACTCAAACGCTGCTGACAGTAACCAATCAAACGCTCTTCATCTGCTAAGTCGAGATCACCCTGTCGTTGTGAGTTAGTGTGACCATGAGCAATCAGTTCGCTTCCTGGGAGTGAAAGCCAGCGTTCAAGGAGGTCCGGACAGTAATCAAGAATCGAGGTATTACAGATCACCGCAGGTGGAATGGCTAATTCGGCAAACAGGTCAGCCAGATACCAGGCCCCGACCCGGTTACCATAATCACGCCAGCTGTAATTGAGAATGTCGAGTGAGTTTGCCACCTGAGAGAGCCGCACCCCCTCCTGACAGCCAAAAGCAAAATGTTCCAGATTGATGGCCACATACAGTGCCAGCCGCTTCCCTTCCGGCCAGGAGATAGCCGGGATCGCGGCGGGGGAACGCCAGGGGAAACGTTGGTGATCCTTCAATTCCCAGATAATTTCAGGTGCTGACATTATAAATCCTCTTGTCCCGGTTCATCATACCTGACAGACAAGAGCAACTTTCATACCAAACTAGCATTATTGCTAGCAATAAATCATCAACCAGAACCTCCCATCCCGAAACGCTTTAGTGATCTGCAGATATGAGAAGAAAAAATGTCACTTAATGTACGTATTTACTTTTACCCGGAATATGGTGCAGACCATGTTCTGCGCGGGCTGGTCAAAATAAAGCACCCTGTCAGGCCTTTGCGTAGCGCATGCATGATTTCAATACCTCTGATGAGGGCATAAGCCTTCTTCAAGGATTTCAACTCCAGCGTGGCGTTGGGTATCCGTATTATTTTGCCATGATCGCATTGAATCATGTTGTTCCTTTATTTGCTCTGCTCGTGCTCAACGTAATGTGGACATTTACCCCCCGTTTCAATAATGCCAGTGACCACCCGTATGCCAGCACCTTGTCTGTGTTGGTGAGTCGTGGGGTTTGCAAGCGCTTTACATTGTTGAGGATTTTTTGACAGAACGATAAACCACCTTTGTATTGCTGCAGGACAAGAGATAAAAGTCGAGAGAACATCCTCTGATGTCAACGGCCAGGTACAGGCACCCCCTCCGACCCTTCACCTTTACATAGGTTTCAACAATATGAAACGGGCAGAATACGGGAGGGTTACGCCAGTAACACCGTAGCCTCTTTTCCATTTTCGGCGCATAATGCCGGCCCAAACGATAAATCGTGAAGTGGTCAACACTGAAACCTCGTTCGACCAGCATCTCCTGCTGTTAACGGTAACTAACGTCGTATTTGCAATACCAGCGCACCGCCCACAGGATAATTTTCTTCTGAAATGCCGATCTCTAAATGGATTGATGAACTTTTCCCTCAGCTAAAGGTGGCGATAAGTTTACCACCACCGGCAATTTACTTCTGTGCTAACCATGATATCAGCGGACTGAGTTTAATCACTTCCAGTCCGACAGTTATTTATATCCGGCCATATCTGAATATAAATCACCGCCACTTTAATTTTTAATAAACTTTAAAGACAGCGAAATCAAGGAAGCCTGCATACGCTCCTGAAATATCAACAATTTTTCTGGCGTTTCAGGATAAAGCAAAACGTCATCGGTGAGGGAACCGCTGGGATTACAGCCCAAATGAATGCTTCTTCCACAGTCTGAAAACAGAATGAGTGCCAGTAAATGGCTTATCTGGCCCGGACGATCGGCGAAAAATCAGCGGTTACATATTGAACAATTATAAAATGTTCATCCCTATAGCTGATATTTCAGGCGTTAAACAAGACATTCCCATAATTTCCTGGATATTGATAATTCCCCCTCCGCTGTAATCAATCGCTGTAACTACTGTTCGAGAAACATAAAAAATACATATGGTTACGTTTTGGTCCGCAAAAATATTTTTGACATTTCTGAATCCTGTTCTGCAAGTTGCAATACTTAACATTTAAGGCTAATATACTTGTTGAAATAAAATGTATATGGCATGGATAGCATAGTTCTGCACTAGGCGTTTTTTCATCCCATTATTAAAATGAAAATCACTAAGAAAATGAAAAAATTGACTTCACCTAAGAAAATATCGGTCAAATCAGAGCCAGCACTTAATAAACACCAGAAACTCCTGCTGCAAAGAATTGAAAATATTACTATAGCCATTCTTTCTCAATGCAAGTCCGAGAAAGAGGTAATTCATGCATCAACCCTGAATGATAATGAACTTATGAAATGGTTAATTATGGCATATAATCCTAAAATCACTAACGAATCAGAAATTAAAATTGATAAAAACCATCAACGAAAAGTTAACCTCGAGGAATTTTACCAACATCTCAAACAAATTGGTGGGGTAATCGACATAAAGAGAGTAGCCGAGCTCTTGAATATCTCACAGTCAGCAGTTAATATTTTAATCAAGAAAAACAAATTGCTTGCATTCAAGAAAAATGGAAGCTATATATTCCCTGTATTTCAGTTTAATAAATCTGGCTTGATACCGGGCTTCGAAGAGTTAATGAGTGCTTTTCCAACGGATATTCACCCCATATTTCGCTTAGGAGTAATGAATGCCAAAATCTTGTTGGATGATGGGCATACAAGTAAGACACCTATAGAGATTTTACGGGATGGGGCATCGCGTAAAGAACTCGATCTGGCTATTCGTGCTGCAATACTTTTCGGCAACCAAATAGCCAATTAGGTCAAAAACTTAAATGTTAAATTCAAAAAATACAGCATCCCCCATTTATTATTAATTATGATATCGCATGCTCATGAAACGAACTATTGTGTCTCGCAAAAATACAGAAAAATGTGACTTATCTGTAACAACCATATGGCGAATATTTATCATCTATCTGTTTCGTAAGCATTATGGCATAGATATAAATGATACTCCATTTAGCGAAGTTGACACTATCCAATCATATATTGCCTCAGGATACTCTTTACTCGAAGCAATCAATACAGTTGTAGAAAAATACAATCTCACTAAAATTGATTGCGATTTCTTGTCAACTGAAGAATCATCACCTTTTATCAGACAGGTTGATATTTTATGTTCCTGCAGGATGTTAGGTTTGATGAAGGGTAAGAACTATAAAATTGTCATTGATGCAATAAATGGACGTTAATATAAAAGCTAGTCATATCACAACTCAGTCACCTGGTAGTTCAACCTGGTGTTGTAAAACAACCCCCTTGTTCGCCAGATTTTGATAGCTTCTTGACCAGTTTCTTGTGTTAAGAGACAAAACCACCCTACGAATCTTTCAGACATTATCATTTGATAGAAGACTTGGTTCCCGGACCATAAAATACACCTTACAATGGATTGCACGGTTGCTTGAATCTTTTTTTACAGCATCCCTGCAACCCGTTCCCTCTGACAAAGACCATGCAGGCACTAAACAGTATATGGCTCAGTTCTATAAGGCCTCTGAAACTTCAATCCTCTTTATCAGCTACCTATAGTGAGATCATCCTTCAGCATCCATGCCATGGCTTAATAGATAATGCAACAGTTGTTAACCCTCTTCCTGGACAGTCGTGACCAAAGTTCTGTAATACTGACACTTCCGTCTGGAGTTGTGTTTCCAGCTTCTGGCGACATCGTAACCATGAAAGGGATAATCATCCCATGGATCAGCCAACTGCTTACCACGTGCAACTCTCAGCTTTAGGGGATACTCTTTATATTCAATCCGATGAAGAAAATGAAAACTTTTCTCCTGCCGTGTACTGAATTTCTTATGTACATAAATCCTGAGAAAAGGATAAAAGACATGATAGCAGTGCGGGCCTTCAGGCGTTTTCGGACATTTGTACTGCATTTTTAATTTTTTCATAACACTTCCCGTTTAATTTACATACCTAGAAGTATCCTTTTTGAAATAGTCCATCTCCTCCCCTGAGTTTTCATTTCATATTGTCAGGTACTTTCTGTATTTTGGCATTCATATCACAGCAATTTTATGCCACTATAGAATACTTGGGAATTATATAGTATCAATCAAGTCTTATAACTTCTCATTACAACCATCACTGTTGTAATGCTCAATGATTTTTACAGCGCAGTCATACGAGCTCCGCAAAATAAATTGCGGAACCGTCTCGCTAGAGATTGCAGCCGCTGCCTCAATTATTCTCAAGGAATCATTAGGTAATATAAGACATATATCCTCAAGCATATAATATCTTCCTTCTTTGAATACAGATGATTATGTAAATTTCCGGCTACTAGCAAGAAACTAAGAAAGAGCCAGAAGCTTATCATGATTATTAATATGCTTTCAAGCAGACATGTTCATTATCTACAACCTGATAAGCATACAATAAAAATCGTAATGGGCCAAGAGTCCTGCGACCCGTTTATCAATCCTCAATATCTTCAAGCCCAACTATATGGCTGAAAATTGCCCCCCATGTTCGCCATCATTTTTTTGTCTGCCTGTTCGGCATTTCATACCCGTTGAGTTTCAAACTTTCGAACACTTTCATTTTTGGCTGCCTGCACGGCAGTTCATTAGCTCAAATGGTAAAAATGGAACGTATGATGTCTTTGGCTGCCTGTACGGCAATTCACTGCATAGAAAGACATATAACGCATTGATAATGCTAAAACACTGACTTTACATTCACTCTAAAGCTATTAAGATATGTAACCCTGGTTTTCCCTAGGGTGAAAATAATTATTAAAACAGTTTTTTTACGACACTACTCAAATCCGGAACATGACCTGTATACACTTCATTTGATGCCAGACCATAGCTGCAATACATATGATTGCTTTGGATTCTGGCTTCTTTTTTCTGGATATGTAACAGAAAACTACATCCATTACTTATGCTCTGCATAAAGATACCATGAAAAGCCTCTATACTTCTAAGCGGAGAATTAACTCTAGGTTGAAAAACCTCGCCTCTGGCCTCTGCCCGACGCTTTGCACGTTCCAGTCGTCTCTTACGTTCTTTGACAAAACATTTAGCTATAGCCTGATTTCGAATGAACATTACATCCGGGCAGTATTCCGGTACCTTAAGTACAGGACTGATCGAAAAAATTTTTTCTTCCTTTAAGATTTTAAAATAAGCACGTTCCTTTAATTGTTCCAGATGGCTCCTGTTAACACTGACAAACGCAATGGTCCTGCCGAGTGTGGTATCTGTCCAGTCAGGAAAGCTTACGCCAATTCTTGTATCCGGATGATGAGAAGTGTATCCATGCAGTGTTGATATGCAACGACCCGCCAGCAAAGGGTAATCCGCATCTTCAGGAAGATAGTAGACAGAAAAAAAATAACGCGTCATTCTCATGCCCCCCTTCCTTTCTGGAAGAGTCCACCTTTTACCAGTACGGACATCAGGAAATGTATATCACCAGAAATTTTCTTCATTTTCTTTGATTTAAAGTCGTTTAAAAAAATATCAGCTTTCGTCAACAAATGATAAAAATCATGTCCCGATACCGGGTGCCGACGGGCAGTCAGTCTTTCAGGCTCTGCCCCATACTCATGAACGCGTAGTGGATAATCAGCATCAGCAGACCACCAGTCATCAATCCGTTGTAATGCAGCGCCGATTTTTTGAGCGGTTATACATGCAGCTTGTTTACCGTTTGAACACTCTGTCGTTGCCAGCTGGCGGCTGGCAATACTATAATCTACGGTTTTTTCGATAAATTTCTGGCTTGGATAAATCTCCTGACAAAAACTGGTTTGCAATGTGGCGATGACATCTGCCCCCCAAAAAACACCGGGCTCACTGAGGGCGGTTTCAATCTCCCTTTCCAGTTGTTCGCGTTGACGCTGTTCTGATTCTGGCCAGGCTTCGGACCAGTTGAGTTCACGAGAATCTAAGATTCGATATGTCGAATTCAGTGAGGTTTTGATTTCTAACTGCGTACTCTGTGTAAAACGATTACGCCACAGCCACGACCCCATTAACAGGTTCGTGCTGTAGCGTTTTGCCAGTTCTTTATATCCGTCGTGTTTTTTATACTCCAGAGCAAGCTCTGTCAGAGTATTCAGAACATGGGGATCACCACAGACATAAGGTCGTAAGGAATTAGCCTCAATTCGTAATGTGAAACGGCAGTATATTTCGTTGACGTCTGCCGGAACGTAACAGATCTCAATGGTTAACGGATTAGCATACGCCAGATCATGTTGTTGCAGTTTTCTTGGCTGAAGATTTTCTCTAAACCCTTCACTATAACTGCATTTTTGCCCCCTTATTTTCGAAGTTTGTATTTCTAAAGGAACAAACTCACATTCGGGTCTTTTATAGTAAAAAACAGCCTTCCCCGGAGATATGGAGCGCATATAGCTGAGATGAGTGCATAGTTCCATAGAACTGTCCTTTATATAATGACCTTATGTAATTATAGTTCTGTCCTCGTAATCCAGTGGCCAGAAACCCTGATTATAAAAATTTTTCTTACCTGCCAGCCTTATTTCGATCGGATTATGGCATCGTGCGAGTCCCAGAGCCGACTCCGCGTAGACATGTTGAGATGCCAGACTCCCGGCTCGATACTGCATCTCTTCCAGCAAAATAAATCCAGATGAGACAGGCCGTAAGCGATAGTCAGACGATAATTCAGTAAACATCTCTTCAAGAGTGGTGATAGTCGTTCTCACCGGATATATCCAGCATCCGCTTCCTGGCAATCGGGATAACACTGAATATAACGCGTCCTGGTCAGAATAAAGTTGACACCATGATTTCTCTCCGCTGAATGATGGAGGGTGTAAAACTCCTCCGGCAAAACGGGATGGGGAAGCGGCGTAAAGTAAACCTGACTCTGGCAGTTTACATTCCTCCGGAAACTGTAATTTTATGACCAACTCTATACCCATATCACAGCACTTTTCATCAGTGATTCCAGGGCGTCGGAGGGATGAGATGGTATTTTTTCTTTCAGGAATCATTGCTGCCGGTAACTGCCTGCCGGAAATCAGATTGTAATGTCCTATATACCATGCAACTTCAGTGAAACACACCTTCTGTTCCATTAAAGCAGAGACTCGTCGCTCATAATCATGACAGAATCCCGCAAGTGCAGTAAGCGATGGAATACCACAAAGATATGGATTGGACATGGCACTGGCATCGTAAATATTGAGCCCCGAAAGGTGCAGATAGAACTCCCTGCAACTCTGAGTTATAGGAGTATCAGGGTCGCTTCTGGATATGTTCTTAAGTATCCATTTTAACTGGGACTCTACTGACACAACCAGTTCAGAATGAAATGCAAATCGTCTAAACAGCGGATGATGTTGTAAACTTAAATGAAAGTGTCCGGCGAGTTCAGAAGATAACTCATCCAACCGATTCACCGACTGAGTAAGTACTTTTTTTTCAATACTTTCAGGCAGAGATAATATGTCTTCCCTGTTTTCCTTCAGAGCGTCTATACATTCAATCACAGGCTTCAACCAGATAACTAACTGGTATCTCAGATAGCGTAATGCTGATAACCGTTGTTGACGGATTTGTCTTTGACTACCTCCACTGTGACTCACAAGATTCTGCAGAGCATTAAAAAACTCCTTTTCTCTCAAGACATTATTATCAAACAGGTGTTCCCGCTCCTGCAGAAGCCCTACTCTGGAGTGAATAAAGCTGCGCTCTTTATGTACACTGACAAGCGGCGGATAATACATCACAGCAATATTTCCACCCGTCGAAGCCACAAGGTTTCCCATACTGGCAGGGTGGTCATGTCTGATAATGATGTGTGGCTTCCTCTGTTGATATATTAGTTGCTGCAATCTTGCCATCAGTGCATGACTGACTACTGGCGTAATGGCAACATCCTTCCCTTGCAAGAAACCCCGTAATTGCCTGGAATAAATACTCACATCCGATGGAATTACCGATTCGCTGATATTATTAGCAATTGCCACACGCAAAAGACAAATATCGTCAGTTGACGTACCCAGACGCTCAAGTGCCTTGACAATACCACTACAGCCTTCGGTCAAGAGTTTAGCCAGGCAGGTTATAGATCCGTTATGCCTGAAAAAGGAGCAAAAGAGTCTTGCAAAATTTATGTCGGCGCCATTGTTAGCCCACCCCATCTCTTGGGGCAGATCAGCACTGGAGACAATCCCTGGTATAACCGCTGGTGAGCAAATGATAAGCCGCTGCCCTCGGACTCTGCTGTCCGGATACTTCAGGTTATGTGTATGCAACCAGCGAACAGCATTGACGCAATGTGCAAGATGGTTTTTATCAAACAGCAGCTGCCTGGCGAGCCGGACATCAAAAAGATTGTGCACAAGGTCACGCTTCAGCGTCATATTAAGCAATACCACAAGCGTCTCGTATTCAAACCCCTCCATATCAATCTTTTCCCTGATGGGAGAAAAACCATGTCGTAATGCTCTATCCCTCTCAGTGTGATCCTTTATCTTAAGTAATTCGCGTATATGCATAATTCACCGGGCAGAAAGATAAGTGTGGTCCTTGTCGTGTGGGCCAGGTATATGTGTAAGACGAAATTCAATAACCTGACGTAAATGTAAAACAGGGGTACTGATTTTAACCTTCATACCAGCCCTTGGCCTGATGGCTACTTTCAAAAAACCATCATCTAGCAGGCGATATACCTGCGCATTAGATGTGGAGAGCAAACATGCGGCATCCCGTATTGAGACAAGCAGATCACCAGGATTAGCAATATTTGACCGTGGGTTTTCCATGACCAGGTTGGTTAAATAATCAAGAAATGCGTGAAGAATGAAATTCCGGTGGGTATCACGTGCTGGCAGATACAGACAATCAGATAATGTTTTACCGAAGACATCTGTCAGACTCATATGATTGAATGATTTAGTTTGTTTTACTGTGGCCGCTGCCATCATATCCAGCAATTCAGCGGTGAAGTTGTCCGGCCATGCACGAAAGTAATGCATAGCGCTTAACATGCCCTCCTCATTGTTTGAGGATTCTCCATAGCGCATAATGAACCAGAGCAATGCTCCATATCGTAAGCTCTTGTCCTGGCTGGCTGAGGCTGGGCTTAGAGCTTCACATTTGTCATCACTCACCATGGAGGAGAGTTGAAGATCATCACTACTAGTTGGTGGAGTCAAGGCCTGACGTAAGTCATATCCACAAGAGCAATGAGTCAGTAATTCGCTATAAAGATAATTCAGACTTTCATGACATGCCGGGCATCTTGTGAGCAGTTTTCTTCGATGTCTGTGACAGGCCGTATAAGGTTTGTAATGCCAGAGTTGACGGACATATCCATGTTCAGCAAGGCATTCAGGACAACATGGAATACTATTTGTACGAATAAAACAAAGTGGTATGTGTGTATTATCTCTGCTGACCGCCTTGTGCCCGCGACCAAAAGTCACTGTAGAATGCATTAATGTGACCTTTAGCAGGTTGGTATGAGGCTGTCCTGTGAGATCCGCAATCAGGCATAATGCTCTGATTCGCAAATAACTGGAATAACTGGCATGGAAGATGTTAACCTTCGCCAGTTCAAGTGGAAATGCTCCCGCGGCCTCATAATCGGACTGCAAAAGCCTCTCCTTTAGTGAACCGCTTAGAATTCGATAATGTTCAAATCCATTATCCTGAGAAAGCCTCAACAAATAGCTTTCGAGTGATTCATCACACACAGGTTCCGGGCGTATGAGAAAATGCATAATGCCCCCCTTAAAACTTAACGTTGCTATATAAAATTATAGTATAGATTTGTTCAACCTGAAGGAGTGAAATCGCTATTGCTTTGGCCATAGAGGGTACACGAAGATCACTTCTAATGATGACTTACGTTCTACTACTGGATATATAGTGGATAACTTCCGCTCGCAATTTAAATGTAACAATCATTTTCTCAGCAACTGATTTATTGGTATACGATCCGTAAACTGTTGTGGGATCAATCTCTCCTCCTTCCCTGCACCATCAATTTCATAACCAGAATACTCTCTTACTTCATAAATTTTAATGTTCTCAAGGGGTATATAAAATGGATTTTCATGCTCCGGATAAAATATATGAAATGCTTTTCCAATATGTTCATGGGTCAGTGTTTCAGAATCTTCGGATAAAGCTTGTTTAACCGCTTCGTTTAGTAAGAATTTTAACGTCCTCATCCGTCCCTGGCTAGCTGAATATAGGCCTAAAATAGTATGTTTTCCTTCAATTTCAGGGGGCTTTCTGAAAGGCATTCTTGCGGCGAACCCCTTGATAACCCGAACAAAAATTGATAGTCCATCAGTTAATTTGAAATAGGGAATTGTTTTACGAATCAATAGCCGTGACGACCACTGAGGTTCTTCAGAAATTTTAGCTGCCCATGGCATACCAACTAAAACAATGGGGATCCTTGCAGTCTCGCTGATATATTTTAACCTGTTGGCAATCTGGTTGCGTCTTTCTCTTGTTTTATTCTCAATGAGCTCTTGAAACTCATCAATTAAAATTAGCTCTGTCTCACACCTCATCATACATTTGATGAGTGATTCAGTCAGATTCTCCGCCGAACTTCTGTTACGTCGATAATTACTCCCCCATTGCCCGAGATCTTTTAGCAATTCAACCATTGTCGATTCGAGGGATGGTTTGCTCGGGATCCTGCTGACAAGAAGAGGCTTACGAAGATAACCACTCCCATTCTGTGCAGGATACTTAGACATGTAATGATGAAGCAAAAATGTTTTCCCGGTTCCTGTATCCCCGGTCAGAAGCATACATTGTGGTTCCCCTCCCAAAAACCGATTATAGCGTAGTCGGTCAAAATCCTTTTCTATCTCATTCAGGAAAGGGGTCTCAACAAAGCAGTTTATAAATGAAATTAATTTTTCTTCTTTCAAGCTGGATAGTTTCATTAAAAAGGCTCCAGATCTGAAGTGAAATCATCCCAGTCATCCGGCAAGGTATGAGTATCTCGATTTTTTCCCTTTTGGGCCGGAAAATGGATGGTATCAGAAGCAATTGTTTTTTTATTCTGGCTCGTAACACCCTGATGACTAGCTATTTTCTTCATTCCCTTTTTAGAAGATCGCTTCGCATATTGTCTTACATTATCAATTTCACCTTGGATTCTCTCTGAAATATAAATCCTTGCTTTTGATAAACTGTCAAGGTTGATATTTTCATTAATAAAATCCCGATGAAACCTAAGATTAATAAGATGTTGTTGTAAACTTAAATTCTGAGTATATTTACATGGATCAACACATGGAACTCGAATGTAACTCTTGAGCTCATCAATATAGACATATATGTAAGACATATCTGCGGGATTAAGTTTTACTAAAACCTTTTTCTTCCCTTTTTCCTCTAGAGAATACTGCATTCGTAAGGCAGAGAGTTCTTTACTGTCATACCGTAAATGATGTAAATGTATCCCCCCACGTCGGTGGAGACGTCTGATACTAATGCTCAGAATGATTTCTAATTTTTTTAATTCATTTTTTTCAATAGTTGCCGGGGGATACACTTTACAACCATACTTCCACGCTAATGCTGGAACATACCTATACCTGCTATCAGGCTCATAATGATACACGTCCAGTAGCCAATGATGGAAAATTTCAAGAAAAACTGAGAATCTCATCACCGCATCCTTTTGCGGGTTATAATCAGCTTTATCCAGAATGTTTGAAAAAGTTTTCCCTGGAATTGACTCCAAAAACTTACGATTTATTGTACCAAACATTCTCTCTATCAGAGGCTTCAACCAGGGTTTTCTTACAGGGTTATATTGTGTATTTATACCAAGTTCCAGACAGGCATGCTCTAAACTGCCACTCCAGAATTCAGCGCCATTATCCACAACAAGTGTTTCTGGTTTACCGTAACTTATCCAACTGTTCTCGATACAGGGATATTGTTCCTGTACATAGTCTTTACGAACTAGCGAATGTAGTAATGCACAACGTACAGACTCATAACCAGGTTGTGTGAAACACAGATTGAAACCTACTGCACAATGGCTATAAACATCTATCAATAGTGTTAAGCTTGGCCTTCCTAATGGGAGCAGCAATTCATCATCCAGAAGTATCAAATCTAAAGGCGTGTGATCAATTTCAACTCGCTCAAGAACCCGGGACGTTGGTAAAAAACTATCTATAGCCTGAAATTCCATATTTGCAGCAACACGGCCATCCCTTGCATTCATAACCTGGTATACAGAGAGTTTTTTTATTCTGCGGTAAAAGGTATTTAATGATACAGTCTTAATGCGTTCGGTAGAATTACTGAGATTAAAAATCCGAACACTATCGCAATAAAAACAATACATACTGGATATTGATGGTCTTTCTTTACTCTGAAATTTTAGTATAGCATTCTCAATAAAAATTTCCTCCCTGGAGCTTACTCTTTGCGTTTTATTACCTTTATTTTTATGGTTAGGGACCAAGGCCGTGATTTGCCTTCGATGCTGTAAGTACTTTTTATACCATCGAACGAGCTGTCTCCAGTGTGGAGCAGGAGGTCTTAGCGTTTGTGCTGCTTCATTAATCAATGGCGTAATATTTTTTTCTGTCCACCCACCTATTATTCGCTTCTCTACCCACTGGATATAGTTAAGCCTCCGGACAGACTCTTCCTTTAATATTTCAGAATAGCAATCAAGAGTAGCGGGTAAAATCATATCACTATTTTCATCAGTAGACATCTTCACTTCATTCTCTTGATATAAAGTAAATTCATCTTCAAATGGAAATGAATATATAAAAAGACTATTCTGTTGAGCGCATTTCAATAAAGTGACCAAACCAAATTCGGATTCCATTAAATTCCCAGAAATTAATCCTCGTGAAAGCAATAATAAAATTGACGAATACATCTCGCCTTGCGGAATATCTATTGACTCACAAAGATTAAAAATTGCCACTTCCTTCTGTTCTCTTAGCAACTCCATGATTTCATTGCACGAAGGCATAATGCTGTGAAATCCAGCATAACGATGAACTAACTTCAAGTTGTCCAGAAGAGGAGTGGACCGAATTTGTTTTTCAGTAATAAGAATTAGAGGTGATGCCAGTTCCTTAGCTTTTTTTTGCTTCGCCGGAAAACGTTGGAGAAAATCGATATCGTCTATTTGCGAAGATGGCTTCACCTCTAATAAAAATTCCTGATCATTCTGGTCTTTCACCAGAAAATCAGGAGTATACGGGTATGATTTCCCTTCAAATTCATAATAAAAGCCTTCAGGTTGCGAGATATAGGTTTTGACTGCCGGAGAGTATTCGAGCTGAAAGCAAGTGTCAAATTCAAGTGAAGACTCGAGAGTCAAAACGATCCCCATCCGAACACTAGCGAATTTAAAGAGATTTTTTACACGAGAATGTTGTAAATGCCGACGGTACATAAGCCCCTCCAAATCCAGCGGCTTTACTGAAAATGTAGACTATGTCACCCTTTTCAGCAAATTCATGTCGGCTTAGACTTTAAATATGTTCAATTTATAGGTTAAATGACATCTACCGAGCTCTTTATTTCCTGCCTGACCTGCTTACGTTCTTCATCCGTCTAGAGAAATACTTTTCCCTTGGTCAGAGTAAACATTTCCGCCACCAATTGAAGCTAATGAGTGACCTGAGTAATGATATGTGACACGAGTTTGTTGCCTGTATGCCCGTATTTATCTGAGCAAAAGCCCATCTTTACAGCTTACAGTGCGACCACTTGTGTAAAACCTGGTCATAACCTCTTTAATAACCGTTCTTATATGCCGGAGAAACGCTTTTTTTAGGAATTTGTCGAATAGTCTATTTAATGGACGGTGCTTCCGGGCGCTGACTGTAGTGGATAATTTTAGTCGAGAATGTTTGGCGATCCATACCAGAAAGTCGCTCAAAGGCGAAGATGTGGTGCCCAGTGAATCGGGCTTTGCGCATGGTGATCTCCTCAGAGGAGATAATCAGTATGTCGGAAGATCTCTAAAAGTGAATGGTTTTAGCGGGATACTTACAACAGCAGGTATCATATTCAAGTGAAGATTGGACAGACAAAGAACAACCTTTCCGTATCCTACTGAATTTAAAGATATTATTTACACGATAATGATATATGTGCCGACGATAAATAGACCTATCCAAATGTAGTTGCTTTACTACAAATGTAGGCTATGTCAGCTTATCCTGCAAATTTATGTCAGCTTATGCGTTAAATATGTCAATTTATGTGTTAAACGACAAAAGAAAAACCCCAGGTTGACGAGCAACCTGGGGTTTAAATTTGGCGGAAGCGTAGAGATTCGAACTCTAGAACCCTTTCGGGTCGCCGGTTTTCAAGACCGGTGCCTTCAACCGCTCGGCCACGCTTCCTAAGTGAGGCGAACTATAAACACCTCGCTGCGTGCT